>SDBU01004172.1_pt1 | contig 17917 bp, 24 predicted proteins | sample 2277071 | NCBI WGS metagenome assembly SDBU01 (sample SAMN10397929, study PRJNA504765) | marine sediment metagenome | isolation source: marine sediment core GS08_GC12, 126 cmbsf | place: Arctic Ocean: Gakkel Ridge, Loki's castle | collected 2008 | reverse complement strand
AACACCTACAGCGCAGGGGACACGGTTAGCTTCGTCCTCGATGCGGTTTGGGACCCAAGCGGAACAGTGGGTGTCTCACTTGACAGTTTAACATATGATGTAAGGGTGAATCTGGTTGGAGAAACCAAAACTAATGTACTTCTTGGCGTTTACATAGTCTACACACCCGTTATAACCTCACCCGCTGGAAGCTTCCAGTTCACAGGCTCGTTCACACAGCCCAGTGACGTGGGAGGAGACTGGGAGATAGAAATACGGGTCATTGCTAGAACTTAGGTCTTAGAACATTCTCCCCCCTTTTTTATGTTTCAAATTGGTTGGACGAAAATGAAGCGGCTTCAAATGGGTAGACGGATGCTCCAGATTCTGGAGGATCTTGATAAAAACAGTCCGTCGATAGTAAAGGACATAATATTACGTGTCCAAGAATTAGAAGAACTACCAAGCAGGAAGAAAACAAAATCCATTTACAGCTCTTTCAATTATAGTTTGACCCGTCTTTTAGAACATGGTTTCATTGAGTGGGTTGCACCCTACCGAATTACGGAGAAGGGAGAACGATATATCGCGTGCACGCGATAGCAGGGTGGGGACGCTCGGGATTCCGAACCCTGGACCCTAAAATGGCAGAAGAAGAGGTTTCCACGCTTAGCCACAGCCTGGTTGGAGTGGCTCAGCACAGGTCTAGGGCATTCACACGCCCCGAATGGGTGTTTCATTCTCGGTATTTGAGTGTATCCACGTATGCGCTAAATAATGGTCCATTATAAACTAGGGCTCGCTCATAGTCGTGCTTAGCGCTTAGATCAAACCCCCAGAGACCCCGTGAAAACAGTCCCAAGAGGAAACAAGCCCTTAAACACCCCCCTTCACACCCACGTTGGGCTTAAGGTATCTTAAGCCCAATTGCCCCTCCCTACAGATGTAAAACTGTTAAACAGTTTACGCCCTGAGGGGCCGGGGGCTCCCAGAGAAAGAGTTCGGCAAACAGGCTCAGAGATTTCCTGTTGTTCTGGAATGCCAGAACAGTACGAACGGACAACCAACCAATCGTAGCGCTTTACTGCGGTTCCTATTGTATCCATGTAGGACCATGGTACAGGGCTATGTTCACCATGGTGGCCCCCACAGTCTCTTCCATACTACAGGTATCTTTGCCAGTTACTGGCGTCCCCTTTATCAACCCGAAAACTCAAAAGAAGGCCTTTAAAGTAATAGAAGGGCATAGGATTCTGTAGGCTATTTAATTGGAAGTCTCGTATCTTCGCTGTTGCTTCTGTGGGAACAGTAAGCCCATTCACTCGAAAAAATACGAGGGGGGCATAATCAGGCTTGGCGCTTTGACTGTCGATCCCAGTGATTATCCTATAGTGCAGATACGTGAGGCTAAACCAGGACCGGGTCGAGGACATAAAATCAAGGGCCGCGGCGGCTGGACCGTGATCGGAAATCTATCCCTTCCCGAGGTGCTCGAAGATCCTGAGTATGCAGATCTGGGCCGTCAGGTTAAAGATAGACTCGTAGCCATAGTCCGCAGCTATGTGAAAAAAGGGCTAATATCAGTAGAAGAAATCACTGGCTAACGTTATACCACTATTATCTGTCCCCACACAAGCATATACCCTCTCCAACCCACATACATCTAAAAAGCGAAGTTCAACCCGAGACAGTATATCCTCCCCCCCGAGGAGTGCAGAAAAGAAGCCGTTTCCGGGCTTCTTTATTTCATTGACTAGGGGGGGTCATATACTAACTGAAGTAAGCGGGGAGGGACAAGTCTCCCCGCAGGGTTCTGTCGGCTCGGGATTCCGAATTTTACGTCACACCTAACAGATCCACTTGACACGCAACTTCGTATCCGTGTCAAATAGTGGAATGTGCCTGGACATAAAAAATTTAGGGATTGACCTTTTCATCAAGCATCCCATAGGCAACCATGTATCCTTTGGCGTATTCTAATATTCGTTTGATCAAGGCATCGTCGCTCTCGTCTTTACGCCTCAGCCGACACAAGAGCAAGCTGGTTTCCTCTTTGATCGATAAAAACGGCGTCATTGGTTAGCCTCTAAAAATAGTGAATCCGCGGGAGGAGAGTTGAGGGTCTTCCGGATTATCTCAAGTCTTCTCTTGGATTCCGCTTCTATGGTCTTAAGTATCGTTTCGTTGATCAACTCAATCTCCTTTGAGAGTAGCTGCATATAGAGCAGATAGGGAGAGTAGTGATCCCAAACGGCTTTGGTGGCCCAGTTGAGAAGTGGTTCGGGAATCATTGGTGACGTCGCCATTATTCTGATACCTCCGCATCACGCACGCGTGCGTGTGTCAAATAGTGGAATGTGTCTTAGTCCTAAAAAATGTTAAGTTCGTGTGCGTATGGTTTGTGTGTGTCTCAGGACGGCTCGCGCAATTGAGGCTCTATGCCGCTATTATGGCGCTCGCGATATATCGATCTTCGAAGTGGTGGAGGTCCTGGGGGTCCAGGAGGTGAAATGAATGGACAGAAGAGCGCATCTTAAAATTGATAAAATTGTCATTGGTAGAACTTTCACCCATGTTCATGAATGGCTCGATTCAGATGCAGTAAATTGGTCTGGGACTGAATATTCTGTATATAATCATTGGATTAAGCATCACTCAATCGAATCCATAGATGAAAAATATTCAATAGAGCAAATAGAAAATAATGTCGCAAAACTTCATGTTATTTGTGATTGGCTCTTCCATTGGGGGTACTGGATTCTCCCAGTAAACCAAGACTCTGTGAGAAAATACCTAAGTGAATATGGGATCAAGGTTGTCGCATAACGCGAGCGAACAATTCTGTTGAAACAGAACTATTCTTATTTAGGCGTATGAACAGAAGATAAGTGTGAAAAAGGGATGGATGTCGATACAGAGAAAGTTCAAAAGCTGATTGACTTTATGGATAAACAAAACTCCTTACTGGATAGAATTATTGGATCATTGGATAACATTGATAGAAGAGTGACAAAAATAGAGGAAAAAATCGACTGAGTCGCTAATCAAGGTTTTGGGGTTCTTTTTTCATCTTAGCAAGTTCTTCCTTCATACGATTCAATTCTGTTCTCATTTCTGAAATATTTGAATCTGCGCTATTTTGGCCTTTGCTTAAACTTTCTATTTCCTCTTTTGATTTTCTTAGTTCTTCCTGTGTATCATACAAAGCACTTTCATATTCATCCTTAGAAACTAGCCCGAAAGGCAAGGTACTACTCATAATGTTTAGCATGGGGAGGGCCTTCCTAAGTTCTCTAAGGACCCACGGTATATCTCTGTATGCCTTATTGTATTCAAGGGGGTCTATTTGATGTCCCATTAGGTATTCGCCAACAGACTCCTTGGCTGACGTTTTCTCCCACTGTGATCTGAATAGGTCGCGCATCTCATGGGGGTTCTTTCCATAACGATTCCTTGGATTACTATCGCCTATTTGTTTCAGTATCTTTAGTTTGACACATTTTCTGAACCAATAATCATAAATAACATCTTTTACGAGAGGACAACCCCAAGTATTATATACAATTACATTTGGGTCGAATTTTCTTTCTACATATTTTTCTCCTCTCTCTTCAGCTCTGATTTTTCTTATTTTTTGTGTTCTATCGAATTTTTCTCTAGCCTGTTGTCTATAAGGAAGATATTCTGACAACGCGGCTTTTGCATCTCCTTCATTCAATAAGAATGTACTATAAGGTTTCACGTTTTTCATTTTCTTTCTTCCCGGTAGATCAATCGTAATGAAGCTTTTCCTTTCTTTCAGGTCCTTTTGGAGGGAATCCCAGCCGTTTAGATTCCAATATACAAATTCTTCTAGCCCCATTCCAGCTTGAAGCATAGAAAGGAAAGTGAATCTATATGCCGGAGTAGATATTAAGATAATATCCCTCACATTTTCAAGAGTTAGTGTGCCCTTTACAGGTGGAACATCAGCACGAATAGTGAAAGTGGGATCTTTTGGAAGTGCTGCTCTATTATGAATGAAGAAACTACGAATCGCTGTATAGCGCGCTTGTAGTGTTTTAAACCTCAGCCCTTTTAGACTTGAGACATGTTCCTGAACCTTATCGAGGAAAATGAATTGCTCCTTACCAGTTGCATCCTGCATAAAGCTTACAAGTTCATCAGGACCCATATCGGAGAACTCGTCCCCGTTCTCCTTGAGCCAACTAAGGAATTTTTCGAGGTTTTCTTTATAATTCCGGATAGAACCAGGTGCCATCCTGGATAACCATCTTTTTATTGAAGGAGCTAACTCGTTTTCCATATCTATCCCTTCCTCTAATTATTATTTTTCAGCCTGACTTTTTAACATAGCCATATGAAGATAGCTACTTTAAAATTATAGGCATATTTCCTATATGATGAAGCCATATGGTTATGTAATTTTGTAGACTTTAGTTTTTCATTGATTGGTTTCACCTGTCTCCGACCTCCTTTAGCCTGTCTAGCTCGCGCTCTAACTCTTCAAGCGTACTCTTGAAGTTCTCATCTTTGAAAAGGCTGAAAGGTACTTCGCTACTTATGATCTGCAAGTAGGGTACGGCTTTCTCATACGCTGGTCTAGTCCGATTCTCGTCCATGCGTGCTAATCCGTGATCGCGTGAACGGTCGCCGACATGGCCCAGGAAGTAATGGATTATTGATGAGGATACTCCCGAGTCTGTCAACTGATTAAAGAAAACACTGCGCATCTCGTGAGGATTCTTTCCGTACCTTGTACCAGCATTACCATCACCTTTCGGTTCTACGAGGCCGAGTCTGACTGTCATATTAAACCAGTATTTTTTCAGAGCTTCCGTTGTGATCGGTGCCCCAATCTTGTTGTAGAAAATGGCTGTCTCGAACTCCTTCTCGATATATGTTTCTCCTCTCCTTTGAGTCCTATTCATTCGTCTCTTTTCTGATATCTCGAATGCTTCCCTGGCCCCATCTCTGTTGGGTAGGTATTTCCGTATCGCCTCAACCGCATCGCCGCCGATGTATGTGTGAAATGATCTTCCGCTCATTCTGGTACGAAAATTGATCTTAATTATTTTGAGAGCCTTTCCCAGGTCCTTCTCTAGTTTTTCCCAGCCATTGCGATTCCAGAACCCGAAGTAATGGGCGCCCATCCCGCTCTGGAACATGGAGAGGAAAGCCGCCCGATAGCCCGGATCAGATGCAAGTATCACATCCCTAATCTCCTCGACTGACATGGGTTTCAACTTCATTTTGCTTCGCTCCCTGTTTTTCACTTGTCTCCAGCATCCTTTAGCTTGGCTGGCTCGTGGTTTTCCTGCTCAAACATGAAGTCGATCTCCTTCCTGATTAGGTCCTGGTCGATCTTGAGCCCTATTGGCTTTATCAGAACGACGGAGTTGTAAACGATCTCAACTCTATCCCCAGCTTCTATCCCGTAGAATCTCATCCAATCAGGGGGAAGCACTGTCACCTTGCTATCCCCCAGTTTGAGGACCTTCCTATAGACCTTCGCGGGCATACAAACACCTTCTCCGTGTTATCTCCGCTTAGGATAGGTTCAAAATCTGAAATATATATTAATATGAGAATATGAATTAATAAAAACGATAGTATCTGTGAAAGACCATGGAAAAATATGTTAAATTCCCATTCTTAAACGAACGGAACAAAACGGAGACGATGGCCCTCATATTCTTTGCGACATTTGGAGAGGCGAGCAAGTGGGAGATATTCAAAGAAGCGGGAAGGAGACAAAAACTGAGCAAAAAATCGGAAAAGGAACAAGAACTGAAACAGAACGAGAAAAAATTGAGCTATAGTACAGTTCACCGTGGTGTGAAGTCTCTCCTCGAAAATCACCTTATCGAGATTACTAAGATAGAGGACAGCAGTAGAAACGCTCAGATTCAGGTGGAATATTATAAGTTGTCTCGCAAGGGCTTAGCCAAGCTGTTACCACCTCTACGTGTTCTTTATGGAGATGAAGTGGAAAATAGGGTTGAAATAGGTAAGTATGTATTAGAAATAATCGGTGGGCTTCTCAAGAATTATCCTGAAATGTATCCTCCTGAATTTCACGAGTTCTCTGAACCTTTTAAGGATAGCATAGCCATTGATTTCTCCATTAATTACATGACACGCGATGAATGGGATCTATTACCTCTCATGCGTGCATACACAAATGACGAGGCCGATTTTTCATCGTTTTATATGAACCTGCTTTTCTGTAAACATATATCATCGGAGGAATACAGAGAGCCTATGCAGCCAGTACTCGATTTAATGACGGAAAAAGATGTGAAAGTCGTGGCAAAACTGGTTGAGAGATTACTGAACCAAAGCACGGTTTTAATCAAAATAGAGCTAGAAGGCTAACTCTTGCCTGGGACACTCTGAAAGGTCGCTGTTTCTTATATGCTTTCTCACAGAATCTTGGTTTACTGTGAAAATCTAGGCCAATTTACTGCCTCGCGTTCGCGATAAGATAGATAGATAGAAGGGCGCATTATACCAACCACATTATAATTAATATTATAATTAAGGCTGTGCCATTAACTGTTGCCCTTATAAAGTGTAGACTATATCTACAGTATCGCAACGTGCATAAAGCAAGTTGAATTATAAAAAATGCGAAAACTGTGGAAGAGAAAGCCTGAGCCCCATGGTGATCAACGGGCACATCTTCTGCAACAATATATGCTACAGCGAGTGGAAATGGAAAAAAGAGAGAGGTGAGCCGCCCAGTGAACTTGAAAAAGGAGACGAATCTACAGGACGAGGTTGATGAGACCAACCCAAAACTCAGTCTAGAGGATAAGATGAACCAAGTTCTCAGGAGAATTGGATTAGCGGAATGGACGGCGTTATGGTCGCCTGACTCCTCTAAGGAAATCAACGGTCAAGTACTCGCTGAGCAGAAAACCATACTCGTGTTCAGCGAGGATCCTGAGAAAGCCCAGGACTCATTCCTCCATGAGGTTCTCGAAGTCAAACTCCAGAAGTACATCGACAATGAATATGTAACGATAAACGGGCTCATCAAGATCATAGAACAGTTGAGAAACCGAGAGAAAGAGCGAATGATCAACGACCTCGTACCAATTATCCGGCATCTATTTAATGAATAAAAAAAGGGGAAGGGTTGAGGCCTAGCTTAAACTTAGCAGGTATTTATCGCCGTTGAGTTCTCTCTCCAGCTTGTAGCCATCGGATAGGTGCCTGAGCATCTCCTCCTCGCCCGCCACCACCGCGTAGGTTCCTTTGTTCTCACGAGTGAGTTTATGGTATTCCTTGATGCCCTCGTCTATGTCCTGTACACCCGTCATGATGTTCCTCAGCATCTCCATCTTGTCGGGTGAGAGCAAAAGGGCGGCCTGCCTGAGAAACTGTTTACGCTCATATTCCTCAGTGGTTATATCCTCGATGAGTGTAAGTGCGGATATGCCTTTTCGGTACCATAAAACCAGTTTAGAGATTGGTATCCTCAGGTAGGCTCCATCCAGGTATTCGCCGGATACGTGACCCATCATTGCTTCGCGTATCGATTTTGTCATTACTCCCTCTAACTGGGACCTGAAGAATTTTCTCAGCGTGTGTAAGTGTAAGACGTGGAAGCCTCTGCTCTTCTCATCGAGTCCAGCCCTTTTGAGGCTCCGATTGTACGCTGGAGCGATTGACCCATACGATGTGTGGCCCTTAGCATTCGGTGACCTTAGGAGAGGGGATTCAGGACCCAGCTTTTCCCCCTTACTCCTTCTATACGCTAGGTGGGTCTCAATGGCTTGTCGGGCTTCAGGTGTTATTGCGGTGTAGTATCCGACCCAGCCTTTCGCCGCGTCAGGGGGTACCTCCACGATACCAATGTCTGAAAATTGGTTTAGGTCCAGATGCTTAAGCTTCAGCTGAAGTAGGGAGCCAACCCGCATCCCAGAACTTGCCAAAGTCATTATAGCCGGAATAATCCAGGACGGCGCATAGTTCATGATTGTCCTCAACTCGGTTTTAGTCGGTGCCCTGTCTTTAACCAGAGTCCTCACCGTGGGGATAACCAGTTTACTCCACTTTAGATCAACCTCGTTCGAGACCGCCCACCGTTTGATATGAGCGAGCTTCAGCCTCTGTGTGCCTGGAGCGTTTCCCTTGTCTCTCAACCACTTTAGATATTCCTTCAGAACAGCGATTGAAAGATTAGAAATTATTTTATCGGGATCAGGCTCCTCCATGAAAGTTGTCAAATCCATAACCGACCTTACATAGTTCAAAAAATTCACCTCCCGGAAGAAATCCAGCGAACCTGCTTTCGCCAGAAAGTGTTCCCGCAAAACGTCTATGCTTTCAAACTTCTTCATTGCGAGGAGACGGTCCTGGTAACTGTTCTCTTTTCGTTCACCCATTTGGATTCACTGAACAATGAAAAGCCCATAACATATAAAAGGTTAGTGTAGCCCAACCACGCAGTACGTTAGTTATTACTTTATCCATTACACCTAGTGATAGGGTTATAGTTTATTTCGGGCGTTTAAGCCATTATGACTGTCGGAGACAAGGCTTGAATCGTATCGTCTCATACTTTTTTCGTTTCTTTTTTATTTCTTCTAGAATGTCATTTCTAGCGTCCCAGACTTTATCCTTATCAAGCAACCCGTTTTCAATTCCCCTAGCCAGGGCTACTCCATAGAAACGGCATCCATCAACCAAATCTGCGAAATATCCATTCAACAGGGTTTCGATTGTGACTATTGCTCCGGTGCCCCTGCTCTTCCACTCCGTCTCCCCCATACCCATCTCCATATACATTTGAAAAATGTTGAGTAGAGCAAATTTTACTGATTCGATCCAGACATCCAGGTGCTCTTTCTCGCTCAGGGCCGGAAGCTCGATTGCCCCCCTTAAGAGGATTAAGCTCTTCAGAAGCGCGACAACCTCGGGGCTATCTTTTAAGATACGATAAATTTCCCTCTTTCCTCTAGGAATCCGCTTTATGCATTTGTCTTCTAATAGTCCACTCAAATATTTGCTTAGGGTTCGTTTATCCCATTTCTCACCATTCATCTCTAGGGCTTTTCGGATTTCGGTAAAACCCCTATCGCCTCCCAATAAAATAATGAGGATAGCGTCTCGTCTTTCTTGGTTATCCGGTTTCCAATTATACTTATCCAAGTACACCAATCCCAGTAATTGGTAAATTAGCCTATTAAATAAGATTATAAAACTTATTCCTCCATGGACTCAAACAAAGGACTGCGTGTTAAAAGAGTCGGCTTATCACTGACTCCCGAACTTTTTGAAATCATAGAGGAAAAACGCGGCCTGATCTCACGCTCCGCGTACATTGATTTTCTCTTGAAGGAACAGTTGCGGCCTATCCTGAACGAGCGACAGAGGAAGGAGAAAAAAGATGAAAAAATCACAAAACCTTCCGACAAGTGAATGGCTAGACGCCCTTGAGGCCCGCATATCAAGGGTTGAAAGCATCTTCGTCAAACTCAAGAGAGACAGAGAGAGTACACACGCACTAGAACCTAGGGAATAATAATGAGCAGTGAAATTAGGGGCGGCCATTCCTGGCACGCCCACAGCCTCCTGTACCCCCGTAGAGAAAGCCTGAGTTTACTAGGGGTGCCTCGTCTTTTAGGGTTTCGATCAAGTTTGGAAAAAAGTAGGCGCTGCTATTGAATGCCAAACTTAGTAAAATCGATGAAATTCGAGGCTTCACTCCATTCGGATTTACACTTTGGAGAGGCGCATCAGGCACCTCGAACAGCGACAGACTCGGCTGGAGGAGCAGCGATGAGTGACTCGACTTGTATAAAAAATACTACCCCCCCTGCCGGGGTATATAGTTTAACGGGTGAGGAATACACTCTCGACAAGCTAGGCAGGACCCTGGGAACCACCATAAAACACGACGAAACCACGAAAAAGATATTCTTCATCAATACCCTGCTCAACTACACCTGGGAAGACCAACAAAATATGGCCTTCAACTCGCCCAGCAGCACAGGCAAATCATTCATCGCCTTACAGACCCTCGAATACTTCCCCTCAGAGGACCAGGTGATATTATCATACACCAGCCCTACGGCCTTCTTCCACAGCCAAAGCCTCCTGGTAGACGAGAACCTTAGCCCACTAGAGACTCGCAGAGACTACGTTTCCGACCTCATGGAGATATGGGATGATAGTAATTCCAAGCCCGCCAAGGGTGAAGGTATCTCCGAATGGAGGGAGAAGCGCAGGAATGGGGTCAAACAGGCTAAAAGCGAGTGGGAGGCCCTCAAAAAATATTACCTCGTGGACCTGGAGAAGCAAATACTAGTATTCCTTGACCAGCCTCACGACGACCTTCTCAAGAAACTGAGGCCTCTACTCAGCCACGACAGGAAACAGCTTCATGTTAAAATCACCGATAAAAGCGCGGACGGAGGCCACAAGACTAAGGACATTATCATCCTGGGCTATCCCACGGTGATTTTCCTATCGGTTAACACTAGCCTCGATGCCCAGGAGAGGACCCGAAACCTCCTATTGAGCGCCGAGGTCTCACAGCCGAAGATAAGGGACTCGATCAAACAGACAGCCGAGAGGCTGTCGGATCGCAAGGCCTTCAACGCCAGCTTAGAGGCAAACAGCGACAGGTTCGAACTGAAGAATCTGGTGGATCGAATAAAGGACTGCGACATAGAAGAGATCCTGATCACCGTCGATGATCGAGACTATATCACTAAGAAATTTCTGGATGAGCACAACCACCTCGAACCCCGGCACATGCGAGATTTCCCTAGGCTTATCGCCTGCATAAAGGGCCACGCACTCCTCAACCTCTTCAACCGGCAGAGGACGAAAAGCATTGTTTGGGCTACACGTCACGACTGCGACGAAGGCTATAAACTATACCAGGAGGTGGGCGAGGCCAATGAACACGACATACCCCCGCACATATACAAATTCTGGATCGAGGAACTCAGCTTAATTCTTACGGTTCAGGGCCTCAGCAGGAAGGAGATCACCAAGGCATACAGGAAGTTTTACAAGACTAGGATAGGATCTAAGTCATTGAAACGTCTCATTGAAACCCTCGGTGAGGCCGGTCTAGTTTACGAGGCCAAGGATCCCCTCGATAAGCGGTTTCTATTAATATATCCCCTGGGTGGGGGGGGAGAAAATAATATACAAGTCGAGGAGCCCCTAGACGAAGACAAAGAAAAGGAGCCAGATTTACGCTTATTTTCTGAAGAGACAAAGGAGGAGGGTATAGGCCTACAAGACAAACTCAAAACTCTTCTAAATATTTTCCACGAATACTCCGGGGAAATACTTAGCGAAGAAACGCTCCTAGGTCTTCTCGAAGATCCACATGGAATAGATACCGAGACCGGGCTCAGACTTCTAGATATTCTAGAGAACCAAGAAGGATTGATCGTGCAAGCAAGACCCGGATATTGGGGGCTTGTATAATGGTACCATTTTCTGAGCGTCGCCATCGCCTTCACGGGGACGAGGTTCCCGAGGCCCGGATACTACAGGAGGACGATTTAATGAGCGAGCGCGTGTGCCCGTGTTACCAAAACCTTGAAGATGTTATAACAGACACTTTTGTCGTTCCCGACGAGGAGGAAGGCGTCTACATCCGATACCTGGGCATCGAAGAGAAATGCAAGCTATGTGGCAGAGTCGTGCACTCCTACACGGACATAGATGATGCGACAGAGGAAGATTACAGACGCTACCTGGCGAAGCGTGTGCGCGGAGGTGCGGTTTTCTGCCCTTATTGCCGGGATCTTTTCGATTCAGAATTATGGCTAGACATACACATACTATCGTTCCACACGGGGACGATCCGGAAGGAAGGAGTCCAGTGAAAATGCTTAATGGTCCAATATCCGGGCGTAGACGAAACACGATAAACTCTAGTGAATATGATGCAGTTCATAGTGCCTTAATGGACAAGCTGATTCTCCTAGTGGAAACTCGCGAGAATTTTTCTCATGCTGAGTCATTATTCCGGGTGCTCTTCCGGTTCGATCTCAATCGCGTGGGGCCTCCAAAATATCCCCGGGAGATCACCTGGCAGCTGATCACGGAGTATCTTAATGGTCCATAAACTTGGAGTTGTATGTGTTTCGGGAAAATGATGGTAAGAAAGAGAGGATAAAAAGATTTGAATAGGGAGGTGTGTGAAAATGCCCAATCCGTCGCAGACCAGAGAGGCTAACATTCTCAGACTTGTCGCTGTGGCAAATGATCTCCTCAAGGTTGGTGTCAGTTCACATCGCTTATACGACAAACTATTACTCATATCGTTTCGGCTCTGGCCGTGGATCAGGGAGGGAACTCGGAGAAGTTACACGGTGGCCGCCCTCAGGGTGGTCTTGTCGCCGCCCTATGTTGCATCGAATCTTCTGAATGAAACGGTGTCATCATAGGAGTCTTATAATGACATTGTACTTTGATCGCAGATTATCTAATGGACCATAATTTTTAAGCTGTGATGCGCCCCATACAATGATTCGGGGGAGGGGAATTTGGTAAACCAAGAAATCTACAGGGAGAGGCTTACGATGGCTCTTTGGGTTTCTCTCCTGTTTGGCTTTGTAATAGGCATGCTAGCCGTCATTGGATATGTTAAAATATATTTTGGGATAAACCTTGGCAAGACCTTTTCGATGGCTACTCTATTCGGCACCGAAGCCTTTTTGATCCTGGTGTACTTGGTTTGCAGGAGGCTGGACATTTCTATTGACCCGGAAAGGGTCGAGGTCAGGTTCGGAATCATAAGGAAGACTATCCCTATAGAGGAGATCGTTTCATGCGAGCCCACGCACGCCGGCTTTGCAGTCGGTAATGGTAGAGTTGGAATAAGCTACGGGATCGATGGAACCATTGCTTTCACCACCTCTTTCGGAGACGCAGTGAAAATTAGAAAGAGAAAAGGTAGACCCTTCGTTTTCTCCACTAATAGACCATTTGAGGTCTCGGAGCACATCAACAGATTAATCATGACATGAATATCCTTTATCCACTAGGCTTCTGAATAATCTCCCAGCCCTTATGACTAAGACTGTAGGCAACTTTTTTGTCGAATAATCCCATGACAAAAAACTTTTTCACAACGGCTTCCGGTAGTATCGCTGTGGCTTTTCCGCCCTTCCCGATCAAGATTAGTTCGGGTCGATAGAAATTTACTAAATTGTCATCGCTAATTTTTTCCAGATTCTCGTCCTGGGCTAAAGCTAATTCATACTCAGACATTTATGTTCACCTACCTCATAGGATTCTATAATAGTTGCGCGTTTCATTGTGTTTTTAATCGGATTCAAGCCATGTAAGCCGTTCCAGACCTCTTTGGGTGATACTGTAACCCTTGGTTTTTCCATATTTTAAACGGCGTCGACTCAATAGACCCTGTCGAAAATACGAGAGAAGCAGCACGCTTGCGTTTTCTGGGGTTCTTTGTGTGGCCAAGCTGATCTCCATGGCTGTCGTCTCTCCCCTCGTTCTTATAATGTCCAAAATTTCCTGTTTGGCCTGATTGTATGTGCACTGTTCTCTGTTCGTTTCTTCGATCATCGTGAAACTAAGACCTAGCAAAATACGTTTGTTCGCTATGGAGAGCCTCAGGTTGTGGATCAATTGATCGATTGGGCGTAGATTGTTCCGTTCATCTGGTATTCGCCGCTCTCAGGGAAGAGCCAGATTTTGGTTGGCGTTCTTATTGGGAGCGATTGGACTATGGGGACCATTCCAGCCATCTTCAGCTTGCGTTTTGCTCCGTTAGGAAAGGACCAGCCGGATTCAACACCGGTTGTGAACTCAATGTCATGGCCTTGGTAGACCTCTACGGTGACTTCCCCTTGTTCATTCGTGATCAAGTTCTCACTGTTTACTCGGATGTGGAATCCGAAGATGGGTCGATTATGGATATTCAAGACTTGAAACTTCACCGGTACTTTAGCTAGTTGTTTAACGAGCTTAGGTGGCTCCACAAATATACCTGGAACATTTTTATGCGCACCAAAAGTCTCTACGGGCGCAGGAACACGCCGCATCCAAGGCTCCCTCTTTGACCTATTTTCCTCTAGCGCACTTTCTGGGGTGGGCGCATTCGGGTTCGTAAACTTAGCTACCAACCATGGCGGATAGGCTCTCGGCGGTTTGGGGATCTTGTCTTTTTCCGTTGTTTTTACTGGAATGCTCATTGTTTATACATCTCTCCTTCGACGATATATTCCCTATCCTTTCGATCCGGATTCGGGCGATCTCCATTGGCTGAAGCTCCCCCTACAAGAAGCTCTTGGCCGCATTGTGGGCAAGGGATTAAGTTCGGAGGCGCTCCTGGAAAAGTCGTGGGACCTTCGTATCCACAGGTACAGCGAAGTAGTATGGTGGTGCCCCCAGCCGCTGGCACTTGGCTAGGAGGCACATGGGACGCGGCTTGCTGTTGTCCCAGCTGCTGCATTCTCTCGGCTACTGGGCCGGCGAATAAGGCAGATAAGGGAGATAATATCGCCAGAATATTATCAGTTCTCCGGTCCTTCGCATCTATCTCAAGCATGGATTTCTTCATATCCAAATTCAGCTTCGTGACCTCAAGCTGCCTTTCGCCCCTCAGCTTCTCGATCTCAAGATCGAGGTGGCTGGTGGCACCACCAGAACCACCTCCGAATAGCCCGAGCTCCTTAAACTGGGTGAAAAGCGTGGGATTCGTAAAGATCTGATCGAGTACACCCTGCTGAGGCTGACTCTCCCTGATCGCCTGCATCACGGGGTTTCTGACGCCCTCGATCACCAAGTCCTTCATAAGCGTCATGAATTTCAAGGTGGCGTCCTCGTTCTGCTGCGGATTCACCGCCTTGGCGAGTTCTATCCCTTTAACGAGCTGGCCATCCATAAGCTTGAGATAGTTGATCATTTGATTCTCGCTGGCTCCAGGGTTCGTCTTGGCATAGTTCAGAAGCGTTGGCAGAAGCGCCATACCCCCACCAGCCTGACCCTTTTCGGCCAGCTTGAAGAAGCTGTAAGCGTTCCGCACACGCGCAGCCTCCTCTGGAGACAGTTCAGCCATGAACTTCGCCATATTCAGAAAATCCGTGTTCGACGGCATCGTCCCCATATCCATATCTCCGCCCTGCTTCATTTTTTCTAGCTCCCGCCTTCTCCGAACTACGATCTGTTCAAGGCGCATCCGCTTGACCTCGCGGCTGAGCTCCTGTTCCTCGTCGAGAAGTATGTCGTCAAGGGGGTCTAGTCCTCGTCTAATCGCGGGGCGTGTCTCCCCCACGAGCTCGTATACAGTCTTTTTCTTCGTGGCTCCAGGCTTGTTTACCATTACATCACCGAGTCATGCGATATTCGGATCGAGAAACCCATTTGCTTCCAGTAATAATTGAGGGCCTCGACAAGCAGGTCCCCTACGTCTCCCTCGTATCCCAGCGTTTTCACAAAATATTCGTGCTGCAAGAAAACCTTGGAGTTCAAGGCGACCTTTTTGAGGATCGGCGTAGCATGAATCAAAAGTGTTTTAGTGAGAAGCCCATCAAAATCCAGAGCGTCTCCAAGGTCAGGTAAAATATGCCCTTTGTTCTCAGGGCCGTTCACCTGTTCGGCAACTTTTTGAACGTTGTTATTACGTAGGGCGTCGATTCCATCTCTGAGGAGTCCGCCTACACTGCTTTTAGAGACCTCAAGCTTCTCGCTAATGGTCCCAAAACTGTTACCTTCAGCATATAGGCCTGCAGCCTTCAGCCCCAAGTTCTCTGCCATGAACGTACCGAACAAGTTACAGTCGCTGTTCCTAAAATACGTTTTTAATAAAACCGCTTAGCGTTCATCACGCAGTTCCTGAAATCTAAGGATGCTGAAGCACGCGATTAAAACCTGTGTGCATTCCTTCGAGTCTTTCGGAACAGATAACTTATGCCACTAAAACTCTATCCTGATAAGTGTGTCTAGGTTCACACAGGATGAGATGAATCTTCTGGAGACGCAGAGTATTGAGAATATGCTTGATTACTATGAAGAGGAGATGAGGCGTATCGCCGGGGGCGAAAGTCCAAAACACTTTCTGCCTGGTCCCCTGATTGAGCGTCTACTAAACTTTGGTATCCTCGAACGTGATTGGGGAAAAGGCAAGAAGCTTACACTGAGTCGAAAAGGGAGAGAACGATATGGCCTTACTACTTAGTTATCTACAGGATGGTCGGGAGAGGGCCCCTTCTTGCGCGTTCGAGGGCTTTATCAAAAAGTCGTTTATTCATCTTAGGCTGCTCCTGATCCTCTGGCCGCCGCCTTCTCCTGCGCCTTCCCATATTTTAAATCCACCTTATCTTACTACACCGTTGAATAGGGCGCATCACCGCTTACGGACAACTGGTTTGAGTCCGAGTCTCTTCCTGTGATAAAACACAACTCCCTTACTTACACCCAGCCTCTCGCTCTTCTTCCTATCGTTGAGACCCTTATCGTGAAGTTCTATCAGCTGCTGATCCGTGAACAGACGTCTAGGACCATAGGCTTTAAGCCCCAGTTTCCTTCTGCAAGTTCTCACTGCAATTCTATGTACATCCAACTCCTTTGCTATCTCTCCGTCACGCAGCCCTCCCTCATAGTGGCCAAGGAACTGCTGATCCGTAAAAAGCGATCTGCCCCAGTTAGCTGCGAAGCCGTGCTTCTTCCTGTAAGCGAAAACAGTCCCAGCACGCACACCGAGCTCTTTTGCTATCTTCGGGTCGTTCAGACCCTTATTGTAGAGTTCTAGGAAGCGTTGATGGTTGATTCTCGGCATGGTTGACTCGATTCCGAGATTCCGCCTGCGAGTAGCCACTGTACTTCGAGTTACACCAAGCTCCTCGCCGATCTCTCTGTCGTTCATTCCTTTCTTGTGTAGTGCCACTAACTGCTGGTCGGTGAATGGTGCTTTACTGCGCCCGACCATTGTTCATCACCATTGTATGGGGCGCATCACCGCTTAAAACTTACTATCTAATGAAAATAATACGTGGCGTAAGGCATCACCGCTCTGGCGCGTGCATCCTTAGAATATATCTCTCTCGACCGTCATGGATCTGGTCGCTCATTGAAGGGCCTCATGGATCAGGTCCCATTGATCGAGGTACTCAGAATAGTCGGCAATCTCATCCCTAACATCCGCCACCCCCTCCCCCTCGAAGCTGAAATAGAAGGAATAGACGCCCTTCCTCCCAGCCGACTTGCCCCCAACAAGACCCTCAAGCTCTCTAGCAGGGACGATCACGAACCTGTTCTCGAATGTGCGCAACCGGCGCTCCCCGAACCTCGGCAAGTACGTCAGGAAGACGTAAAAATCCGCCCTTGCCCGCCGGAGGCTCTTCACGCTGAGCTGATGCCAGCTGTGGCCTGCCGCCCCCTTCCTACCGGCATAGTACCTGCTCTCCTTCACCTGGACGCCGACGTGCCTGGATCCCCTGACAACCAGCAGATCCACCCCGACATCACGGACGGGGAAGTAAACCCCGCAGCCCTCCACGTTCTTGAGCAGGGCCTCAGCCGTCACCGCCTCGCCGGTCTCCAATGACCAGATATTCCTTATGGGCATCTGTAATCGGTCCTTTCTTTACGATTCCAATCCTTTCCGTGTGCGCTTAGGCTTCTCCCGTCATTATATTTTTAATTAATAATATATAAAAAGTTTCAGTATATGGGATCCAGGTAACTAAACAAAAGAACATACTCCTATGCTTCACCCATCAGAATTTTTAACTGTAACTGCTGGAGCCGGATTATCCTTAGCAAGGCCTTTGAAATGACCTCTGCGTTTCCTGATACGTTTTCGATCAGTTTCTCCAAGTCCTCGACGACGTCCTCGACGATCTCCTCCTCTTCGACGAAGGGGAGATGTACAAGTTCAGTTTTCTCAGGTTCGTTTATGGGGTTCAAGATTACGTAGTTTTCATGCACG
>SDBU01004171.1_pt1 | contig 17918 bp, 27 predicted proteins | sample 2277071 | NCBI WGS metagenome assembly SDBU01 (sample SAMN10397929, study PRJNA504765) | marine sediment metagenome | isolation source: marine sediment core GS08_GC12, 126 cmbsf | place: Arctic Ocean: Gakkel Ridge, Loki's castle | collected 2008 | reverse complement strand
AACAACTTATTCGACAGAGAATCATTGACGGGTTCCTTGATGAGGCACCGATATTCAGCGATATCAGGGATTTCATCGATCAAGGGTTCGCCGAAAGCTATCAGGGGATGGTTGAGGCAGTTTCATCAGGATTCCCCTGCCAGCCCTTTTCAGTCGCCGGACAGCAAAAAGGAGAGCAAGACGAAAGGAATCTCTGGCCTGAAACGAGGGATACCATTGGCATCGTTCGACCCAGATACGTCTTCTTGGAGAATGTCCCAGGTCTCCTTGCTCCCATTAAACAGACTATATACAGATTGTTACGGTTTGGACAAATATGGGGGGTTGAGGGATTTAGAATTAAGCGAACTCCCTATGCCGGACGAGTACAATCTGACTTGGCCCAAATGGGGTATGATTGTCGCTGGGGAATTATATCCGCTAACGACGTCGGTGCGCCGCATCTCCGAAAAAGGTGGTGGGTTGTGGCGAACTCCATCGTCACAGATAATAGAGGCAAAGTCATCGGTGAAAAAGCTCAGCAACAGGAAGCCCAGCGATCCTCAAGTTGGACTGGCAGATCAAGTGATGTACCCCACTCCCGCAGCGGCACATGCAGAACAGAGACAGAATGAATACGATGGCAAGAGAGGGCAGACGTTGTTAGGGGCGGCAAAGGGACAGTTATGGCCTACACCAAACCGTCCAGATGGAGGCCGGACAATACCAGAGGATGCTGATTGGAAAGGAAGGACAGTAGCCTACAACAAAAAAGGAAAAAAGGTTCAAGTTGGTTTAGAATCAGCGGTTAAGAAATGGCCTACACCAAGACAACAAGATAGCTATGAGAGGCGCAATTGGAAAACAATCAAGAAAATAAACGAAAATGGTGGGGATTTGACCCTGCCGAGCAAGGTGAAATATCAGGAAGGGGGAGGTCAGTTAAATCCTGATTGGGTAGAATGGCTCATGGGCTGGCCGATAGGCTGGACGTCCATTAAACCACTCAAAGAATTGATATGGCTGTCATGGGACATCGACCCTGCGGATATGCAGGAGCCGATTGAGTGGAGAACGCCAGCACAGCAAGAGCCGGGAATAAAGACTGAAAGGTTGAAGCCAATAGAGGGCGGCGTGCTGGGCGGTATGAACAGGCATTTCGACATTCATACTGGCAGGCAGGCCGAAATAGGATTGACGCAGCAGGTTCAATTACGGAATCAGGGCATAGGAATCATCCCACGCGTCGCGGTGAATATCCCTAACAGGGTAAACAGACTAAAGGCCCTGGGTAACGGTCAGGTGCCTTTATGCACTGCAACTGCATGGGAATTATTAAATGGTCACTAACTGCCCTTGGCTTGAGAAAGAAAAACGATGGGATCTTACCGTGTTGGCAAGACAGTTGATAGACATAGCAAGGCGGTACAGGCAGGGCGGTGAAAGCCTAATCGTTGCCGTAGAGGACTGCCGCAGGATATTTGATGAGAAGGTTGAGGAGAAGGCTGAAGAGGTGAAAAAGGTAAGCAGATGAAATCAACTACTAAACGGAGCTGAATCATGGAGAGAGAAGGACGCCATTGGTTAATGGAAGATTACAAACAAAGGATAACAGAAAAAGAGTTACGAGAAATGCTTCTTGCTGGGGAGGATATATTAATCTATCACGGCCGGACAAGACAGTTGAAAGGCAATTATTTGGCCGCTGGGGTTTATGAGATATCAAAAGAACCTCTAGACGAAACATAGGAGTCAAATTATGAGAAAACACGAAATCCCATATGCAGTCTATTTCATCCTGCTATTTCTTTTCATCCTGCTGCTTTTCCATCCTGACGCCTTCTCTGCCACCCATATGGTCATTAAAGGCGACACCCTGAGCGGCATAGCCAAAAGCCACCTGGGAAGCTGGCGCAAATGGAAAAAGCTGGCCGAATGGAATGAGCTCAAAGTAGAATGGAAAAAGGGCGTCCCTTATGTCCTCATCAGGCCGGGACAGAAGATCAAGCTGGAATCTCAATGGACGGAGAATCGTATAGGCAGATACCGGGAAAACACTTTACGTCTTTTAGATGAAGAGATTTTCAGGATGGCAAATCTGAAATTTCCAAACAAGGAGTTTAAAGGCCATAGAGAAATTGAAAAAGACGTGGAGTTATTTTCTGACGACGTGGATCTATTTTCCGACGATCTACATCTTCACAGACACTGTCTGGCGACCGACAATTTGGGCTGCCAATATGACTATAGGATGGCACAGCTTAGACTAAAGAGGATTCAGTCCAATCTAAAGAAAATTGTGACCGATATGGCCAACATGGAACGGCTCATAATAACGGAAGAGATTTACGATTATACCGAAATGATGCCACTACATTTCTTCAAGGATAAGCCCTGGGTTGCACATAGGAAAACTGCTATTCTACTTATGGCCATAATAGGCACTGAATCTCATGGCCGTTTTGTTAAGGGTAAACATGGCGAAAGGGGAATTTATCAACAAAAGCCTGAGACTTTCCGGATCGCTATGGGGTATAAAAAGAAGGATCTACCTGAAATAGAAGAGGCATTGGATACATCTCATTACGTTGCGATGAAATGCGCCATTAAGTTGCTGATGAGGGGAAGCAGTCCGTATGATGCACTACGGCGTTATAACGGTGGCTCTGACGGCAAGGATAGGGCCTATGCGCTTAAGGTGATGCGTATTTTCTATAAAATGCTGGCAAGAGGAAAATAATGGGCACATTACTGGGTTTGATTGTCATGGTCGTAGCAATAGTGGGGGTGAAAATCATTTGGAATGAAGTTAGCAGAATCCGCAACGATCTTAAATGAAAGGAGATACGTGAAATATACCGATTTGACATTAGATCAAAGAATTTCACTTAAGGGGGAATTTCAGGTAAACCCTGAGTGCATAAATTATAGGATGGTAATGCTTTTATGGGGATTTATTGAAGCAGTTGAATACTTTTTAAATGATGATTTATCTATTTTAACAACAGGGTATGAAGAAAATTAGGAGGCATCCTATGTATAAAGTAAGCAGTTTCCAATTTTTGGCACATGGAAATATCCCAGACGAAATCAATGCTGAACTTAAAAAGCGGGGCCTGGACGCAAGCGACGTTATCAGCGTTGCACATCATTATATGGGCGTGTTCGTCTACTACAGAGAAAAAATAACGGATGATTAACGATCATAGCGGCGGTCGTCTAAACGGTTAGGGCGCCGGGCCACCAGCCCGGAGACGGAGGTTCAATTCCTTCCTGCCGCTCGAAAGGAGGCAATATGAGCACTAAGATAGAATGGGCTACAGAAGTATGGAATCCAGTGACAGGATGCACTCCTATAAGTGAGGGGTGTCAGAATTGCTATGCAAAGCGCATGGCACAACGTCTTAAGGGCCGTTTTGGGTACCCAGAAGATGAGCCATTTAGGGTGACATTTCATATTGATAAGCTTGACCAGCCTCATCGCTGGAAGAAACCTAGACAGATTTTTGTTTGCAGCATGGGAGATTTATTCCATGAATCGGTTAAAGGTGACTGGATGTGGCGGATACTTGATTCCGCTTTTGATTCTCCCAGCTATCATAGGCATATATTCTTATTCTTAACAAAGCACCCAAAGAAAATGGCAGAGGAAATGAATAACTGGATGCGAAACAATGCACTTTCGTCTTTGCCTAAACGCTGGTGGTTAGGTGTCTCTGTGGAATCAGACAAATATCGCTGGCGCATTGAGGACCTCATAAAGATACCGGCGGCTAAAAGGTTTGTATCTTATGAGCCAGCTTTAGGGCCACTGGATGTTGGGTTACATTTAGGAGAAGAGAGGTACGTTGATTGTGGGGGTTGTAAGTCTACTCCCGTACGTGGACAACCTTACTGTCCAAGAGACCATAAGGCTGGCGGCATTGACTGGGTAATTGCAGGCTGTGAAAGCGGCCCTAATCGAAGGCCAGCTAAGATTGAGTGGTTTAGAGACTTAAAAAACCAATGTGTTGGCGCTGGAGTGGCATATTTTTTGAAGCAGATGGAAGGTCTACAAGATGTTAAATCTAAAAAATGGGGTAGGATGGTCAAGTCAGGAGTTGATAAAATGCCATATTTGGACGGACAAATTTGGGATCAGATGCCACAAGAGTTGTCAAGCAATCCTTGACCACTAAAAAACTCTTATTTTACTAAAAGTGGAGATAAAGTTATGAAAACAGTAGCAATGGATATTGTTTTCCAAGGAGAACAAGCTGAAGAATTAAGGGAAGTAGTAAGGAATGTTGTAACCGATATTGCGTTTGACCATAAGTTGAACGCAGATATTGAAATTACCAGTTGGAACGCTGATGATGAGCCAACAATAATGGTGAAAAGGTAATCAATGACTAAAAAAATAAGCGGAAACCGGAAAAGCCGGATAGACAGATGCTACGAGGTAATATTTCTCCTTCGGCATCCCTGCACTGTAAAAGAGTTAAGTGCCGAGATAGGTGTGAATACACGAAATACCAAATTATATTTGAATAGTGTTAAAAGATCACGATATCTAACATTAGAGCGCCGGAGAAGGATAACGGGGAGGGCTGGGAATTTGCCTTATGAGTACTATATCGATTACTAACAATGAAAAACCCCGGCCTGTGGTTTATGGCAGACTGAGGTTTGACCGATAATTGTCCAGAATTTAAACTGAACGCTTAGTCATGATAGCCTCACTTAAAGGTTAATATTATTTAAAGGCAAATAAGATTATAAATCCCTTTCTTGAGAAAGTCAAGCTTTTTTTAACATAAAACAAAGGAGAATATTTTGATGGCAAACAATAAAATAAAAACAAAGGTTCATGTCAGAGTTTTATTAGAAATATGTATACCTGATATATGGAGCGAGGATTGTCCATTAAGCCAAGTATATAAACAAGCTAAAGATTCAGCTAAAAATATAATATATCAAACAATTAGTAGCAGCCTAAAGGATATCAAAATAATAGGTGAAGCTAAAGCAGAAGCCGTATTGGTTGAAGAGTGATTATATGAGCAAGCCGAACCGGTCAAAGCAGGCCAGGCAGATCAGGAACGTTGTCAGATTCTTGAGACTGCCAAGGCAGAGCAGCCATCAGTCGCACAAGGCATGTAAAGGGAAGCATTGGCAGCGAGCAGTGAGATTAATTTAACAATTAGGGAAAATTAGTTAATTAAATTTTGACTCCCCTGATATTGGGTATTATATTGTATATAAGCTTCGGATTACACGGATTATTAAAAAATATAGCCGTTTTCAAGATACCTCGGATTGGTGACAACCGGGGCGATTGCCGTGTGCATCGGAAGCAGTCTTGTAAGCGGCTTTTTTTATGGAGAATTCAATGCCAGACATTAAAGAAATGACAGAGGATGAGATAAGAGAACGCAAAAAGTTGTTAGCCTATCAACTTTTCCACTTGGAAGTACAGCAGGCAACCAAGAATCTTGAGAACAGTCTGAAAGCAAATGAACCTGACAAAGCGAAAGAATAAAGACTTGGTGTGCGAAAATTGTGGTTCAGTAGAATCAACCACCCTTCTCTATTATGAGAAATATCACCCAGACTCAGGCAGGACAAGTTTAATTAACCCTTCATTTATTTGTGATAATTGCAAACCACTGTTCCTTACCTGCAACCAAATGTTTGAAAACAGGCCCCGGCTTGTGCCCTTTGATATCATAGCAAACCATTGGGATGGTAGGTTGATGGGATTGACAAGTAAAAAGCGTTGGGAATTTAGTTGCTTCCGGAGTCCATATTTCAAAAAGAAACTATTTCGGATAAAATTCATATGGAAAAAGAATGACACTGAAAGAGGAACATAATAAGGTAGCAAGAACGGCCGCGATGATAATAGGAGAGGGTGGTCAGGAAGTCCTTAAACATGCCAACGAGAAAGACCTTCGAGAGGTAGAAGATAAGCTTGCGACGTGGTTAAGGATATCAGAGAAAGCATCTGATGCCGAGATAAAAGCGAAGATCAAGCTTTTTAGGGAGAGTGTAGGTTTACCGGTTGAGCGAAAGGAAGAAAAGCAAAACAGAATCACTTTAGAAGAAATCCGCAAATGGATTGCAAGCGTTTCCGGGCAGTTTCACATAAGAGACCTTTACAATTGGATGCCGGAGTTATCCAGTAAGCCCCCAGAGCGTAGGCAAATCTCAACCTGTCTTGGGCGACTGGTTAAAGAAGGATTGCTTGAGCGTGACGGGCGCTATGGGATTTACAGAAAAGTCGATAGTGAGCTTGAAAGGATGGACTTTTTAAATGTTGATAGCAAGCCAGTTAATTTATGGCTTCCTTTTGAGACTGATGAGACAGAATCAAGCTTAAATGATTTGGTTGAAATCTATCCCTCAAACATCATTGTAATAGCAGGCGAAAAGGGAGTAGGGAAAACCACGATTGCTATGAATATTGCTTGGGCTAATAGAAATACCTGGGATATCTCTTATTTTAACTCTGAGATGGGAAAACATGAGCTAAGAAAGCGCGTGAATATGTTTAGTGGTACAGATCCTTATGAATGGGCAGAGAAAATCAGCTTTTACCCGAAAAATGAAAACTTTCATGACGTTCTCTTTATTGGCCCTAGAAAGCTCAATATAGTTGATTACATTGAAGCTACAGGCGATGATTTTCCTTATGTTGCAAGATGGATATCCAACATACACACGAAATTACTAAATACAGAGACGATCTGCATTTTATGTCTTCAAAAACCGTCGGGCAGAGATGAGGCATATGGGGGGACACAGACACGAAATAAACCTCGCCTTTATCTATCGGTAAGCAAAGGCAAGATGCTTATACTGGATGCTAAGAACTGGAGGGGATCAGAAAACCCTCAAAGTCGAGAATGTAACTTTAAGATAATAGGTGGTTCAAAGCTTCTACAGGTAAGTCCTTGGAATAAAACTGATAAATGGAGTTTATAATGAGAGTAATGTTTGAAATTATAGATACTTATATTTATTTCATTCAAATGCAAAATGGACCTATTAAAATTGGCAGATCCGTAGATCCATATGAGAGATTAACTAAGTTGCAAGTGGGTTCTCCCTACGAATTACAGTTATTATATTTTTTCCCTGGAGGCGCAAAGTCTGAGCATGCAATGAAGTATACTTTAATAGATGATAAAATAAGAGGTGAATGGTTTTGGCCTACTTCTAGGGTATTTAGGGAAATAGATGCTGAAAAAGCAATTGAGAAAAAAAATAATTGGTTTATGGAAGGATGGAATCCAGAGGTGGACTTTAAAGATAATAGGTTGACTTCAACATAGGGGGGGGTTATGTTGACTTCGTTGATTTGGTTGACGTCAACCACTTGGTTGACTTTGGTTGACTGTTTGGTTGACTTTCTGAAACCTTGAACTAATATAGGTTTCATGGGATTTAGTTTACAATAACCCGTATAACGCTAAAAATCCCCCTGTAGGTAGCTACTGTATCACACGCATACGCGCGAAAAGATATAATAAAAGATTAAGATAAGAAAGATAAGAAAGATAAGATAAAGAAAAACCTATTCATAAGAATGAATTTTAAGATAACAAACTGATAACCCTTAACCAGGAGAGTAAAATGATAGACCTAACAGGATATATTGAAAAAGTAGCATCGACGGTGACAAAAGACGGTGATGTGGTGATTAAGATCACCTTGGCTCACAACCTAACAAAGTCTGGTGTGCTTTCTACCGCTGGTGAGCTTGTGGCCATCCAAAATAAGGTAGTCAAATGCACTATAGAGACCGAGCAGGTGCAGATTCAGTTCGGTAAGAGTGGAGGTAGATAAAATGGAGCCAATAGAATTCAAGGAGGCTAATGCGGAATTGCAAAAGCCAGCGTTAACGACTGATAAGGAGTGCGGACCACTTCCTGTCTTTCGGGATGGCAAGCAATGCATTTCTTGCTGGCGTCCGACATGGAGAGAAAGGCTGTCTATCTTATGGTATGGCAAGGTATGGCTATCCGTGATTGGCGGGAAGACACAGCCGCCCGTGTGGTTAATGGGAAACAAGACGACCTTTGAAAAGTGAGCTGAAATGGAGCAGAAAATGTATAATAAGTTAAAAACCGACATAAACAATCTTAGAGGAGCCGATCCTGTAATTGAGATCAAGCGCACAGCTCCAAAAAGCAAGCCTCCGGAGCAGACTAAGCGCAAAGAGTATGCTATTGGCAATATTTTCAAAGCAGAGGACATCATAGAGAGCCACCGGCTTAGCGAACTCCTGGAGGCTAAGTCAAAATGTGACTTCCTTTACCAGGTAGGCCCAGGCGCGGCAGAGCAAGAAAGATTAAAAAAATGGAAGGACTGGTTTACCCTGTCTGCCTTGATGGTTCAGAGCTTAGTTAACTTTGCTCATCAAAAAATAAGTGCACCCTGGGCTATAACGCTCACAAAAGGTAACTATGTTCTGTGGAAGGTAGACGAAACCTTGGATATTCAGGGAGTCAGGGATGAGAGGAAAAAACCCGAAGTGCGTTGGTTTGTAGAATAGTTGGCACAAGTCTTGCATCCACGCTATACCTAACATAAAAATTTGACAACCTCATTTTGCCGCTTTATGCTTATTGCATGCCTACCAAAGAGAAAGTCCGCATTGAGTACATGTCCCTGGAGAAGCTTAAGCGCTGGCCGAGAAATCCAAAGGATCACCACCTCGGGGAAATTTCCCAATCTCTTGCCAGATTTGGCTATGTCGCTCCCATCCTCATAGACGAGCGTAGCAAAAAGATAGTGGCAGGTCATGGGCGTCTTGACTCTCTGCTGTCGATGAAAGACGACGGGCAGAAGCCACCGGGGCGAATAGTGTCTAAAAATGGCTCATGGCTTGTACCCGTGATACGGGGAGTGCGATTCAGTTCAGACAGGGAGGCCGAGGGCTACCTTTTAGCAGATAACAGGCTTACAGAGGTAGGGGGCTGGCACGAGGACATACTTGCGGAGGTGCTGAGCGAGTTTGCAAAAGAAGACAGTCTGGATGGGCTGGGATGGGACGCTGATGATGTGGATGAGATAGTGAAAGCCATTAATCCAATTTCAGAAGATAAACCTAAAAACAGTAACAAAAAGCAAGTTGAATGCCCAGAGTGTGGAGCTAAATTTACACCTTAAATTTTGTAAAGTAAATGGTAGAAAAGAAACCAAAAGTCAACACAGACCAGCTAACTGGAATAGTCAAGGGCATCCTGGGCAGCGTGGAGCCCATCACGGTAGAGGAAGCCAAACATCTCATGGATCTGCACAAGAACGAGATAAAGGCCGAGCGTACCCGTATGGACAAGAAAAAAAGAGAGGCCCAAAAAGAGGCGAGGGACAACGGGGGGAAGCCGAAAAAGCATCCTGGGGGCAGGCCCACGAAATACCGGCCTGAGATGTGCATCCAGGCTATACAATCTTTAAGCACAGGACAGGGGATGATCGAGACCGCCTGCCATCTCAAAGTGCTTAACGAAACAATGTCAGATTGGACAAAAATCTACCCAAAGTTTTCCGTCGCTATAAAAATAGGCAGACAGCTATGTGAGCGATGGTGGCGGGATCAAGGGCGGTTAAACATGCATAATCCACATTTCGGTCACGTGCTCTGGCACATGAACATGACCAATAGATTCAACTGGAAACAAAAGGTCGATCAGACGGAAACGGTCAAGAGTGAGAAAACAATAACCCATAAGCATGTAATGGAGAAAATTGACAAACGAGATCCAAAAGAACTCGCAGAGGTACTCAGCATCCTTATTGGAAGTGGTTACTTCAAATCCGAGAATGAGGAAGCTGTTAAGGCCACGGTTCACTAAGTATATGCCTCTTGTACCCACGCCAAAGCAGCAGGCTTTCTTATTGCTTGAATGCAAGGACGCCTTCTACGGTGGGGCCGCAAGAGGCGGAAAATCCGTCGCTCTTTTGATGGCCGCACTTCAGTATGTGGACATGCCGGGCTATAACGCTATCCTTATAAGGGATAGTTATACGAATCTAAGTAAGCCAGGTGCGCTTATGCCGATGGCAGATGAATGGCTGTCAGGGACAGATGCCCATTGGCATGGGGAACTCAAGCAGTGGGAATTTCCTACCGGAGGTAAGCCCGCTACTTTGAGCTTTGGATATTTAGATGGCCCAAGAGACCATTATCATCATAAATCATCAGATTATCAATTTGAGGGAATAGATGAGGCCGTTAGCATTCGAGAAGAACAAGCCCTATATATGTTTACCCGTTTAACCCGTACTAAAGAGCAGGAGCAAATGGGAATACCGCTCAGGTTTCGATGTGCCAGTAATCCACCCGCTAGGCTGGAAGTAGCAAGGGGTGCATGGGTCAAAACCCGATATGTAGACTCAGAGACCAGGAGAAAGGGAGCCATTTTTATCCCCGCTAGATTGCAGGACAACCCACATGAGGATCAATATCATTACGAGCATGAATCTTTATCTGAAGTAGATCCCATTACCAGGGCGCAGTTACTTGAGGGTGACTGGAATGTAAGGGCAACCGGCCACATGTTCAAGCGCCACTGGTTCGAGGTGGTGGACGCAGCCCCTACGAACAATATCAAGGTAATCCGCTACTGGGATATGGCAGCTACTGAGGATGCCGGTGCCTTCACCTCTGGATGCAAGATATCTATGACCCCAGACGGCCTGTTTTTCATAGAGTCCATGATAAGGGAACAACTCTCACCCAGGCATTGCGAGGCCCTTGTCAGGCAGACGGCAGACATGGACGGTAAGGGTGTGCCTATATGGATGGAGCAGGAACCTGGTTCCCCAATATGGGAAGAGGAGCCTATTCTTATGGGAGACGGCACGTATAAGCCTTTAAAACAGATTGTGATAGGTGATCAAGTAATAACTAAGCAGGGGACTGCTTCAAAAGTGAATGAAATTCATATTCAGGGCGACTTAGATTCTTTAAAAATATGCACAAATAGCGGCAGATGCGTGATAACAGCGACAACTCACCCATTTTTAACAACAAGAGGATGGGTAGAGGCTGGATGTCTTACAGGAAATGATATTTTGGCATTAGGAATTCCAAAAATAAAGGAGGAAAACTGCCGCTCTTTTGAAGAATTTAGATTAGCTGGTTATTTTATAGGAGATGGCTGTTGCACCAAAACAGGGAATTCTATAAACGCTCGTATCACATGTACAGATGAGATTCAAGGGAAAGACATAATCCATTGCACAGAAAGCCTGTCGTTTGGTTGCACGGTACCTACAATGCCAAATGCAGATTATAGCTGCTCTAATGGAATAAGAGAATGGCTATATGATGTTGAATTGGCTGAGAAGAGGACAGAGAATAAAGTTGCCCCCAGCTGGGTATTCAAGGCAAGCAATCAACAAGTAGCTAATTTTATTGGGGCCTATTTTGCTTGCGATGGGACAGTAAGCATAGGTGGTGGTAAAGATAATATTGAATTTTATAGTATATCTAAGGAATTATTGCAAGGAATTCAACATCTTCTTATCAGGTTTGGAATAAAGTCAAGATTAGCTCAAAGAAGATATAATCCCGTTTTTCAATCTTCACGTCAAATAATATATCGGTTACAATTAAGAATGTCTGATGATTCACAGCCACGATTTGCTGAACAGATCCCTGTATACGGGAGGAAAGCAATAAAATTGTCTAGTCTTATTAGGCAGGATTTTGACAAAGATTTTTTGACCGATAAAATTGAATTGATTGAGCCAGTAGGCTTATATCCTTGCAGGTGCCTGACTATAGCAGGAGAGCATTCTTTTTTGGTGAACGATTTAGTTGTTCATAATTCAGGTGTAGCCATTATAGACCACTACAGGCGCAATATATTAAGAGGATTCGCTTTCAGAGGAGACAAGGTTGACAAAGCTAAAACTCAAAGAGCAGGCCCTTTCGCAAGCCAGGCAGAGGGAGGCAACGTGTTTTTGGTAAACGGTGCATGGGTACCTGACTTCCTGGATGAGATTGAGCTTTACCCGGACGGGCCTTTTTTGGATCAGGTGGACTCCGCGGGCGGGGCTTTTAACAAGCTCGTTGGCATAGGCGCCGGCGTGACCCCCAGAATAAGCCTTGTGGACAGCTCGCAAAAGGCTCCTTTGGTGGGCGAAAAGCCAGAAGGAGAGTGCATAGAAGTGTGGGAGGGGGATAAGCTCCTTGGGTACGAGAAAATTACGCCTGCCCCGGTTCCTGTATCGGGGGAGCCCGGCTGGTTAGGGTTTTCAGGGGAGCTTGGGCAGTAAAAAACGTGAACTTTTGATAATGCGTAGTTATGTTGAGCTAAGCTCAATAAGCTCAATTCTAACGAGCTAAGCTCAAAATTAAAACATAAGCTCAGAGCTAAGCTCATAACAAGAGGGATAAAAACATGGTTGAGCTAAACACTTGCGGCTTTATACCTTATGATTCTCCTGAGTATGAACGAGATGAGAACGGAAATATCAAGATATACAATCCTGAACCAGAGCTTAGCTTTTCTTACAAGCTTAACGGGCTACCTTCTGAACTTTTGCCTTTATTAAGTGAGCTAATTGAAATTAAGAGCTTACTTAAGCAGACATTAGAAACCTTAAACAGGAAAGGATGATAAACATGGAAACTTTACTAATCGCAGCAGCACCCGAGCTCATTACCTTACTGGGAGTTATCCTCACCGGCCTCGCTACATGGGGCATAGCGCTTTTAAAGCAGAGGGTTAAGGCAGAGGTAGCCCTAACCGCCTTGGACACAGTGGACAGCATCATAAGCGCAATAGTGGGCAACCTAAGCCAGACAAGCGCTAAGCAAATGAAAGCAGCCTCGGAAGACGGCCACTTGTCCAAAGAGGAAAAGACAAAGCTAAAAAGGTTTGCCAGGGATGAGGCCAATCGGCTCATATCGGCAGAGGTCGTCAAGGCGGCCAGTAGCGCGGTGAAATCGCTTGACGCTTATATCTCAAAGAAGATAGAGGAGCGGGTGGGAGCCAGCAAAGGATGAGATATAGGCCGTGATATGGCGAACGAGGGAACGGCCGGGGAGCAAATGACTATCCATAAGATGGTTGACCAGCGCCGCATAAAAGGCTGAGCTACGGACTCCCATCGCGGTTAATTACAATAAGAGTTAATTAGGAGGATACTATGGCACACGTAGCAGCATCAGCAACCGAGTATTTACCATACGCAAGAATGCGCTATTTCAACTATTTTTGCACAGCGGGCAGTGCGGTGGCAGCGGCAGACACGGACAGCACAATGTCTGAGAACTTTGCCCCCAGCTTCGCTTTTGAGCTGGAGAAAATCCGCCTGCGCCTTTCTGGCGCTCATGTCAGCGTGGTGGACTTCATGGCCTATGTGAGCCACCATCTCGGACAGCACTATAACCAAAACCTTATTTCTCAGGCCATGAACGGGGTGAAAGACGTTTTGTACCAGCCAGACCCGACTTTGAAGTTCGCAGAGGGGGATGTGATACATCTTTCAATGGAATACAGTGCCGCTAACATCTATGCGCTTTCCATATCTGGATGGTGCATAACACAGGCACCGAGTAGCTAACATGATAAGTGTAGACGCACAACCAATAGACGGCAACCTTGCCATAGATGCACAGAACCAGTATGGCCACCACGCCGACTATCTTGACGTGAATGCTATAATCCAGCATGGCAGGATATCGGTGGACGCCTACGAGAAGCCCGCCGGTCTCCAGTGCTACATCCCGCTGTTCAACACCATAAGTCCTTGGTGGGGTGAGCTTGCACTTGACGCTGGGAGTCATGTAAGGGCCTCGGTTGCCACAAGGCAGGTTCCTGACACACTGGTTGTCGAAACGCTTGCTAACAACATTCCGAGATTTGAGAAACACGATAATCTGCTTACCCTGCTTGACGAGCCTATCGGCCAAAACCTCATCCACTACTCCCACCAGCTCGGCAATGCCGCCAGTGGGGGGTGGTGGACTGATACAAGACTGACGAGCGTAACTGCCAACGGGATGCTTGCTCCTGATGGGAATGTGGTGGCGGATGGGTTGGTGGCAAATGGGATTGATAGTTCGCACTTTATTCAGAGTCCCCGCATAGCTGGAGTTGGATTAAATGATAAAATTGCCTTCACGTGTTTTGCTAAACCTGGAAATAAGGATTGGGTTCTCATAGTTATTTCGTTTTTCGATGTTGGTAATGTCTATTTAAATGATTATGGAGCATACTATTTCAATATTAACTCTGGTGTTATAGGAACTCCAACTGAAGTTGGTGATTCTACAATTCATAGTTATATAATAGAAGAAGCTGCTAATGGATATTATCGAGTAGGATTTATAATAAGTAATGCAGACGCGAATACTGCCAAATTTGATATTCAGGTTTATTCTGCCCACGCCGACAACGACGACACCTTCCCTGGCGACACCACCACAGTCAACACCTGGTTCTGGGGTGCCGACCTCAAAAAGCAGGCATACTTTGACTCCTATGTTGCTACTTCCGGCGCAACGGCAACGAGGGCGACGGAATCGGGGTATCCTCTCTGGACTCTGCCCCTGGGGTTGTTTGATGCGGAGGGGCTTGCGAGCGTTTGGATGAGGTTTGGGTATAACCAGGCGGATATTGTGGCCGGTGAGTATGGAATTATTGCAACGGCCAATGATAGACGAACACTTATCTATCATAATCAGGAGGTTAAATTTTATACAAAAGATGGGTTGAATTTCACAAGTCCGGGCATTATAGCATTAGTAGCCAACACCTGGTACAAGCTCGTCATAAAGTGGTCGTCAACAACCTTAAAGATGCGTGCCGGCGTTGACACTGGGGCGGGGATTGTTTGGGGTGTGGAGGTGGCATTTGATGGCTCGTACATTCTCGGAGCTTCACTGAGACTTGCGTATGGATTGTTTGGCCCGCTTTGGTTGAGGGATTTGAGGTTGTATGACAGAATTCCTTCGACGATTGAGATTAATGCTATGGGGAGTCCGTAATGCCTAAACAAGGCTTCTTTCTAACAACGATAACCGAGCAGCAGATAGAGGAAAGCATTGAGCGCTATCCTGCTATCGGCGAAAAGGTACGCAACTGGCAAGTTATAGCCCAGTCAGGCGACAAGCTGGTTGTTCACATAATAGCGGACATAACCGACCCTAACCAACCGGGCAGGCTAAAATATCACGCAGGCTACTTAGGCAAGAGCTACAAAGAAATAGCACAGAGAGCGAAGGCCAGCGACTCCGTGTGCAAGGCCGTCATAAAAGAGATAGTCTTCACCGTCTGGGAGATAGACAACCCAGATCCGGAAGGGCCAGAGAGAATCAACTACAAGGGCAGTTTAGGTGAGTGGATAGCCGCCGGAAAACCGGAAAGGCTTGCAGGGTGGTTCCCCAAGCACGTATGGGCCGGACAGGAGATAGAAATTCCAAGTGAGGAAGAGATATGACACTCCATATCGACGCTGAAGAGGTTATACGAGTACCAGCGGTTGGTGACAACAACGCAGACAATGTCTACAATACCCCGTTAGTTACCAGCAACAGGGACGGCACGGTGCTTGAGCGCCTTGAGTGGGTGATCGACGCAATAGTCGCCCAGGCGGTTGCCATTGCCAATTGGGTGCTGTCATTCCTGATACTGACAGAAACTGGCGCGACGGTAACCACCGACGGCACAGAGCAAACCCTGTATGTCAACAACTCCCCCACCGGCGTTTTTTCCCCAAAGATAGTGCAAATAGACTTCACCAACCAAACGGCAGCCGAGACAGTGGTGATAAAAGAGTATTACCGTATCAAGTCCGGCGGTGCGCTTGTCCTGATAGACGAAGTTACTTTTGTGGGCGTGCAAGACCCGCTGCTAAAAAACATAAAGCTTGAGGAGAACAGATTTGGCGTCCAGGTTACGATAGAGAAAACGGCTGGCGTGAATAAAGATTATGACTATGAAGCGGTGTATGCGATATGATAGGCTACGACAAAGTTTCTGAGTATGACCAAATTCTCCTGGACTTGCCTTTCCACGAAGGTATGGGCGCGGTAACGCGTGACCAGGCTAAGCCTCATCACCAGGACGTTGTTCTAAACGAACCAGGCGGCGGATCATTTCTCTGGGATAGGATTGCATTTGGAAGATCCGCCTTTGATAGCGCCTTCGCCATAGACGGCGCCAGCTTTGATTCAGGCAAGGCATCATTCGGGCTTGGCTTTAGCCTGGATTTTCCCTCCCCTGCGGGCGTGGGTCATTTGACTTTTACGACAGTAGGTGGAGGTGCCGGAGACGGAGTTTATCTTGACCTTGCTGCCGCTAATTGTGTCGATCTTGATTTCATAGCAGGTGATTATAGTTTGGGCATTTGGTTTCGCTGGGAGACTACTGCTTCTTCACTGATAATCGTAGGCAGATATGAAGTGGATGTTAGTGGCTGGGAGTTATATCTCTGGAGGGCTCCTGGCCCCATAGACTACCTTACATTGAGACATCATCATGCTGGGACAATTGTCGGGGCCAATCCTCGTTCTGCCATCTATTCTGTGGGATGGACGCCTGAAGTGTGGTGGTTTATGGGAGTGAGTAGAATCGGGGGAGGCCAAGGTGCCTTTTACAGAAATGGGGTTGCTATAAATACGGTAGTAGGCAGTTTAGTCGATCCTGAAACCTGTCCTAAAGACTTGGTTCTCGGTACAAGATACGACAAAACCTCCGATTGGTATAAAGGCCAAATGTGGGGGCCAAGAGCCTGGCCCAGAATACTTACAGCAGCAGAATGGCTAAACATATTTGAGCAAGAACATCACTTTTTTGGAGTGTAGATAATGATAGACATAATAGGTATTCTACATTATGCAGAAGAACATATACATTCACCTTCCAAGTGTTACCCGACATTGGCTAACGGGGTACAGGTTCAGGGAGCCGCTGGGGGCTGGGCTTTGGGAGCAGGCTTTGTAGAAATAGTTCCTGTTGACACTATAACCGCTGATTTTGACATCCATTATATCACAATTGAGGCGGCAAGTGCCACTGATATTTATGAAATAGTTTTGTATGCTGCCACAACCGAAATAGGTAGGGTACGAGTGGCATTTATTGACATTGCAAACTCTCAGTCGTTGCCTTCAGTTCCATTCCAGTGTGACGTATTGACGAAAAACACGCAGATACAAGCAAAGTGTGCCAGTAAAGCCGGTGGGTCTAAAACGATTGATATCTCATTACATTACCACACCTACTAATATGGAGATCTGGTTATGACAATGGACTACAGAGCGATTGTGGAAGTGGTTGTGTTGGTAGCAGTAGCATGGGGAGCTTATTATAAGGCTAACGGCTTTTGTAGAGGCAACCCGGGCAATCCCGGCAACAACAGAACGCAGATGACGAAGGACGTCACTGAGACTAAGACAAGGGTGGAGATTTTAGAGAAGGGACAATTTACCCTTTTTGAGAAAGTGAACAAGATGGCCGATGACGTGTCCTTTATACGGGGAAAGATGGAGGGATGAGATGAGAGAAGTCCACAAAGGCTTATGGCCTGATAATTAGTGGCCTCGGTAATAAATATTAACCTACTAACATGGGGGTTATGATGGAAATACCTAGACACGCAAAACGAGTTTTAGCTTGCACTTTATTTATCGGTCTGATGCTTTTTATGCTTTTTGCCTTCATTCAATGCGCCAGTCTTTCAAAGTTCCTTAAATTGGAGATGGCCTCATTCCCTATTGAGCTCGTTTTCCTCAAAGAGACTATTCCTGTCAACGTACCCGGGCATTGGCCTAAGAATATACTAGAATTTCCTGAATCTGGCTATCCTCTTTTCTACCCGGTATGGGTAGCAAGGTATATGGACCCGGAAACAGATAACAAATACGAATTTGCCATTCATACGGAGAAAAAGAAAGTATATTCGCTTCTGGAATACAAGACTTATCCTAAACC
>SDBU01004170.1_pt1 | contig 17919 bp, 14 predicted proteins | sample 2277071 | NCBI WGS metagenome assembly SDBU01 (sample SAMN10397929, study PRJNA504765) | marine sediment metagenome | isolation source: marine sediment core GS08_GC12, 126 cmbsf | place: Arctic Ocean: Gakkel Ridge, Loki's castle | collected 2008 | reverse complement strand
CGTCTACCCAGCTTACCTATCATGCCGAGATGCTCAGCACCCGGCTCTATATCTTTGGCACGCCATTGGCCTCCAGGCCTCGCACGGTCCGCCGAAACCCGCTTGCGTTTGTCTTGCTATACGTTTCACGCGCAAACGTTCTGCGCAGTTTTGTTTCGGCGTTGAGCCCGGGGCCGACGCTGATCAATGGACCCACACTCGCAAAATCAGAAGTCGAACTCGCGGATCAACACCAAGCCAGCACTCATGTTCAAGAACATGGAACTCACTACAGAGCTTTATACCGCAGTTGGCGTACCGCTTGCCGTCCTGCTCACGATCAGCGCGCTCACGTTCGCGCAAGCGGGTGCCCCATCCTTGCGCAGCAAGGGTGGGGGATGGATAAACGGCGCGATGACATTGAGGCCTACGAATGCCTTTCAGTCCAAGGTCCGTCCCCCACCCTTCGGGCGTACCCGAAGGATGGGGCACCCATCGCACGTGGTACGCGTGACCCGACACGACAGTGCGCCCTTTCCCAAGTTCGCCTGGAACATGAAGCTCAATGTCGTTCAGGCCCGGCAGTGGCTCACCGACATTGCGGCGACCGGGGCCGCGGAAGGGCTGGACGGCGGATTCGACGAAGCTGAAAAGACGATGTGTATTGAAGGTCAACAACTACAGGCTCTTGTGCTTCAAGAATGTGAGCTGAACCCCGGTGTCAAGTGGGCTCTTGAAACCGCGCATTGTGCTCCCAGTTGTGCGGACTGTGAAGAAGCGCAGCGTGCCTATTGTTACCGGTACACGATCATGGCAGCCCACCGAAGGGTACAGAAGAAGCATCTCAACGAGCGGCTGTGCGGCTACGAGCGGGACGGTGTCAGCAAGAACGTTCGTCCCATCTATGAGGACGAGTACCGTCAGTTGCCACAGTGCGTGCTGGACACGCTTGGCACCGGAAGGCTTGCGGAGTATGAGGGTAAGACGTTCGCTTTGACACTTCCCCAGCTATGGGGTGGAGCGTAGGGCATGCCCCGGAAGAACACACGTGGGGAGGTGCGCCGCGAAGACCGGACGGTGTGATCAGATGAAGATGCTGACGTTTAGCGTCGCCCCCCTGTGGGCGACGTAAGTGTGAACGGTTGCCGCGGGGGCCAGCCGCCCATCAGCGGCACGAACGATGCGATTAGCGTGAAGAGGGGCGTCTTCTTCACCTTCGGGCAGTATTGCGATTGACCATGCAACGGAACAGAACGGAGAAACTAACCATGTCTTGGGGTGCAAAAATGACTTTGGGGACCAAACTTGTGGGATCATTTCTGGCATGTGGCTTGATTCCGTTAGGCGTCATCGCCTTCCTCAGCTACAGCACGGCCGAAAGGGGGATGGAGGACATCACGCAGAAAGGCGACCGCGCACTCGAGAAAAACGCCTATAACCAACTTGTCGCCCTCCGAGAGGTGAAGAAGCGACAGATCGAAACCTATTTCGGCGAACGCAAAGGCGACATGGGGGTGCTGATGGAGACGGTGGGCACGCTGCGGGAAGAAGCGCTCAACAAGCTCGTCTCCCTGCGCGAGGTGAAGAAGAAGCAGATCGAAAACTACTTCTCCGAGCGTAAGGGGGACATGGGCGTGTTGAACGAGACGGTCAATACGCTTAGATTTGAAGCGTTCAACAAGCTGATCGCCGTCCGCGAGATCAAGAAGCGCCAGATCGAGAGTTACTTCCAGGATCGCCTCGGGTTGATGAGAGATGTCCAGAAGAACCTGCGCTTCACCAAAGGCGTGCCGGCGTTTATGCAGGCGTTCGCCCAGGGACTCGAAAGCGAAGCGTACAATGAAACGTACGACCAACGGATCCCCGGCCTGAAGATCTTCTGCGACATCTTCGGGTTCTATGACGTCTTCCTGATCGATCCCCAAGGTAACGTGGTCTTCACCGTGGCCAAGGAGGCGGACTGGGGAACGAACCTCGTCGAGGGCCCGTTGAAGGACAGTGGGCTGGCCAGGGCGTTTGAAAAGGGAAAGCGGCGGACGACCTTTGTGGACTATGAGTGGTACGAGCCGTCCAACGAACCTGGTGCCTTTCTGTCTACACCACTTCACGCGGATAATGGGGAATTGGTTGGTGTTGCTGCTTTCCAGGTCTCCCTGAAGGAGATCAACGCTATCATGATGGCCCGCGACGGGCTGGGCAAGACGGGGGAAACATATCTGGTCGGACAAGACCAGTTGATGCGCTCCGACTCATTCCTTGATCCGGAGCACCACACGGTGGCCGCCTCCTTTGCTGATAGAACCAAGGGTAGCGTCAATACTGAAGGGTCCAAGTCCGCCTGTGCGGGCAACACCGATGCGAAGGTGATCATCGACTACAACGGCAACCCCGTGCTCTGTGCTTGGACACCGGTTCAAGTCGGAGACGTCACCTGGGGTCTGCTGGCCGAGATCGACGTGGCTGAAGCGTTCGCCCCGCACATCGAAGGTGCGGAGAAGGACTTCTTCACCCAATACAAGGAGCAATACGGCTATTACGATCTGTTCCTGATCAACCCCGACGGCTACTGCTTTTACACCGTTGCGCAGGAGGCAGACTGGAAGACGAATCTGGTCAATGGCAAGTACAGGGACTCGAACCTCGGCGAGCTGACCCGCACGGTGCTCAACACGAAGCAGTTCGGCTTCGCCGACTTCGCACCCTACGCGCCGAGCAACGGCGAACCGGCAGCGTTTATCGCCCAGCCGGTTATTCACAACGGCGAGGTCGAGATCATCGTAGCCCTGCAACTCCCGCTAGATGCGGTCAACAGGATCATGGGCGTCCGCGCCGGCATGGGCGAGACGGGCGAGACGTACCTGATCGGACCGGACAAGCTCATGCGGTCCGACTCATTCCTCGACTCGACGAACCACACGGTCAAGGCTTCGTTCGCCAACCCGACCAAGGGTTCGGTCGATACCGAGGCGGCCAACAACGCATTGGCGGGTAAGACGGGTGCTAATGTCATCATGGACTACAACGGCAACCCGGTGATCAGCGCCTACACCCCGATCGACGTTTTCGGCACCACCTGGGGACTTCTGGCGGAGATCGACGTAGCCGAGGCGTTCTGTCCGAAGGACGCCAATGGGGAGTATTTCTTCAAGAAGTACACCGAGATGTACGGGTACTATGACTTGTTCCTCATGAACCCTGACGGTTACTGCTTCTACACCGTGGCCAAGGAGTCCGACTATCAGACGAACTTCGTCAACGGCAAGTATGCCAGCTCCAACCTCGGGGAGGTGGTCCGCAAGGTGCTCAACACGAGGAAGTTCGGCTTTGCCGACTTTGAGCCTTACGCCCCGAGCAACGGCGAACCCGCCGCCTTCATCGCCCAGCCGGTTACGTATGACGGTCAGGTCGAGGTGATCGTGGCGTTGCAGCTCCCGCTGGATGGGATCAACGGCATCATGGGCGTGCGGGCAGGCATGGGCGAGACGGGTGAGACGTACCTGATCGGGCCCGACAAGCTGATGCGCTCCGACTCGTTCCTCGATCCGACCAACCACACGGTGTTAGCGTCGTTCAAGAATCCGTCGACAGGATCGGTGGATACCGACGCGGCCTCGGCCGCCCTCAAGGGCGAAACCGACGCCAAGATCATCATCGATTACAACGGGAACCCGGTTCTGAGCGCCTACACACCGATCGACGTGTTCGGCACGCGCTGGGCATTACTGGCGGAGATCGATGAGGTGGAGGCCATGGCCGCGGTCAAGGACATGAATGAGACGGCTGACGCGGCCGGAACCAGGCTGCTTACCTTGGTCGGCTCGGTGGCCGTGGTTGCAGCGATCATCGTGTTGGTAATCAGTCTTCTTATCACGCGTTCGATCACCAGGCCATTCAAAGAGATCTTCAGAGGCCTGAAGGCCTTTAGCAAGGCGGAACTGAAGGACACGGCGAACACCTTCAACCGGATCATTGAAGGGATGACCGATAGCGTAGGTCAGGTCAATGACGCCGCGGGACAGGTATCCAGCGCATCTCAGCAGTTGGCCGAGGGGGCTTCCGAGCAGGCGTCCTCCCTGGAGGAAACTTCCAGCGCGCTGGAGCAGATGGCCGCCATGACCCGCACCAACGCCGCCAACGCCAAGGAAGCCAACGAACTCTCCGCGCAGTCACACAAAGACGCTGACAACGGCAGCGTGACGATGACGGCAATCGGCGAGTCGTCCAGCCAGATCAGCAAGATCATCAAAGTCATCGAGGAGATCGCCTTCCAGACGAACCTGTTGGCGCTGAACGCAGCGGTGGAAGCAGCCCGTGCCGGTGAGCACGGAAAGGGATTCGCGGTGGTGGCTGATGAGGTCCGCAACCTGGCGCAGCGGGCGGCCCAGGCGTCTCGTGAGATCACCGGGCTCATCGACAACTCGGTCAGCAAGGCACGCGAAGGCAGCGAGGCGATCCAGGCCATCGTCGGCGGTGTGGGCAAAGTGAGCGAGCTGATAAACGGGATCGCCCGGGCTTCCGACGAGCAGGCCCAGGGCGTGGACCAGGTGAACACCGCGATCTCGCAGATGGACAAGGTGACGCAGCAGAACGCCTCGGGTGCCGAGGAGTCGGCCTCCGCAGCCGAGGAACTGAGTGCTCAAGCGGCGGCAACCAAGGGCCTCGTCGACGAACTCATCGTCCTGGTCAGAGGCGAGGAGAACGGGCGCTCGGTGAGGCCCGCTCAACATGCAGATGTCGGGCACCAAGCGAGGAAGCGTCTGGATGTCCAGGTCGGTCATCTCAAGAAGGCGCCGCCGGCGAAGGCCCAGCCGAAGCCTCAACCGGTCGCCGCAACGGCTAGTAGTGAGCATGGTTCCTCGAAGGAGTTCATGTCGCTGGATGACAACAGTAATCTGAAGGACTTCTAGCGACAAGTGCCCAGAGTCATGGTTGGGCGGGCGCCGGCTTGACGAGCCGACGCCCGCCCCTCCAGACTTCAGATATGACGAGCATAGGTCAAAACAAGGAAGGCTATTAGACATCTTCCGGGCGGGTGGCAATACTCCGGCCTCTGGCGCCCGCCCGGTTCCGTGGAACCCAACGAGTTCACGCTCGACAGAAAGGTGGGAGCTGATATGGCAATGACACTCCTGGACGAAATGAAAACCACAGCAGCGAACGCGGGCAAAGCGTTCAGCGAAGAGGAAAGCAAGTACCTGACCTTCAAACTGGCCGATGAGGAGTACGGCGTTGAGATCCTGAAGGTCCGCGAGATCAACGGGGTGATGGACATTACCGCCGTGCCGCGCATGCCCGTCTACATGAAGGGTGTTATCAACCTGCGAGGCAAGGTCATCCCGGTGGTCGATCTTCGTTTGAAGTTCGGTCTCGACGAGATCGAGCACACGGAGCAGACCTGCATCATCGTGGTGAATGTCGGCAGGGAGATCGGCATCATCGTTGATACGGTCTGCGAAGTGCTGGACATCAAAGGCGAGAACGTCGAACCACCACCGGCAATGGGTGGATCGGTCGACACCTCGTTCATTCTGGGAATGGGCAAGGTTGGTGAGGCCGTCAAGATCCTGCTTGACATCGATAAGGTGCTGACTACCGACGAGCTGGTGGACATCACAGCGGCCGCAGATCCCGCCGAACCGTCGACTGAGGCGGCTTGCACCTAGACTCGGGATGCCCACTGCCTGAGAAACCGCTCGGGTTCGGCTTGAGGAGAGTACATTCGATGCCCTGGGTGAGACATGCTAATCCGTACTTCTCGTGTCCGATGCCCTGGTGGGCGCGGTGGCCGTTGTCCCGCGTTCTCCGTTACGTGGCCACGTTCACGGTTGGTGTGATTACAGGCGCGGCGCTCACCGGGGCCGGGGTTGGAAGACCTGACGGTGCGCTCGCGATCTCCGAAGTTGCGCCTGGGATCCCCCGGGTGCAACGCGCCGGGATTGTCAGACCCGTGGAGCAGGTCGCCGTGTTGGCGGAGACTGATGCGAGCCGCGGCCTTCAGGCCGCGCGGACATCCGCGCAGGCTAAAGCCTGCGGCTCGTCAGGGACCGCCGTGGTTCTCGCGAATCGTGGAGCGAGGGTCTCCACGGTCAGTGAGGAGGATCCTGATCGTTGATCGCTCCATGGCAAGATGACGCGAGTGGAGTCTTAGCTCCGCGTTTGAGGTTGCTGTTGAAGTCAGTGGCCACGCATCCGGCTTGGCAGGCAAAAAGAACAGGAGGTGGCGATGAATAGCGAGATGGAACATTCCGATGGACTACAGCCGCTCATCGAGCAGTTGTCGCAAGGCGTGAAGGGTCTCGACAAAGATGATCTCGTTGGATTGGCCAAGATGCACGGTTGGTGCGAGGCGCTGGCGGCTGCGACCGGTCCAGACGCCGAGCGACCCAACCTCCATGTCCATGAATGTGCTACTTCGTCAGGTCGTGCGCTGGAGGCGCTCATCCTCGGAGAGGCAAAGGAGCCGGACGCGACTGCAGCCGTGATCGTCGAAGCTGTCGCGGCGTTGGCCGGACCCGGAGTGCTTCCGCCAAGCGAAGCGGATGCTGCCGGTGTGGGACCGACTTTCCAGTCGGTCAAAAGACAGGCTGGAAAGCCTGTCCCACCTGCAGAGCCGAGCGACGAAGAGGTAGCTGCGAAACTGGCATTGGTTTTCGAGGAAGAGACGACACCGGAGTTGTCGGAAGACTTCGGGAGCAAAGCTGACAGTCAACTCGAGACCGCCAGCGAACCTCCGTACGAATCCATACCGTTGAGGATTGCGAAGGAGGAGGTGGATTTCGTCAAAGGCTTCGTCGAGGAGGCTTCCGAGCATATTGAAGCGATAGAGGCTGCCCTGCTGGAGGTGGAGCGGGCCCCCGATGACGCTGAACAGATCGACAGTTTGTTCAGGCCGTTTCACACAGTCAAGGGTGCTGCCGGTTTCCTCAATCTGCGCGACATTGTCAGCCTCACGCATGAAGCGGAAACCTTGCTCGACCAGGCACGAAAAGGCCAACGCACGATTACACCTGGTTTGATCGACCTGGTTTTCGACGTGGTCGACATCCTCAAGGCGCAGATCGGGGCCATTCGAGCCTACGTCGCCAATTCGACGGGCGACGAGATTCCCCAGCCACCGGTCGAGACCATGATCGCCGGACTGCGCGACGTCGTCGCCGGACGGGTTGAACCGATCGGCAGTCAACCGGCAATGGGAAGTCCGGGCAACAAAGTTGGTGAGAATCTCGTCGAACAAGGGGCTGTAGCGCAAGAGGCGGTGGACTTCGCGGTGGCGAAGCAGCAGCGCGAGCCCGGAAAGAAAACGGGTGAGACGCTCATTGAAATGGGCGTCACCACGGCCAAGCAGGTGAGCCAGGCCCTGCGTCCGCAGGCCAAGAAGAAATCGGCGGCCCCCACCAGCGGAGCATCGGCTGCGGGTGAGCAATCCGTGCGGATTGATACCGCCAAGCTCGATGTGCTGGTCGATATGGTCGGCGAGCTGGTGATTGCCCAGACGCAGGTCAGTGCGAATCCGCAAGTCACCGCGGACCCCAAGCTGACGAAGGACGTCACGCAAGCGACCAAGATCGTCCGCGACGTTCAGGATGTCGCCATGGCGATGCGCATGATCCCCATCGGGCCAACCTTTCAGAAGATGGCCCGCCTGGTGCGCGATGTGTCTCGCAAAGTGGGTAAGAACGTTCAGCTCACCATTTCCGGTGAAGACACCGAACTGGACAAGAATGTGATCCAGCAGATTGCTGATCCGCTGGTCCACATGGTTCGTAACGCAGTGGATCATGGCATTGAGCTACCGGAAGCAAGACATGCGGCCGGAAAGTCTGAAGCGGGACAGGTACATCTGGCCGCGTCCCATGAGGGGGGCAACATCGTCATCGAAATCCGAGACGACGGTAAGGGGCTCGACCCCAAGGCCCTGATCGAAAAGGGAATCGAGAAAGGCGTCGTACAGCCGGACGAGAACCTAAGCGATCAACAGGCCTACCAGCTTATCTTCGCTCCGGGCTTCTCGATGGCCAAGGAGGTTACAGGAATCTCGGGGCGCGGCGTGGGGATGGACGTGGTCCGCCGCAACATCGAGCAGTTACGGGGCAAGGTCGACATCACGTCGCAACTGGGGAAGGGAAGTACATTCTCGATACGCCTACCTCTTACGCTGGCGATCATCGACGGCATGGTCTTACGTGTCGGTACGGAGCGTTTCATCATCCAAACGATCACCGTCGAACAGGCCCTGCGTCCCAGCCCGGAGCAGATCACCACCGTCCAGCGCAAGGGCGCGGTTCTCAACGTCCGTGGCCGTCTGATTCCACTGGTTCAGTTGGGTTCGTTGTTCGGCCTGAGCGGGCCTGTTGACCCATGCGACGCCATCGTAGTAATCGCTCAACACGCCGGCGGTGAGATTGGCCTCGTCGTTGAAGAACTCCTTGGCCAACAGCAAGTCGTCATTAAATCACTCGGTGAACGATTCACGGCCCTGCGCGGCGTTTCCGGCGCCGCCATTCTGGGCGACGGAAGAGTCGGCTTGATTCTCGAAATGTCCGGGCTCGCCGCCGCCCACAACGCCAGCCGGATTTCCTACGAGTGGTCCGATCCTACTGCTCGTGCGACGCTTTCCGAGCCGCGACCGGCAGGGAGCGGACCAGCCGATGACAAGGAAGCGGACAGCAGACTCACCGATGCCACAAAGCATCTGGTTCCCGCATAGGAGGTCAAAGATATGGAAACCACGTTGGAGAAACGGAAGGACGCCACAGGGGCGGCTGCCCCGCCTGCGGAGACGACCGGAGAGCTCGGTGGCAAATACCTGACCTTTCTTCTGGCTGAGGAGGAATACGGCCTCGAGATTCTCAAGGTGCGGGAGATCATCGGCGTCATGGATATCACCCAGGTGCCGCAAACGCCTGACTTCGTTCGCGGAGTGATCAATCTTCGCGGCAAGGTGATCCCCGTCGTCGATCTGCGTTTGAAATTCGGACTTGAGCAAACGGAGTACAACGATCAGACATGCGTCATCGTTGTCGATGTTGGAATGTTGATGGGGATCATCGTGGATACCGTCCAGGAAGTGCACGACATCCCCGGCGCCGACATCGAACCGCCTCCGGAACTCGGTGCCTTTGTCGATACCGAATTCATACTCGGCATGGGAAAGGTCAAAGACGATGTCACAATCTTGCTGGATATCGAAAGGGTGTTGACCGCGGGAGAACTCGTACAGGTCGACGCGGTCACCAACGCGTAACAGATGAGGCGCAATACGGCTTACAATAGAGTCTTGGTCGCTGATGATGGGGTTGGATATAGTGAGCACGAAGACAGACCAGTCTACCAGTCGGATGGCAGTTGAGATTTCCGATGATCGTATGCAAGCCTGGATCCGGCTTGTGGATCCTGGTGATCTGCACTCTCTTACCTTCGAGGAGATTGTCCCAGTGCTCGAAGGGGCCAAGATTGTCATGGATGATGCCGTTCGCAGTCGGATCGAGGAATTCATCGGTCTTATGGGAGGAGAGGGAGACCGGCCGAAACGGTTTCTCGTCGCCCAGGGCCGCCCTGTGGTGGAAGGGAAGGACGCTGAATTCCTGTGGCATGAATCTCTCAAGAAGCTCGAGCGGGACTGGCGGGGTGATGCCCGAGTCAACTACTACACTTTCAGCTCGATCAACACGGTCGAGAAGGATCAGCCGATCGGAACATTTGTCCGTGCCGTTTCCGGCACCAAAGGTGTGGATACACTCGGCAAGACCCTCAACCCGGCGGGGCATCGAAAGGATGTTGAACTCGACTCCACCGTGAGACTGAGCGCCACCGACTCGACGACCGTGCTAGCAAACTGTGCGGGGAAGGTCGTATACGAAGAAGGCAAGCTCTCGATCAGTGAGGTGTTCGAGATCAAGAAGGACGTTGACTCCGAGACCGGGAACATCGACTCGCCCATCGACGTCCACATCGGCGGCACGATCCTTGACCGCTTCGCCGTGAAGTCGCAGAAGAGCATTTCGGTGGGTAGCGCTATCGAGGCGGCCACGGTCGACGCACAAGGTGATGTGATCGTACGAGGGGGGATCATACAGCGCGACAAGGGTTCGGTCAGCTCGGGCGGCGACATTGTCGCCAAGTTCTGCGATGGGGCCCGGCTGCGTGCCGCCGGCAGCGTCAAGGTTACCAAGGAACTGCTGAACAGTCGGATCCACTGTATGGGAAAGCTGTTGGTGGCGCAGGGTGCCGTCGCTGGCGGACAGGTCTACGCCCGGGATGGGGTCGAGGTTGCAACGCTCGGGACTGAGGCGAACGTCCCTACGGAGATCACCGTGGGCACCGATCCCAACCTGCTCCGCGAGGCAGATCTTCTCCGCGAGAGTGTGAAGACCAAACGCCTTGGAATCGCGCGCATCCGGCAAACCGTACAGCCTCTGATGGCCCATCAGAAACGCCTATCTCCGGCGCAGAAGGAACGTGCCACCGAACTTCTTTTTGAGGCAGATGAAGCGGAAGAGGAGATCACAGAGACTGAACGCACCCATGCCGACATGCTTGAGAAGGCCCGGGCACCGGAGGTTCCCTATGTACTTGTGTCCACGCTGGTTCATCGAGGCGTTATGATACGGATCGGTCGCCGAGCAACCACGTTCTCAAAGGAACTCAAAGGGCCTGTCAGAATCGAGAAGCGTAAGGTCAAGGCGGCCAACGAGTTTGTCGCTATCGACCAGCTCAGCGGTTCTGTAACCATCCTGAAGAGCGCTCGGGTCGTGGAAGAGGCGTCCGCGGAAACCGGCACACCCATCTGAAGAGGCGAGTGATACGGCCGTGGATCAGGTGGTGGACATCGCCGACTTTCAGGTCTCCAACGATCCCCGAGTCACCCTGGTGACCTACTCGTTGGGTAGTTGCATCGGCGTGTCCATCTGGGATCCGAGGGCACATGTCGGTGGGATGCTTCATTACATGTTGCCTGATTCGTCACTTTCTCCAGATAAGGCCAAGGCGAACCCGGCCATGTTTGCGGACACCGGGATCCCAAGTTTGTTTCGCAAAGCCTATGAGCTGGGTGCCGTGAAGAAGAACTTGGTCGTCAAGGTCGCCGGTGGCTCTCAACTGCTCGACGACAACGGAGTATTCAACATCGGCAAGCGGAACTACGTTATGCTGAGAAAGATATTCTGGAAGAACAGTGTTCTGGTCGACTCCGAAGACACCGGCGGCTCCATCAGCCGGACGTTGCGGCTCGAGGTAGATTCGGGTCGGCTCACGGTAAAGACCCGCGGTCGGGAGGCAGAGCTGTGAACAGCGTCGAAGACATCGTCAGTCGCGTAGGCGCCCTGCCGCCGCTGCCGGACACCGCCCTAAAGCTCATGAGGGTGATGAATGATCCACGCAGCAGCATGGATGACATCGTCGAGGCCGTCAAGTACGACCAGGCGGTGACCGGCGAGGTCTTGAAGCTGTGCAACTCCGCCTTCTTCGGCCTGTCCCGCAAGGTGACCTCGCTGAATAACGCGATGCTCACCCTTGGCACGGTGAAGGTCCTCCAACTGGTGATGTCGGTGCACACGAATTCCATGCTCTCGCGCGAGCAGCGAGGCTACGGACTTCAGCCCGGTGCGCTGTGGAAGCACTCCGTCGCGGTGGCGCTGGCATCGTCGCTGTTCGCCCAGCGAATCAAACTCCCCAACGTCAATTTGGTGTTCACCGCCGGCCTGTTGCATGACATCGGCAAGGTGATACTCAACGAATACGTGGCCGACGAGTTCGCCGAGATCGTCCGCCGGGTTACGGACGAGGGTATGTCATTTGGTGAGGCGGAGCACCAGGTGCTTGGCTTCTCTCATGAGGAGGTCGGCAGCATGATCGCGGAGAAGTGGCGGCTTCCGGACGCGATCGTACGCTGCATCCGCTTCCATCACACACCGGGGAAGCTGGATCCACCCGACACGCTCGTCGATACCGTGTATCTGGCGAACTGTGTCTGTTTGCTTCTGGGTATAGGCCTCGGTGAGGACGGCCTGTGCTACCGGGCGGACCCGGCGGTCATGGAACGCCACGAGCTTGGCGAGCGTGACCTGGAGGAAGTTGGTGCACAGATGATGATCGATCTTAAACGTGTGGAGCAGTTGTTCTCCGATGCCGTCGATACGAACGGGTGCCGTGCGCCGGCGCGTCGGTAGGAGCATGACCATGGGTAATGACATCTTGATCGTAGACGATTCGGCGACCATCCGGACGATGGTCAAACGGACCGTTCGGATGATCGGACTCGATGTGGGGGAGATCTACGAGGCAGCCAACGGCATCGAAGCCCTGGCTGAGCTTGGCGATCATGACATAGCGGTCATGCTCGTCGACATCAACATGCCCACCATGAATGGCATCCAACTGCTCACGCGCATGAAGCAGAACGACCGGCTCAAGGATATCCCCATCGTGATCGCTTCAACCGAAGGAAGCCGGGAACGCATCAGGCAGTTGAATGAACTCGGCGTCGCCGGATACGTCCGCAAGCCTTTTCAACCGGAGCAGTTACGCGATGTACTGATACCTTTGTTGGGGGTTACGCAAGATGCAGGATCAGAAGACAGCGACGTTGGCGACGGTCTTTTTTGAGGTCCTCGCCAATCTGGCTTTTATGTTCACCGACGAGGATCCGGCCGATCCGCGGGTCGGTGATGTGTGGCTCGAAACCACGATCGCTTACAGCGGGCCGGGGGCTGGAACCCTCCGGCTCCGCTGTACCCGCGATTTCTCGACCCGGCTGGCGGCGAACCTGTTGGGAACAGACCCCGACGATCCCGAGACCGAGCAGAGCGCAAGTGACGCGGTGAAGGAGTTTATGAACATCGTATGCGGCCAGTTCATTACGGCGGCGTACGGCGCCGAGGAGGTCTTCAACCTCACGATTCCCGAGATCGTTGAACTCTCCGAGACGCCTGGCCTGACGGCTTGCGAAGGGGAAACCGTCCCCCTGCAAGGGACAATCGCCCCTCTGCAAGGGGTCGAGACATCCGTCGTCTCGGTAGATGGTCAGTTAGTTCAACTGTCGCACCTGCCGGACGGCACACCATCAGCGGTGTAGGTGCGTGGCACACAGCGGAGTCAGAGCATGGTAGTGGAGGTCAAAGATCTTACGCGTGGAGAGTACGAGCTCTTCCGCAAGCTGGTGTACGCCAAGAGCGGCATAAGCCTCGGAGATCAGAAGATGCAGCTCGTGCGCGCCCGCCTTGGGAAACGCCTCCGAGAAGGGGGATTTCGGTCGTTCAGGGCGTATTACAACCATGTCGTGAATGACCCTAGCGGAGAGGAGCTGTGCGGGCTCCTGGACTCCATCTCTACAAACACCACGCACTTGTTTCGCGAACCGCGGCACTTTGACTTTCTCAAGGAAATCATCACCGAATGGGTGACCGATCAGAGCCCCGAGCGCCAGCGACGGGTGAAGCATGCGACCGACAAGACACTGCGGATATGGAGCGCGGGTTGTTCCAGCGGGGAGGAACCGTACTCCATCGTCATGGTCGCGCACGACATACTGCGCGAACAACCCGCGCTGACATTGAAGATTCTAGCGACGGACATCTCCATACAGATGCTCAGCCGGGCAAAGCTCGGGCTGTTTGAGCCGCATCGTGTCGGCACCGTTCCGGCGGCACTCAAGAATCGCTACCTCCTCAAGAAACTGGAGGACGGCAGGAACATGCTGCAGGTGGCGCCGGAACTTCGCAGGCTCGTCACCTTCGCCCGGTTCAACCTGATGACCCCATCATTCCCGTTTCGGCACGGTTTCCACGTGATCTTCTGCCGCAATGTGATGATCTATTTCGACCGTCCGACTCAGCAGAGCCTGGTGAACAGGTTCGCCAGCCACCTTCAGAAGGGAGGGTACTTGATGATCGGGCATTCAGAGAGCTTAAACGGCATTGAGCATCCGTTGTCGTATGTCGAGCCGACGGTATACCAGAAGGTGTGAATTGCGAATGGCGAATTCCAAATAGCGAATTGAGGTCCGGTATTCCCTTTTTCGCTATTCGCTATTCGACATTCGACATTCCCTGAGAGCTGCTACATGAAGGCAACCGTACCCATCAAAGTTCTGATCGTCGATGACTCCGCGGTTGTCCGATCGACCCTCACTCGTGTGTTGTCCAACGAGTCCGACATCAACATCGTAGGGGGCGCAAAGGACCCCTATGAAGCCCGCGAACTCATCATCGCATTTCGTCCTGACGTTATTCTACTTGACATTGAAATGCCGCGAATGGACGGGCTCACCTTTCTCAAGAAGCTCCAGGCCCACTACCCGGTTCCGGTCATCATGGTGAGCGGCGTCGCCTCGGCCAGCAGTCATGCAGCCCTGACGGCGATCGAAATCGGGGCGGTGGATTTTGTGGCGAAACCTGCCGGGGGCGGCGGCAAAGCCCTTCGCCGCCTCTGCGAGGACCTGTCGGAGAAGATCCGCGCGGCGGCGATTGCGATGCCGGTCCGGCCGTCCATACCTGCCTCGGCAACGACCTCGACGGTTTCCTTTCGCGCCGCGGGACTCGATCCCAATAGTTACCTGGTCGCAATAGGGGCTTCGACCGGCGGCACCGAAGCGATCAAAGAGTTCTTGTCCAAGGTCCCGGCAGACTTTCCGCCGGTTGCCATCGTGCAGCACATGCCCGCGGGGTTTACGAAGTCCTTCGCAGAGCGATTGAACCAGTTCAGCGAGATGACCGTGAGCGAAGCAATCGACGGGGATCTCCTCGCGCCCGGCCGGGCGTTCGTCGCACGCGGCGAAATACAAATGAGCGTGATCCGTAGCGGCGGTCGCTGGCGCATCGTCTATGGGACCGATGAGCCGGTCAACCGCCACTGCCCCAGCGTGGATGTCTTGTTCGACTCGGTCGCGCACCACGTCGGCAAGCAGGCGGCGGGCATCCTCCTCACTGGAATGGGCGCGGACGGTGCCAAGGGTTTGCTCAATATGCGAAGCCGCGGAGCGGTGACCTTCGCACAGGATCAGAAGTCCTGTGTGGTTTATGGAATGCCCAAGGTGGCCGTCGAGCTCGGGGCCGTTCAGCACAGCGCCGCGCCCGCCGATATACCGAGCTGCGTACCCCAAGCACTTCGGCGTCGCAACGTACACATGGAGCAACAGGCGGCACGGTAACAAGATGCACCGACCTGACCGACCTGACCGTTGAGATCACCGCTGTGGCGGAGGGTGGCCGACCGGTCGAAGCTGCCTTCCGCTTCGCGACAGTGCTCGAAGATCGATCTTATCGATGGCTGCTATGGAAGAATGGAGTGTATGGACGGTTCTTACTGCCGGCTGTGGCCGAGATGGTCACGTTGCCGGCTGTGACGGTTCCATTCTGCGCGTGTCGCGTTCCCCGACGCGGTGAGTGAGATGCGGATTATTTCGGGTTCATCCGGGAATTTCGGGAAGCGTATTCGCGTAGCCCCCCTGATCCGGGAGCGGCTTGGAAGGCGATTCCGTCGGACCGGTGTCGGTGGACAGGAAGCCGGCCGGTTGAGGCTCGTACGCCTCAGGGCGGCGGAGGACGGAGCCGTGAGTGGGCGCACATTGCCGTGTTTCAAGCACTTACGGTCCTTCCGATCCTTGGATCGGCGCCGCCGGAGTCGTTTTCTCTATCCCGAAATTCCCGGATGAACCTCATTTCGGCTCACTGTGAAAGCAGTCGATGAAATGTGCGCAGACGGTGCAAAACACCCGATCCTCGCGGCTCCCAGCCCTTTGGCGAACAAGCATCGCGAGATCACCTTCAGCCACGGCTCAGTATTCCGATAATACGACATGGAGCGTTCCGGTACAGCAAGGTCGAGCACGATGTCGCGATTCTCCAAATGTGCATTTGTCGTGGTGGTTGCGGGCCTGCTGACCGCGATCGGTCTTCTCAGCGCTGGTGCGGACAGAGCCCATCGGCCGGTCCAGGGTGACACTACGGAGCCATCCTTCCGCAAACTCGTGGCGGCGCGAGCGGATCGCAAGGCACAGGTCGTTGCGTACTTCGATGCCGCGCGCCGGCTGGCCGAGGGTATCGTCGAGGACACCGTCATGATGGATGCGTTCGTGGCCCTGCACGGTCGAGATGGCTCGCTGAATCCGCGCGACGACTTGGAGCTGGACGTGCATTACGTCAATCGCTACGGCGAGTTCTACGACATCCTGTTCGTGGACCGCAGCGGCTACGTGTTCCATTCGATGCGCCGAGAATCGGACTACCACAGCAATCTGTTTGACGGGTCGCTCGCGGACACCAAGCTCGCTCGGCGTCTACGCACGGCCACGGAGATCACATTCATCGACTACGAGCCGTATCCCCCGTCCGACGAACCGGCGGCCTTCTTCGCCGTGCCGGTGTTCGGCCCGGGCAGGCCCGATGTGGACACGGCAGGTGGCGGGCCTATCGGGTGGTTCATCCTGCAATGCCCTTTGAACAAGCTCAACTCGATCCTCTCGGATCGTCGTGGGCTTGGGCGGACTGGCGAGGTTTACCTGGTGAACACCGAGCAACGGATGGTGACCGAATCGCGCTTCCGGCGCGATCCAGCGGATCTACAGTTGAAGGTGGACACCCTCGCTGTCTCCTCAGCGTTGGTATCCGGTGCTAATAAGCGAGTGATCCGGGATTATCGAGGCGTGCGTGTACTCAGCTCGTTCGAGCGCTTCGAGTTGTTCGGCACGACGTGGGTGATGATCGCCGAGATCGACGAGGCTGAGGCAATCACGGAACACTACAAACGTCACAGGGAATTCTACCTGCAGGAGTTGGGCCACTCTCTGGAGGACGCGCAAGTCAAGACAAGGCTGACGTTCACGGTCGACCAGAATGTCAAACGCGTCGATACCAACGAATTCGCCCGGGCGGAGGCCGGCTCGGCGCTTAGGACCAGCGGAGTCTCCACCTGTACGGCAATCACGGCCGTCCTTCCCGGTCGCTTCGGGTATCTCGCACACATCGGCCCCTCAGACCGGATCTACGGAAAGCCCGATCTGGGGCACAACGACTGCCTCGGCGAAATGCTGCACCGGTTGCAGCGATATGACCTGTGTCCGTACGAGTTGCCCGAGATGGAGTTCACGATCATCGCGGTTCACCGGGCGAGCTTTGCCGCGGTCATCGACCGCTTGCTCGATTTGGGTGCCGAACTGGCGCAGATCAGGTTTGCCTACAACCGGAAGGCGCAGTACGCGAATGTCCTCCTCGTTCCCGAGGAGTCATCGGTCTTGATTGAGTGGGTCGGATCTTCCGGTCAGACAACACCAAGCCTCAGCAGCGGTTTCGAGGATCTGGGGAGCATTGTGAGGCGTCTGACGCGAACGACCAATGAGCATCAGTGACAAAGCCGGGATGAGACTACGTGTCTTGGCTCGGGGTTCAAGTGGAACCTCTGAGGTTCGTTTTATGAGCGACTCGTTGCCAGCGCACGTTACAGTTGTTGCATCCCGCGGCCGGATGGGAGTTACAAGGTCATTACCACTGGGAAACCGCCTCAAAGTGTTCTCGCGGTTGTTCCGCAACGGTGAGGGTCGCCGTTTCCGAAGCACGGGACAACTCGCTGCCCCGGGTGAACCAGATCGTGACTTCCTCGCCGACAGGCAGCTCCGCAGAGCCGCCCCACCTCAACCTGCCAACCTTGTTGAGTTCAACCGCCCGGGGATTGATGGTTGTCTTTGCGGGTCACGGTGGCAGACATGCCCGTAGCGAGCCGCCGCGCCTGTGCTTCATCCAGTTGGCCCCACACGGCCTCGTCGACCAAGGCATCTACCGAGCTCGCCGCCCCTTTTCCGGGCGACCATCAGAATGAAGTTCCCGTAGGGTAATTTGGCATCGAGCCTAACACTACAGCGCAAAGTTCTTGGGCCGCCATGTGCGTAACCGTAGCCTGCGCAAGGAGTTACGATTCGCGGGGGCGACGCCGGAAACGACACACAGGTTC
>SDBU01004169.1_pt1 | contig 17921 bp, 27 predicted proteins | sample 2277071 | NCBI WGS metagenome assembly SDBU01 (sample SAMN10397929, study PRJNA504765) | marine sediment metagenome | isolation source: marine sediment core GS08_GC12, 126 cmbsf | place: Arctic Ocean: Gakkel Ridge, Loki's castle | collected 2008 | reverse complement strand
CTCCTCGCCGTTATCCAGATCTATGTGCTCCCACGTGAACATCATCTAGTCGTCCTCCATGCGTATTAATTTCCTCAGTTTAATAAAGTGAAGGGTCCAAAAAGCGCCCGCTATTATGGCGAGCCCGATGCCAGAGGTCGGCCCTCTCAGGTGGTCATTCAAGGCTCCTAGGGTCATGACCATTGCTGTTCCGCCCAAAATGAACCACCAATCTACAATGCCAATCTCCATTTCATCCCTCCATTGATTGTGATAGGTGGGGGCGCCCGGGTGGGTGAGGGAAGGGTCGGAAGAAGATTATCCAGAAGGGATAAGGATGGGATGCATATGGCGGTAGTCGCGCCATATGACGTGATGCACTCGTTACCTATCCTCGGGTTCCTGGGCGCCCCCGTGGTGTGTCTATTTGGTATCGAGGCCGGTCTGGCCCATGGTGCCCTTCACAGGGGACTTCTCCTTTTTGGGCTTCTCGGCCTTCTCCTCCTTCTCGGGCTCGACCTCCTTGGCCGTGCCCTCGATGGTGTCGGCCTCCTCCTTGGCCTTCTCCTTCTCCTCCTCCTTGATGGCGATCGCAGACTTGAGGAAGTCGCCCGCCACCTTGCGGGGCCAGGTGTCAGGCTGACCGAACTCGAGGTTCACCTCGAACAGGTGCTTGACGCCCTCGGACTTCGACTTGTGGAACTCCATGATCACCTTGACCTGCTCCTTGGTCGCCTTGGGTCCCTCCTCGTCCACCATCTGGAAGTCGCCCTCGGCGACCTCGGAGTATTCCTGGACGAGCACGTGCTCCTCGGCGGTCGGCAGGACGATCTTGACCGCGATGACCGCTGCGCGATTGAACGCCCGGGTCATCGCCATGCGCCTCGCAGCACCGGGCTTTTCCGCGATGAACGCCGTGACGTTCTTCAACGGGTAGTCCTTGACGCCCTGTATGAGCCACGCCTTCCGTTCCTTCCCGCGGAGATTCTTCTCAACGGCCTCTTGGTCGATCCGCATAAGTTCGGCGAGGGGCACGCCGACGGCATCGCCCTCGCCCGGGTATTCGTTACCATTGTCGGTCGTGATGATGGCTTCGACGACGAAATGCTGCTGTTCCCAATTGTCGATTATCCAGTTGTGCTTGAGGCCCTTGATGCCGGGCCCATTCTTGCACTGCATGAGGTACTGGAGGCCGGCCTTGCCGATGTACGGCTTGCCGCCAAGTACCATGATGTGGCCCTGGCGCATGTCCAGGCCCAAATCTGCGGCTAGCCCCATCACCATGCGGGCCGTCTCCTTCGGCACGATGGCGCCACCCTTCTCATAATCGTGGAGCGCCATCAGTTCTCCCTTGTCTTCCTTCGTGTCTTTGTTCATGGAATTTCCTCGTGGTTTTCATCCCAGAATTCGAGCAAGCTGGATATTGCCTGGGAGTACGACACCTCGCCCTTATCGGTCTTCTTGAACACTTCAAGTCGGTCATAGACGTCCTGTGGAAGTTTTACAGTAGGCACGGTGTCACCTGGGCACCAAGATGGTCAAGGGAATACTTATATCTACCGTCATCCATTGCGACGGTGCATGAACCAGGATGTAAGGCAGTTCGTTTTAGAGAGGGACGGCCGCGAGTGTCAGATATGCTTAAAGAGTGAGAACCTGGTTGTGCATCATAAGAAAGCTGTCGACAAATATACGGGTCTAATCGATGACCCATATAATTGCCTCACGTTATGCAAGAGTTGTCACAAATATGTTCACATAATTCTTAGCGGTAAAATTCCTTTTAAGCGAGATCAATCTAATAGGGCCAAGATAACTGTTGATTTAGATACCAAAAAAAGATTTGATTACATTAAGAGCGTCGTTCTGGGTGGAGTAAGTTCAGACCGTGCAATGCGATTTCTATTGGACCATTGGGAAGAACACCATTCATCGATATTAAGCGGCGGGAGCACTAAGACGGAGGGCTAGAATGACGTCGAAATTACCGCAGTACGCGGAGGAGCTCCTCGAGGCGCTGCTCGACCTCAAGACCAATTCGGAGTACATGAAGTCCAGCTTCAGGAGGGCTTACGAGGGCGAGACCCTGGCGGTGACCCTCATGATCAAGGCGCCCGAGTTTGAGTGGACCGTCGAGTTCGCGTTCGAGGAGGTCCCGGACGCCCTGAACCCCAAAGGCCTACCCGACTACGTGATCATATGGAGATTGATTGAAAACTGAGGTGATGATATTTCAAAACAAACCGAGAACCTCATCAAGAACATGAGGGTGGTGGCTAGGGATCACGACCTGGTCATTCTATTCGGCGTGGTCGACCCCGAGACGGGCGATATGGATTTCATGGCGGACGGGGATGTAGAGACCCTTCTGGCCCTCAAGGAGCACATCACCATAGACCTCTACACCAGGATCAGGGAAGGGATGTAATGCAAGCGAACGATAAACTCAAGGAAGAGGTTGTGAAGGCGAGTGAGGCCAACGGCCGTCTGCTGGCCGCAAGGGTGACGGAGCACGACAGTAAGATGAGGCAGTTCCGGGGGCCCGAGGTGGTGAACAGCTGGGAGTGCCTTCCTGGCAGCAACGAGGAGATCTTCGTACAGACGGTGATCGTCCGGGACCACATGGGCCTGCCGTTCATCGGACGCGCCCACCTGCGGCCCCATGAGCTCAGATGCTTCAACTACGAGGCTGGCTTTCTGATCGCCGCGGGCAAGGCATATCGACAGATGGCCGACAGCCTCACCCGTCGTGGGCTGGCCAAGGTCCGGACCCTCTTCGCTCCGTACGAGAGGGCGAGAAAGCGCCATGATGACTTTATCAACATGGGCATGGCGGCCCTCGACCAGGTCTCTCGCGAGTCCCCGTCAACCCACGAGGAGCGCCTCCTTGACGCCCTCAATACCAGCCGGGTCATCATCTGCGACCAATGCCACAAGCCCTACGGCTCCTACGAGAATCTGATCAGCACGGCGAGGGGCAACCTGTTCCAATGCCCACACTGCAAGAACATCGTGCCGAAGAGCACCCTGGAGGAGCTCCACAAGAGCGCCGTGGTCATGCCGGAGGCCTCGGTCTACGAGACGGTGCGCAAGAGGATCCGGGGTACTCTCATGTGGACCGAGCACAAGGACGGGACCATAACCGAGGATGACGTCGAGGAGCTTCATTCGACCTGGGAGCATGATCCTCATTCGGGAGCATGTTTTTGTCAGAGTTGTAGAGCAATAGACCTTTGCATAGATGGATTTTCCGAGAAGTGTCCTCAATGCGGTGCTATAATGGAGGCCCCCGCCGGCCCGGTTTATACGGAGTCATTGACTGCGCGTGCTGATGGGCTAGGCATTGGTCGTGAGCCCCCCGCCGAGGAGGGGCCCGAGAAGCATTGCAGCGACTGTAGGTTCCTGGGCAAGCCCGTGGACCCGCCTTTGGGTCCAATGGAGGACCAACACTACTGCTCTTCCGAGGCCAAGGGCGTCGTGACGCCGGGGTTCGGGGCCTGTCACCTGTTCAAGCAGCGGGAGCCCGTCCAGGGCCTCACCGCGGAGGAGGTCGCCGAGGTGGAGCTCCAAGAGGCCCAGACAGATTATAACGCCGCCGCCCACGTTCTCGCCGAGGCCATCTGCCCCAAGCCCGAGCCCTCCGAGGCGGTCAAGACCTACGGCGCGATTGTCGGAGCCATGGCCCCCGTGGGCATGGAGCACATGCCCGAGCCCATGGAGCGGCCAAAGCCGTGCGAGGATGGTGAGCACAGGTGGAAAAAGCATCTGGGAGGGGACGCCTCGAAGCAAACGTGCGGGGTGTGTTTTTCGGAGAGGGACCGTGACGTCATCGGGCCCGAGCCCGGGCTGGCCCTCACGGTCGGCATGGTCAAGACCAAGTGCGTCCAATGCAAGAAGGAGCTGGAGCGCGACCCCGCTGACGGCTCCGATCTCTGTCCCACGTGCAAGGAGGGCGGCTGGATGGTTGTGGACGACCAGTGGCACCGCTTCAGCTACTGGAAGGACCCCGAGGGCCTCGAGTGGGACCTGTTCCGGTGCCTCTGCCTGAAGCACCACATTCATCCCGAGAGGGTGCTTGTCAAGGACGCGGCCATGAGCTTCGACATGGAGGCGGTCTGCTCTGTCTGCTACGAGAAGTACAAGGGCGCGAAGTGATGCCGTGTCATTCTGCGAGGACCAGGTTGAGAAGGGCGGCCACGGCGGCGAATTCAGGTGCGATAACCCCGAGGTCGTACTGGCGCATCCGATGGCGTTCAACCCGAAGCGGTCCTGCCACTGGCGGCGCAACCACGGCCTGTGTCCTCGAGAGGATCCGCCTCCGCCTCCCGCCAACCCGCCCGAGCAGGTCAGACTGAGGTACTTCTGATGGTTCAGCTCATATGCAGGAATTGCGGGGAAGTACTTGCCGATGCTCAAGGATTCGAGATTCAAGAGGCCACAATACAGTTGGACGAATGCGGTATATGTGGTTCAGATTCTTTTGAGGTGAGCGGGGAGTGACCGACCTCAAGTTCCGGATCGGGGAGACGCGCCGCAAGGGCGAGGACTACATGGCCGTCCTGGACGAGGTCGTGGCCGATATCCAGGCCCACAAGGCCGAGGTCGAGGCCCAGATCGGCGAGGTCGCCGTGCCCATATTCGATAACGTCGAGCCCGAGGACCTCAAGGTGTTCGTCGACGAGCCCTACTGCATCCTGCCCAAGGCCAAGGACGAATGGTGGGTCATAGTCCCGAAGTTCGTTCCCTTCGTGGCAGGATGGCTCAACCACGTCACCAAGTCCTACAACGTGTTCATCATCAACAAGTACTCATCCTGGTTGGGGGACGTCCCCGAGAGGATCCTCGAGAAGCTCAAGTTCCGGGCGGCCGTCGACGCCACGATCATCAACGGCTTCGTCGTCACCGACCCGACGCAACGCAGCGAGGTCTGGGACAGGTACAAGGTCCACTTCACAAGGCGCGAGCCCGGGACCGACGACAAGATACGCATTAAATCCGGAAAAGAATTCGACCTGCTCGCCGCCATGATCGAGGACGGGATCCTGCCGTTCTCCAAGAACCCGGTCGAGGACGAGGACCTCAGACCCGCCAAGGGCGGCAGCAAGGGCGCCATCGAGCTCCGGGACTACCAACAGAAAGCGTGGGACAAGTTCCTCGAGGTCGGCGCCATCGGCGTGTACTGGGCCCCGTCCACCGGCAAGACCTATGCCGGTACATACTTCTGCGACCGCATGAAGGGGCCGAAGCTTGTTGTCGTGCCGACAAAGACGTTAAAGGAACAATGGCATAATTATCTGGGTAACTACTGCCAACAGAAATGGGAGGTCGAGGTCGTCACCTATCAGGCACTAACCAGGTCTAAATCGCAGAGAGCGAGGGAGTACTTCAAAAAGCAGTGGACCCTGGTTTGTTTTGACGAGTGCCACGCGTTACCCGCGGTTACGTTTTCAAAGGCAGCTACGCTTAGGACCAAGTACCGGGTGGGCTTCTCTGCCTCTCCTTATAGGGAAGATGGTAATGTCAATTTGATATTTGCTCTCACGGGGTTCCCCATAGGCCTGGATTGGCAGGATCTACTCAGCATCGGCGTGATCACGCTGCCCGATATCACCGTCCACGTCACGCCCTACAAGGACAAGGCCCTCGACAAGATGCTCGGGGTACCGATGAAGACCCTCGTGTTCGTCGAGCGGATCAAGGACGGCAAGGCCCTCCAGAAGCGATACGGGGTACCGTTCGTCTTCGGGGACACCAAGGATCGCCTCGAGGTGATCAGGAAGCACGAGGTGGTGATCATCTCGAGGGTGGGCGACGAGGGGATATCCATCAAGGACATCGAGAGGGTCATCGAGTACGACTTCCACGGCGGCAGCCGACGTCAGGAGCTCCAGCGGATGGGGCGTGTCATGCACGGCATCGTCAAGGGCAAGGAGCATCATGTTCTCATGACGGCCTTCGAGTACGAGAACTTCGGCCAACGACTTCACGGGTATTATGAGAAGGGTATTAAAATACGAATTGTGAGGGGTTAGATTGTCGGGTGAAAAAGAGAGGATAAAATGTCCTGATTGTGATAAATCATATACCGAGAAGAGCAGCCTATATAGACATAGACGAGTAGTACATGGTCTAACTACAAAGGAATATGTCTGTGAATATTGCGGTATTATTTTTACAAGTAGATATCAAATTGGCGGTCATGTCGCTATGGTTCATGGAGATCCAGAGGCGAAGAAAAGACTTCTTGAAAAGGCAGCTGAGAACCATTGGTCAAAAAAGAGACCGAGAGATTGGGAAAAGTTCAAGAAGAGACAGAGGGACCGTTCAGGAAAAGACCATCCATGTTTTCGAGGTGGAACGCATCAGACAACTTGGAGGAAAATATGTTTTAAAGCTCATGGTGAGTTCTGCCATTTTTGTGGAGGTGCTTCTGGATCAAAAAACATTGATGTACACCATATGGATGGTGACTGGCGGAATAATTCTCAAGAGAATCTGATTCCTATTTGCCGTTCATGTCATACAAGTATCCATCGTGGTGGCGTACAAGTTTTAATAAACATGGCTCTCAAGCACTCTCCTGTTGAAAAGATATCTTTATTGGCAGATATGGTACCTCACTGGTCCCAACGAATTCATTCCGATTTAACAAGGGTTGTGAGAGAGTGAAGAAACGGACAATATTATGGCTGAATTGGGTGGCCATGATGCTGATAGGGGGCGGGTATTTCATTGTCTGGGCAGCGACCGAGTCCGAATTTGCCTGCGCCACCTGGGGCATCGCGATGGTGTTCGTCATGGCGGCATACATGTCATACTGCTTCGAGAGGGATTAATGATGGGGCAGTTCGTATGTAAGGAATGTGGGGCGAAGCTTCAGATGTACGGCGGCAAGTGGTACTGTCCAAAAAGAAGTTGCGTCAACTACAGTGGTCCGAATCCCATGCGGCGATTGCCGGGGATACGGTTAAAGAACCTTCGGAGGTCGCCCTGATGGGTTCCTGTCCATACTGTCACAAGCACGTTACCTACGTCACCCTCGAGGACCACGAGGACGGCGGCTTCAAGTGCCCCCACTGTGGGAAGAGCATGGGGCTGACTGTAAACTATCAGGATGTGAAGTAGATGAAAATCTGGAAGTACGTTGTGAAGATGGATGGCATGACCGAGCTCCTGGTCCCCGAGGGGGCCGAGCTCGTCACGGCTGGCTTGTTGAACGGAGACCTGTGCGTCTGGGCCATCGTTGATCCGGCCGAGGCCAAGACCGCCCGCAAGGTCCTCAGCGTGTGGACTGGCAACGAGGCCGGCAACGTGCTGAAGTACCTGGGCATCTTCAATAGGGGGCCGCTGGTCTATCACGTGGTCGAGGTGAGTTAGATGAAAAACGGAAAGGGAGAACCAAACGAAGCGATAGTGCCGGTGACGCCGGCGGAGATACTGACGAATGAGCGTCAGACGCTGATCAAGGTCGAGCACCTGATCGTGTCACCGACGCCGATGGAGCGCCTCCAGCTGGGCGACGTCGACAGCCTCGAGACCTTCGCGAGGAACAACCGGAGCCTCATCACGGGGATCATGTGGGACGAGGAGGCGATATCGTTCATCATGTCGAACAACCAGGTCGTGAAGTTCGTCCCGGAGTGGCATGCCGCCACCAGGATGTTCTTCGCCCGCGAGGGTCTCCGGGCAAGGCGTGACCAGGGTGACCACATCTGGGAGGGTGAGTATCAGCCCGTCGTGATGAACAAGACCATCCTCGTCAAGTACCTCAAGGCCCACGCCGAGTACTTCACCGATGAGGTCGTCAAGGCCGTCAAGGCTACCCGGGTCACCGAGAGCCGGGTCTCATCGCACATCAGCCTCAGCGAGGTGGACGAGGACAATGCTCGAACCGAGGAGGAGTACGTCAAGGAGACCAACATCCCGCCCATCCTCGAGGCCACCATGCCACTCCTCTACGGGCCCGGCGGGGGCGAATACTTCGCCGACCTGCGCTTCGAGGTCTCGCTTGTCAAGGACAAGGACTACAACGATCGGCCGAAGGGCAACTGGAAGATCCAGCTGCGCCTGCTCAACGGTCGCGAGGCCGTCCGCGGGGTCATGCAGGTGATCGTGTCGAAGGTGGACCTCTCCCACGGGGGCATCATCAACAGCCCTGCCACCATCCCGTCGTACTACGGGAAGTACAGCCTCGAGATCGGCAAGTCCTAGTGATATTAAGCGGCGGGTACCGTAGGTTGATAGCGTTCAAGCCGTGAAGGTGTACACATGATTACCGAGACCACATTGCAGCAGGTAGAGATCAAGCGCATCAAGCTTACCGGCCTCAACCCCAGGAAGGACTTCGACAAGGAGGGGCTGAAGGAGCTCGCCGCCACCATCGAGGTGCAGGGCATAATCGAGCCCCTGATCGTCAGGGAGAAGGGCAAGAACTACGAGCTTGTCGCGGGCGAGCGGCGCCTCAGGGCGGCCAAGATAGCCAAGCTCAAGACCGTCCCCGTCATCGTCCGGGTCGTCGACGACACGGAGCTCATGGAGCTCATGCTCCTGGAGAACCTACAGAGGGAGGACCTCCTCCCGTTCGAGGAGGGGACGGCTCTGGTCCACCTTCTAACCAAGACCGACATCTCCCAGGCAGAGATCGCAAAGCGCGTCGGCAAGTCGCCAGGGTGGGTATCTGCACGGGTCCGGATGCTGGAGCTCCCCGCCAACCTACAACGCATGCACAAGGAGGGGCACCTGGGCATCGAGAGCCTGGTGCTGATGGTCAAGTACGTCGAGTACCCCAAGTTCCTCGAGAGGATCCACAAGGAGCTCGACGACACCAGCCACTACCGGGATTACCACCAGCCCTCCCACGTCAAGGACGCGTTCGGCGTCGCTCTGGGCCTACAGTCCTACGCCATCCAGGTCGGGGAATGGCAGTACGGCCCGGACTGGTATCACCACTTCGATCGGAAGGAATGCAAGAAGTGTGACAAGGTGATCAAGGCCCCAACCCGCTACGGGAGTTCCCTGATCAAGTTCTGCCTCAAGACCTCCTGCTACCGCCCCAAGATGACCGAGGCCAAGAAGGCCGTGAAGACGACGCGGGAGAAGCTCGCCGAGGAGGGCAAGGCTGGCTCCGCCGAGGGGGGCGTGGTCGACCTGTCCAGGAAGGCGGGCGACAAGTGGGTGAAGCTCAGCGGCAACCTCGGCTACACTCAGAACGACCCCATGTTCAAGACCTCGGTGTGCAACGGGTGCAAGGACAAGGTCAAGGCGACGGACAACGGCTCCAAGGGCACCGCCTGCCTCAAGCCCGGCTGCTTCAACACCAAGCAGATGAAGGCCAAGGAGGAGATACAGAGGCTCCAGGACCTCAACTCCCAGACCATCAAGGACAACATGGCGCACCTGGTCGACAAGCCTCCCAAGGACGCCACGGAACGGCTGCTCAGGATCCTGCTCAGCACATCCATATCCCGGTGGAACAACGACACCAACAAGCTCGCGCTAGCGCCCTGGTTCAAGAAGACCCCGAAGAATGGGTGGGTCAAGGCCTTGGACAAGATACCTGCCGAGGACCTGCCCATCGCCATCATCCGGCTACGCGCTGTGGACCTGGCGCAAGACGCCTCGAGGGGCAGGGGCATCGAGGAGGAGGCCATCGCCGAGCGCTTCCCTGAGCTCATGGAGGGCGTCCAGGCCAAGATAGGCAAGATCAAGGTGAGGTAGATGCGGGGCGGTATCGTTGCCATTGGAGTCGCGATGGTCGTGCTGGGCATCCTGATTAACGTGTCGGGCATCGGCATGTTGGCCGAATCCGTATCGACGTACGGCCACAACGGATACATCGACACGGACCTTCAGGGCATGGGTAGAATCGTGGCATTGGTTGGAGCCACCGCGCTCTTTATTGGTATTGTCGTCGTCATCGCGGGGCTGCTGCTGAAGTCCAAGGAGGGGGGCCGCAAGCTCAGTGACGCTGACAAAGAGCAACTCATCGAGCTTATCAGCGAGACCCCCGTCGAGGAGCCGACTCCCAATATCTGCCCCGCATGCAGGTTCAGGTGGTGGGGGATAGAAACGCCTCATTGTCCCCGCTGCGGCGCTATCGTGGATGCGCCGCCCTGCCACCGCTGCGGAGGTGAGCGTCACCTCGAGGTCGACCATTCGATTCTTCCTACTGGAACAAATTACTGGTTCTGCTACAAGTGCAACGAGATGACGCCGGTCGTTCCCCCCGAGGAGAAGAACGTCATCGCCAAGATCCTGGAGATCGCTCCGCCCAAGGACTACGACTACAAGGACGGGCCGCTGCTGTTCGAGGGCGAGGAGGGGTCCTGCCCGGGGGATTGCACCCATCGCGGCGTATGCGTATGGAAAGATAAAGAGAACAGGGATCTTTGGGTGGTTACACCACAGTCATCTGGGATGTGTAAATTTTACGGAGATCCGTTCGCCGAGGAGCCCGACATGGAGTTGGCGCGGGATGTGATACTGGCGGTAGAGAGTCTGCCCCCCGCCGAGGAGCCCACGTGCCCTGAGTGCGGCGGCCTCGGCGATCGACTGGGGCTGAAGTGCCCTAAGTGTGGAAGGCGCGTTCAAGAGCCCCCCGCCGGTGAGCCTGATAGATATAATTGTCATATTTGTGGTGCGACTCTATGCGCCTGTGGCCACTCGAAAGAACAGCATGACGGTGACGGTAGGTGTCTTTGGTGCACCCAATGTTGTAAATACGTTGAACCCCCCGCCGAGGAGTACAAGACCGTCAGGTGCTATGAGTGCGGTGCCGAGTTCCCTCCGTCGGCGAAGCGGTGTTGGCGTTGTGGGAACGAGGTGAAGTAGATGAATCGAATATCAGTTGATGAGTGTCAGTCACAGCGAGAAGTTGAGGCCCATTGGGACGGTTACGTACAGGGCGTGAGGGGGACTTTGATATTTGCCATTGTTATAATCGCTGCTGTAATTGTATTTATGTGGTATATGGGGGGGAAGTAGATGAAAGAATTCATACCCTGTGAGTGCGGCGGTGAAGTGCTCGCGTTGGAGTACGATGAGGATGATGAGGTGTTGTACCTATCGATGATCAGCAGATCCCCCCATCGATGGAGCTGGCGGCAGAGGTTTAGGTTCGCATGGCTAGCCCTTCGGGGGAAGTTGTATCTAGACGATATCGTCCTGAAACAAGAGGGCATCAATCGGATGTGGTTCTATCTCGTGGAGCACACCCCCGAACCGAAGGAGGAGAAGTAGATGGCCGATAGAAAAGCGGCAACAATTCAGGAACTATATGATATGAGAGATAAATTTGATAGACAAAATAGACGGTATGCCCTTGAGGAACAGAGGAGAAATACGACATTATATCGTTGTTCTGATTGCGAAGATGAGGACAACTTTGACGAGAATTTCTGTCCTTGCTGTGGCAAACGATTGGAGCCCGAGAAGGAGGTGGAGTGATGGCCGACAAGATAACAGTAACCTCGATTGGCCATGAGGAGGTCTACGGAGAGATGTACAGATGCGATAACTGCGATAAGTTATCCTTCGGACAAAACTATTGCCCCCACCGTGGAGGGATAATTGTGGGTAGGAACCCAGAGGAGGAGGAGTAGATGGGCGAGAAAAAGGACCGGGGTTACATGTACACCTGCCCGGAGTGCGGTCACGAGGGCGAGGGCGAGGGCAAGATGCCCAAGAAGTGCTCGGAGTGCAGGGGGAAACTCTGGTGACCATGCCCACGAAGCTCGAGGTGGCCGTCATCGCCCTGCGGAGGCTCAAGGACGAGAAGGGCGAGCAGCACCTCCGGTCCATGGCCTCCGGCGCCCTGAGACAGGGCCTCGACCTCGAGGGCGCACCGTACACCATGAGCGATATATCGGAGGCCACCATCAACCTCGCCCGGCGTCAGATCCTACGCGGCGACTACGGAGGGCGCTGATGTCCTGGTGCGTTGTGGTCGTCTGCGACGACAAGGACGATGCCGACACCCTAGCGAGGGGTGCCCGCATGATGAACTACAGCCACCTCTACTTCGTCAGGGAGCTGGAGATTGCCGACCAGGTCGTGCTGCTTGTCGCGAACGAGGCCACCGCCCTGCGCAAGGTCATGGACGAGGGGGGCACGGTGCAGGTCCGGGAGTGCGCCTGCTGCGGGATCCATTACCGCGTCTCGTGGCCCGAGGGTAGCCCCAAGTACGGGTCGAAGTACTGCCCGCCCTGCCAGCTGTTGCTGGTGGAGTTCCGGAGGCGGTACGTCACGAACAAGGAGCGCATCAACGCCATCAGGGGGCTGATGTTCGCGCACACCACCAAGGAGGTGCGATGATATGGATTACACGCCCACCCCGATGATCCCCAGGCCCCGCTGCCCGAACTGCAGCAAGAAGTTGTACTGGGACGGGGATAAGGCCAAGTGGGTATGCACCGCCGGCTGCGGACGGTACTATACGAGGAGGTATGCGGAGCGGTGATGGACCAATGCAAGGAGGCGTTCCTCGAGGAGTGGAAGGCGTCGCCCTTCAACAAGATGCGGTTCTTCGTGCTCAAGTGGTTGGCCAAGAAGTGCTTCCGCGCCGGCTGGAACCTGTACATGGGCGTGCCCATCCCGCATTCGATTGCGGAGTTGATGGCGAGGTACGAGGAGGGTCACGTCGTACACTCCTGGTTCTCGGTGGGGTACATCAGGGGCAAGTGGCAGATCGAGGGCCGGCCCACTTGTGATTGTTGCGACAAGCCGAAGGCGATAGTTCTCAAGCACGTGGAGAAGGACGGCGGGGGGCCGGAAATTTGAAGCGCAAGCTCGTTGACAGGGAATCCATCGGCAGGATGAACGTGCTCACGCTCACGGCGTACATGAGGATGCCATTTCACAGGTACTTCACCACGCTTGAGGCGATCAAGCTCTCGGGTCAGAAGCACCAGATCATGTATCGCTATCTCCTCGCGTGGTCGGAAGCGGGCCTGGTCGACGGGACCGAGTACGAGGGGACCGATTTTAGGGTCCGGATGCAATACCGCCGGCTGTTCAACAAGGTCACGATCACCAAGGACGGCGTGTTGTTCGAGGTCGTCAAGGAGGAGTGATCACGTGCTCAAGCTGAACAAGACCCATGAGATGGATTGCCTCGAGGGAATGAAGCGCCTCGAGCCCGAATCCGTCGACCTGATCATCACCTCGCCGCCCTACAACCTGGGAAAGAATTATGGTCCTAGATATCACGATCGCCGGGATCCCGAGGACTACCTGTTCTGGATGGCGGACGTCTTCGATGCTTGTCATCGCGTTCTCAAGCCCGAGGGCTCATTCTTCCTGAACATAGGGGGCAAGCCCTCCGACCAGCTGATGCCGATCAAGGTGGCGCATCTCGCTTGGGGAAGGAAGTTCACCATCCAGAACGCCATACACTGGATCAAGTCCGTGGCGATCGACGACGTCCATTCGTACGGACACTTCAAGCCTGTCAACTCGTCCAGGTACCTTTCGTCCTGCGCGGAGCTCATCTACCACCTCACCAAAGAGGGTGACGTCAAGCTCGACAAGTTCGCCGTGGGGGCCAAGTACCAGGACAAGAGGAACATCAAGCGCTGGAAGCGCGGCCATGAGCGGGGGGACGTCCGGGACCGAGGCAACACCTGGTTCATCCCGTACGAGACCACCCAGGTAGGGCGCGACCACCCCGCGGTCTTCCCGGTCATGCTGCCGATCATGTGCATGCGCCTTCACGGCGTGAATGATGGGATGGTGGTCCTGGACCCGTTCATGGGCGAGGGCAGCACCGGGTTGGCCGCCCGGGATCTCGGGGTCGACTTCATCGGCTTCGAGACCAACCCCAAGTACGTCAGGATGGCCAACAAATACCAAAAATCACGCTCATCAAAAAAATAATCAACACAAGGGAGAACCGAACATGACGGAAACGATCGAACTATGGAAAAGATACCGAGTGAAATTGAGAGTGCTGAGCCGACTGTACGGGGGCCTGCCGAAGAACCCGGAGCTCATCCAGGGCTTCCTCAAGGGCAAGGGCATCCCCGAGGACGACGAGGGCAAGAAATTAGCCGCGAAGATCAAGGAGGAGGTCGGCACCCCGCAGGATGAACTCGAGGCCGCGGAGGAGCGCATGTGGACCACCTTCAAGATCGACGAGACGGGCCTCTACATCGAGACCCGCCAGATCAAGGCCATGCTCAAGGAGGCCGTGGGCGAGTCCGAGATGTACAAGGTCAAGGGCCTTTCCGGCTTGAAGTCCCGCATGGGCGGCGCCGTGTTCCCCAAGGGGGAGGGCGGGCTGGACCGGACCAGGTTGTACCTCTACCGCGACGAGCAGTGCCAGAAGCCGATCGATCTTCCCGACGGGTACGAGGACACGGTGGGCCACGTCAGCGGCCCACAGGGCAGGAGATCCATCCTCAAGCGCAAGGACTACGTCGAGTCCCCGTGGATAAGCTTCTACCTCAAGGTCGCCAACAAGCGCGTCAGTAGGACTGTGCTCGAGAACCTGTTCGAGCTGGGCGAGGAGATAGGGCTTGGCGCGGACCGGTCCCAGGAGCACGGCAAGTTCCAGATGATCACCTTCGCGGAGATCCTGGACGAGGACAAATAGACATACCAAGCTAGGCCACACCTCACCACACCCAACCCAGGTCGACAATCCGAGACTGACCGCGCCATACCAAGTCGACATGCCGCGCCGAGCCGGGCCTCCCCGGGCCACGCCTTCCCAAGCCGACATGCCCGGCCTTTCCGACCCGGTCCAGGTCGACGAACCCACCCAGGTCAGGCCGATCCGAACCGACAATTCAGACCATGCCTCGCCATACCGACTGTCCGTGCCGAGCCTATCCATGCCGACATTCCGGACCACGCCCTATCGCACCCCTCCAAATCGACGAGCCGTCCCGATCCGGGCCAAACCTGACCAAACCAATCCTAACCGACTGTCCTTGCCATACCAAGCCGAACCGACTGGCCAAGCCCAGCCGACCCCTGACCACCCGAGCCGACGCACCCAACCAAACCTATCCGTACCTGACCGACAAACCTCACCACACCTTTCCATTCCACACCGACTAACCTGGCCATACCCTTCCCGCCAAGTCAACTGGCCGACCCAAGACGACCCACGCCATACCGACGAACCAGACCGGGCCTTTCCGACCCATGACGACAAACCAGGCCTGTTCGAGACGACCCCCGCCATGACGACGAACCAGGCCGTGCCAATCCGAACCGACAAACCAAGCCCGCCCGAGCCACTCCTCGCCAGGCCGTGCCAATCCCAACCGACACGCCTAACCAGTCCTGGCCAAACCAATCCCAACCGACACGCCTAACCAGTCCTGGCCAAACCAATCCCAACCGACGTGCCGATCCTTACCCAGCCATTCCGGACCAGATCGACCACCCTGGCCGAACCACCCCTGGCCATGCCGACTAACCACACCAAACCGAACCATTCCGAGCCGACTAACCATCACGAGTCAGACCAGGCCATGCCGACACACCAACCCGATCCTGACCATGCCGACGTACCTATCCTACCCGTACCAGACCGACAAACCTAACCGATCCACCCCGGGTCGACATACCTATCCTTTCCATAACCAACCAGGCCGACTTGCCAGACCTGGCCAGTACCTGCCATGCCGACTAATCTTGCCAGTCCATGCCGACATTCCAAACCGATCCGACCCTGACCGACTGACCGTGCCAAACCGTGCCTCCTCTCACCGACTGACCTTGCCATACCCTTCCATTCCGACAGACCAAGCCAATCCTGCCCGACAGACCAAACCGAACCTATCCGCACCGACGAACCATGCCATACCTGGATGACAATCCAAACCTTCCCACTCCGGGCCGACGATCCTGGCCATGCCAATCCCGGCCGAACCAGGTAGACTAACCAAACCGATCCGTTCCCATCCGACTGACCATCCCACCCCAACCCAGACCTGGGCGACTGACCAGACCGAGCCATACCACTCCGACTTACCTTGCCACTCCTGACCAGACCAAACCGACTCAAGCCTTCCTAGCAACGACCATCATGTTGGATGAGAGATTACCTTCCTGCAGGAACTTCTGAAAAGCATCACCGAGCTCCGCCCAACGGGTCAACAAGACCTCCTGGAGGAAGGGCTCGAGGTGCAACTTGCTGTTCAGGGCGGCATTGCGTACAATCTCCGCGTCAAGCTTGCCGGGGGTCGTCAACGCGAGTACCTGGAAGCCGCGCCTCTTGAGCAGTATGACCATCGACGTCGGGTGGAAGTACTGCAAGTGGTTGGGACCGCCGATATTCTCGGACTCCGCGCCGAGCGTCATTAGGTCGAACCCCTTGATATTGGGAGTGGTCATGATCAGCAGGCCGCCCTCGGCGAGGCCCTCATGGCAGACCTTGAGAAAATCCGTGGGACTGAAAAGGTGCTCGATCATCTCGAACGCCGTGATCACGCTCGCGTCTTTAAGGCCAACGTTCTCGATGGCGGCCTCAAGCACCTTGAGGCCCCTCTCCCTGCAGGTCGCGGCCAGATCGGGGGAGGGCTCCACCGCGACCACCTTGGCAAAATGACCGTTCCTCACCATCTCCATGCAGAACGTGCCGTAGCCGGCGCCCACGTCCACGAGCTTCTCGCGGGGCGAGTTGAACCGGGAGCAGAGTGCGAGGGTTCTATCGGCTCGAGGGTTGAAGATCTCGCGCCTCCTTATCTCCTCGGTGGCGGGGAAGATCACCGCGTTCCAGTGCTTGATCGACTTGGCAGTCTCATAATAATCGATCAGCATATCCAGGGGGGGCCTCGGGTTGATGTACAACGTGTCGCAAGCGTCGCACTTCACATGGTCGAGGCCGCCCTTGGTGAAGGTCCACTCTGAACGGCCGTAGCCACAAGCAGGGCACCTCACCTCAACGAAGTAACGGCTGCCCTCCATCAGGAGATCCAGGTCCTCCGCGTACAATCGCTGGTTCTCCTTCACCAAGTCATCTGGACGTATCGAACTTTGCTTCATGGTTCTCCCGCTTCATCAATGGACCGTCGGATTTATTAACCCTCCCCTACAATGTAGAGGGGAGGTTGTTTCGATGGTTTACGTGCGAGTTGGCGGCATCAGGGCGGAGTGCATGGACCCCGACTTTAGGAAAGACCTCACAGACATTATCGAGCTCCGAAAGGTGGAGCTCAAGAACAAAATCCATGAGTGGGAGGGGCAGTTCAAGTACTACCAGGATATGGGGAAGAAAGACCCCTCCTACAAGACCGACGCGGACGTCCTGGAATACGTCGACATGGGGAAGGACGTCGTCAAGGCCCTACAGGACAACGTCAACAGCTGCAACGAGATCCTCGGGGTCTTCGAGAAGATACCCAACTGCTAGGCGGGTGTCCCTCACGACCGACGCCTTCGTGTGCGAGTGCATCGACCCCTACTTCCGCATCGCGCTTTTCGAGATCATCAACGACAAGGTCTCCGCGCTTGTCGGAGAACTCGAGGTCATTAGGGAGAAGAGAGAACGAGACCCCATTAGCGCTCACCTCGAGTGGATGGAACGAACCTGGGAGTCCATGATCAAGGGCACACTGGCCGTCAAGGACGAGTTCGTGGACCTGCCCGAGTGCTGAACGCACCTTTTATTAACCTCTGTCCCCAATGTAGAGTCGAGGCAATCATCCATGCTAGGCATACTCGGAAAACGTGTCCAGCCCTTCACCAGGCCATTCTCGCAACTGCATCCCATCACCAAGGTCGGCATCACCGTCGACGCCATCGAGATCGCCAAGGTCGACAAGGTCGATGTCAACCTCTTCCAACAGGCTCAGCAACAGCAACAGGATGCGGCATTCCGGGTCGACCCGTATGCACCCATCAACAACCAAGAGAGCTTTTCCATCCTCCCAGGAGGACTAGGACGGGCTACCATCGGCCCACTCCAATCTTTTGGCACCTCCACCGTATTC
>SDBU01004168.1_pt1 | contig 17921 bp, 17 predicted proteins | sample 2277071 | NCBI WGS metagenome assembly SDBU01 (sample SAMN10397929, study PRJNA504765) | marine sediment metagenome | isolation source: marine sediment core GS08_GC12, 126 cmbsf | place: Arctic Ocean: Gakkel Ridge, Loki's castle | collected 2008 | reverse complement strand
GTGAAACCGAGGTCCTCCACGGTTTGCGCGAAGTCCCTGACCGCAATTGGGTCTGGATCGAGTTCCGTCTGGGGATATACAACGCCAATCTTCATCCTAACTCCCATCGCTTCCTTGTCTTGGCCAAATTAGCCTTTGAACCAGAGTATAGACCAAGCGCCCTGTTTATGTTCGCCTGGTTTTGCTCCAATACTCGTGCTGCGCTTCGTGTTAATCCAGGACTCATCCACCCTGCTCTTCTTGGCCCATGGCGTACTCTCCAGTCTGATGTAAAATGAGCCTATGAGCGAATCAGATATCCATCTCCTTTTAACTGTGGCCTTCCCTTCTGCGCTTATTAAACGCCTGCAAGCCATCTCTCCGCGCTTGAAGATAACATCTCACCCAACCAGCGACGAAGAAGACCTGCCAGAGGATGTGCTGCAGGAGATCGAAATCCTCTACACGCTCAGCGCACTTCCTGACGCAGATCTTGTTCCCAACCTGCGTTGGATCCAAGCCCACTCTTCCGGCGTGGACCATATCATAGGCCATCCGCTTCTCGGCTCGGATTTGATGATCACGACGATGAGTGGTACTTCGGCCCCCCAGTTGGCCGAGTTGACATTGGCATTCATTCTCGCCCTGTCTCACCGTATACTGAAGATATTTCACAGCACTCCCGAGGAGCGTTGGGCGCCGGGTCGTCTTAAGCGGTACCAACCACTGGAGCTTCGCGGAAGCACGGTCGGGATTGTCGGTTACGGGAGCGTTGGTCGCGAAATCGCACGTCTGTGTCAATCGTTCGGAGCGAGCGTTTTGGCAACCAAGCGAGACTTGAAACATCTCTCTGATGACGATTACTCACTCGGAGGGCTCGGTGATCCCGAGGCGGAAATACCCGATCGCATCTATCCACCCCAAGCTCTGCGCTCCATGGTATCTCTGTGTGATTTCGTGATCGTCACCCTCCCGCTCACCCAAGAAACCCAGGGCATCTATGATGAAGCCGTCTTTGAGGCTATGAAGCCGAGCGCCTATCTGATCGACATCTCCCGGGGCGGCATCGTTGACCATGGCGCATTGGTTGAAGCGCTGAATTTGGACCGTTTAGCGGGCGCTGCGCTAGATGTCTACCCCATCGAACCGCTCCCTGAAAGCAGCCCCCTATGGGAGATGGAGAATGTCATTCTTACACCCCACATCGGTGGATCGTCTCCCCAATATCTCGAACGGGCAATTGAATTGTTCTCGGTGAACATCCAGCATTATCTGTCGAAGATGCCGTTGTTGAATCTCTATGATCCATCGCGCGAGTACTAACCTCACATGAAAAAATCGATTCGTGGGGCGATCTTTGATCTCGGCTCGACGCTAATTCGTTTCGATGGCGATTGGCCGATTCTCCTCCAAAATAGCCTGGATCTCCTGATTGATCAGCTCCAAGAAGATGGTTTAGGCTTCAATCCAAGCGATTTCCGCACGGCATTCGAACGTGCATTGGAAGCATATGACCTTCAGCGCCAATCCAACCAAATCGAGCGTTCCACCACATCCCTGCTGCAAGAAACATTAAACACCTTCGGTCATGAAGAAATCTCACTCGATATCCTCGGGCGCGGTCTAAAGCGTTTCTACAGTGTGAGCGAAACTCATTGGCGGCCAATGCCAGCACTTCACACGGTGCTTGACGATCTTCACGAGGAAGGTCGAATGCTCGGCCTAGTTTCAAACGCCGGAGACGTAGAGAATGTGCAGCGGCTGATCGATAAGGTTGGAATTCGCGACTACTTCGACCCGATCATCATCTCGGCCGAGATCGGGATACGGAAACCAGATCCCAGACCCTTCAAGATGGTGCTCGACCGGTGGCAAGTGAAGCCTGAATCTGTAGTTATGATCGGTGACAGACTTGACGCGGATATTCTCGGCGCACAAGATGCCGGGATTCACCAGATATGGCTCAAGCCTGAGTCCGAGGCCGAGGGGTCAACTGTGAGCCAAATAATCCCTGAGAAGATCGCTGAGAAGCTAGTGGATGTTCCTGGTTTGATCCGAGAATTCGAAACGAAAGGACAATGACATTGGGCTTCCAACAAGTCAGCAACAGCATATGGCGTTTGGAAATCAAGATTAAAATCCTCGGTCTACTATCGCTGCCAGTGTCGGTCTGGTTGGTACGCACCGGTGCTGATTGGACTCTGATCGACACGGGTCCTCCCGAGACCGGAGATAAGGTTGTAGCTGCTATCGCCAAGCTAACGGTAAGTCAGGGCCCGCAGCAAATTCTCCTGACGCACGCGCATGCCGACCACAGCGGCGGCTTGAGCGCGATTCGGGCGGCATGGGGCGCACCTATCACCTGCCATCAAGCGGAAGCTCCCTTCATCAATGGCGAATCTGATTATCGCTTCCTCCCATCGAAGAATCCGCTCTTTTTGATTGCCCGTAATTTCATGCAAACCGCCTGGGGAATACCCGTTGCTAAAACCCTCGAAAGTGGGGAATCTGCGGCCGGGATGGCCGTGATCCATCTCCCCGGTCACTCGCCAGGTCAGGTTGGCTTCCTGCACCCGCATGATCAAGCGATGATTTGTGGAGACGCGGTTATGAATCTAAAGGGTCGACTCTCCCCGCCCTTCACAGCATTTTCTCAAGACCCAAACCTGGCCGAGGCCTCGATGCGCCGCCTTAGCGAACTAGACTATATTCATCTACTGCCATCGCATGGTGATCCAATCTTGGAACGAGGACGTGAGGCGATGCTATCTTTTCTAGGCTATCCCTCAGAAGACAAACCCATGGGGCGCTGGTAGATTCGCCAACAAATTATTCTTCGCCTCTCAAGCCCAGCGCGGTTATCGCTCCGACCTATTTACTTCTTCAAACACTTGCGCTATGAAGCGGCGCATGCGTTCGTAGTGTGTCCCCTGCCAGAAGACTTGTCCGCAGTTTCGGCAGCGACGGAAATGGACATGACGTTCTATAACCTTTGGCGGGAGCTGATCTTCGACCATCCCTTTGGACACATCCTCAAGCATGCCGTTGCAGCGAATGCACAGCTTGAATGGAGCCGCTAAACGAGTTAAGGTAAACCGGCGCATAACCTCGATCAATTGCTCATAAGGCTGACTAGCCCGTAAATAATAACCATGGGTAACTTCGCTGCGCTTGAGCAATCCTCGATCCCGTGTCAGCAAGATCCGCCCCTCTAGGTGCGCCACGCTGGCAAGCTCTTCATCTGCATAATCGTTCCGATACAAGCTATCGAATCCCAACATGCGCAGATAGGACGCCAGACGACCTAAGTGGATGTCGAGGACAAATTGCACCTCTTGTAATGACTCGGGGCGAACTTTCAGAACAGGCGTGATGTCGATTGACCTAAACTCCGGAAACACGCTCGCTCTGTCGCCATCCTGAAGCAAGTACCTGAAATCAACGCTCTCACCATTCACAAGGATCAGATCGACCTCGGTATGAGGCACCCCCAAGGCCTCCAGCGAGTCTTTGATGGCCGGGTTCCCCATGAATAAGTGAGACACCGTGACGGACTGTGATTCTGCCGGGAGAAAATCGTTTAGTTCAGAATAAAACCTAATTAGCGCCTGTCTCATAGCCAACTCGATCACAATGGGGGATAAGAGGAAGCTCGCTTATTCTACATGAAACTCGGTCTGTCTCCTTATTTTAGGGCGGAAATCTGTTAGCTATTCGCAAAGTCAAGTCCAGGCCAATCTGTGTCAGAATAGGTGTGTATGACCGTCTAATAGGAGTAGGTGAAATTATGTATCCGGATACAAGTATTGAGTCTTCGCTTCAAACTGTTGATCCGCGCGTCCAGGCTCTGACTGACGCACTTTCCCGCCTCGACAACCCAGACGTCGATTTTCGCTGGGCGGTTATTGTCGACTACGATGGGTTGATGTTATCTAGCTATCCCGAGGAGCTTGATTCGGGTTTTGACGAGGCCATCGCTTCCACAGCACACATCATGCGCCTTGGTGAGAGTGCACAAAACGAACTCGAATTTGGAAAATGGCGATTCACAATTCTCACTGGCTCAGAGATGCAGCAGTTGGTAATGCACATCAACAATGAGGTTGCCCTCACGGTTGGCATGGGTTCGAAAACCCCGCTGCACAAGGTTTTCGCCACCGTCCGCGACATCGTTCCAGATATGGTGCGTGCCCTTGACCTGACCTCGCGTAGATTCACCGAACCTAACACGCTATTGATGAAGACAGATGAAATGGAAAGGCTGCTAAAGCACTAACCATTTGGATGTTTGTTGCCCTTCTGCTCATAAGCAAGCACCTCAAATTAACCTTCGAAATACTATGCGGCGGGAGTTACCCGCCGCTGGTACATCTTCTCTATGGAGATCGCTAATCTGCATGGATCATAATCCATTCAAGCCTTCCAGGATATCTACAGTTGATGATCTCTCCCGCGGTTGCCAGCCGGTGTTCAGATGTGCGGAAGCGATGGAGACCTCATGCTTTATTATATTAAGAAACGCCCTGAAAAAATGAAGCCAAGGCTCAACGGAGCGCCTGGCTTGCCGATGCTCACCGCTGTGCTTGCCCTGGCTCTCGCCAGTCTTAGCTGCAACGCACCTCCTGCTCTCCTATCAGAGTTCAATCTCAACGGATTTGCCCAAGAGTCTATCGCAGAAGTACAGGTCCACCTGCCAGCCGACGTCGTTGGGGATGAACCCCCTCAGAGCTTGGGCCTGATTCTCCCCTCCGACAATAGCGCTTCGGATGCGCCGTCACCAACACCTTTCCAGCCAGCGGAATCCACAACAATAGCGTCACAACTAACGGAGACAGTTACAGTATCCGCAACACCCCACGGCTCAATAAATCCGGGGACACCCTCCGCAAGCCCCACGCCAACCACGACCACGATGGGTACTGCCGGTGCAACCTGGACCGCCACCCCATCGCCCACGATCCGATGGACATCCACGCCGACAACACCCCCGGCAACTTCGCAACTCGCAACTGCCAGTAATACCCCGGTCCTGCCACCGACCTCCACGAATCCACCGCCACCTCCCTCGTCAACTTCCCCGCCGCCGACTTCGATTCCTACCCATACTGCTCTCCCGCCAACGCCAACATCCGGCATTTGCAATCCTTCCGGCAATGGCAGCCTGGAGAGCTCCCTGATCCAGCTCATTAATCAGGAACGCCAGAGCAGAGACATCGGCACGCTCAACCAGCAGAGTCAATTGACTGCGGCAGCTCGGGTCCATAGCGAAGATATGGCCTGCAATAATTTCGTTTCCCATACCGGTTCTGACGGTTCACTTCCGTGGGACCGGGCGCGCGACCAGGGCTATACCTATTCGGCCATCGCCGAGAATATCTTCGCTGGCAGCAGTTCAGCGCAGTCAATCTTTAACGGTTGGATGAACAGCCCCGGTCACAGGGATAACATGCTCAATCCAACGTACACAGAAATTGGTGTCGGGTACCAGTATTGGGCTGACAGCACTTATAGAGCCTATACAACCGCGGTTTTCGCAAAACCGCGGTAAGGACTTTACTTAAACTTCCAGGGCGTACCCTTTTCTTCACCCGATGAAGGCGCCGACACGCTGCCGCTGTCATGAACCGCAGATGTCGGTAAGGGTAAGCTGGCGGTTTGTCTTCACCCGGCTCCGCGTCACAAAAAGGCTTTGCGGTGCCCCGGGGGGATTCTCAGGATAATTGATTTGTATTGAGACAACACGCAAGTTAGCCTCAACGGCTCGGTGGAGACGCTCAGTGGCTGATTCAAGCACCAGAAAAACAGCCATCCTATTGTGCTTCGCTTAAACCGACCGGGCGAAATTCGCCTTTGTGGCTTTGGTAACTCGCAACAGATCGGATGGCGCGAGGAGAATCTCAAGACCTTTCTTGCCACCGGAGATGCCCACGGTATCCCAGAGCTCGACAGTCTCATCGATAAACACAGGATAACTGCGCGTTATACCCAATGGCGTGACAGCGCCGCGCTCGTAGCCAGTCAGGGCACGTACATCACATAGTGGGGCCATCTCTACACGCTTATCCCCCGAAGCTTTAGCCAACGCCCGGACATTGATCTCCGTTCCGGCGGGCGTTAAAGCGATCATCGGTCCGCTGCGATCACCTCGCAAAATGAGCGTTTTAAAGATCCGCTCTGGTTTAATATTCAGGACTTCGGCGACGCCCTCGGCAGTCAGAGCTCCATCGCCCAGGTCATACTCACGAAGCTCATACGAGATGGCTGCATTTTCAAGGATGCGGATGGCGTTAGTTTTATTCATGAACTGGTTTTCGCTCTTTGAAGCGAATGCATACTTGAGCCAAGGATGTGAATGAATAATCCTTCCTTGAGCCGCTGATTTGATGAAATAACCGATTGGAGTAGCTGTCCTTCCCGTCGATGGTAAGATTATGTTCTAAGTATTTCCCTTCAGCTTACGATTCTTATAAGGAGCTTGTCAATGGACGGACTGTTACAAACCTTGATTCCACTGCTCGCCGGCGATACCCTATCCGGGATCAGCGAGCAGCTTGGGGTGGACAAGAACAAGACTCAACAAGCGATCACGCTGGCTCTGCCTCTGTTGATTGGCGCTCTCAACCGTAATGCATCAACATCAGATGGTGCTCAGGCGCTAACCGGGGCACTTCAGCGCGACCACAACGGCAGCATCCTTGAAGACCTGCTGGGCAACTTATCCAACAAGAAGACGGTGGATGACGGCTCAGCCATCCTTGGTCATGTTTTCGGCGATAAGCGCAGCGGCTTCGAGCAGAACATCAGCCGCTCTAGCGGTCTCGATCCCGAAATAACTGTGCGGCTGCTGAGTATGCTTGCCCCGGTCGTTCTAGGTGTTCTGGGTCAAATTAAACACAAGCAATCCATGGACCCGCAAGGCGTCGCCAGTTTGCTCCAGAATGAGCGGCAAACGGCCGAGTCTGCGATCCCTGGTTTGGCTAAATTCCTTGATATGGATGGCGACGGGGACATCACCGAAGAGGTCATTTCCCTCGGGGCGAACTTGCTGAGCAGTTTTCTCACAAAGAAGTAGGCTTCTTCCGTTTGGCGTATACGATTCGCCTCGACGAATTCGTCGTATTTTAAAATAAAAAGCGCCTCTTGAGAGACGCATGATTGTGCCCCAGGTGCGATTCGAACGCACAGCCTAGGCTTTAGGAGAGCCTCGCTCTATCCTATTGAGCTACTGGGGCTTAACGAGATTATAGCACTCTACCCTTGTCGGGTTTCACAAGCCCATCACGCCCCGGAAACTTGAATCACATAGGCGGGTATGGGCTCCCGCCGCCCAATAACCTGGATCGGCTCCAGTTGTTCAGCTTCGACATTGTGGGCTCGCTCATAGGTCTCCAAGCTCAGCAGGATCTGCCCTCCGTCAGCCTGCTCCTGAAGACGCTTTGCCACGTTGACCACATCGCCGACAACCGTGTAGTCCATCACTTTCTCGGAACCGATATTCCCAACCACTGCTTCCCCAGAGTGCAGGCCGACCCCCAGCCCCAGCCCATCTAATTTGTCCCCCAATTCTTCCCGCAATTTTCCAAAGAGCTGTTGCATCTCAATCGCTGTGTCGACCGCTCGTTTGGCGTCATCGTCGCGTGTAACCGGCGCACCGTAGAAGGCCATGAAACCATCGCCCAAGTACTTATCGAAAGTTCCGCTGTGCTTAAAGACCACTTCGCTCAGCGCCTGGAAGATGTGGTTAAGCGTTTCAATGACTTGTTCGGCTGTATGTTCAGAGGTGAAGCGCGTGAAGCCGCGAATGTCTGCGAATAGAACCGTCACCTCGTAGCTATCCCCTCCCAAACGCAGGTAGCGTTCGGGGTCGGTCAAGATGATGTCGGTGACGTCCTCCGCCAGGAAGCGATCCAATACTTGTCGTAACAGGCGATTTCGGGCTTCAATATCATCATGCAGCTTTTTCATGCGCAGCAGCGAACGCACACGCGTCAGTAGAACGATCGAGCTATATGGTTTGGTTACGAAATCATCGGCCCCGACCTCGACCGCCTTGAGTTTCTCCTCCTCGCTGTCTAACGCAGTGACGATGACAACAGGGACAAATCGAGTCGATGGTGTGTCTTTAAGCGCCTGACAGAGCGTCAAACCATCCATGTTCGGCATCTGTACATCGACCAGTGCCAAATCGGGTGGCTCATCCAATGCCAGTGCTAGCGCATCTTTTCCGTCCACCGCCGTCACCACGTCACACCCTGATGAAGTCAGGTAAGCCTTTAACAGATCCCGATTCAGCCAATCATCGTCGGCAACAAGGATTCGCGGCGGGCGGTTGAAGATATCGTTCAGATCCATCTTTTTCTCATCTTTCCCTTGGTTATCTAGAATACCACTGATTGGAAAGCGGCGACATTAAAGTGTTACCAGGATCATCGTTAACAGCGTCGAAACAAGGAACATAATTATTCAGGACCAACGCGCCAAACTGAAAGCGGAGACTATTGATGGCTCCGCTTATCATTCCCTTTTCTTAGGTTCGCTGTCCGAAAAATTCATTCCTATGACGAACGAAGGCGGCTATGCGCTCCCTACGGCAAGTAGCGGAAATTCACCTCGGTGAGATCTTCGCCTGGGTCAAGATTGAGGCCATGGAAATCCGGGTCAAGCGTTTGCTGGTTCATATCCCGCCACAGGCAGTACTTGCCCGGTGGGACATTGTAAAAACTATACCTGCCATCCGCGGAGCTTGATGATGTGCTTGCGAACATCGTGGTTCCGGGGCAGGCTCCCTCTTTAAGGAAGAGATTCGCACCCGATATATGGCCGTCAACAGGGTCGCCGCGCTGGCCATTGTGGTTTCCGTCAATGTAGACATAACCTCGAATCGAGCCTGGGGCGGGGGTGGGAGTCGGAGCTGCTGAACGAATAGGCAAGTGACGGGTATCACCGCTCACCGTAGCATACTTCCCCCAGAGCCAGCACTCATGTCCGGGATAATCGGGGTTGTCCACCACCCAATAGTCTGGAACGCTGCCGCGCGCGAGTATCTCCGTCGTTTCTCCTACTAGCAGCGCTCCGATCATGTCATACACCTTCCCCGGACCTGACCGGCAGTTGGTGTCCAAACTTACTTTGATGGTTGGCGCCGTAGGTGTTGATGGTTGAGTCGGGGTGGGCGTGAGGGTCGGCGGACCGGGCGTGAAGGTTGGGGAGGGAATGGAGGCTTTCATGGTCGCCTGCGCCTCCTGTGATTGGATGGCCTGGACCGTCGCCTCAGCGATGGCATCAAGTGCTTGGTAGGTTTGTGTGATCACCATAGGATCCACCCCTTCGCCTGTTCCATCAGGAAGTATACAAGCCGAGAGGGCTATAAGAACGAGGATTAATGCCAGGAGTGTATATTTGCTTAGTGTGTTCACAATTTCAAGCTTATCCCTTAGGTGCTCATTTGCGCAAACAACCTTACGCTCATGTCTTGTTTCACACACAATAGGTTGAGCGTTGGATCGTGCATGATTCAGGTTTTTTTTCAACATGTATGCCTTCACAAATTGCTCCGGTTACGTGTGTATTAACACTCAAGTCCTGTCGACAATGATGGCCGTACGAAGTATGATGGAAAAACCACCTGCCGGTTATAACGATGATGGACAAGCGTACCCTAACTCGATCTGTCTTATTGGCCCTCTGCCTTCTTTCCCTGGCGTTGGGACCCGTAGCCCAAGCTGCACAAAGCGCCTCTTCCGGCTGGGAGCGTATTACCGCGGGGGTTGATTTTCAGATGTTCTGGTTGCCGGGTCCAAATCGTGCGTACGTCGCCCGCATGGATCGGGAACAGTCGGACGTCATCCTCGAAAGCAGCATCGGCCAGGGTAGACTTTCCGGAGGGTTGGAGACAGTGAGCGGCATGGCCGAGCGCTACGATGGTGCCATCAACGCCTGGGGTGATACATGGGGCGCCCGCAACCGCGTCGTCGTCGCAATCAACGGATCCTTCTACGATCCCGAGACAGGGATTCCCCACGGCGGCATGATCCACTCCGGGTGGTACTCAAAATGGTTTGACGAGCTCTCGGGCATCAGTGGCCTGTCATGGAAGGAGGATCACAGCGTCTTTCTTGGCCAATGTGTGTACCATCGCCCGGAGAAGCAAGTGCTTACGAATCTTACAACCGGGGAGCGCATGGAGATCCACGGAATTAACACCCGTCCCCGGAGAGATCAGTTAATCCTGCTCACACCGCAATTCGACCGTGACAGCAAAAGAGAGTCCAAAGGCATCGACGTTCTTGTAGAACTTGCCAGGCCCGCCACATTGATGCCCTACCCGCATATGGCCACCGGCATCGTGCGAGAGATCCGGATCGCGCCGGGCTCAACCCCCATCCCATTCGACCATGTGGTACTTAGCGGATGGGGAGATACCGATGACCAGTTGGTGCAGTTTCTAGCGGAGGGGGATGCTGTCGGCCTCTCACTCGAGATCACGCACCTTGATAAGGATTGTAAGTACGCTGAACCTGAGGAGTGGACCAAATCGTACGCGAGCGTCGCCGGAAATATTATCTTCCTGTACGAAGGCGAAATCCAAGAATTCGGGCAGGCCGGCGCCTTGCTTAAACATCCACGAACCGCGATCTGTTACAACCAGGACTATATATACTTCGTCGTCGTAGACGGCCGTGATGATGCATATAGTGTCGGGGTGACCGTGTTCGAGTTGGCTAATTTCTGTATGGAAAAGCTCCATGCCACTGAGGGTATCAACCTCGACGGCGGCGGTTCATCTACGATGTGGGTGAACGGCGATGTGGTGAACCGACCATCCGATGGCCATGAACGCAAAGTGGCTAACGGGGTGATGATGGTTATCGTCGAGCCGATGGAGCAGTCGTCCGTTTTTTCACCTGGGATGCAGGTCGCCGCTCAATACCCCACAAACCTACATCTCGGTCCCGGGACGAACTTCCCCGCCCTAACCTCGGTAGATACGGATACCCAGGGGACCGTCATCCATCAATGGAATAAATTAAACGGAGTGCTCGCGAAAAGCACCTATTGGTGGAAGGTTGATTTTTCTGGCACGATCGGCTGGGTGGACGAAGCTGCTCTGTCCGCCATCTTTGCTGTTCCTGCCGCCTCGGCTAGTTTGCCCTAAAAGCAGCAGTTATTCCCTCGATCTCTCTAGGTCACTGCTCCAATAATAAGATTAGAAAGTCAACCTAATTAAGCTGGGATGATGTCATCCCGAGTCTCCCTCCGTCTTCGCTCCCCACTCCCTCCGGACAGGGACTTCGCCCCTTAATAATCGAGGAACCACGGCGGGTAGGTCTGAGGAACGAAGAAATATCTCTTTCTTGGAAAGACGACCTGTTCTGATCGGAAAACGAGATGCTACGGTTCGACTCAAGAAGGCCAACCCTTTAAAACCATTTGATTCGGCACTGCTACGGGAGTCCACTTTTAAAATTCAAATGACAAAAGAAACTAAAAGTTTGACTTTATAGAACGGATGTGCTAAGTTGGCTGTGAAGCAACGGGTCTCGGGGGATTGTGATGACCCATCACGCACGTATCAACTGCCCGGCCCGCGCTGTATTGCTGGCCGGGTTGATTTTCTTTCTGTCTGCTTTTTCGTTTCCTAGACGAAAAGACGCTATGCCGCGGCTGGATAACACGCCCGGCACTATTCCTGCTTCCACCGAAACGCCCTCAACCCCGGCACAACATCCTATTCCACCCCCAACGGACACCCCTAGCGAACCCGTCACTGTAGAACCGACGCCTTCCCCCGTCGCGAGCGAAACACCAACGCCCTCTGCAACCCCACATCCGCTGTATACGCCCACGCTAAGCGAGACGGCGTCCCCATCGCCGCCACCGGAAGTCACAATGGATCTAACGCCTTCTTCAACTACGCACCCTCCATTCACGCCCACACTGAGCGAAACAGTGTCTCCATCCCCGACACCGACAGCCACGCTGCCTCTAACGCCTTCCTCTACCAACACAGAAGGTCCTCGAACCTATCCTCCGCTCAGCGTTTTGATCAACGAAGTCGCCTGGGCAGGCACCGCTGCTTCTTCAAGCGATGAATGGATCGAGTTGCTAAACACAACGGATGAAAACATCGATTTGTCGGGGTGGATCCTGACGGACGGCGATGATATTCAAATACTCTTGCAAGGCACGGTCGCCCCTTACAGCTTCTATCTCCTTGAGCGAACCGATGACGGCACCATCGCCAATATCTCAGCCAGCCAGATCTATTCGGGTAATTTACGGAACGATGGTGAGACCCTCCGCCTTTTCGATCCCAGCGGGTTAACCATAGATAGCGCTAATATCATGGGCGGCTCATGGCCAGCTGGAGACTCCGGCTCGCGCTCCAGCATGGAACGTCGAGGGGGAGAAGATCAATCGGGAAACTGGGTAACATTCACTGGCTGGGGCGGGAACGGCCATGATATCGATGGCAATCCAATCCGCGGCACACCTCGACAACACAACTCTATCTTTTTCCCCTCCCCAACTCCATCTTTGACCCCGACCACAGATGCCCATTACTCTCCCCAATACCTGTTCATCAATGAAGTCGCATGGGCTGGAACCGTTGCCTCCTCCAGCGATGAGTGAATCGAACTCTTCAACCCAAACTCAGCCCCTGTTGATCTTGCCTGCTGGTCTCTCAGCGACGGCGGGGATCTTACCGTCACCCTCACGGGTATCATCGCCCCTTATAGCTACTTCTTGCTAGAGCGAACAGACGATAACGCCATATCCAACATCGCTGCTGACCTGATCTACTCAGGAAATCTCAACAACATTGGGGAGCGCTTGGAGCTGCGCGATCCTTCTGGGGCGGTGATTGACAGCGCAGACGGATCGAGCGGCTGGCCTGCGGGCAACCGCAGCACGCATGCCAGCATGGAGCGACTCGGGGGCGCCGACATCCCTGGGAATTGGGCGTCCTACAATGGAGGCGGGAGTGGCCTCGACGCTCACGGAGGTCCAGTTCCGGGTACGCCGCGGCAAATGAACTCCCCCTTCCTCCCCTCACCATCCCCCACGCCAACTTCTCAACCGGCAGTCTTCCAGCCGTTGGCTGTGATCATCAACGAGATCGCCTGGGCAGGCACTCATGCTTCCGCGAATGATGAATGGATAGAGCTGCATAACCCCGGGACGACCCCGATTGATCTCACGGGCTGGGTTCTTTCTGATGGCAGCGATCTACGCATTAACCTCGTAGGCACGATTACAGCCCGCGGCTATTACCTTCTGGAGCGAACGGATGATGGTACGGTTCTTGATATCCACGCCGATCAGATATACAGCGGCGGTCTGAGGAACGACGGAGAGCGCCTCAGGCTGCAGGGCCCAGGCGGAAAAGTAATCGATAGCGCAAATCTGGGTGGGGGATCCTGGCCCGGAGGCAATCAGGGGACTCACAGGACAATGGAGCGCCGGGGAGGCGAGGACCGACGTGGGAATTGGGGGACCTTCACCGGTTGGGGAGGAAACGGACATGACGCTCAAGGAAAGCAGATCCAAGGGACGCCCCGTCAACCTAATTCTGTGCTATTCCCCACGCCTGTGCCGACCTGGATACCTGGGAAAATCGTAACCAACGAGGTGTTGATACGCCCGCATTACGATTGGGAGGGAACCGGCGGGGTTGACCCGAAGGACGAATTCATCGAGCTGCTCAACCTCGGTCCCTTCGCTGTCAACCTGAGAGGTTGGTGGCTGGATGACATTGCCGGCGCAGGATCGAACCCTTACGAGCTCCCAGGGGTCACGCTTCGACCCGGTGAATTCGTAGTGTTTTTCCGATCACGCACGCACATTGCCCTGAACGATAGTGGAGATACGGTTCGCTTGCTTTCGCCCGACTCTCGCGTGATCGATCAGATCTCTTACAAGCGTGTGCGCGCCTACAACTTGTCGTATGGACGTCTGCCAGACGGCTCAGGACATCTCCTTTACGGCTTATGGCCAACCGCAGGTGAGCCGAACCGGCTCTTTCTTGAGGATATTTCCGAAACAGAAAAGGGAATCCACAACGTCTGTGTATTAGGAGAACCCCCCAAGCTGCGGTTCCCGCGCCTCGGGCGCCATCCTGAGTTAGTGAACCGGTTGAGCTCACAAGGGCACTTGATCTGCTCTAATGGGATTTTCGATCTCGCAGATATGGAGAGTGCCCCTCCCTCTATTGACAAGGGCTAACCCCCTTGTAGAGGCAAGCCGGTTAGATATCCACGCCGATCAATAGGGAACCCCATACAACCCCCCAGGGGCCAGTATAGTATCCCTTATTGGAATCCAGATCAACAAACCTAAAACGACGGCCAACAACGCGCCGACCAGGAGCAGGACAGTGAAAATGCCGATCGTCTTTCCCCAGGATATGCGGTTGACAGATTTCACAGCCAGAAGTGTGAGCAGAAGGCTGTATACCCCAAGTGGAATTGTCAGGCAATTTACCAGAGGGATCCAACTGATTGCGCCGCTGAGGAGCGTGAGCGGCGCGGTGAAGGCAGCGAGCGCATACGTCATTTCAGCGAAGGTTCCTTCTCCCCCGAAGGCGTTTGCGATAAACAGCACTACGCCCGAATAAATGAGCATGCCAAGAGCGCTGATAAGAACGACCATAGGCAGTCCGCAGACATAGACACCAGCAATCATCAATCCCCCGGTGAGCAACAATCCTGCTTCCTGTTCGAGCGCTTCAAGTAAACCCGGTCCAGCGAAGAGCCCTGAAAATAAAAACTGCACGGATGCAGTGATCAGGAAGGAAATAGCGCTTGTAATGGCAATCCAGATCATTGCCCGACCGAGCGATCCGTTCGGGTCATCCGCCAAACTGCGGAATGTCTCCTCGTTTGGGCGTGTGAGCGCCATTCGCCAGGCTTCAAGCCAGGAATATGTGCCATACTCGGTTGGAATAGCGCTATTCCCTGTCGCTGGGGTCATAGCGTTGCCCTCTTTAAGATCAGACATCGTCAAATCCCTTTCACTCCCCTCATCACCGAAGTAGGTCTAGTTTATTGCGCTATAGCGTGGGAACCCTGACATCTTGGCGGTATTTCGATTGACAATAAGCTCTGCCCCCCGCTTGATAGGCACACTGCGTAGTGTATCCATAATTCCTTTTAATACCGTCAATATCAGTAAGATGAGCTGCTGTCATGCCTGAGTATCCCTTCGTCTTTGCTCAGGATAAACTCCGCGACGAAAAAGCATGATCGTCTCTTAAGCTCGCTCCCGTTTTAGAACTATGCGATTCTTCACCTCCGTTGCGCTTCAGCTCAGCTTGACAACTTATCACAACCACTGTGCCCTAGCGCTAGCTTTATAAATATTAGCACCTGCCCTCATGCACCCGCTTTCTCAGACCCTCGAGTTTCTCTTTCAAAAGAGCGTCAAAACACTTAGAATGTTCCTGTCAAACCCATGTTCACACAAGATGATAGTTTCTATCAACACATTTTTGTCATCGTCAAAAGAAAGGTGTTGGTCTAAGTATGCATGTATTAGTCACTGGCAGTAGTGGATTAATCGGATCGGAAGCCGTCATGTTCTTTGATCAGCTTGGTTTCCGTATTTACGGCGCTGACAACAACATGCGCGCGGACTTCTTCGGCACCAAAGGGGACACAACCTGGAACCGCAAGCGGCTCGAGGAATCTTGCGCTCATTTCACCCATCACGAAGTAGATATTCGCGATCGAGAAGCCGTAGGCACTCTCTTCTCCGAGAATCATTTCGATCTCATCCTGCACGCCGCGGCACAGCCGAGCCACGATCTGGCAGCAAAGCGTCCTTTTGACGACTTCGATGTAAACGCTGTTGGAACCCTGAATCTGCTTGAGGCTTGCCGAATACACTGCCCTGATGCTGTTTTTATCCATATGAGTACAAACAAGGTATATGGAGATCGCCCTAACAAGATCAAACTCAAGGAGTATGAAACACGCTGGGATTACGACGACCCCAAGTATGCAAATGGGATCCCTGAGGACTTCCCCATCGATCAGAGCCTGCACTCGCTGTTCGGCGCTTCAAAACTCGCTGGCGATATCCTTGCACAGGAGTACGGCCGCTACTTTGGTTTGAAAGTCGGGATCTTCAGAGGAGGTTGCCTGACCGGACCGCACCACTCCGGTGTTGAACTTCACGGTTTCCTAAATTACCTTGTGCTGGTAGCCCTGCGCGAGGGTCCTTATACCATCTTCGGTTATAAAGGAAAACAGGTTCGCGATCAGATTCACAGTCATGACGTGATAAATGCGTTCTGGCACTTCGCCCAAGATCCAAGGCCTGGAGAGGTATACAACCTGGGCGGTGGCAAGGAAAACGCGGCCAGCCTGATCGAGTGTGTCGATATCATTGAACAGCTCTCAGGGAAAAGACCAGAACTGACGTATACAGACCAGAATCGCATCGGAGATCACATATGCTACTACTCCGATCTCTCTAAGCTCAAGTCTCACTACCCGGGATGGGATTTAACGTACACTATAGAAGAAATCATCGAAGAGATGATCCTTCTCATGGGTGACCGCTAGGAAACATCAGCGCCCTATATTTTAAAAACCGAAGCATGCGATTAACTATCCTAAACCAGTTTTATATACCGGATTTGGCGCCAACGGGGCATATGGCCGCGTCCCTGGCGGAACACCGCGCGGAACTAGGTGACGACGTCACCGTCATCACCAGCAGTGGTGGCTATGTTTCAGAATCGGCTACAGCGTCTGCATCGAAGTCGACGAACCCCAGAGTGTACCGCTTATGGACACCGCGACTGGGCAAGAACACGGCGTTTGCAAGGATCGTAGATTATGTCTCCTTTTACATCTTAGCTTTCATCCGCTCGGTCACTCTTCCAAAGCAGGACATCATGATTTCGCTGACCACTCCGCCCTTCATCGCCTGGGCGGCCATCCTCCACAAACTTATTCATCGGTCAACAAAAGTGCTCCTCTGGAATATGGACTGCTACCCCGAAATCGCTGAGAGAGCCGGCGTGATTGAGAAGGGCGGTTTCAGCAGCCGAGTCTTCCGGAAATTGAACTACGGATTGTTTATGCGCCTGGACCAACTCGTTTGTCTCGACGGAGCCATGTTGGATCTTCTCGTATCCCAATATGTTTCAGCTGATCATGCTCTCGCAACATGCGTCATCCCGAATTGGGAGAGGGCCTCGCAGTTCCCGCCTGATCTCGTTCCCGATCCCTGGGACGCCGCGGCAAACACGGTCACAGATGACGACTTCGTCATTCTCTACCTGGGCAACGCGGGATTCGGACACCGCTTCGAGACAATCATCGAGGCGGCAAAACGGCTGGAAGACGAACCCGTCGCGTTCATCTTCATCGGTGGTGGCGAGAAATGGGCGTGGATCGAACAGGCAAAAATCGCAAACAACCTGCTAAACATCCATCTTTTTCGCTATATCCCCAAAGAGATCACCCCCTCAGTTCTGGCAATGGCAAATTGTACGCTCATCACGATGAACGAAACGGCGCTCGGCGTAATCAGCCCCAGCAAACTGCACGCCTACCTGGCGATGAGCCTCCCCACTCTCTATATTGGTCCGGAGGGGAGTAATGTAGACGAAGCGATTGCGCGCTTTGATGCTGGCGCATCGTTGCGGCATGGGGATGTTGAAGGGGTTGTCCGTTTTATAAACGAGCTTCGGACTAAACCTGAAAGGCTTCAAGCTATGCGCAGTAATGCTCGCCGAGCCTTCGATAATGCCTTCTGCGACACCCAGACCCTTCCCATGTTCGACCGGGTCCTGGATCAATTGCTTTCTGAATAATCCATTAACTTAATTGTCAGTCTTCGTTGAGACATAAACTCTCTTCGCTGTCATGCCTCTGCTATAATTCACGTGCTATGTCTTTGACAGTTGACGAAGTCCGCCGTATCGCAAA
>SDBU01004167.1_pt1 | contig 17924 bp, 21 predicted proteins | sample 2277071 | NCBI WGS metagenome assembly SDBU01 (sample SAMN10397929, study PRJNA504765) | marine sediment metagenome | isolation source: marine sediment core GS08_GC12, 126 cmbsf | place: Arctic Ocean: Gakkel Ridge, Loki's castle | collected 2008 | reverse complement strand
AGTTGTGGTTACGGAAAAGCAGCTGGTGGTTTTCGACCTCGGTGGGGAAGCCTACGGCGTGGATATCTCCACGGTGCGGGAAATCATCCGGATGCAGGCCATCACCGCGGTGCCGGGTACACCCCACGCCGTAGAGGGGATAATTAATATCAGGGGAGCCGTAATCCCGGTGGTGGATTTGCGCAAGCGGTTCGGACTCGTGGAGAAGGAGCGCGGCAAGGAGACCCGCATCGTGGTGGTAACAACCAGCAAGGGACAGGAGATCGGCGTGATTGTGGACTCGGTAGACGAGGTATTGCGCATCCCGTCTGATACCATAGAACCGCCCTCCTCCACCATTACCGGTGCCGATTCAGCATACCTGCTGGGCATCGTCAAACTGCCGGACAGACTTATAATCCTGGTTGATGCGGAGCGAATGCTCTCCCGTCAAGACGAGGCCTTACTCGCTGATATAGTGGAACGTGAGAAGGCTAAGAGTTCACCCGGGGAGAAAGTATCGACAAAAGATGACGGCTCAGCCGGGACGGCACCGGCGGAAGAGGGAGCATTACCTTCCTCAACTGAGAAGGTGCTGGCCAAGGCTTAAGACTAAAAGGTTTCTCCCTCCCTCTATTACGGGAGGGAGAGAAACCACCCTCCTTTGAAGAGGGTAGCATGCTGCCAAGTAGCTGAAAATGATGACACGCAAGAGGATGAGAGGCAAACTATGAACCCATCTGCAGATATCAGTCAGGAAGAGTTAGTGGTCTTCCTGCAGGAGACAGAGGAGCAACTGCAGTTGCTGGATGAGGACTTCATTGCGCTGGAAAAGGAAGGCGCCAATGTAGAAGTGCTCCAGGAGATATTTCGTGCTGCCCATACTATCAAAGGCTCCTCCGCAATGCTTGGGCTAGACGCAATGTCTCAGGTCGGCCATGCCATGGAGACCGTGCTGGATAGATTGCGTAACGGGACTCTGGAAGTAACTACGCCGGTAATCGATGCTCTTCTCTGCGGCCTTGACATGATTAGGTCGCTGAAGAATGACCTCGTCTCCGGGCAGGATACCAGCACTGGTGTGGAATCAGTAGTAGCCGGGCTGGAAAAGGTGATAGGCGACAGTACAAATTCTGGGGTAACCAAGATAAATGAAGCCATAGCACCTAATACTGAAGAGCTGGAAAAGTTAAAACGAGCTCTTGCCGGGGGACACAGCGCCTACCGAATAAACGTAGAGGTTGACCCTGACAGTTCCTGGGCAGCTGTCCGCTTCTTCCAGATCACTTCGGAGTTGTCTCAGTGGGGTGAGGTCATAGATTCGGTTCCTTCTCAGGAGGACATCGAGAAAGGTGAGGTTGACCATACGTTGGCACTGCTTCTCACCAGCTCACAAGATGCGTCTGCGCTTGAAGATGCGCTTAGCAGCGTACCGGATATAGTCGGTATAGAAATCATTCCCTACAGCTTGGAGCAAGTCACCTCGGCGGCGGCAGTCAGAGACGGGGCAAGCAAGCCGGGAGAAATTGATGTGCGTACTCCAAAGCTGTCCGGAACCTCCTCGCCGAAGCTGGCTCAGATATCCCAGACAGTGCGGGTTGATGTGAAGCTCCTGGACCGGTTTATGAATCTGGTAGGGGAGATGGTGATTGACCGCAACCGGATTGGGCAGATCGGCAAAGTTCTGGAGGCCAAATACGAAGGTGATGAGACGGTCAGTGCCCTGGGAGAGACGTCAGCACATATCATGAAGATTGTGAACGAGCTTCAACAGAACGTTCTGAAAGCTCGGATGCTCCCAATTGGGACGGTATTTAATGGATTCCCCCGCCTGGTGAGGGACCTGACCCAAAAAGCGGGCAAAAAGGTGGACTTCATCATTAAGGGACAGGAGACGGAACTCGACCGTACCATAATCGAACAGATTAGAGACCCCCTTCTCCACCTGCTAAGAAATGCCGTTGACCATGGAATCGAGGCTCCGGAAAAGCGGAGGTCTGCCGGCAAACCAGATAAGGGAACGATTTGCCTCGCCGCTTATCAGGAACAGAATCACATTTTCATAACTGTGGAGGACGATGGTGATGGTATCGACGCTGCAGAGGTCAGGGACACAATAGTGAAAAAGGGCCTAATATCCGTTGAAGAGGCAACTAGGTTGACCGACACCGAGACCATAAATCTTATCTTCAGATCAGGGATATCGACGGCGAAGAAGGTTACCCAGGTATCTGGGCGCGGCGTAGGCATGGATGTGGTGAAAACGAACATCGAAGCCATAGACGGGTCGGTCAGCCTTGAAACAAAAGTGGGACACGGCACTAAATTCACTATAAGATTGCCGCTCACACTGGCAACCATCAACGGACTAATGGTCACCTCGAATGACGCCGTCTATGTTATCCCTATGGCTTCCATGGTTGAAGTGGTCAAGCTAGAGGCGAGTCAGGTCAAGACCATTATGGGAAAGGAGGTAATAAGGCTGAGAGACAATATCTTACCCTTACTCAGGCTAGATAAAGAATTTGGCCGGGGTATAGACGGGACGAGGCATGGCAACGGTACCCTAGTGGCCGTGGTCAGGGCCGGGGACAAGACGGCAGGTGTGGCTGTAGATTCGGTGATGGAACCTCAGGAGACTGTGGTAAAGTCCGTAGGTAAATATATTGGCAGCGTGGCTGGTATAGCTGGAGCCACCATTTTAGGTGACGGAAGAGTAGCCCTAATACTAGACACCACTTCTCTGGTGAAGGAAGCTACCGGCCATTAAGAACAAATTGCAGACCAGGAAAGGAGGTGGGAATCTTGATACTTAATAGGACTAAAGGGGGGTTGGACCTAGCTAGCTGGTCCAAGGCAGCCAGAATTGGAAGCGTCAACGCGATAACCGGGCTCTCCCGAATGATCAATCAACATATCGAAGTTACCACCCTCAATATAGAGGAGGTCTCAGTACGAAATGCTACCGGTTTAATAGGCAAGGCCGATGATATAGTGGTGGGGATTTACCTTATGTTTTCAGGCAATACCACAGGGCACATTATGCTGGCTTTTCAACCAGATACTGCCTTCGAGCTGGTTGACATGGCAATGGGAATACCACCTGGGTCAACCCAGACCCTGAGAGAAATGGAACGCTCAGTCTTAGGCGAACTTGGAAACGTGGTTGGGTCGTACTTCTTAAACGCCGTAGCTGATGACGCGGGAGTGTGTCTTATGCCATCACCGCCAGCCGTGGTGATGGATATGGTCGGGGCAATCGTAGGATCGGTCATGGCTGAAGTTATGCAGGAGAATGAATCCGTGTTCGTCATCAGATTATCGTTTGGCACAGCGGAGCGAGAGATTGAAGGTCGCTTTCTCGTATTGCCGACCTTTAATTCCCCCCAGGCTGAGCATGGGCAGGGGGAGGAGTAGACCCCGTGATGACATACGAAAAGTCGGTCATTATCGGCCTCGGCGAGATGGAGGTAACGAAGGAGCAGTCAGCAGTGCTAACCTCTGTCGGAGTGGGCTCGTGTATTGTGGTGTGTGCCTATGACCCGGTATCAAAGGTGGGGGGAATGGCACATCTGGTACTGCCCAAAAGTGACCGGGAGGGTAACAGGAATGCTCCTGCCAGATATGTAAACACGGGCATCCCCGCGCTGTTTCGGGAGATGACAAGGCAGGGTGCCATTAAATCCCGTCTAGTTGTCAAGATAGTTGGTGGTGCCCGGATGCTCACCATACCGGGGCTTGATGCGCAGCTTAACATAGGGGAAAGAAACATCACCGAGGCAAAGGCAGCTTTAGCCGAGGAAGGCATCTCCTTGGCGGCTGCTGACATTGGTGGTAACTACGGACGTACGGTACAGCTATTCTTGGACTCGGGAAAGGTTTTTGTGAAAACGGTGGGAGGGGAAAACATTAAGCTTTAAGGGCTTAAAAAAGAGAGGAAAGGAGGCAAGTAAGATATGCCAAGGATACTGGTTGTAGATGATGCTGCTTTTGCGCGCATGAGGTGCAGTAAGGCGCTGGGGAAACAAGGTTATGACATAGTGGAGGCCGCAAATGGCATGGAGGCGATAGAGAAATACGAGGAGAACGCACCGGATGTGGTTTTGATGGATATAACCATGCCCTATATGGATGGAATAACGGCACTAAAAAAACTATTAGAGATGGACCCCACAGCTAAGGTAGCCATGGTCACCGTTATGGGACAGCAATCGATGATGATAGAAGCTCTCAAAGCGGGAGCCAAGGATTTCGTAGTTAAGCCCTTTGACGCCGACCGCGTCCTGGAAGCAGTGGAAAAGCTGCTGGGACAGACCAGGGGTGTTTAACAAAAGCAAATTAGCTGAAGTTTGAACCGGAAGAGGAGGCAAGTGAGATATGCCGATGATACTAGTTGTAGATGATGCTGCTTTTATGCGCATGAGGTGCACCAAGCTCCTGGCTGAGAACGGTTATGACGTAGCCGAAGCAGCAAATGGCGTAGAGGCCCTTCAAAAATACGGCGAGCATAAACCGGATGGGGTCCTTCTGGATATTACCATGCCTGACATGGATGGAATACAGACGCTAAAGAAGCTGATGGATACAGACCCTGGAGCCAGAGTAGCCATGGTGACTGCCATGGGTCAGCAATCTATGGTTATAGAGGCTCTCAAGTCAGGGGCAAAGGATTTTGTGATCAAGCCGTTCAATGCTGATCGCGTGCTGTCCGCAGTGGAAAAGCTGCTGAGATAAAGATGGGCTTTAATGAATACGTAACCAGAGGTGTCCGGTGAGACCTAAGATAAAAGTTCTTATTGTTGATGACTCGGCTTTTGCCCGATTTGCCATATCGCGCCAGCTCCAGGCTGACCCGGATATAGAGGTGGCCGGTTTCGCCCACGATGGTGCTGAGGCCTTGGAAAAGATACCAATTCTTAAACCTGATGTAGTGACTCTGGATGTGGAAATGCCGCGTGTTGATGGGCTCACGGCGCTCCGACATATTATGTCGACGTGCCCCACACCGGTGGTTATGCTGAGCAGTCTTACCGGTGAGGGAACAAAAGCCACCATCAAAGCGCTGGAATTGGGCGCCGTTGACTTTTTCCTTAAGACCTCGGCGACGACACCAGCCGGGACTTATGGAGAAGATAACGGCTTGAAGGCTAAAGTAAAGATGGCCGCCAGCGTAAATGTGTCGACGCTGAACATGGTAGTCAGCCAACAGCCAACGCGCGTCAAGACCCAGGAACGCCCGAGGAGAAGACCTGGCATACCAAGTAAGTTAGCCGTTATTGGCAGCTCTACCGGCGGACCGCGGGCTCTGTATCAGGTAATCCCGGCTCTGCCAGCCGACACTCCAGCCGCCATCTTGATAGTCCAACACATGCCGCCGGGGTTTACCGGGCCCCTAGCCGATAGACTGAACCAGGTATCAGAGATAGACGTCAAAGAAGCTGAAATGGGGGATGTACTGGCGCTGGGACAAGCCTTCATCGCTCCGGGTGGCTATCATATGGTAATAAAGAAAAACGGGGTCATAGACCTGAATCTGAATCCGCCGGTGTGTGGCGTACGGCCTTCCATAGACGTGACTATGGAGTCAGTGGCGCTTGCTTTTGGGGCATTATCTGTGGGTGTGGTATTAACTGGTATGGGCTACGATGGCACTAACGGGACATCTTCTATAAAGGAAGCCGGGGGTAAGGTAATAGCTGAGGATGAATCAACGTGCGTGGTCTATGGAATGCCCAAGAGTGTTGCCAGTGCCGGAAACGCTGACCGTATAGTGCCACTACCGCAAATTGCTGCGGAGCTAATTCGAACGCTCAACGATACCAGAAAGTGGAGGAAGCCATGAACGACCAAGAGTATTCTTATCTAAAAAACAAGGTATTTAAATTAGCTGGCCTCAACCTTGACAGCTATAAAAGTCAGCAGATGCGGCGGCGCCTGGAAGGGTATATTGCCAGGTCTAATATGCCTATTGTCAGCGCCTATTGCCGCACCATAGAGCAGGACCGGAAGAAGCTGAGAGAACTCCTGGACTTTCTGGCTATCAATGTATCTGAATTCTTCCGTGACCCGTCCCCGTTTGATTACTTGAGAACCCTTGTTTTACCCGGGCTGCTAAAGCGGAGTCCCAGACTTAACATTTGGAGTGCCGCCTGCTCCGGTGGGCATGAGCCTTACTCAATAGCTATTATCCTGGAGGAATTCAGCTCCTACCACCGGCACCGAATACTGGCTACCGACATAGACGAAAGTGCTTTGGAGCAGGCGAGACGCGGGGGACCTTATACCTCAGCCGATGTACGAAACGTGGACAAGCGTCTCCTCCACAAGTACTTCGTACAGACAGAGGATGGGTACTGGATCACGCCTAAAATCAGGGGAAGGGTAGAGGTCAGGCGGCACAACCTACTAAGTGAGCCGTTTGAAAAGGGCTTCGACCTCGTGGTGTGTCGCAATGCAATAATCTATTTCTCCGATAATGTCAGAAACAAGCTCTATGAAGAATTTTATCGTTCTCTTAAAGTGGATGGAGTGCTATTCATTGGTGGAAGTGAAGCTATTTTACAGCCTGGCACCCTTGGTTTCAGTCTGTTGTGTCCATCCTTCTACCGTAAGCTTCCAGTTAACGTTTTAGCCTCTTTGCCATTAAAGACATAAAGGGGGTGAGCAAATTGCGTCGAATATCTGTTTTGAATGCCCGACTGGGAATGATACTGGCCAGAGGGGTCTATGATTCGATGGGGACACTAATCCTGGACACAGGCACTGTGCTGGATGCCGCTCACCTGCCGGCCCTCGCTCGTGCCGAAGTAAGGGACATAATAGTTCAGGACCCGCGCGTAGATGACGTGCTTATAATCCCCGTAGTCTCGGAGGAAACTGAGGCCAAGTGCATACGCCTAATACACCGATTGTTGGATAGCAATCGGGGCAAACTATTAAAAGATACCAAACTAGACCTGGCGGCAGTGGACCGCTTGGTGAAGGTGATAATACAGGGATTCTATTCCGCATTTATGGGTGAGATTAATCTAGAAGGCTGTCTGTCACTGGGGAATTATGACTACATCCATCCCATGAAGACTACCGGATTATCTTTGCTGATAGGGAAAGAGGCCGGTTACAGCCGGAGTGACCTGGTTAGCCTTGGTATGGCAACCTTTTTGCAGAATATTGGTTATGTCCTGGTTCCTGAGAGCATCTTGGTAAACCTTGAGCCTTCGGCACAGGAGAAGTCGCCGGAATTCAGAAAACACCCCCAGTTTGGATATCAAATTGTACAACAACACGGTCACCTCGATGCCAGGGTTGCCGAGGCGATCGGGCAGCACCACGAGCGTTGGAGTGGAACCGGCTACCCCAAGGGACTCAAAGGTAAGGAGATATCTCCTTTTGCCCGGATTATGGCTATAGCCAGCACCTATCACGCACTCGTTTCCCGAAGACGCGGGCAACAGCCATTCCCCCCTCCTGAGGCAGCCGAGTTTATCGCTGCTTATAGCGGAGACCTATTTGACCCCGAACTGGCGCAGGTCTTCATCAGAAACGTTCCTTTCTACCCTAAAGGGGTAACCGTCAAGCTAAATTCAGGTGAGATGGGTATAGTCACCGATGCCAACATTGGTTACATTGGTAGGCCGGTGGTGCGCGTGTGCTATGACCGAAACAGCGCTGTGGTAGAAAAACCCTACGATATGGACCTAACTGAATCAGAACACCAGAATAAAATGATTCTTGAAATTTTGGATTACTAATGGGGATAGGCAAACTTTACGCGTAATGAGATTAGGAGATGCCCATGGGCGACAAGCTGCTCTCACAATCTGATATTGACTCATTAGTCTCAGGACTATTAGTACAGGTTTCAGCCTCACCGAGAGCGAAGGCAGAACCAGCAGCGGGCGTAGTGTCCCATAAAGTAAGCCAGCCGTCTCGGGAGGTCTCGGCTAGCCCTCCGGTGAGGCAGGCATCTTCGCCAGATGCCACGCCAAAGGGGCAACCCAGGGTAGCGGATACCCCTCCCCAATCAGACAGCTCCCCAGGCACCAATGTAGCTGATTTAGTGGAACGACTCAGCCGGGTAGAAACGACAGTGAAAAGGCTTGAACAGTTAGAAAAGGGCGGGGCAAGTGCCGGGGCCGGCCAGGTGTCACTACAGAAGGTTCAGGCCATGGCAAAGCGTGTTCTGGAGCTTAGCGAGGAGGTCAAAAGTATCTCGGCAAAACTGCGGTGTACTCTTGCCTACGATGTTTACCACAGCTTCAAATGCGATTCGTGCAGCAGCCAGGGACTGGTGGCCACTGTTTTAAGGTGCACCAAATGCGGCCATGAAAGCTGGCGTGGGTGGTGGCCAAAGAAGTAGCCAGCCTTCTGGAATAAGGGGGACGAAGATGATGAACAACCACAACAATAAGAGAATAGGGACAAGTAAGCACCTGTGGCGTACCATAATTATCATGACAGCCTGTTCTATTATCTACTACCTGCCGACAGTGGCTAACCTTGCCGGCTGGTTGTCTGTCAGAGATACACTCAGTGGGCTTCATGATTTTTATGGTCTTGACTTCTATGCCCTGGTGTACTTTGTCCCGGTGGTCTATGTAGCGTATGTATTCGGCGTGGGGGGGGCGGTACTAACGGCACTGATAACTATGATTATCTTGCTTCCGTACGCCGCGATTCTGGAAGGCTACCCAAGTACCCTGTTCCGTCCGGCAGCATTTGCCATCATTCTCAGTGCCGTGGGGGCGGTGATTGCCATGCTACAGAAAGGTGATGAGCAGCGCCACCGAATGATGAACGAGCTTAAATGCCTCTATGATGTAGGTAGAGCCGCCGAAGAGACCAATTCGGTAGATGAGTTTCTCTCCTCGGTACTTGAGCTTATCCCGCGGGACATGAAGTACCACGGGGAGACAAAAGTCAGGATGGCAGTTCGGGGCAAGGTATTTGAGAGTCCGGGTTTTGAGGAGTCCACCAATAACAAGATAACCGAAGAACTGATGGCGGGTGGTGAGGTGCTGGGTAAGATTGAGATATATTTTATCGACGGTAATCCTTACCGAAGGATACAAAACCATTTGACCGGAGCGCTTGCCGAGAGAATCGGCGGCGCGGTTCACAGCATGGAACTGGAGCAGTCCCTCAAAGGCTATTATGAGCAGCTGGAAGAGATGGTGGAGAAAAGGACCCGGGACCTGGAGCAAGCTCAGGAAAAGCTCATTCGCTCGGAGAGACTGGCAGCGGTAGGGGAGCTCGCCTCAGGGGTAGGGCATGAACTCAGAAACCCCCTGAATGTCATCCGGAACTGTGTGTATCTACTCAATATGACTTTAGATGGTAAAGCCGATGGGGAGACGACGAGCACCTTAAAACTTCTGGACCAGCAGGTTGACATATCCAACCGGATTGTCACTGACCTGCTAAATTTTACCCGTGTCCGGCCACCGTCACTGGCCAAGAGCGACTTAAACCACCTGGTAAGAGAAAGTCTTTCCTGGATTGCCGTACCGGAAAAGATAGCGGTAAAAGATAAGTTAGCGGGCGACTCCCCGCTGGTCATGGTTGACCCTGAGCAGGTAGGCCGTGCCTTTGCCAATGTCATTGCCAATGCGGTGCAGTCCATGACTGGTAAGGGAACTCTCAAGCTGAGCACCGGGCTTAATGGTGACCGCGCCTGGGTAAGGTTTGAGGATAGCGGGTGTGGCATACCGGAAGAGAACCTGGAGAAGATATTTGAACCACTTTTTACCACCAAACCCAAGGGCATTGGTCTTGGACTGGCCATCACCAAGGGCCTTATCGAGCAAAATAGCGGCACCATTGAAATTACCAGCCAGGTAGGGAAGGGGACAGCTTTCACCATAGGGCTTCTCGTGGATAATAAGGAGGTAAAAAAGCATGAAACGGCAGGCAAGCGTGCTGGTAGTCGATGATAACTCGGACCTGGTTGACACCTTCTCCCTGATACTGAACCGGAAGGGCTATAACGTTGACACGGCGGAGGACGGGCTTTCAGCGGTGGACAAGTACCGGGAGCAAAACTTTGATGTCATCTTGATGGATATAATCATGCCCCGGATGAATGGGGTAGAGGCTTTCCGCAGAATCAGAGAAATTAACCCTGGAGCCAGGGTGATTCTGATGACGGCTTACTATGAAGAGGAACAAATCAAAACGGCCCTGGATGAGGGGGCATACCGCGCCGTCCATAAGCCGGTAAACATTGTCCAGCTTATGGAGATGATTGGCGAGGCCACCTTGAGCCCGCCAATCCTTATTGTGGATAATGACCCTGATTTCCGCAGGACCATGGCGCGTGCCCTGGAGCTGGAGGGCTATCGGATAGATGCTGCTGGTAGTGGAGAAGAGGCTATCAGGATAGTAAAGGAAAGGCCCTGCCGCATAGCCTTTATTGACGTCAAGATGCCCCTTATGGATGGACTGGAAACCTGCCTCAGGCTGAAGGAGGTCGATTCCAGCATGGTGGTGGTTATGATGACGGGGTATGGGGAGGAGGTGCATGACACGGTGGACAAAGCTTTAGCCGCTTCAGCCACCGCTTGTCTATATAAGCCCTTTGCTTTTTCCACGGTGGTGGATTTGGTAAGTCAGGTTAATGAGAAATGATAAAAGACAAAGAGCATATACTCATAGTAGACGATGACCATGGTTTCCTGCAGGTGGTTAGGAGTATCCTGCAGTTGAAGGGCTATGAGGTGGATACCGCTCCCTCGGCCGGTGAGGCGATATCCCGCGCCAAGAAACACTTATATAACGTGACTATTCTGGATATCAGCCTACCTGATATTGATGGTACAGAACTGCTTTCGGCGCTTCTCGCCCTGCATCCTGACATCCTCGCCATAATGCTGACCGGGCATTCCTCGGTTCATAACGCGATACAATCATTAAACCGGGGAGCTTTTGCCTACCTGGAGAAGCCTCTGGATCCCAACCACCTCCTGTCAGTCATCACCCGGGGTCTGGAAAAGCAGCGGCTGGTCTTGGAAAACAGGCACCTCCTGAAAGAACTGGCGCAAAAAGGCCGTGAGACTGGCATTCTTCTTTCCGTGTCTCAAGCAGTAGCCCAGTCCCTTGACCTGCCACAGATTCTGAATTCAGCATTAAAGAAAGTGGCGCAGTTGATGGCGGTAGATGCCAGCTATGTATATCTTGGTACAAATGGCCACCTGGTCCTGGAGGGATATTACGGGTTGAGACAGCAAGTAGCTGAGCAAATGAAGCGGATAGAAATTAACCATGGTGCCATCAGTAGTATCATGGAACGAACCGAGCTCATTATTATAAGAAATATGGTTGACGATGGCGAACCCATCTTTGACCCTCTGGCCAAGGGAGGCTATCAGTCGTATGTCGGCATTCCGTTAATCATGGCCGGGGAGAGTATCGGGGTTATGGGAGTGGCCACCTGCTTTGAGCGCCACTTTACCGATAGGGAGGTAGAATTACTTACCGCAATTGGCCGGGAGATATCAATAGCGGTGCAAAATGCCCGGCTATATGAAGAGGCCTCCAGTGCCAGAGCCCTCAGGGAACTGGAAGCATTGCGGAGTGAACTCCTGGCCAACGTGTCCCACGAGCTGCGCACTCCTCTGGCCGCTATCAAGGGCTTTGCTAGCAGTCTCCTGCAGCCGGATGTCAGCTTTGATCAGCCGACCTGGCACGGTTTTTTGCAAACTATAGACAAGGAGGCCGACCGGCTTAATCGGTTAATTGAGGAATTACTGGTGATGTCGCGTCTTGAGACCGGAGCTCTAACGGTGAAAAAGCAGCCTCATAACCTTACCGAGGTAATAGACCTGGTAAGAGACAGACTGGACAATCTGACATCAAGGCATCGGTTGCAAATTATCATCCCCCGTAATCTAGCCCGGTTAGACGTAGATGAGGTACGTATTGGGGAGGTGCTTACCAACCTGGTAGAGAACGCGGTGAAGTACTCGGAAGAGGGCACCGTGATTACCGTTGAGGCCGGTCCTAAAAGCCGGGAGGTCATCGTCAGTGTTAAAGATGAAGGCACTGGCATTCCTCAAGAGCTTCAGCTAAAGGTGTTTGACCGTTTCTACCAGATAGATAACACTGTAGCCAGTCGCAAATCAGGTACTGGCCTGGGGCTCTGCATCTGCCACGGCATTGTCGAGGCACATGGCGGGAGAATATGGCTGGAGAGCGAACCAGGTAAAGGGTCTAAATTCAGTTTCAGCGTGCCAACCGCCTGAGGAAGGGATAGAGCCATGGAAAAAACGCATATTCTGGTTGTAGATGATGACTCGGCGATATCAAGATTGCTATCGACAAATCTCCGAGCGAGGGGTTACGAAGTCACCGCAGTCATAGATGGCATAGAAGCCCTGGAAGCGGTAGAGATGGAATTTGTCGATTTAATAATACTGGACATAATGATGCCGAAGTTAGATGGGGTGGAGGTATGCCGCCGCATCCGGGAATGGTCTCGGGTGCCCATCATAATGCTCAGCGCCCGGGGGGATGAGACGGACAAGGTTAAGTGCCTGGAGTTAGGTGCCGACGACTACCTTACCAAACCCTTTGGTATAGCGGAACTAATGGCACGAATTAAGACTGCCCTTCGTCATTCTGACGCTGCCAGGACTGCTCCCGTGCAGTCCACCTTCATCTGCGGAGACATCGAGGTTAATTTTTCGGCGAGACGTGTCACCGTGCGCGGCACCGAGGTAAAACTTACCCCCACGGAATACTCGTTGTTGCGCCAGCTGGTGGCCAACGCCAATAAGGTCCTCACCCACAGCATGCTTCTTCAGATGGTATGGGGAGAGGAATATTACTCGGAGAAGGAATACCTGCGTGTCTTTGTCGGCCGGCTACGGAAAAAACTTGAGGCCGACCCGGAAAACCCGGAGTATATCATTACTGTACCCGGTGTGGGCTACCACTTTGTCCAGGTATGATAGTGCCCCGGGGTGTTATTCTTGAGAAGCGAATACCGGCGGCTACAGTATAGGCTATCAATGAGAAGAAAGGGTTGAAACGGGAGGAGAAAATGAAAGCCCTGATTATCGATGATGCTCCGGACATTGTAGAGGCTATTTACCTGGCCTTTCAGATACGCTGGCCTGAAGCCCGGTTAGTTTCCACACACTTGGGAGAGCAAGGGATAGAGCTGCTCAGGGTGGAGGCTCCTGATGTTGTCATCCTTGACCTAGGACTCCCTGATATCAGTGGCTTTGAAGTGTTGAAGCGGATGCGCCTCTTCTCCTCTGTTCCCATCATCATCCTCACCGTAAGGTCAGACGAAAGTGGCATAGTACAGGGACTGGAATGGGGCGCCGATGATTACATGGTCAAGCCTTTTAAACAGCTGGAACTACTGGCGCGAATAAATACGGTAGTGCGCAGGCGGAAGCCCGGAAGGGAAGACTCACCCCTCTGCTGTGGCCAGCTACAGCTCGACCTGTTTGCACGGCATCTACTCTACAAGGGCAAGCGTATAGGCCTCACTCCCACACAATGTGATATCGTCTATCACCTGATGAAAAATGCCGGCCGTGTGGTTAGTCATTCCAGCCTGGCCAAGAAGATTTGGGGGAATGATTATCTTGGCGCTACTGACAGCATAGACCTTTATATTCGGCACCTTCAGGCAAAACTTGAAGAAGACCCTACTTGGCCGCAGCTTATCTTTGGCGTGGCCACCACGGGATACCGTCTCACTTTGCCGGTCGAGGCCTCACGGTTAAATAATTAAGCCGTGGCCCCCATACAGCCGCGGCTTACTGATATTCCGTGTGTACGGAATGGTCTCTTCGGCCTTAATTGGAATACTTGCCGCTACTCCAGTTCCTTTACCGCGAGTACAATTGATGCGGAATTTACCTTCCCAGAGGTTGGCCCGTTCTCTCATTCCCATTATCCCAAAGGATTTAGGGTCGGAAATCTGCTGTTTGGTAATCCCTTTACCATTATCCAGCACACTTGGCCTCAAGGCTGTGGAAATCCTCTGCACCGTTCTGATAGTCGCATCAATATCCTAAGAAGAAGTCAGATTTGGTGTTAGCACGTAGTTATATTAGGTTTTTCCCCCATTTCAGCGTGATACAGATTAATAGAATATTAGGTTCGGGAGGTTAAATATGCTGAAGGCCCATCCAACAGTTAACGACACCAAACTAAAGTTCGTTATTACCGGTGACTACAGTTCCTTCCTAGATTTCTTAGATGCAGCTTGCGAAGTAATTGAACAGATAAGGGATGCAAAGGAAGAATACTTTGACGGTGACATATTTGAACCCGTCGGCACTGTTTATCCTGTTGAAGAGCCACACACGGTAACAATTCTCATCTGAACCCCCTTTCTTTTCAATTGCCAGTGCTGGAGCTGGGAGAGAAGAGGTCCGGGCTAGTCGGCCAAAGGTCGAACCGGACCTCTTTTCTTTCGGGTGCTTCCAGATGCGAGCATTGAGAACAGTTTTTAGTAATACCCGGTGCCCTTCGTTTCGGTGGGCATGTCTTCAGTAAAAGTGGGACGCTTTGGCCTCAAAATTAGCGGACATTTCAGGGCCCAAAGTCTTGTCACCTGACAGCGCTATAATAGCTCCTTATTACTGTTAGCGACAGTATGAGACATTTTAACTTCACGAGAAAAATTGGGGTTAAAATTACATTTTCAAGGGGAATTTTCTAGCGGAGGCTTTGTACTAGGATTTCTTATGATTAAGAATTAGGCGTGATTTAGGGGTATTTTCAGGTGAAGAAAACAGGGTCAGTTTAAGATTCTTAACAGGGAAATGTTAAGTTGAGGCTATTATTCAGGGAATCCAGATCATTAAAGAGGCTGGGTATTTTCGGATAGATACTCAGCCTCCTTATTGAAGATTACACATTATGTACGCTTGTGTATGGAACTCTAAGGTTCCATCGGCTCAAACCATATTCAATTACCCGGCTATTCAGCACACCCACAGGCTATGAAAAAGTCGGCAACACGAGAAAGCGCCCTTCAATTTCCCCAGCCGGGGTACTTTCCCGAGCCGGGGTACTAAAGGACAGCCTAATGGCAAATATTGGTTTATTCTGCTTCAAGACATCAGCCATAACCGAACTAAATATTGACCCGACAGTGCCAATTGAAACCAGCGGGGGTGATGGTAAGAGACGCTGTCCGGCACTGTCGGCTATAGTATTCAGGAAAAATGCGCCTACGACATTACCCACCTCACCTATTACTGATCGCTCCATTTCTCCCATGACCTGGGTTGAGCCTATGGGTTGACCCATTACCATATCTACCAGCTCGTAGGCAGTACCTGGTTGGAAAGCCAGTATAATATGCCCAGCGGTATTACCCGAGAAAGAGAGGTAGATTCCCACTATACGGTCATCAGCTTTCCCAATTAAAGTGGGAATATTTCGTGCCAGGACTTCCTCAAGATTGAGGGCAGTGATCGTAATCTCCTGATTGATCATTTTGGAGAACCCGGCAATCGCGTTGGTGGTGCCACTGTGAGCTAGTTTTGACCACCTGGCCAAATCAAAGCCGCTGTCCGTCTTATCCTGCACCAACATTTTAAGTCTCCTTTCATGGCTCTAACATCTCTGTCATATTAACAGCACCTTTGACCGATGGTAGCGTCCCTTTGTTCATTATAAATATGAGCCACCAAGCCACCATCTACCCTACAAGCTTTTGAACCGCGGCCCTCACACGATCAGCGTCAAAGGGCTTGATCACGAAGTCCTTTGCCCCTGACTTGAGAGCATCTATCACCATGGATTGTTGCCCCATCGCGGTGCACATCGCCACTTTGGCGGCAGGATCTATTTCCATTAGTTTTTTTAGCGTAGCTATTCCATCCATCTCAGGCATGGTAATATCAAGGAGAACCCCATCCGGTTTACTTTCCTGGTATTTTTCTACTGCCTCCACACCATTTGCCGCCTCAGATACATCATGCCCCATTTCCGTTAGTAACTTGGTGCATCGCATGCGCATAAAAGCAGCATCGTCCACAACCATTATCTTTGCCATTTCCTGTTAACCTCCCTTATTATTGTTTTAAAATCTATAGTTCTCTTACTCCCGCTCCCGTCTTCACAGTGACTTTTCCCGAGTCCAGAAACAGGCGTACCGAACGACCGACGGTGCCTCCCAGGTCAGCAGCTGATACAGAGACACCTTCTTTTGCCAGGGCTAACTCTAGTTCCTCAACATTTCTTTTCCCCACATCAAGGCGACTGGCAGATCCCGGTATTATAAACATTTGTGCGCCACCAGCAACCTTGATATCCAGGCGAGACTTAACCGCTCCCCGTTTTCTCATCTCCTCAAATAGTAAGAGGACACCAGTATCAACGTATTTTGCTGATTTCTCCTTTATATTTCCATTGCTGGCAGGCAGGACCATATGCGTCATTCCCCCCACCTTTGATACCGGATCGTAAGCACATAATGCCAGGCACGAGCCTATTCCAAGACAGGTTAGTACCGCTGATTCGTCCTTCTCCACCCGCATCTCCCCCAAGTCTAAAACGATAGATTTCTCACTTGCTGTCATCGTAGTTTCTATCATGGTCGCTCCTCCTTATCTATCTTCTGTAGCCTCGTTTCATTAAGCAAAGGTAGGCAATACGAGGAAGCGGCCTTCAATCTGTCGGTCCGAAGTGCTAAATTTCAACTTGATAACAAATACGGTCTCATTTTCTGTCAGAGCTTCAGCCAAAACCGACCCCAGGACGGCTCCGACCATGTCTACTACCACCACCGGGGGGGTAGGTAAAAGGCGCTGGTTGGTATGGTCAGCCACGGCGTTAAGAAAGAATGACCCCACAATATTCCCTATCTCACCCAGAACTGAGCGTTCCATTCCCCCCAAGTCTTGAGTTGACCCGGTTGGCAATCTCATGGCCATATCCACTAACTCAAAGGCAATGTGCGGCGGGAAAGCCAGCATAATTTGTCCGGCGGCGTTGCCTGAGAAACGGAGATAGATTGCCACTGTTGTGTCATCAGCTTTACCGATCAGGCTAGACGTATTGTGGAATGAAACCTTCTCCAGGTTCACAGCATTAACCGTGATATCCTGGTTCACCATTTCAGAGAGTCCTGTGATCGCATTAACACTCCCAATATAAGCTAGCCTAGACCAGGTGGCCAGATTAAACTGGTCGTTTACTTTGTGCTCTATCATTTCTACCTCCTTTTATTAGTTAGTTCACTTGACAGTTGGTTAGTTTATTGAAAAGGAATTACGCAGTATAGTCTCTCCAAGCCACACCATTAAACCGGTGGTTTCAAATACTACCAGCGGGTAGTAATCATCGCTGACCTTCCGGCAAACAGAATTGCGTCGAAAAGCCTCTTCTACTCGCGTCAGAAGCTCAGTATCACTAAAAGGTTCGGTGAGGCAGAAATCACCACTGAGGTCAAGACCCCTGACCCTAGCGTTCCCGGTGCCCCAGGTGCTGAGCATTAATATCGGCACTTCGGACCATTGTCGGAGGCTAAGACCCAATTTAATCCCGTCTAGCCGTGGCATCATGATGTCCAGGATTACGAGGTCGGGCAGTGTTTCGTCGAGCGTTGATTTAAATTCCTCGCCAGTTCCAGTTTTTATCACCTGATAATCGTCTCCCGGGAGACTGCGGCGGAGAAACTCGTGCAGCACTGGGTCAGTACTTACAACAACAACTTTTCTTTCCATTGTCCTTACCTCCTCTTTTTAGTGTGGCGTTCTTAAATAGCAACTCTATGCTAGCACCTTAGTCGTAAAGAACGTATTAATGTGAATACCCGGAAAGTAAATAAACCGTAAACGTTTGTGGAATGCACCCCGTTAGAACTGGACTGGGGAATAAGATATAGTTAGGCCACAGGGAATGGAGGAGTTGGTATGAATCGGAAGCTGTGGTCCAATGAGGAGAAGGTAGCGATTGTACTGGAGATACTTCGT
>SDBU01004166.1_pt1 | contig 17927 bp, 17 predicted proteins | sample 2277071 | NCBI WGS metagenome assembly SDBU01 (sample SAMN10397929, study PRJNA504765) | marine sediment metagenome | isolation source: marine sediment core GS08_GC12, 126 cmbsf | place: Arctic Ocean: Gakkel Ridge, Loki's castle | collected 2008 | reverse complement strand
GCTCATCAGCCGTGGTGCTGCCGCCGGTGTCGTTGGGATCGGTGCCCTTGGCGCTGGCCTTGGCCTCGGTGCTGCTGGAGGTGGCCGAGTGGGCCTCGAAGGTCACCGCTCCACCGGCGTTGATGTCACGTCCGGTGGTAGCCACCGTGCTATCCTCGGCCAGCGTCAGGGCCAGAGACACACCGACACCGACGTCGTCCCCCGCCGCATCTGCGCTTGCCTTGGTGGTCACCTGGGCGGTGTGCGTGGCAGTGGCCGAAACGAGGCCGGTGGTGGTCAGTATGGGACCTGGCTGCAACCGGGCAGCGGTGTCGTTGTCCGCGAAGGAAAGAGCCAGGGACGGTGTCACCGAGGTGCCGCCGGCCGACCCGGCGTCCGCCGTTGTAGCCATAGTGTGGTCAGACGTGGCCGAAAGTGTGACATCCCCGGCACCGGTCAGAACCGCAGTATTCGCTATCTCGGCCGAGGTGCCGCTGTTGACGGCGATGTTGATCGCCACGGAGGCGCCCACGCCGACGCTCGAAGCGCCCTGGACCTTGGACTTGGCGTCCGCCGTGTTGGAAGAGGTGTTGGCCGCCGTCAGGGATACGTTGCCGCCCCCGGCCGCGACAACGGCTCCGGATTCGATCAGGGCCTCGCTGCTGTTGTCCACAATGTTCAGGGCGAAGGCACCGGCGACCCCCACGTTGGCCGCACCGGCGCCAGAGGTGGCCGCAGCCTTGAAGGTGTTAACGCCGTCGGGGTCGTCGGCATCGTTCGAATCCCCGTCCCCCGTCCTGTCGGTGTTCATCAAGGCCTCGACCACCACATCCGTCGCGCTTAAGGTTCCACCGATGTAGGCGCGGTTGGTGGCGTCTGCGACGTTGACTGCCACGGCCACCCCGACGCCATCGCCGGAACCGTCCACGGTGCTGGCATCGGCCGTAGTCAGGGAATCCGTGTCGCTAAAGGCCCTCAGGACGACGGGACTGGAAACGATAATGGGACTGGAGGGATCGATGTAGGCCTCGGTGATCGATACCACGTCGCTGATGGCCAGAGCCCCGGCCAGATCGATGGTGCCCCCGCCGCCCTCATCCGTCCCCGCACCGTAATCGCTCATCTGCTGCTCGGTGTCGGCGCTGTTGTCACTGGCTCCCTTGGTGGAGGCCACAGCCGTGGTCTCCACGTCCGTGGTGGACCGTGCGGTGAGATTGATGCTGGCCGGGGTCGAGGATCCGATCGACACATCACCTATGGAAGCCCGCGTTGTCGTGGTGACGAAGGAAAGGGCGATGCTGACCCCCGCAGCGCTCGTGGAACCTCCTGCCGTTCCGTCGGCTTTCGTGATCAGATTGAGGGCATTGGTCGCCCTCAGGTCGATGTCCCCGCTCACAGAGAGGACCGTCCCCCCGATAATGTCGGCTATGGCCTGGCTGTCTGCGACGGCCAGGGCGAGGGCCGCACCAATGGCCGAATCCTGGTTGCTGCTGCTGGCGTCAGCGCTGGCTCCCATCGTCACATCGGACAGAGCGGAGATGGTCAAGTCGCCGGTGGCTGTGATGGCGCCCCCGTCGATCACCACCTCAGCCAAGGAGGCCACATTGGCGATGGCGGCAGAGAAGCCCGGCAGGTTGGCCAGCAAACCGGGATCGCTGGCGAGGATTCCCGTCACGGTCCCGGTGACCGTCGAGCTGGCACTCAGGACAATGTCGTCGGCACTGATAGTCGCCCCGCTCAGCTCGACCACGGCGTTGGAGTCATCCGTGATGAAATCGAGGATGAGCGCGCCGACATCGACATCCGGAGAACCCAGGCCGCTAACGAACTCGTTCAGAACGTCGATGAGGTCCACAGAACTCAGGTCCAGCGTGGAGACGGCGGTGAGGGCAATGTCCCCGGTGGTCGTGATGCTCGCGGTGGACTCGAGGATGATGGTTTCGGCGGTCACAGCCAGACTGGCACTTGCCAGATCCATAGTCCCTTTGATCGTCAGGGAATCTTCGCCGTCGTCCAGATCGATTGTTATGGATGTTGACGGGATGTCGAAATAGTGGGTTTCGATGCTCGCATTGTCGGGATCCCATAGCTTCAGCCTGGCGCCATCCGGCTCCAGCACGAAGCTGTCGGCCGAGGAGGTGCCCACGACGGTGACGGTCACCGTGCCGGCGGTGATGTTAACGGGCTCCAACCCACGGTAGGAGATCACGTTCCCGTCTAGGTCGATGATCCCAGAATCCGGGCCGGAGGGCATAAGGGTGACATTGTTGAAGGAACCGTCCCCTATGACGAGGCTGTCGTAACCGCCTGCGCCACCTTCGATGACGCCGCTGAGGCTGCCGCCGAATGCGAATACGAACGTATCCTCGTTGTCCGCGCCGCCGGTGAGGTTCTCCACGCTGACAAAGCTGACGCTGGCGGCCCCGGTGAGAGTGCCCGCGTTCGAGCCCGTAATGTCCCAGGTGCTGGCTACGTCAGGACCGATGAGCGTGTCAGTGCCGGCCCCGCCGTCGAAGATAACAGGCACTGCGGCAGCGCCGTCGCTCAGGTCCACCCTGACCGTGTCGTCCAGATCGCTACCCAAGATGTGGACGGCGCTGGTGTCGGCCAAAACGTAGCGAGCCAACTCCGAACCGTCGCTCCCAGAAGTCACCACCAGGTCGGCGCCCTCATTCTGCAACACCACGTCGACCTGCTCGACCCCGTCGCCGATCCGGACCTCGGATCCGGACAGTAACAGTCGGGGCTCCAGGATCTCCAGCTCGAGTGTCTCTCGCACACCAAACCGCTTCTGGTGGCTTCTCCGACGATCCAGAGCCCGGCCAACAAGGCCGAGCAGCCAGTCAACAGATGTAGGCTTCTTGGACATGGTGATGCCTTTCGTCAGTCGCCACTCGGGCGAAGTACGGAGTCGAGTCTTGTGAGACGGTTGCTCGGAATAATCCAGCGCTCACGCCACCGAGAGCGTCGTCGCCCGCGACGTGGCGAAAGTTGGGAACTTTGTGGCCGACTAGTTGGTCGTCTGAGCGTGCTGCACCGACAACGCTCACGGACTGTGACAGCGCTCCCCCAGTGGCGTAATCGACAGCACGTCGGCCGCCCCGACTCGTCCCCGTGATGATCACCTCGCTTGTATCGGCAAGGGACAAGCCCACCGACGGCCTGCTGCTCGCGCCGGCGACGTGCAGATTCGCGACCTCAGGGCGTAAGGCAACGCTCCAGGACGCATCCGGCTGCAAGTCGCGCTCTGGCTGGGATGGGGCCACCGATGGCATAACAATCCAAATCGCTATAGCGTGACGTCACATCGACCGTTCGTCTACGACGCTCGACAACTCACCGGGGCCCCCCTGCCCGCAGGTTCTTCCCCCTCCCTGAGCAACCTACCCCCAGGAACGGCATTCAGCCCACAGACGGCCCTCGCAACTGGAGGAGCGAAAGCAAGGGGATTCTAGCACTCCTGATCAAGAAAGCAAGCGTCATTTCCTTTCTGTTCCGCGCCAACATCACAGGACGTTGATTTCCTCGTCCTGGGGTGAGAGGTGGGCGTAGATCATGGTCGTGTTGACGCTCTTGTGGCCGAGCCACTGGGACACTTTGTAGATGCTGATCCCCTTCATCACCAGACGGCTCGCGAAGGTGTGCCTCAACGTGTGCAGGGAGAAGTCCGGGACGCCGCGCGGTTGGCCGGCTTGACTTCTTGCCGCAGCTTGCGTAAATTGGCCCTGTGCCAGTTGCCGTGGCGTTTCGTGCCGCGCACAGGTGCCAGAGTGGCGGAATAGGCATACGCGTCGGTCTCAAAAACCGATGGGCTTTTATGCCCGTGTGGGTTCAAATCCCACCTCTGGCACCAGTTCTTCGTCAGCCGGTTTTCTCTTCTGTCTGTTTGGGAAGGATTGCGAAAGATGGCAAGGCAGGTGTTCTATTGCCCGTTCGACGAGCAGGAGACCGAGGAGTCCATCTGCGAGAAGACGCGGCGGCTTTTCCGTGAAGCGGGTCTGTCCGACCTCTTTGCCGATGGGGAGCTGACGGCCGTCAAGACGCACTTCGGGGAGCGAGGCAACGACAGCTTCCTTCCGCCCGCCTTTATCAAGAGCGTTGTAGATGAGGTCCGCGCCGCGGGCGGTCGGCCGTGCCTGGTGGAGACGGCCACGCTCTACCGAGGACAGCGCCACAACGCCGTGGACCACTTCAACCTGGCCGTGGAGCATGGATTCGGGCCCGAGGCGATGGGCTGCCCTCTGCTGTTCCTCGATGGGCTGCGCGGCAATCTGCAGGTGGAGAGACTCGTCGGCTTGAAGCACTGCGAGACCGTCGCGGTCGCCGCTGATTTCACGCTTGTGCCAGCCGCCGTTGTTGTCACTCATCTGACGGGCCACATGCTGGCCGGGCTGGGGGGCGCCATCAAGAACGTTGCCATGGGACTGGCCTCCCGCGCCGGCAAGTTGCGGCAGCACTCTGACGGCCGGCCGAAGTTCGATGAGGCCGAATGCACCGCTTGCGGGACGTGCGCCACATGGTGCCCCGAGGACGCCATTACGGTGGAAGAGAAGGCCCGGATTGACTACGAGCGCTGCATCGGATGTGGGGAGTGTGTGGCAGTGTGTCCGGTGGGAGCCATGGGCTTCTCGTGGAACGCCTCTCCCGAGAGCTTCAATGAGAAGATGGCGGAATACGCCTACGGCATCCTGAAAGGCAAGGAGGGACACGTTGGTTTCATGACTTTCCTGCATCGTGTCACCAAAGACTGCAATTGCATGGGAACCAAGGACGAGATCGTGGCTCCGGATCTCGGCATCCTCGCTTCGCGGGACGCGGTCGCGATTGATCAAGCCGCTGTTGACCTGATTAACAAGGCCCACGGGGGCGACCTGTTCGATGAGCTGTGGGACGGCACGCATTACGTCGCTCAACTCCGCCACGGCGAGGAGATCGGCCTGGGCGAGCGGCAGTACGAGTTGGTGACCGTCTGAGGCCCACGGTCGCCATTCCGTTGCAGGGGGCTGTAGCGTGGCCAGGCACGTGAAGGAGAAGTGTTCGACGGACCCCTCGTACGGCTGTCCGCCGTGCGCGCGCGAACTGGCCGAGCACATTCGCTGGGGGGTCGTCGTCCTGGACAAGCCGCCGGGCTTGACGTCTCGCCGGGCTGCGGACCGGGTCCGCTGGCTGCTAGGGGCGGATAAGGTCGGCCATGGCGGCACGCTCGACCCGATGGTGACCGGCGTATTGCCCGTCCTGCTGGGCCGAAGCACCCGTGTCGCCGGCCTGCTGTTGGGCTGCGACAAGGCCTACGCAGGGGTGATGGCGCTCCACGGCGACGTTGCGGACGGGGAGCTTGAAGGCGCCCTCGGCCAGTTCCGCGGCGTGATCGAGCAGATCCCACCTCGTCGGAGCCGCGTGAAACGGGCCGCACGTCTGCGTGAGGTGCACGCCTTCGAGATTACGGGCCGGGAGGGGCGGCGGGCGGAGTTCACGGTCCGCTGTCAGGGCGGAACCTATATCCGCAAATTGATCCACGACCTGGGTCGGGAACTGGGCTGCGGCGCCCACATGCTGAAGCTCCGGCGAACTTGCGCAGGCCCGTTCACGGCTGATGACTGTGTCGCCATGGCCGGGATGGAGGAGGCATCCCGTTCGATGGCCCAGGGCCAGGAGGAGCCGGTGCGGGGAGTGGTTCGGCCCGTCGAGGAGGTCGTCCGGGCGCTGCTGCCCGGGGTCTGGATGGCCGACGGGGCCGTCAACAGCGTTTGCGGGGGGTTCCCCTTGATGGCGCCCGGTGTGTGCGAACTCGATGATTTCGAACGAGGCGCGCGCGTGGCCGCCATGACCATGAAGGGGGAGCTGGTGGGCATCGGCAAGGCGCTGCTGAGTTGGGATGAGATACTGGCAGCCGAACGCGGCCCGGCCATCGCCGTCGGCTCGGTCCTGATGGAGCGGGATCTCTATCCCAGGTGGCACAGACCGATGCCATAGGGGGGCGTGAACCGAGGGCGGCGGGGGGGGCGGCGGCCGTTCAGCGCCTTCTCCTTGACGAGGTCCGTAAGGGCCGGTAGAATTGAAGTTTCCCCCCATCTTCACGATGTGCCGAGCACAGGTGAGGAGGGGGAGGGGGTGCGAGAGGCCAGTAGATGCCACCGATGGGTTTTAGGGATGATTTCAAGCGCAATCTTCTGACCGGCCTGGCTGCGCTTTTCCCGATCCTCATCACGATATTCCTGCTGAGCTGGCTCTACCGCCAGTTGGACGTTACGGTGGGAAAGCGGGCCAACGCCGTCTCTCGGAAGGTGTTGGTCTGGAAGCCAACCCTTTTTCGAGTTGTCTTCTACGGCGCCTCGGAGCAGGACGCGCGAGACCTGGACTCACGGCGGGCCTACGCGCGCGAGCATTTCCCGCGTTTCGTCGGCGTATTTGTCGGCCTCCTCGCAGCCGTGGTTTTCGTGTACCTGATCGGAAGGTTCCTGCGAGGATATATTGGCCGCAGGCTGATGCGTTTTGTGGACCGGTTCTTTGAACGGTTCCCCGTCATCAAGGCCATCTATCCCCACGCACGGCAGGTGGGCGATCTGGTTTTCGGGCAGTCCGGGCGGCGGCGTTTCAGCCGTGTCGTCGCGGTGGAATACCCGCGCCGCGGGATCTACTCAGTTGGGTTCCTCACCGGCGGCGGGCTGAAGGGCATCGAGGAGCACGTGGGTCGGCCGGTCGTCACGGTGTTCGTGCCGACTTCCCCCACGCCCCTCACGGGTTTCGTTGTCGTTGTTGCACCCGACGAAGTCCTCGAGCTTGACATGACGGTTGACGAGGCGTTTCGCTACTTCATCACGGCCGGCCTGTTGACCTCGGAGAAGGAGCAGCCGGAAGGACTGCCCGCGGAGGAGACCGATGCCCGGGAGGGCAACGGCCCGCCCTGAGAACGGCTCCAGGTCGCGGGGGCCGCATCGGGCTATGGACCGTCTTTGGAAGATAAGGAACCGCACGAACGTGGACGTTGAGATCACAGGCAGGCATGTCGACATCACCGAAGCGATGGAACGACACATCCGGCAGCACGTCGAGAAACTGCCGCCGTACGGTGACACGATCCAGTACCTGACGGTCACCGTGGCTGTAGATTCGGGCGGTCAGCTTGTCGAGATCATTGCCAAGTATCACCGTGCCCGCCTGGTGGCCCAGGCGAAAAGCCACGACGTTTACCAGTCCATTGACGAAGCGTTCGCCAAGGTGTCACGGCAGATCGCGCGGCGTCATGACAAGTTGGTTAGGAAAAAGCGCGGGAGGCACGACGGCTCTGTTGAGTGAACAGGTGGCCCAGCCGGGCGGCGTCGGCAGCGGCAACCTTCTGCTCTGGGAGGGCGAGGGCCGCCAGCTCTTGCCATCGTCGCCTTTTCGCGGGTTCCTTGCAAGGAAGGGGCAGAATGGCCCTAGCTGATTATCTCCATGAAGAAGCGATCTGCATGGACCTTGAGTCCCGGGAACGCGACGAGGTCATCCGCACCTTGCTGGACCGGTTGGTGGCCGGTGGCCTCATGCCTGGGGATCTTGTGAAGGGCGTGCTGCGAGCGATACTGAACAGGGAGCGGCTGGGCAGTACGGCTATCGGCCGAGGCGTGGCCGTGCCGCACGCACGTCTGGAGGGGCTGGAGCGGATACTTGTCGCGTTTGGATACAGCCCCGACGGAGTGGAGTTCAACGCTCTGGACGGAGAGCCGGTGCGTCAGGTCTTTCTTGTTATCGCGCCCAAGGGCAGCGCAGACGAGTACGTCGGCGTGATGGAACGCATCACACGGCTGGTGCAGAACGCCGACTTCCGGCGTTTTGTTTCCCGACTTGAGAGCGCCGATGCGCTGCTTGAACTGGTGGAGGAAATGGACAAGTAGGGCGCCCCTGTGGCGCAGACGGCAATTATGAATTGGAGTTCAGGCCGAAGATGAAAGAACACAGCGTCCAAGTGAGCATCGAGAACCGCATGGGGTTCCATGTCCGGCCCGTCCAGCGGTTCGCGCTACTGGCCCGGGCCTTCAGCTCTGACGTGACGGTCGAGATGAAGAGTCGTGAAGCGCCCGGCAAGAGCATCATCAATCTGATGGCCCTGGGCGGGAAGTGCGACGATACGATGAAGATCAGCGCGCAGGGCGACGATGCCAGGCAGTGCACGGAAGTGTTGAGGGTTCTGGCCGAAGACAGGTTCTTCGTTGAGGACGACGTCGAGGTGGGGAAGCGGCCGCTGCGTCACCTGCGGCGGCTGGCGGACATGGCTTCTTGCTTCAAGAGCGACATCAAGGCCACTCTGGATGACACGAGCGTCAATGCCAAGGACTTCGGGGCACTGCAGGCACTGGGGTTGAAGCCGACCTCGGAGCCCGAGTTCGAAATCAAAGGAGTGGATGCTGACCAGGCTCGGGAGGTGCTGGCCATTCTGGTTCGGTCCTGCTTCTACATTGAGGACCAGATGGTCGCGAGAGGCCGGAAGGCGGAGTGAGTATGGAGATCAAGAGGGGCGTCGCGGTCAGCCCGGGCATAGCCATTGCCGAGGCCTTCCTGCTGGAAGCGGAAGGCGTCCGCATACCGGAGCACTTCATCTCGGAAAGCCAGGTGGAACGCGAAGTGCGGCGCCTGGAAACGGCGATGGAGCAAGCTCTGGAAGAACTCGAGGCGTTGGCCCGACGGGTCTCGGAAGCTGCGCGCGCAACGATTGCCGAGATCTTCAGCGCTCACGCCGGCATGCTGCGGGACAATTACTTCCGCGAGGAATTCTTCGAAAGGATCAGGGCCAAGAAATATGCCGCCGAGTTCGCCGTCTCGCGCACTATGCGACAGTGGCGCATGGTGTTCCAGGAGGATTCCTTTCTGGCCACGCGAGTCCCGGACCTGGATGATCTGGAGCGCCGTCTGTTGCGGAGTCTGCTTGGCGCCAAGCGTGAGGAACTCGGCACGCTCAAGAGCGAGGTCATACTCGTCGCTCATGACCTGGCGCCGAGTCAGACCGCTTCCGTGGACACCCAGAGGGTCAAGGGCATCGCCATCGAGGGCGGCGGCCCCACGAGCCATACGGCCATTATCGCCCGAGCGCTGGGCATCCCCGCCGTGGTCGGCGTCGGCTCGGTCACTGCCGAACTGAGCGGCGGCGACATGGTCATCGTGGACGGTTCGCAGGGCCTGGTCATCGTGGAGCCGGACGAAGAGACGCTGGAATCCTACCGGCAGCGCCGCAGCGAATTCACGCAGTCCGGGCTGATTCTGATGGAGGAACTCAGGGACCAGCCCGCCGAGACTTTGGACGGCCGGCGAGTGCACATCATGGCCAATATCGAGTTCCCGCGTGAGATCCCCGGGGCCATTGAGCACGGTGCCGAGGGCATAGGGCTCTACCGCACCGAGTTCCTCTACCTGGCGAGCGACGAGCCGCCGACCGAGCGCGAGCATTTCGAGGCCTACATGGAGGCCGTTCGCCAGCTCGGCGGGCGCCCCATGATTATCCGGACCCTGGACCTGGGCGCGGACAAGTTCGGCGGCATCCATGATGTGGCTGTTGAGCGCAATCCTTTCCTTGGTCGCCGTTCGATCCGGTACTGTCTTGACCACCCGGAGATGTTTCGCGAGCAGCTTCGTGCCATCCTGCGCGTGAGCGTTCACGGGGACGTGAGGGTCATGTTCCCGCTGATCTCGAGCGTGGACGAGGTGGTCCAGGTGCGGCGCATGCTGGACGACCTCTGCGAGGAGTTTGAACAGCGGGGGGAGGACTACGACCGCGACTTGCAGGTGGGGATCATGGTGGAGGTGCCCAGCGCCGCCGTGTGTGCGGAGATGCTGGCCGAGCACGTTGACTTCTTCAGCATTGGCACCAATGACCTGATCCAGTACACCATAGCCATTGACAGGGCCAACGAGCACGTCTCGGACATGTACCGCCCCCTTCATCCGGCGGTGCTGAGGCTGATAAAGATGACGGTGGACGCCGCCCACGCTCAAGGCATCGAGGTAGGACTGTGCGGCGAGATGGCCAGTGAGGTGGCTTATGCCATCTTACTGCTGGGGCTGGGCATCGATCATCTCAGCGCCTGGCCGGCCATCATACTGCCCGAGCTGAAGAAGGCCATTCGCAGCGTCCGCTACGAAGACGCACGGGCGCTCTCCGAGGAGATCGTCAACATCCAGGACGCGGACGAGGCGACCAGGGTTCTGATGGAGTTCAACAAAGACGTGCTGCCGGACCTCTTCCCGTGAATCCCCCGTCTGCACTCAGTGCGAGCTGTCCTCGGCGCCCCCGCTCTGTTCCGTCCAGCGGATCTCGCTCCCAAGCAACTTCTCGTATACGGGCGCCGGCACGTAGGGCTTGACCACTTCTCGCCATCCCTCCACGCCCACCAGGCCTTTGATGAAGCTGCTGCTGACCTCGCATATCTCACGCGGCGGGACAAGGAATACGGTCGTGACGGCCGGGGCCATGTCCTCGTTGACGTTTCGCATGGCGTGCTCGAACCGGTAGTCTTCTTCGCTCCGAATGCCTCTCAGGACGTAACCGGCCCCTTTTGACTCGGCGTACCGCACCAGAAACTGGCCCTGGAAACTGTCAACCTCCACGTTGTCGAGCCCCTCGGTGCACTTGCGCAGCAGCTCCAACCTTTCTTCCACGCCGAAGGTGAAAGTCTTCTTGGGATTGATTCCTACCGAGACGATCAGGCGCTCGAACAACTCCGCGCCCTTCTCGATCATGTACATGTGCCCCATGGTCGGTGGGTCGAAACTTCCCGCGTAGACACAGACCTTCGGCTCCCGATCCTGCGAGTTCCTCTTCACCAGCTTTCCCTCCCGCACTGCCCAGCCCTCGTGGATCAGAAGGCTGCGTTTCCACTGAAGCCCCGCACCGAACCCTCCCAGCCGGCGCTGCGCGGCCACCACGCGGTGGCAGGGGATGAATATCGGCAAGGGGTTGTCGCCCACCGCCCCGCCCACGGCTCGGGCGCCGCGGGGCGAGCCGGCACGCGTCGCCAGTTCGCCGTACGTCACCACCTGGCCGAACTCGACCTCAAGCAGCTTCCCGAAGACCCTCCGCTGGAATGCGGTGGACGCCGACAGATCCAACGTGCCCGGCGCCACTTGCGCGTCGTTGCCCTGGAAGTACAGTTCCAGCACTTCCATGAACGTGGCCATCTGCTCGGACGGCCCGCTCGCCCGCGCCATGCGCGCCGCGCCGCCACGTGAAAGGAGGCGCGTTCCCACCAGCTTCCCTGCCCGCACGGAAAGCTCGATCGGTCCGCACGGGCTCTGGTAATGGGCCGTTTCTGTCTCGCACACGGTCTCGCAACGCGAACCACGGGTGGGGCTGATATTGACCGGCCTACAGCTTGTGGACAGTGTAGCCCCGCGGCGGCTTGTATTCAAACACGTCGTCCTTGACCTTCGTGTTGGTTCGGATGTTGCGCAGCTTGTAGGTGTGGACTACCTGGCCGTCGCGCTCGTGCAGCACGATCTCCCTGGGCAGCCACGTCTTGTCGGAGACTTCGACCTCAATGGCCTCATACCGCGCCGGCCGGTCCTTCCTCCGCCGCGGCGTGAACTTCAACCGATAGAGCGTCTCTTCTTCCTTACGCTCCTCTTTTGCGGCAAGCTCGATCTGGTAGTCCTTGAGGAGCTCTTCGGAGTTGCTGCCATAGGCGAAGCTCAGAAACGCCGCCTCCCGGTCGCCTTCGCCGGCCTTCGCGGCCTTGTATATCTCGACTTGCTTGTCGTTGTGGCTGACCACCCACCATGTCTCGCCGTCGGTGTAGACTTCCTCGTTGCGCGGCTTGCCCAGCTTGAGCACGATACGGTGCCTGGGATTCTCTTCGTCGGGTTTCTTGAAGATCAGTTCCCCGGACGACTTCTGCTTGTCATCCAGCAAGGGGATTTCCCGTACGTAGGCGACCTTCGCGGTGATGTCTTTGATCTTCTTGTTTGAATCATCCAGCTTGTCCAGCACCATGCGCACATCCGGCGGCAGTTGCTCTCTCCTGCTGCTCACCTCTTCGGCGGGGGCGTCTGGCTGGCCATCCTCGGCAGGAGGCGCTTCTTCCCCGAAGGCCGCGGGGGACAGACTCACCGCCAGCAGGAAGAGGCTCACCAGCAGTGCCGTCCGTCTGCGCCTCATGGATCGCCAGTTGCTCATCTTCATCGGTCTATCCTGGGGTTCGGGTCAGGAGGTCAAGCAGCTCCGGCAGGCCGTTCAGCACCACGTCGGTCTCCGGCGGCGGCTCAACGCCGCTATCCGTCTTCAGGAACGCGGTGCGGGCGCCAGCGGCGTGCCCCGCCTGCACGTCGAAGATGTAGTCTCCCACGACCAGCAACTCTTCCGCTGACAGCGCGAGTTCGTCCGCGATTCTCAGCACGGGAGCCGAGGATGGCTTGGGCTCGGCATGTTCTCGGCTGAGCCAGCAGTCGAACTGCAGGCCAAAGCGGCGCAGCACGATCCGCACGGACTCTGCCGAGTTCCTTGTCAGCAGGGCGGTCTTGAATCCTCGACGGCTCAGTTCCTGGAGCACCTCCTTCGTCCCCTCGCGCAACGTGCACTCCTGGGCGGCGCGACGCTCGTGCTTGTCCAGCACGGCCTGCACACGACGCTGGTCAGGCTCCGGCGCTTGCCGGATGAATTCAAGGATCGGCTGTCCCTGCGGGACGCCGGATTCCGACCGGATCTGGTTGAAATCCAGGGACGATATGGTCAGCGTGTCGTCCATGTCGAACACCACGCCCTTAATTGCGTCAAGCGCCCTCTGTATCGCCATCGGGCCTCCGGAAAGCTGATTTTCCTCCCCTACATGATAGCTTCTGGACGTGCCAAGTTCCACGCGCTCGGCCCACGGCCAGGGCCATTCAATTTCTCTTACCGTTACTCTTTCTCTTCCTCTTTTTCTTTCTCTTCCTCTCGCTGGTTGCGCACCTTCCGCTTCTGGGAGTCGGTCACCACCGCCCCGACATTATAGCCGATGCGCGGACGCAGTGTGTCCCATGAGGGCGCTGGGGACCTAAGAAATCGCTCGAACTGTCCGCCCTGCTGGCAGGCGGCTGTGGAAAAGAGGGCCGTCCGCCAGTAACATGGAGACGTGGGGGAGGGGTGTTCGGTCCTCTTCTCGGGGGGAACCGTGGCCGAGGATGCCGTCCAGGTCAAGAGGGTGCTGCTGGTTGCGCCGCGGATGGATCTGCGCGGGACCTGCGAGTACACGCTTAACCTCGCCAGGGAGCTGAAGCGCTGCGGGGTGGCGGTGGCGGTCTGCTGCGCTCCCGGGCCGGTGCTGGACGCCCTCCATGAGGCCGAAGTGCCCGTCAGCACCTTCGAACACCTCGAGAGATTGGGCCTGCATTTCGGGGAACGAAAGCGCTTCCTGAAAGCCGTTGCCGATTTTGCGCCTCAATTGGTGCACGGGCAGAGCTTCCGCGTGGCGGGCGCCCTGGGCTTGCTCAGCAAGGGCGGGGGACCGCCGCTGGTGCTGACCATCCATTGGGTGCCGCCCCGGCTGAGGGCGTTGCGAAGGCTCTCGCGCCGTCTGGCGGGCATCATCGCGACGACCCAGGTCGTGCGGGAAGCCGCTGTCAATCAGTGCGGGGTGGACCGGGGCAAGGTCAAGGTGATCCGCAACGGGATAGACGTGGAACGGCTGGACGCACGCGACATCCCGCCCATCCTTCGCAGTCAGGCTGCCGTGGTCGGTTCGCTGGGGCCGGTGGAGGAGATGCGCGGGCATGAGCTGTTCGTGCGGGCCGTCTCAACGCTCGTGCGCAGGGGTGTCTCGGCTCAGTTCGTCGTGGCCGGCCAGGGCGGAGAACTGCCCGAGATCAGAAAGGTCCTCACACAACTCGGTCTGGACCGCTACATCACGCTGGCCACGGATTTCTCTAGCTACGACGACGTGCTCGACGCCCTTGACGTGGTAGTGCAGAGTTCCCTGGTGAACATCTCGGGCTTCAGCATCCTGGCCTCTATGGGCCACGGCCGCCCCGTCATAGCCTTCAACACGGGCACGGCGTGCGAGATCGTCGCGGATGGCGAGACGGGTCTGCTCGTTGCCAAGGGCGACGTGAAAGCGCTGGCGGGGGCAATGGAACGGCTCATCACGAATAAGGAAGAGGCGCGCCGCATGGGAGAGAAGGCCCGTCAGCGGGTCCGCGAGCAGTTCAACATCCGGACCGTGGCTCAGGAAACGGTGGACTACTATGCCGGCCTCCTGAGCGCGTGAGCGGCAGCGCCGGGGACAGGCGATCCATGAGCGACCAGCAGAGGGAAGAACCATCTTGGGGCCCGGACGAGGGCGCTGAGGTGAAGCGTTTCGAGTTCGAGGTGAACGCGCGACACGAAGGCCGACGGCTCGATACCTACCTCGCGGGGCGCTTCGCCGATTACTCCCGCACTTTCATCAACGCCCTCATCCGTGAGAAGCGCATCACGGTGAACGGCCGGCCGGTCAAGCCTTCGTATTCGCCCTCCGCCGGGGACCGGGTGGTGGCGCTGGTCCCGATGCAGCGGCATGAGGAGGTCCCGCCGGAGGACATTCCCCTGGACATCATCTACGAGGACCGCTGGCTCGTGGCGGTCAACAAGCAGCCGGACCTGGTGGTCCACCCTTCGAGGGGCCACCAGACCGGCACACTGGTCAACGCCCTGGTGCACCGCTTCCATGAACTCAGCAGTGCCTACGGTTCCCTGCGTCCCGGCATTGTGCACCGTCTGGACCGCGACACCAGCGGAGTGATCCTCATTATCAAGGACGGCGCCGTGCACGAGGATGTCGCGCGTCAATTCGAGGAGCGACAGGTGGCCAAGGAGTACATCGCCGTCTGCGAAGGCCGCGTTGAGTTGGACAGCGACGTGGTGGATGCCCCCATCGGTCCCGACCGGCAGAACAGGCAGAGGATGGTCGTTCTGCAGTCGGCGGGCAGAGCCGCGCGCACGGTCTATGAGGTGGTCGAGCGCCTCGGTGGGTTTACGGTCGTGCGATGCAAGCCTGTGACGGGGCGCACGCATCAAATACGGGTTCATCTCCAGTTCATCGGACATCCCATCGTGGCGGACGGTCTGTACGGCCGTCGTGACGCCGTCTACCTGTCTGATCTTGTCGGAGGGGAGCATCCTCCCGATGAGGAGGCCCTGCTGGACAGGCAGGCCCTGCACGCGCGCCGCCTGACTATCCGGCACCCGAGACTGGGGGAAGAGATGACCTTCGAGGCGCCCATGCCGGCCGACATCATGCGCCTCATCAACGTCCTGCGAGAGCACGCCGGCTGACCGGATGGCTGCTGCGGGACAGGGGGTGGGCTGGTCAGGACTCCTGCGACGCTTCGTGGAGCACCGACTCCTCGACGAATATCGGCGCTCCCTTTTGCACCGCCAGGGCAATGGCGTCGCTGGGACGGCTGTCAATGTCGAACGTCTCGCCGTTCTGCTTCACTATCAGCCGCCCGAAGAACGTCCCCTCCCTACTATTCTCCAGGACGCGGAGGTCGTTGATGACGGCCCTTTCTATCGTCACGCCGAGTGCGTCCAGCACGTTGCCGAACAGCTCGTGCGTCAGGGGTCGGGGGGGCGGCTGGTTGTGCACGCGGCGGCGGATGGCGTCGATCTCCCAGACGCCGATAACGATCGGCAGCCGTCGTTCGCCATCCTTCTCTTTGAGCTCGACGATGCCGTGGCCCCGCATTTCGTTCATGATCAGTTGGGCAAGCTCGCATTCTACCAGGCTCATGTGCCAGTCTCCGGTTTGCGGTTGCGCACCTCCCGACTCATTGGATTCTAGCGCACTCGGGCGCACCAATCAACGGGATGGCTCTCCGCCGCCTCGTTGCGGTGCCACGGGAGTGCGGGCGGCGGCGGCCGGTTGACGCGGCGGCGGATATGGATTAGAAAAGAGCCCCTCGGGATACTCTTCGGCAGGGCCTGGCGGGTGTACCGCACAAAGAAACAAGGGTTCTTGTTCGGCGTTCTGGCCGCGCTGTTATGGGCGCCGCATTTCTACGTGGTTCAGTCGCTGCGGCCCGCCGAAGGTGCTGCCGGGATGCCCGTCCTGGTGGCGGAGTTCTATTTCCTCCTCTGTGGCTCAGTGATCCTGCTGTTGCTCCTTTTCGTCAGTGGGCGGCTGTCCGAGCTTGCCGTTTTCAAGCGCAGAGAGACCCATTTCCTGGTATTGGCTGCATCGGGCGGGTATGCCTTCTGGCTGCTGCGCGATTCGGCGCTGGCTGCGATCTCGCCTGCACATGCCCATCTGTTGTTCTACAGCGCGCCTTTGCTGATGGGGGCGCTGAGCCTGCTGACGGCAGAGCGAGCGGACCGCAGGGCGGTTCTGGGCCTGTTGTTCGGATTCCTCGGCTGCATCATGATCTTGCTGGGACCTCTGCGTGGGGCTGGAATGGCTCACGCTGCCTCCCTGCGGGGGAGCTTGCCGGCCGTGGGGGCCGCCGCCTGCTGGGCGCTGTTCTCGGTGATGGCCCGTCCCATCGTGCGCGAGGAGAAGGCATTGCCCGTTGCCGTGCTGGTGATGGCCATCGGCGCCGCCTGCCTTCTGGTGACGTGCCTGAGCAGGGGCGAGAACATCCTTGCCGTCAGGACGCCTCAGTTGTGGACGGCCCTCCTGGCGGGGGCTCTCACAGTGGGCCTGATGATGGTGTTCTGGCTCAAGTGCGTCGGCATGGTCCCGGTGGCGCTTGCCTCTCCGCTGTGGTATCTGGCGCTGGTCTTCGGCATCGCTTGGGCCCGCTGGCGGGGGCTGAGCATTGCGGGCTGGTGGGCTCTCGCTGGTTCGGTGGCGATCTTACTCGGCTTGCACATCGCTTTGTCCGGTCGGAAGCGCACCACCGTAACCATCGCCGACATCATCCGCGGCTAAGGCCGCAGGGCCGCAACAGCGGCCCAATTATGAATTATGAATTATGAATTCAGAATGACTGCATGCGCATCATGCTGTTTCTGCCTGTCATTCATAATTCATAATTCATAATTTCCCCCCGGGCGTTTGATTCAACGCGGTTGCTGCCATAAAATTCGCGCTGCTGTTATTCTCTTGTCATGCCTGACGAGGGGGGACCGATATGCCCGAAACGATCAAGTGTACCAACCCGGACTGCGGCGCCACTATCGACACAAAAGACATGGCCATCGGCGAGACGGTGACGTGTGCAAAGTGCGGCAGGGAGAACCAGGTTCTGGCGGATTTTGCGTCGGCGTTCGATATCTCCACCATAAAGGAGCCCGAGGAGGGCCAGGCGATCGCTCATCCGGCCCGTCAGACGTGTCCGGGCTGCGGCGCCTTGCTGGGTGTGCGCGCCACCATCTGCCCCGAGTGCGGTGCAGACATCCGAACCGGCGTGGTCGTCGTGCGAAAGGTGGCGGAGAAGAAGCGCAGCCATACGCCGCTGTTCGTGGGTCTGGGCATCGTCGTGCTGATCGTCGTGATCCTGGTGGTGATCCTGGTTCTTCGTTGAGCCCGAAGCAATACCGGTCCCGCCTCTCGACCGTGCTGTCCTCAGCCGCCCCGAGCAGGAGCAACCGGGCGGTAAGGGCGCGGCAGAAGGCCCATACGACTTGACGAAATAGCCCTGCTCATCTAGAGTGGTGGGATTGAATCTCCGCCGTCAAACCTGTAAGGGGTTGTAAATGCCTGTTCGCGTGAGATGCCCCAATCCGGAGTGCGGCAAGCTATTCAGCCTCAACGACGAACTCCGCGGCAAGAAAGTCAAGTGTCCCGGGTGTGGCACGGCAATCCCTGTGCCTGCTGCGCCGGGCCCCCAGGCGACCGCCGGCGAGCCGGCCGTGTCAGACCCTCAGGCGACAGCCGCTGAGCCCGAAGTGAAATGGGACCTGCCGAAGCACCACCCCGCCCGTACGGTGTGTACCAACTGCGGCGCCGTGCTTGGCGTCCGGGACAAGATCTGTCCTCAATGCGGCGGGGACGTGCGCTCCGGCGTCACCGTAATGATAAGCAGGGAGG
>SDBU01004165.1_pt1 | contig 17928 bp, 20 predicted proteins | sample 2277071 | NCBI WGS metagenome assembly SDBU01 (sample SAMN10397929, study PRJNA504765) | marine sediment metagenome | isolation source: marine sediment core GS08_GC12, 126 cmbsf | place: Arctic Ocean: Gakkel Ridge, Loki's castle | collected 2008 | reverse complement strand
TCTCTTTGCCATCTCCTCAGTGTAGCCAAGCTCAATCTCTTGAAAATTGTTGCGTCTCTCGTTAGGTCTGAGCTTTGGCATCTTTCGCCTGGGCTTGCGTTCAACCTGAACAAACTCCTCTCTGCCCACCAGCTCATTCAGTTGTCCTTTACTGATGTTAAAGGGCTTCGTAACTCCTACCAGCTCCTCGCCTTTTAGATAACGGTCAATGGCTATGGCAGCTTTCCTTCCTTCCGCAATAGCTTCGACTGCGGTGGCTGCCCCGGTTACGCAGTCGCCGCCGGCAAAGACACTGGTTATATCGGTCAGCAAAGTATCGGGGTCAGCTACGATGTTGCCCCGCTCTGTCTTAAGTCCACTTTCTTCTGTCAAGAAGGAAAGGTCAGGGCGCTGACCAATGGCAGCGATAACGGAATCGACTATTAGAACAAATTCTGAGCCCGGGATCGGTTCCGGTCTGGGACGTCCGCTGGCATCAGGTTCACCCAATCTCATCTTTATACACTCAATACCGCTCACCCTGCCATTTCTGCCTATTATCCTGACCGGTGCCGCCAGAAAATGAAGTCCAATGCCCTCCTCTTCAGCCTCCTCAACCTCCCATTCAGAGGCCGGCATCTCGGCTCGAGAACGGCGATAAAGAATAGTCACCTGCTCCGCACCCAGGCGAAGGGCGGTGCGGGCGGCATCGATAGCTGTATTACCGCCACCGGTTACGACTACCTGCCTTCCAAGTTCTACTGGTTCTCCTAGAGCAGCGGAGCGGAGGAAATCAGTGCCTGGCAGAACACCTTCTAAATCCTCACCTTCCACGTTCATTCTTTGGCTCTGGTGAGCACCGGTGACAAGAAAGATGGCATGAAAGCCGTCTCCGAAAAGGCTCTTTATGGTGAAGTCCCTGCCCAGAGCTTGGTTAGGTTTAATAGTCACCCCCATCTCTGTGATGGTTGCGATCTCCTCGTCTAGGATGTTCTTCGGCAAACGGTAATCCGGTATGCCATAGCGCAGCATACCCCCGGGCTTAGGCAATGCTTCAAAAATCGTGACCTCGTGACCTTCTTGCATTAGGTAATATGCCGCGGAAAGGCCAGCCGGGCCGGAGCCGATAATAGCCACTCTCAAGCCACTCCTGAGCTTGATTGGGGGGACGAACCTTTCCTTGCTCAAAAGCTCGGAGTCGGCGGCAAATCGCTTCAAGCCGCAAATAGATATGGGCTGGTCTACCAAGTTTCGGCGACACGCCTCTTCACAGGGGTGGGGACAAATACGGCCAATGACCGCTGGCAAAGGAAGGGTTTCCTTAATTAGTTCCACCGCTTCCTTATACGCTCCTTGAGCAATCAATGAAATATAGCCTTGAACGTCAACGCCAGCAGGGCAGGCGTCCTGACAGGGCGCAACGCAGTCGCCATAATGGTCAAAAAGGAGCGACTCAAGGCATTGTTTCCGAGCCGAAGTAATCTTGGCGTTATTGGTCTGGATCACCATGCCGTCTGCTATACCTGTGGCGCAAGAGGCTACCAAACCATGCCCCTGCAATTCTACAACGCAAATTTGGCAAGAACCGAGGGGTTTCAATTGATCATCGTGGCAAAGGGTTGGGATATGGATGCCATTTTCTCTACATACTTCTAGGATAGTCTGGTCGGTCTTAGCAAAGACCTCTTTCCCGTCTATTACTATCCTGGTTATTGCCATCCGATACCCTTCTGCCACTTCTGTCTTCACTGCTTATGGGCTGAGACCCGTGCTTTTGGCTATCACCACTTTTCTCGCGAGAGGAGAGGTATCAAAACTTTCGTCATTAACCGCTCATCCAGCTTCCTGCCGATATGGGATTCTATCCAGCGCACATCCCCGCTGGCGAGGGCAGCTCGCTCCTCCCAAGTTAAGTCATAATCCTGTAGTGCCTTAGCATGGTCTTCTGCCAATTGGCCATAAAAGGTAATATCCTCTGCGGCCCTCTGTAGCACCGTCAGCACTGCTTCTTTGCTCATCTTATTTCCTCCTTTCCTCGAGTAATTAAATACCCCTTCAGGGCTTCAATTAACGCATCGGTATGTTCAGGCTTGCCAACACTGATGCGAATATAATTCTTGAGCTGCGGTGTATCAAAGTAGCGAGTAAAGATGCCTTTTTGTCTTAGCTTATAGTAGAGCTTAGGGGCTTCATCGTTGTCAACCGCACAAAGAATAAAGTTGGCTTTCGATGGCAAGGGATGGAGACCTAGCCCCTTTAGCTCGGTGAAGAGACGCTCCCGCTCCATAATGATGGCTTGGATGGTCACTTGCAAATATTCCAAATCCGCCAGCGACTCCAGTGCCGCAATCTGTGCTGCCGCATTAACGTTATACGGAGGCTTGATCTTCATAAGGTATTGAGCCACCTTTTGGGGGAAGATGCCATAGCCAACCCTCAAGCCAGCCAACCCAGCCCATTTGCTAAAGGTTCGCAGAACCATCAGGTTGTCATACTCGGTGACTAAGTGAGCCAAGGTTTCTCTACTGAACTCGTAGTAGGCTTCATCAACCACAACTACTATCCCTGTTTTCACAAGTTCCAGGATGTCTTGCTCCGGGGTAGTATCACCGCTGGGATTATTAGGAGAGGCAATGAAGATGACCTTGGTGGATTTATCTATGGCTGCTTTTACCTTGGCTATATCGACAGCAAAGCCCTCATTCCTGGATACATTAACCACCTTGCCACCACAGACCTCAGTGCTAAAGGGATACATGCCGAAAGTAGGCACACAGTTAATAACCTTATCCCCTGGCTTGATAAAGAGACGTAAAATTAGGTCAATAAGTTCGTCGCTGCCACTTCCTACTATAATATGCTCCCCAGTAATCCCGGTATATTCTTCAAGCGCCTTCCTTAACTTCCGCTGCTCAGTATCAGGATAGATATGATAATAAGGATAGTTGGAGAGAGCACGCTGCACCCTCGGTGAGCACCCATAAGGGTTTTCATTGCCATCAAGCTTTATTATCCCCTCAACCCCAAGCCCAGTCTGCTCACTCAATGCTTCTAAAGGCTCAATAGAACTATATGCCTTCAGGGTGGAAAGTTCAGCCCTGATAAGCTTTTCAATGGCTTGGACCTTCTTCAACTGATTTGACCTCCCGGCATGCTCAGCACGAGCACTTCCAGTGCCAGGCGAGGATTTGCGTTCATATCAAGCTGTTTGCCTGCCGCCTGGAGGTTATAGATAAAGTCTTTAATTTGAGATAAGCCATAACCCTTAGCTTGTCGGAGCAGTGCTGGCTCCTGGTCGATATTAGTAATGAATTTATCTCCCCCACCTCTGATTAGGAGCAAATCACGCCACCAGCCGAGCCATAGGGCAAGCACCTCCCTGACCTGCTCTCGACTTTTGACAAATTGGGCAGCCAATTCAGCAGCATAGGAAAGGCGCTGCTCAAGATTAGCGTAACTTAGTTCGAGTAACCTGGTCAATAGTTGAGAGCGCTGCTGTAATATTTTCTCATCCTGTGCTGCAAATAACGCCCAGCCCAAGCAGCCACCTGATAGTCGAGCTAGGAGATCCGCCCTTTCAGTATTCATTTCATAGCGCTGAATCAATATCTCCTTTATCACGCTGAAACGAAGGGGAACGAGTTCCACTCGCTGGCAACGAGAAATAATGGTAGGAAGAAGAAGGCTTTCCCTCGATGTAACCAGGATGAGAAGCACCCGTGGCAAAGGCTCCTCCAGGGTCTTGAGCAAGCGATTAGATGCTTCGCTTGATAGGAGCTCAGCCTTATCAATAATAAACACCTTATGTTTACCTTCATAAGGAGGCAGACTGGCGGCGTGTTGTATTTCCTTAATCTGCTCGATGCCTATTTCCGCCTTCTCTGGTGTCAGCTCTATAACTTGAACATCAGGGTGCTTACCGCTGGCAATTCGCTGGCAAGAGACGCACTCAGTGCAGGGTCGTTCCTCACTAGGGCAGTTTAGGGCTTGAGCTAGGTTGACAGCCAGGGTCATCTTGCCCACATGAGGTGGTCCTACAAAAAGATAGGCATGAGAAAGTTGCCCCGTCTCCATACTACGTTCTAACAACGCTATAGCTTTAGGTTGCCCTATTACCTGCCACATAATCTTTCCAACAAAGGGAAAAATAATTTATGAGGAGCTTGTTCTCTTATTTTACCCCTTGAATTGTGGCTAAAGCAAGTCGCATCGAGTGAGGTCTTCATAGGTTTCGCGCCGCCTTATAAGGCGTGCTTGCCCTTCCTTAACCAGGACAACTGCTGGTTTGAGTGAAGCATTGTAGTTACTCGCCAGGGGAAGAGAATAGGCACCGCTCACTGGTATGGCAATGAGGTCGCCTGCCTCTATTTCAGGAAGGTCAATATCCTTAATCAGGATGTCGGCAGATTCGCAGTATCTTCCAGCAATAGTTAGGGTATTTGTTTCGATTTCCCCAAACTTATTGGCGACCAGGGCTTCATATTTAGAGCCATAAAGGGCAGGGCGGATATTATCTGCCATACCACCATCTACGAAGGCATACCTGCGTATCCCCGGGATGTCCTTCATAGCTCCCAGGGTATAAAGTGCTACCCCAGCTTGTCCTACAATAGCCCTCCCTGGTTCCACAATAAGCCTGGGTGATTTGAGCCCCAGGCTCGCCGTTTCCTCAACAAGGGTGGAAACGATGGCTTCAGCATAATCGCCAGTAGAAGGAGCAGCAGAATCCAAAGTATATTGGATAGCGAAGCCCCCACCTGGGCTGAACTCGCCTAACTCAAAGCCAAGCTGGTGTTTCATCTCAGCAGCAAAGCGAAGCACAATCTTGATAGCTTCTCTATATGGTTCCATCTCACCAATAAGGGAACCTAGATGGAAGTGCAGACCAACGAGGTTGAGGTTTGAGGCGGTCATTGCTTGAGCCAGCGCCTTTTCTGGCTGCCCACCAAGCATGGGAAACCCGAATTTACTCTCTACTGTCCCGGTGGCGATATATCGGTGGGTATGAGGCTCAATACCCGGAGAGAGGCGAAGCAAAATATCTTGGGCAACCCCTTCCTCCTCAGCCAATCTGCTCAGCAGGTCAAGCTCATAGAAGTTGTCCACCACTATACGCCCAACTCGCCACTCCAGGGCTGTTTTGAGTTCCTCAGCTGTCTTATTGTTGCCATGAAAATAGACCTTCTCTAAGGGGAAGTCAGCAGACTTTGCGATACTGAGTTCTCCTAAAGAAACCACGTCCAGCCCTATCGCCTCCTCCTTGAAAAGATTGGCTAATGCTGGGTTGATGAAAGCTTTACAAGCATAGATAACCAGTGTATTGGGATAGCGTCGGCTAAATTCCTGCCGGTATTCAAGACACTTAGCCCGCAGGGTGGTCTCATCATAAACATAAAGGGGTGTGCCAAAACTAGCTGCTAGCTCTACTGTATCGCAGCCACCTACCGTAAGATGTTTCTTATGGTTGATACCAGCCGTTTTAGGAAAAAGGGAAAGCCTGGGTAATTTTGATGACATATTACATTTCTCACTTATCCTCTACGCCTCGATTCTTAATATAATCGACAGCGTCCTGCACCGTTATTATCCTTCTAGCATCTTCATCAGGTATTTCTACCTTCTCAACAGGGTTGCTAAATTCCTCCTCCAAAGCCATCATAAGCTCTACTTGGTCAAGAGAATCAGCCTTTAGGTTATCAGCAAAAGAAGCAGATGGAACCACCTTGTCTTCATCAATCCCTAACTGCTCTGCGACGACCCTTCTCACTCGCTCAAAAACCGTAGCCATTTTATCACCTCCTTTCTTTAAGATTCTTACTCAGCACCTCAGTATAAACCGAACCCAAAACACCATTGATAAATTTTGGGGAGCTATCGCTCCCGAAAGCCTTAGCTAACTCCACTGCCTCATTGATGGCAACCTTAGGCGGAACCTTATTGAGCAGAATTTCGTGGCTCCCAAGCCGTAAAATATTCCTGTCAATAAGGGCTATTTGCTCCAGGGGCCAAGCCGGGGCAAACTTCCGCACCAGATTATCAATCCCCTCTTTATTTTCCACCGTTCCCAGGACTAATTCACTGACAAAGGATGCTGCCTCCGTAGGCAAATCTGTTTCAGCCAGTAGTCGATCTAGGATTTCCTCGGGATTATGTCCAGCGCAGTCAATCTCAAATAATGCCTGCAGAGCCACCTCTCTCGCCTTTCTTCGCCAACCTGACATAGAACTTTCACCTATTCAATATTCACTCCCCAGTAAATGGATATTCCCAACTCTTATCCTCTTTAGCCCCTGGGCTTTTGCCGCTTCCAAGCATTCCTGAGCATGACGCTTGGAGGTGGTAGGCAGGTCATCCATCATAAATTGAGGATGGAAGGCAAGAAGGGAATAAGGTATATCTGGGTCAAGCGAAGCAATAAACCTGGCTATATTGGATACCTCCTCTTCATCTATATAGCCAGGGATAAGCAAGGTAGAGGCAATAAGGAAGGGAGGGGAATGCCTTTTGGAGATATGCCCCGAAAGGAGGCGGAAGTTTTCCACGATCCTCTTGTTGCTTACTCCGCATAGGGCAATATGCAACCCCTCATTCCAAGCCTTAAGGTCAAACTTGATACAACCGCCGGAGTTCAAAGAAATTTCAGCTATCTGCCTGAGTAAGGCAGGATGCATTGAGCCATTAGTCTCCCAGCAGATGCGCAGGACGCTGTCTTTGTTTCTCTCCAAAGCTAGGCGTGAGGTGCGGATGGAGTGAGGTAATTGCGGTGTAGGGTCTCCTCCAAAGTAGCAGATGCAAGAGGTATGATTATCGACCGCATCAGCTAGCTCTGAGGCGCTTACCCAGCCCTCTCTTCTTGCTGCATAGCGATAATGCCAGTTCTGGCAGAACAGGCAATCGAAGGAGCAAGCCTGGTAAAAGACCGCTAGGTTCTTATACCCATATTCGGCTCCTGGTCTATAGGCGAATTTTGGGTATCCCTCCCCCGTTCCCCCGGGGCAAACCCAGTCAGCCACGCAGTTGGTAGGCAAGGGATCATAATACCAGCTAACATTGGCTTTGTCTGCACTGGCGCCCTTGAGCTTTCCATCCTTATTAGTGCGCAGCCCACAGTAGCTTACTCCACTCAAAGGGATGTGGCATTCATTAATACATAGCTTGCATTCCGCTCCAGCCTTGGCTTGGGGTGGTTGGGAGGGGAGGGCAAAGGGTTTTCTCGATTCGCTATGAGCCCTTTCAATAAGGGGGAGAACCTGGTCGAAATTATGGCGAATACAGTCCACACATAATCCCAAGGCTCGTGAAATAAGGAATGACTCCCTACTACAGTATAGGCATTTCATCGTAGTTTTGGTAACTAATCCCCAGCGTGCTAACATCATGTCTTCCTTATTCTGTAGCGCGACCCTTTAGGGTCGCTTTCATAGCGAGGCTAAAGCCTCGCGCTCCATCCAGCCAACTTCGTACTCACATTCCTAAATCCTTCAGCAAGTGAGATGAAAGGCGGCAACTGCCTTACCAGAGGAGCAAAGTCGGTTGTAGGTCTGCCAGGCTTCTCCAGTGGGCTGGACAATAAGCTTTACCCCTTGCTCCTCCAAATAACGCTGTGTTTCTAGCAAAACCTTCACCAATCCATCATATCCCGTGCCTACTACTAAGACCTCAGGCTTCTCCTTTATAACCTCACCAATATCCTCAGGAGCCACCTGATGATGCCCACTCCTCCGCCATCCGCTTTGAACATGGTCGGGGAAGATAATCACATCTGAGGTATATCTCTTCCCCTCAATCAAGACTTCACCAAATTTATAGGAGTCGACTTTCATTATTTGCCCAATGTGCTTTCTATATTCAAGGTTTGAACCTCTTTGTTGATCCGCTTGATAAGCCCGGTCAACACCCTCCCTGGACCCACCTCTATAAAAGTCGAAACACCAGCATCGATCATATATTCTATAGACCTCTGCCACTGGATGCAATGGCACATTTGGTTTAGGAGTTCCGCTTTTACTGCATCAGCAGTGGTTAGAGGCTGGGCAGTGGTGTTGGCAACGATGGGGATAGCTGGGTCACAGAAGTTGGTTTCTAAGATGACCCTAGACATCCCCTCGAGAGCAGGTTGCATCAGGGGGGAGTGAAAAGCACCACTGACCTCAAGGGGGATAACATGCCTGGCACCCTTCGCCTCAGCCAGGTCCATAGTCTGGGCTAGAGCTTCCTTTGAGCCACTGACTACTATCTGCCCTGGGCAGTTAATATTAGCGATCTGGGCTCCACCCTGGTGGCAAATTTCCTCTACCCAAAGCTGGTCAAGCCCGATAACGGCAGCCATGCCCCCTGGGGTCTTCTCTCCAGCCTCCTGCATCAGGCGACCCCTTTCCTGAGCCAGGCGAAGTCCCCCAGCAAAGTCAACTACCCCGGCTGCTATTAGCGCCGTATACTCACCCAAGCTATGTCCTGCCACAAAAGCCGGGGGGTCGTTTTCATATCTATCCCATAGCCCTGATGCTCTAAGATAAGCTATACTAGTGGCTAATATCGCTGGCTGGGAATTGATAGTTTGGCGAAGGGTAGCTTCAGGTCCCTGGAAGCAAAGCCGAGAGAGGGAGAATCCTAGGAGCGAGTCTGCTTCATCAAAGGCTGCTTTAGCTTCAAGGGAGTTGCTGTAGAGTTCGCATCCCATCCCCACCCACTGGGAGCCCTGCCCCGAGAAGACATGAGCAACTTTTCCCTCACTCATCAGCAAACCCTTTGTGGCACTTTGCTTAGCTTGGCAATAATCTCCTCTGCCTCAGCCACTATTTCCTCGATAATCACTTTAACCGGTTTTATCTCCTTTACCAGCCCGGCAATCTGCCCTGCCAACAATGAGCCATTATCCAGGTCACCCTCAATCACTCCTAGGTGATACTTTCCTTCACCGAATTTCTCCAGCTCCTCTTTGGAGGCACTGGCTCTTTCCATCGTCAAGAATTGCCGTGTCATTCGGTTCTTCAAGCAGCGCACCGGGTGCCCCAGAGATTGTCCTGTTACCGTAGTATCGCGGTCATTTGCTTCCAATAGCTTCTGTTTAAATTCGGGGTGAGCAATGCACTCTTCAGCACAGATAAACCTTGTTCCCATCTGAATACCTTGAGCCCCCAAAGCCAGGGAAGCTGCCAGCCCACGCCCATCGGCAATCCCCCCTGCTGCCACTACTGGTATTCTTACGCTATCTGCCAGTTGAGGAACAAGAGCCATAGTCGTTGTCTCCCCAATATGTCCTCCCGATTCCATCCCTTCAGCCACTATAGCATCAGCTCCCGAGCGTTCTAGGCGTCTTGCTAAGGCAACACTGGAAACCACAGGTATCACCTTTATTCCAGCTTGCTTTAATTTGGGGAGATAAATCCCTGGGTTACCACCCCCTGTAGCTACAATAGGAACCTCCTCCTCAATGATAACCTCTATTATCTCTTTGACGAACGGTGACATCAGCATGATATTTACCCCAAAGGGATTATCGGTCAGCATTCTGGTTATACTTATCTGCTCTCTTAGCCAGCTTGGTGAGGCGCCGCCGCTGGCGATAATACCTAGACCCCCGGCATTCGACACCGCAGAAGCAAGCCCAGCACTCCCCAAGTATGCCATCCCACCTTGAATAATGGGATATTTAATGCCTAAAAGCTCACAGATGGCAGTCTTCAGCAAGATTTGACTCCGTTTACTTCTTTGAGCCCTTAACCTTGATAACCTCTTTTTTGCCCCTGTAACTCCCACAGTTGGGGCAAACGTGGTGGCATAGTTTAAGGCTGTGACATCGGGGACAAAGCTCCGTGGCGGGAGGGGATAAGCTTAGATGACTTCGTCTCTTACCTCGGCGTGCCTTGGGGTATTTCCTCTTAGGTAATGGTGCCATTTGATTACCTCCGCTTCTCGGTTGAAATTAACTTCTCTAAATCAACCCAGGGTGATTTCTGAGAGAGCAATACACACTGGCATTTGCCTTGGTTAAGGTTGCTCCCACAGTAAGGGCATAGCCCAGCACAATCAGGACGACAAAGGGGCTTCATTGGCATAGCAAGCAAGGCATTCTGGCGCACCGCTTCACCCAGCTCCAGCATATGACGCTCATCTATAGCGAAGCCGGTTGAATCCTCAGGTAGAGATAAGGAGATACCACTAACTACATCAGTGGCGGGGGAGAACTCCTCGTCTATCTGGAACTTTAGATGGTAGTCAAACAAGATTAGGCAGCGACTACAAGACAGATTGATTTTGCTTTCTAAAATCCCCTTAACCAGAATACCTCGGTCAATGCGTATTAGTTCCACCTCTCCCTGAAGATTGCTGGGTGATCCTTCATCAACAAGACAAGCCACATCATCAATTTTATAGCTACGATTTGCCCCTGTAGGTTGCTTGAGTAGCTGTGCCACATTGATCTGCATTCACACCACCTCACAAATATAAATTAGCTTTATTGTAGGCAGAACCAGCTCGGATGTCAATATTCAAGTAGAGAGATTGTTGAATAATAAACATCTGTAGGGGTTGGACGTCTCTGTCCACCCAAGGCTGGGAACGACACGGAGTTCGTTCCCTACAATTGTTAAACAACCTCAAATAGAGCCCGAATTCCTGCTACACATGGGTCCCTCCCATCTCCTCAAGCTTCAATATAACCTCCTGGATAACCTTGTCCGGCGTGGAGGCACCGGCAGTTATACCGAGGCGTTTTTTTCCTTTAAGCCAGCTAACATCAATCTCTGCTGCTGTTTCAATATGGTGTGCCTCTACCCCGGTAGATGAGCATATCTCAGCAAGGCGATGCGTATTAGCGCTATTCCTTCCACCGACTACTATCATTAGGTCTACCTCTCTGGCTAGCTTCAGCGCTGCTGCTTGGCGCTTTATGGTAGCCTGACATAGGGTGTTGATGATGCGCAGTTCTTCAATTTTTGGCAACAAGGAAGCTGAAAGCTCGTTTACAAAATGGGTGAAGTGGGTAGTGCTTTGGGTAGTTTGGGAAAGAACGCCCAAACGGCGGGGGAGCTTGTCAATCCTCCAAGCTGCTTCTACATCAAGAGCAGCAACACCTTTCTCTCCAGCCCAGCCTAGGATGCCTTTCACCTCAGGATGTTCTGCATCCCCAAAAACAATCACCCAAAAGTCTCCTTTGGCTAGGTCTCTGGCTGCCATCTGAGCCTTTCGAACGATGGGGCAGGTAGCATCAATTATTCGAACCCCTCTGCCTTGAAGCCTTCCCATTACTTGAGGCTCTACACCATGAGAAGGGATAGCTACTATTCCACCTCCAAGCTGCTCCGGGGTTTCCACCACCCTGACACCAAGCTGAGCTAAACTATTGACCACCTGTTGATTATGCACCACTGCCCCCAAAGTTTCCACCCCGTTGTATTTGTAGGCTGCCTCTTGCAACAGCTTTACGGCTCGCCTTACTCCGAAGCAAAAGCCCATCTCCTTGGCTTTTTTAATCTCCATGTTCCTCTTCCTTATATGCCCCTTGATAGCTTTCGGGGAGGAGCTCAGCAATCCGCCTCATAATGAACTCGGTAGACTGAGCTAATCGTGTATGATTCAGCTCCCCGCTGGGCAGTCTGAAAGGTTCTCCCATATTAACGGTTATTCGAGTGCGATGGAGTATATTGTTAAGGAGTGTTTTCCCCATCTTTTCCCCAATCTTTTCCGTGCCTATGATGCCCACAGGTAGGATAAGGGCATCATTGCGAAGTGCGATAAAAGCCGTCCCTGAATAAGCTGGCTGCAGTTGAGCATCAAGGCTTCTCGTTCCCTCGGGGAACATCCCCAAAGCCCAGCCATTTTTAAGCGACTCACTTGCTTTACGTAGAGCCTTTCTATCAAGCCTCCTCCGTTGCACCGGAAATGCGCCAAGGCTAGAGCAAATCAAGCTTAGAGGGAAATGAAAAAGCTCCTCTTTTGCCATAAAAGCAATCCTGCGTGGGATAACAACTCCAAGGAGAGGAATATCAGCCCAGCTCACATGATTAGCCACGATAATGAGAGGACCTTGGGGTATGGTGACCTTGTTTTCAACTTGCCATTGGCACAATCTTGATAACAAAACTGTTAACAGCAGTTTAGTGGCGTCATAGATGATCGGCATCATTCACTCCATTAGGGAAATTATTTTGGCTGCTACTTGCTCTGAGTCAAGCCCTTCAGTATCGATAATACGAGCATCTGGAGCGGGACGTAATGGGGAGAGGGAGCGCTGGCTATCCAGATCGTCACGCCTTCTTAGCTCAGCAAGGATAGTCTCGTAGTCCGACTTCTCTTCCCCACCTTGCTCCAGGTAGCGGCGGCGAGCCCTCTCTTCTAGGGAAGCAGTAAGGAAGATTTTCAATTCCGCCTGGGGAAGAACTACAGTGCCAATATCACGCCCTGCCATAACCACGCTGCGATTCTTCGCCATATCCTGTTGCTGGGAGACCAAGACTTTTCTCACCTCAGGTATTTTTGCCACCTGAGATACCCCAGCCTCAACCGCTGGGGTGTGAATCTCGGAAGCAATATTATAATGGTCAACAAGAATGGCTTGGGATTCAAACTTGATCCTTGCCTCAGCAGCTAGTTTCCCCAGAGTTTGCTCATCCTCTAAGTCAACATTGAGGTGAAAGGTAAGCCAAGTCAAAGCTCGGTACATCTCCCCAGTATCTATAAACTGGTAGCCGAGTTTTTGCGCCACAATTTTACCCACCGTGCTTTTGCCTACCGCCCCAGGACCGTCAATAGCAATAAGCAAAGGTCTATGCCTCTTCATTTCCCTTTGAATTAAAGTTTTTCTGCCATCCCTTACTGGTAGCACCTGCCTGGAGCAAAGTCTGGATAAACGAGCTTATCCTTTGCTGCTTGAGGCTGTCAGCGGGCATATTGGTGGTTCCAATAAGGCAAGCTGAGGACTCGAAAAGGGTGTCAATAACCTTGAGATTATGCTCAGCTATGGTTCTCCCTGTTTGGATATTCTCAATGAGCAAATCAGCATCCTCCGGCAGAAAGGCTTCGCTTGCCCCCCAGGTAGGTATCAGTCGATATGGGCTAAGGTGTTTGCTCCAAGCATATCTATCAGCAATGTTAACATACTCCGAGGCTATTCTAAGGGCAGGGATTTCACCACCTCTTAGCACTCGACTCAAATCTTGGATATTATCAACTGGCAGGTCATTGCTTACTACAGCAACAATCCTGACTGCGCCAAATCCAAGCCCAAGGAGTTCTTTCACCGGACTGGTGGGAAACCTGTAACAATGGTCATAAAGCCAGTCCTCACCAGTGATAGCTAGGTCAAAGTTTCCATTGGCAACCTGAAGGGGCATATCCTGAGGACGAATTATCTTCACACTGATTTCATTGTCAATAGAGGCTCGACGAGACTCCAATTGACCGATTGGGATGCCAGCTCTATTCAGGAATTCAATGGTGGGGTGCTGCTGATGTCCGTCAGGCAAAGCAAGGCGCAGAGCTGGACTTGGAGGTTGTAGCTCAGAGGTCGATTGATAAGCACTAGTCTCCAGCTCATTATCAGACTCTGCATCGCCTATAGGATGGAGGAGCTTAATTAAGGCGCTCACGTCCTTAGATTCCCAGCTATTGCGATTAGCTATCAGGAAGGCGCTGGATTGAAGAATTGAGGTCAATGGGATAAGTTCAGGGTGAAAAAGGTTATCCCAGAATATTAGCACAAGTTCAGCGCTCTCTGGAGGATAAACTTCAGCGGCACCCCAAAGGGGAAAGACCTTGAACCTCCTCAGCCTGAGGTTTAGGGCAAATGATTCTGCCAGGTTAGGGTATTCACTGGCTATTCGTATTGTTCTGGCTTCAGTGCTTAGTCCTTCTATAGATGATATCCCTGTCAACCTATTAGTAGCCATGATTAGGTTACCCCTGCCATATCCAAGATTCTGCACCTTTACTAAAGCGCTGCTAGGATATTTAACCAAAAGCTCCTCAATCCAGTCCAGCCCACAGATGCCTAAATCGTAGTTCCCTACTGCTACCTGTATAGGTATATCTTTCTCCTGGAATGTCTTTACAAACAGCCAGGGGAAATTATGGCATTGGGGTCTATAGGAGCGGGACTGCTCATCGTAACCACTAAGTTCGAGCCCAGCCTTTTGCAGCATAGCCTCGGTAGGACGAAGGAGGTGTCCTTTGGGAAGGGCTAACTTCAATTTCATGGCTTTCCCTTTAATATCGTCAAAACCTCAGCTATGGAGTTTGCTCCTTCCCTTTTGCGGCTGACCTGGTCAGCCAACAAAAAGGCGGGTCTCTCTACTTCGCCTCGAATTTTGAGGCGCCATCTATGGGTGGTCTTCCTTTTATAACCATGGTCAATTTCAGTCGCATACCCGGCTTTTTGTAGCAAGTCAGCAGCTTCGAAGGATACTCTCCAACCTTGGGCTGTATCAATTTCGTTTTGAATAAGGATGCGATGAACATCATCCTCCCAATCCTTTTGTGGGAGGAGTTTTATAAGTTGGTCAATATCGAGGGCAAAGCCCGAGGCAGGGACCTCTTTTCCACCCAGAAGTGGGATAAGGTCATTGTATCTCCCCCCACCACCTACCTTCTGCCCTCCAAGGCGAAATTGGAAAATAACTCCAGTATAATATTCAAAGCCCCTGCCCGAGGCAATATCAATTTGATACTGGCACCCCATATCACTCAGCAGTTGAGCGATGCTCACAAGCTCATCGATGCTTGGCTCAAGCTTGGGTAAGGCTTCGCCCAGGGAAGCCTTGAGATTTTTCAGGAATCCCCAAGACTTCCCCTTAAGCTCAAGGAGCAAAGGTAGAGAATCCCTGAGCCGAGGATTGGCGCCCATTATTCCTTTCATATCCAATTTCCCATCTAAAATTCGGTCAAATAGCTGGCTTTGCTCTGCTGGCGCCATCCCTATTTCCTCAAGCAAAGCCCTTATTAGCCCGGCATGAAATAAACTTAACTCCACTGGTGCAAGCTCAAGCTCTGCCAGAACCTTCAGGGCGAGCAGGATCAGTTCCACATCAGCTATGGGCTTGGCACTTCCTAGTAGTTCAGCTCCGCACTGCCATCGCTCCCTTGATTCTCTTCCCGTCTCTTCAAAACTAAAGATATTTCCCACATAAAAGAGCTTGGCTAGGCGATGTCCCTCCATATTTTCAACAAAAAGTCTAGCTGCGGGGATAGTGCCCTCAGGTCTTAATACTACTCTTTCCCCACTCCAACCATCCCAGTCAAGGAAAGAGTACACCTTACCCAGCATGTCGGGAGTGAGGGTTCCTGCCGAGGTGAAAAGGTGGAGGTATTCCAATGTAGGTGTTCTTATCTCCCTATAGCCCCATTTTAGACAACAAGACCTGAATATCTCCTCGATATGTCGAAACCTTGCCATGTCTTGAGGCAAAAGGTCTTGAGTGCCTTTACACCTTTGTGTTTCCATACTCTATCAAATCCAAGGTTTGAGGGATATTTTAGCATCAATTGCCCCTTGAAGCAATTTGCTTAACGGGAGGGTGTTTATAATATCTTGCAAAAATAATTACACTGTGTCATTGCGAGGCCCCCGATTTATCGGGGGACGAAGCAATCTCTAAAAAGGATTGCTTCGCGGAGCCTGTCCTGAGCGCCATGAGATTCTTCGCTTCGCTCAGAATGACAGGAAGCGAAGGGCTCGCAATAACAGGTAGGATTGTTAAACACCCTCTAAAAATCATGGAATGAACTCCTGGGATACTTTAAGAGGAAAGTGGGCTCAAAAATCAAGTCTAGTGATAAGGATTTGCTACAGTTTCTACGATCCTGAAGGTCTCGTCTATTTTATTTAAGCCAAAGGATAGTCCCTTCTCCCTTAGCTCTTTATAGCCTAGATGCTGGTAAATCCCTTGTCCTGCCACACAGCACATCTCATCATAAAGGGCAAGCCACTCCTTACCACAGCGTTCAGCACAGAAAAGAATAAAACCTCTAACCTGTGGGTCTATATCTTCCACACAAAAAGCTTATCAGGAAAAGCTGTGGGGGGCAAGGTTGGTAAGGGTAAATCAGCTAATTCAAGACCCTCCCCCATCAGCCTTAAAAATTCGCTCGCAGTCGCTCAGCCTCAAATTCTGCGGTGCCAAATAGGGGTTTTTGGAAAGCTCTGACAGACACAATCTATTGACGGTTGTGGTATACTTAATTACAGGGTTACGTGTCAGAAGGTAAAAGATGGAGCTTGAGAAAGAACTAGAGTTCTTCAAGTCGCGGTATGAGGATTTAATTTCACATTACGAGGGTCAATTTGTCCTCATCAAGGGAGACTCACTCCTCGGTTCTTTCACTACAGAGGCAGAAGCTTATGAAGCAGGTCTGAACCAACTTGGAAATCAGCCGTTTCTCATCAAGCGAGTTATAAAGGGCGAGGAAATTGACCGAGCTCCGGCCTTAGTGTTAGGACTGTTAAATGCCAGTTTATGATGGGGAATTCAGAACCCCGACAGGGCACAGCTAGGGCCAGCCGCTTTGCGCAATGTTGGCCCTGTGTTTCCAGTTGAGATAGCTATTCCCTCAGCACTTAGTAGATTTTTGGCATCACAAAGCCAGAGCATTCCATCGCCGGTAGCAGGTTTTGCACTTATCGACACAGGAGCAACTCGTAGCTGTGTTTACATCCATGTTATCTCTAGCTTAGGCGTGAACCCCATCAGCATCACATCTCTCGGAACTGCAGGAGGACGGAGTCAACATCATCTCTATCCAGCGAAATTCAACTTTCCAGCCATAAAGTTTGAGGTGGAATTTGGTTCAGTTGCTGGCATTGACCTAAGTGGGCAAGGTGTTGGCAACATGCAAATAATCGCACTCATAGGTCGCGATGTACTATCTCGGTGCCTCCTTGTCTACAATGGCCCAAAGGGAAGTTTCTCGCTGGCACTATAGTCCACGGCACCTCCCCCGCCAGCCTTAAAAGTTCGCTCGCAGTCGCTCAGCCTCAAATTCTGCGGTGCCGAGCCGAATAGGGAGGGATTTTTGGGGACCAAGTAAGCCTGTAAGCCGAGTTCTGTCCCCCATAATCGGGGTAGTGACCATCTATCTAGCCCCAATGTTACCATTGGGGTCAAGCGACCAACCCGAGGACACGGCCGAGCATCCTTATTGTCCCCCTATTTGGTCTTGCTCCGGATGGGGTTTGCCCGCCACCGATGTCACCATCGGAGCGGTGAGCTCTTGCCTCACCATTTCACCCTTACCCCGACATAGTCGGGGCGGTATGTTTCTGTGGCACTTTCCGTAGGGTCACCCCTCCTGGGCGTTACCCAGCATCCTGCTCGGTGGAGCTCGGACTTTCCTCCCTCCTAAACCTAGGACGGCGGTCACCCAGCCTGCTTGGTCCCAATTTTAGTCTACCACTTTCTGGGGAGAATTCAATGGGAATGGCTTTTTTGACAGGGCTGAAAAAGTAGCTAATTGCCTACTTGCCTAGAGAAAGTTCGGTAAGGGTGGCAGACATTACCGAGTCAGCCTCCTGCCCTGCCATTGTCCCTTCCATAGCTATAATGAGCTGAACTACTATGCCATACTCCTCAGAATAGCCGAAGGTCCTTTCCATGATATAATCCATCCCCTCAGCCTCATTCACTATATGTTGGCGAGCATAGAAGTAAACCACTTCCATCTGGTATCCAGCCATGTTCTTTGTCTCATAAGATACAGACGAAACGTCCCATGCAGGTTCTTCCATCCATTCCTGTTCATTTTTCTCCCAATCTATGTTTACTACCGGTCCTATCCCTTGTATGTTAGTGCCTTGCTCCACGTCAAGCTCTTGAGAGAAAATTACCTCCCCCTCCATATTCTGGTTAGTAATCGTTGGAGTGCACCCATATGATTGGACAGAAAGGGTTAGGAGAGTCTGGCGGGGTAGCGGGTTATTCTGCTTCATAACCAGTAACTCTTCAAAGTCATTCG
>SDBU01004164.1_pt1 | contig 17932 bp, 19 predicted proteins | sample 2277071 | NCBI WGS metagenome assembly SDBU01 (sample SAMN10397929, study PRJNA504765) | marine sediment metagenome | isolation source: marine sediment core GS08_GC12, 126 cmbsf | place: Arctic Ocean: Gakkel Ridge, Loki's castle | collected 2008 | reverse complement strand
GTACTGAGATGTTTCACTTCCCCTGCTTACCTCCTCCCAGCCTATGTGTTCGGCTGGGGGTGCTCAGGTTTTACCTGAGCGGGTTGCCCCATTCGGGAATCCCCGGCTAGGCTTGCTCGACAGCTCACCGAGGCTTATCGCAGTCTTGCCACGCCCTTCTTCGGCCCTTGATGCCAAGGCATCCACCATGCGCCTTCACCCGCTTGACCTGCTTCAGATTTGATATTAGACTCCATATTCAGTTGTTAAGGTGCTATACACACAATAAAACGGCTTGGCGATAAATCGCCAAGCCGCTGGCTTGGCCGTTAATCACCAACTTCCTACTTTATGTCTTTAACCCCTTCATTACCTTGTAATAATTAGGATAGCACACCTCTACGGCTTTGTCAATAGGTAACTGGCCACCGCTGATAGCTAAATCTAACAAGACTCACGATAAATTTGGGCTATAGCTGCATCCAGTAATCTTGGGGGATGCTTAAGCCAGGGGCTGTCTTCACCGCGTAATTTGCCATCGGTTTACTCCCGGAGCCAAAAATAATTTTTGTCGGCAGGTGAAATGTGGTTATCACCAAGATATGCCCCTATAATTTAGCTCTCAAATTCTATGGGAGTAACGGGATGACACAAATAAAGCGAAGAGGGTCACTGCCAGTATTAACAAAGCAGTGCGGCTCATTAGGGGCAACGAAGACAACACCATCCTTGCCTATCGGGGTACTCCCCTGTTCACCTACCACCACCCCTCGACCGGAAAGAATGAATACCTCGTGTTCCCACTGGTGGGAATGCGATGGGGTGGAGCTACCCGGCTCGACCTCAAAGACACGCATACAGAAATGAGGTGCTCCATCATCAGCGGTAATAACCTCACGCTTAATTACCCCGGATACCTCCTCAACGGGTTCAGTATCCCGATAACTACTTACTTTCATCTACATACCTCCTCAGCTAGCTAAAAGAGAACATATATAATCTAGCACAAAATCAACTTAACTACCATCCCGTGGTGTCAAGGGTATGGAGAAAAAAATTAAAGAAGGCGAAATTTGTGGTGGGTCCTCTGCTTGTCCCGTCTCACCAAGCTAGTGACGAGGACACAGGCTTGACAGGCTCGCTAAAAATAGGCTAGCATATCAAAATCGCTAAATAGGAGGAGATATGAAAGACCTGCGAGAATTCATAAAACGGGTTGATGAGTTAGGCGAGTGTAAGATTATTGAGGGCGCAGATTGGAATTTGGAGATTGGCACTATCAACGCCTGGCAAACATCCCTCCCCAGTTCCCCCATGCTCGTATTTGATAAAATTAAGGGCTATCCGAGTGGATATAGAGTCGTATCTAACTTATTTGCTACTGAAAGGCGGACGGCGCTGGGGCTGGGCTTACCCCTTGAGGCAAAGGGTATGGAGCTGGTTAAAGCCTGGCGGGATAAGATAAAAGATGGCATAAAGCCCATACCGCCGGTTGAGGTTAAGACAGGTCCGGTTAAAGAGAATATTCAAGTTGGGGATGAGGTTGACCTGTTCAAGTTCCCAACACCCAAATGGCATGAATATGATGGGGGGAGATACATAGGTACCGGTAACCTAGTTATAACCAGGGACCCTGATGAGGGCTGGGTAAATCTCGGCACATATAGAGTTCAGGTACACGACAAGAACATAGCCACTATTTACATGTCTCCAGGCAGGCACGCCGACATAATGAGAAGAAAATACTGGGCTAAGGGGGAAAGTTGCCCGGTAGTTGTAACCTGTGGTCAAGACCCGATGCTATTCGCCCCTGCTGGCCTATCAATACCCTGGGGAATGCCCGAGTATGACTATACAGGATGGATGCAAGGCGGGCCAGTTGAAGTTACCAAGGGTGTGGTAACTGACCTCCCCATACCAGCTACGGCTGAAATAGCCCTGGAAGGCGAGATTATGCCCCCTGAGGTAGAATCAATAACGGAGGGACCATTTGGCGAGTGGACAGGTTACTATGCTAGCGCCGATAGACCGGAGCCGGTTTTCAGAGTTAAAGCTGTTCTCCATAGAAATGACCCCATAATCCAGGGAAACCCACCCACCATCCCTTATAAGTTCACAGTAGGTCACGGTATCAGGCGGGCGGCAATGATATGGGATGAGCTAGAGAGAAATCTCCCCGGTGTACAAGGAGCCTGGTTGATAGATGAGGCTCAGGGGCCGAGCATAGCGGTTGTCTCAATAAAGCAGATGTATCCCGGTCATGCTAAGCAAGCGGCACTGGTAGCCGCCGGGTGTAGTGCCCAGGCATACCTATGCCGATGGATAATAATAGTAGATGACGATATTGACCCATCCAACATTACTGAAGTTCTCTGGTGCCTGGGGACAAGGGCTGACCCGGAGAGCGTTGAGGTTATAAGAGGCTGCTGGGGCTCTCTCCTAGACCCAATATTGCCTCCAAAGAAGAGGGAGCGTGGCGATACTACCCACTCCACCGGACTCATCTTGGCCTGTAAGCCTTACCACTGGATTGACAAATTCCCACGCTCAATCAAGGTTAATCCAAAACTAATAGAAGAGGCAAAGCGCAAGTGGGCAAAAAGCTTCGAGTAAATTCTGAAATCGGCTAACGAGGAGGTGATTGAATGTAAGTTAAAGTAATACTACAGAGTGATGTATGTATGCCAAACCAAGAAAGGAGAGTAACAATGAGTAAAGTTTAACTAGTATTTGCAATTCCATTGATTGCTATGCTGGTGGCATTGCCCATACTTGGCGCTTGTGCTAAACCAGCTCCAGCACCAGCCCCAGCGCCAACACCAGCACCAGCCCCGGCTCCATCTCCAGCGCCAGCTCCGGCGCCAACTCCAGCACCAGCACCAGCACCAGCCCCGACTCCGGCTCCTAAACCAGAGCCAACAGCATCGCTGCTATCCTTCGGTACCATGCGAATAGGTGGTAGCTACTATATTATGGCAGCCGGCTTAGCCCAAACAATTGAGAAGCACACGGATATAAAGGTGATGGTTGAGCCTTCAAATCCAACGGCATGGACAACCAGAATGAAATCGGGAGACATTGATTTAGCCATACTTAATTCCTGGTCTACTTATGAATCATGGACGGGCACTGGGACGTTTGCCGAGCTAGGAAAAGTAGATATTGCCATGTTGGGCTATGGCCTGGGGTCTAGGTTCGTATTCTTTACTAGCAAAGATTCGGGCATCAAAACGATCCAAGACCTTGCCGGTAAGAGGGTAATGTATGAAACGCCGGGTACACCTAGTGCGAATCAGGGCGGTAAATGGGTGCTGGAATATTACGGTCTGATGGATAAGATAAACTTGCAACCTGGTGGCAGTACACTGGTTAAGGCTCGAGCCCTCATAGAGGGGAGAACCGATGCCTACTGGTGCCCAGTAGGTACCCACATGATGGATGTGGCCTCGGCAGTTGGTCTGGTTGTCCTTGACATACCTGAGGAGTGTTCTAATGCGGCTCATGAAAAATACTCTTGGTGGATGTCTGACTATGTATACGCCGGTGAGTATGGACTTAAAGAAGACCACTTGGTTATGAATATTATCAATAACTTTTACTGCCTCCGTACACTGAGTGAGAGCACGGTGTATGCCATAATGAAGGCGGTATACGACCACCCGGATGAGCTTAAGGCTATACATCGGGCTGTTGGGGACTGGAACCTGGAACGAGCTGTCAGGGTACCGCAGGTTATACCCTTCCATCCTGGAGCAATTAAGTACTACCAAGAAAAGGGCGTTTGGACAGAGGAACTGGAAGCCATGCAAAAGGAACTACTGGCAAAGTAAAAGTACTCATTTGCATTAATGACTTAATATGGCGGAAGTAGAAGAAAAATACGGGGAGAATAAGCGGGAATACCGGGGGGTTATAGGCTGGCTAATAACCGGGCTTTGTGTCTTTTATAGCCTGTACCATATAGCCTTTGCCCTCCGTCTATTCTCAACCAGAAAACTGTTCATTATGGAGGGTGCCCATGGTGCCCTTAGCCTTGGCTTGATAATACTCCTGGTTTTCCTCCTGGTTCCGCCAACAAAACGTGCCTCCAGAAGTAAGCTCCCGTGGTATGACCTGCTACTGGGCTTAGGCGGCCTGGTGGGTTGCCTTTATATATCCATTAACTTTGAAGCTATTATCGGTTGGAGAATGGAGATTACTTCTGGGGAGCTAGTATTGGGTATTATTACTATTCTTGTCGTCCTTGAGGCGGCGCGGCGAACAATAGGTTTAACAATAACTATCATCGCCGCCGCCTTCCTTCTATATGCCAAGTTTGGCTACATTATGCCAGGTTTCCTGTTTTGTAGGGGGTATGATGTTAGCTGGATAATATCTAATATGTACTTCTGGCCAGAAGGTCTCTTTGGTCTGGTTATACATATTACCTCTACCATCATTGTGGTGTTTATAATATTTGCCGCCTTTCTCCAGGCTTCAGGAGCAGCCCAGTTCTTTATAGATATTTCCATGTCATTGGCTGGACATTTAAGAGGCGGGCCAGCCAAGGTAGCCGTAATAGCCAGTAGCTTATTTGGCACCATGTGTGGAAGTGCGGTAGCCAATACCGCCAGCACCGGCATGATTACCATACCTCTGATGAAGCGAACAGGATACAAACCGCAAATGGCAGGGGCTATAGAAGCTGTAGCCTCCACCGGCGGGCAACTTATGCCGCCGGTTATGGGGGCAGCCGCCTTCGTAATGGCTGAATTCTTGGGTATGTCATACTGGTCAGTATGCATAGCTGCATTTGTCCCCGCCCTTCTTTACTACCTAGCCACTTTTATCATTGTCCACATAGAGGCAGTAAAGGAAGGGATAGCGGGATTGCCTCGGGAATCGCTACCCTCGTTTAAGAAAACACTGGCCAAGGGTTGGATATACTTGGTGCCACTTATCATTTTGATATACTTACTTGGAGTATTACGCTATGGAGCTGACGTATCCTGTATGTATGCTTTAGGAGCATTGGTTCTGCTAACAATGTTTAGAAAGGAAACACGGTGGACACCGAGGAAGCTTGTGGGAGCATTTGAGGCTGGAGCACACTCGATGCTGTCCCTGGGAGCAGTCGCCGGAGCTGCTGGGCTTGTTCTCGGCGTCGTCTCCATGACCGGTCTGGGGCTTAACCTGTCAGCAGCTATTGTATCGATGGCTGGAGGCAATACCCTGGCTCTACTGGTACTGGGAGCGGCGGCAAGCCTAATACTGGGTATGGGATTATCCAGTACACCTTGCTATATACTGCTAGCCATTTTAGTTGCTCCAGCTTTGGTAGGTCTAGGGCTATTGCCAATAGCCACTCACTTATTTGTTTTCTACTTCGGCATGGCAGCCATGATTACACCGCCAATATGTGTAGCCGCCTTTGTTGGTGCTGGTATAGCCGGTGCCTCTATGATGCGGACTGGCTTTCAGGCTTCCCGCCTGGGCTTGGTGATATATCTTGTCCCGTTTATGCTTGTATACAACCCTCTGCTTATGTTGCAAGGCTCGCCGTTGGGAATAGTCATAGCCGTCATTATTGCTGCATTGGGCATAAGCATTTTAGCTATTGGTGTTGGGGGGCATTTCTTACAAAAATTAAACTGGTGGGAAAGAATCATATTGCTATGCCGGTGGAGTTATGTTAATTATACCCAATTACATGATTAATGTAATTGGAGTTGGCGTTGCTGCTTTAATATTTGGTCGGCAGCTTTTACAAAAAAGGAGAATATTGGTAAAAAGGAAGGCTATATGATAATTGATCTCGAACATCATATTTTGCGAGAAGAAAGAACACAGAAAGGAACTAGCCCGTCTGGCAAGATTTGTGAGCGTTACTGGGACACGGACGACATGTTGAGAATCCGTATATGGCAAGACGCTTCACGCATCGAGCGGTCTATCCAGTTCATGGATGAAGCTGGCATAAATATGGCCCTGCTTACGACCCAAGAACACGGCCCGTTGGAAGATGTACGTAAAGCAAACGATTCTTGCGCCAAGATTGTGCAGAAATATCCCGAACGATATATAGGATGTGCCTCCCTCCCACAGGCACAGATTGGAAGCAAACCTGCCTTAGATGAGCTGGACAGGGCGATTAATGGTTTAGGACTAAAGGCGGTACACATCTTCACACACAGCAACGGACTCTATCTTGATTCCAAGGCAATGTGGCCCTTTTATGAGAAGGTTTCTGAGTTAGATATACCTGTTGATGTCCATATATCAGCCAGTCCACCTGGTTTTGACGGTCTCCATAGTCCGTACGCCCTTTACTACGTCATCGCCAGAGAATTTGATATGGCCGCTTCTGTCCTGCGCGTTTGCCTCGGCGGAGTCCTGGAGGACTTCCCTGACCTGAAACTAATAATGAACCACTTCGGTGGTGGTGTCTCATCAGTAATGGAGCGCCTTGATGCCTATGTAAGCTATGCCGACCGACCTGGTTGGCCTGACTTCTATTTGGGTAAACGCTTAATAAGCAAGCCGTGGCGGGAGTATTTCGACAAACTCTACTTCAATATGGCTGGGCGTGAGGCAGGAATAGAGACAGTGAAATGTGCCTTGACCAACATCAGTCCGAGGAAGCTAATGTTTGCCACAGATTGGCCATTTAACTATGATTATGAGCCAGAAAAAGTCAAACAATATGTCGCCGAGATAAGGAAGTTCTCCCTGCCTAAGGAAGACATCGAGGCTATGTTGGGGGGTAACGCAGCAGAACTATTTGGTGTCAAGAAATTGAACCAAGGTGACCGTATTGCACATCCTCTCTAATTTCTTGCTTACCTGAATGCTATAGAGCAGACAGGTATTGCTATGGGAAGCTATCAGGCGTACCATAGTGGAGGTTGCCTGACGACCTGTCCCCTAAAAATTGCAAAGGTTATGAACCGGTATGCTGAGGTCCCTTTACAACCACTTTTTTGTTCTTTTGTAATATCTCGCTTGCCGATAGCTTCTCCTTTCTTGCCTCTTGCCCTTAAATCAGGTAAGATTTTTCAACGAATAGTCAAAGAAAAGGTAAAGTCTCGTCGGATCTGCATATATGAATGAGGTAGGCCTTTCGTACACTTTAGATAGTGAAGTGTCAGCATCACTCTCAACATCTTTTGTATCCCTCTAATACTAAGCTCTGTTCAAACACCAAAAGCGACAACTTGCTCAGTTTCCTAACTTTGCCTCTTCCGGAGTGACCAGGATAAACGATGTCCATGGCTAGTTTCTTCCTTAGTCTCCGCTGCCGCTTCGGCTCTGCGTTCCACAGTGTGCTTAACTGGGCTAGCTTCACCGTTTAAGACCCCCTTTCTGCTTCGTTTGTACACAAAAGGGCGAAGTGTGTAATGCTCTCTGGTGGCTTAGGGACTGAGCCAAATGATATGTTCCCCTTATTATAGTGGTAAAAAACCGTTCAACCGTGACCACTGCTGAGGGCTGCTGAGGAGGATTGACACTGGATTGTGACATTGAACTGGTACCGAAAAGGTGCTCTCGGCTAATGTGGATGCTATCCTCTAGCGGGCTGGACAAGCAGTGGATTGTGTGATATCCTGTGTATTTAGGTTAGGGAAGGAGTGAGAAATTCCGAAAGGAGTACATGACGTGGTCTGAAGTAAGAAGTTATTATATATGGTCCGGGGTTATATATCTACCTTTCCCCTGCAGATATATAATATAGTTCAATCCTCCCCCTCACAATGTACTGTTAACCTGATTTATTGCTGATTTACTATCTTCTCCTCTCATTAAGCTCTTCTGGAACCCACTAAGAATACCCCCTCTTTTCGTGCTATCACGAAAGCGCCCTGGTGCTGAGTATCTATTCCCGGATTCTACTCCTTTACAAGGCGAGAGCACTCATCTGCTCTTGGTATTCCAGATGAAAGGATGGTGAGAACAGTATTCTGATTACTAACAACTGTATCGACATCGATAGCCAGCAGGTATTGCACAATATTGGATACGGCACTGATTGCAAGCCGCCGCCTCGTATTGACTCTTTAATTAATGAGTATGTGGAGAACGCTCACTACCTTATTGAACCATCATATTCATATGTTATCAGGGATATCGAGTGGGCTCGGGGCTCCATCGTCTTTATTGAGGATTCGATTATCTTCAAAAGCCAGGTCATTGCCCAGCTGCTGGAGCAATGCGAAAAGGTTGCAGTGTTCCTGGTGACAATAGGCAAGCACTTAGAGGAAACAGCCTGTCGGCTGGCCAAAGATGGGCTTATACTCCAGGCGACTGTGCTAGATGCAATTGGGTCAGATGCTGTTGAGAGGGTGGCTGACTTTGTCCAAGGCAGAATGAGGGAGGCAGCCAGTGCTTACGGGCTTGTTACCAGCCGACGCTTTAGCCCCGGTTATTGCGACTGGGACATAGGTCAGCAGAGGATGCTCTTTTGGGCTATGAACGGTGATGCGGCGGGGATTCACTTAACCAGTGAGTGTCTAATGATTCCTCAAAAGTCGATATCGGGCATTATCGGTATCGGTTCCTGCAAAAGTAGCGTAGAGAGTTACAACCCCTGTGGAACCTGCGACAAACATGATTGTGTGGGCAGGAGGTAGAGCTGAAGGAGATAGTTCGAAGGGGATTGACCGGGGGCAGATTCAAACCCCTCACTGAAGAGTCTATTCATAGGGTTCACCAGACCGCAATGCGGGTAATCGAGGAAGTAGGCTTTGAGATAAACTCAGAGGTTGCGCTAGACTTCTTCAAGGGGGCTGGGGCATGGGTAGACCAAGGAAAGCGTCTGATGCGCCTACCTCAGAAGAGAGCTATGGAGCTCATAGAGATGGCACCTTCAGAGGTCAGGCTCTGTGGCCAAGATGAGAAGCATGACATCCTCCTGGGCGGGAACCGGGTATACACAGGAACTGGTGGGACTGCCCTCTATATCTATGAGCCGGATCAAAACCAGAAGCGCCCGGCTACTCTGGAAGACCTGAAACGCATCGCCAAACTGGTTGACCGGCTGGATAACATCCACTTGTTCATGCTGCCCACCTATCCCAACGAACTACCCCTGGAGCAGATAGATGTAAACCGCTTCTTTGCCGGGCTGGACAATACCACCAAGCACGTCATGGGAGGCGTTTACACCCTTGATGGGATAAAGCAGGTGATACGGATGGCAGAGAGCATTGCTGGCTCTGGTGAGAGACTTCGTCAACGTCCTCTCATCTCTATGATAGCCTGTAGCATAAGCCCTCTGAAGATGGACGGCCAATATGGTGACTTGGTGGTGGCCATTGCCAAGAGCGGCATCCCACTGGTATGTCCTGCCGAGCCATTGTGCGGGGCTACCTCACCAGTAACACTTGCCGGAAACCTGGTGATCCAGACTGTGGACTCCTTGATGGGTGTAATGCTTACCCAGATTATCAATCCAGGGACACCAGTCATTTTTGGCTCGGTGGCTACCAATACCGATCTCAGAGACCTCAAGTATCTGGCAGGCTCTGTTGAGATGGGTCTTCTCAACGCTGCCGGCGCCCAGATGGCTCAGTCTTACAAACTCCCCTTCTATGCTACTGGTGGTATGACCGACTCCAAAGTATTGGATGCCCAGAGCGGCTATGAGTCTGCTATCACCAGCCTCCTCTGTGGCCTAGCGGGTGCCAATTTCATCCACGATGCCGCAGGACTGATGGAATTCGCACTAACCGCGTGTTATGAGAAGTATGTCATAGACAATGAGATACTGGGAATGGTAATGAGGGCTGTTGAGGGTATAAAAGTTGATGATGACACCTTGGCTTTTGACCTCATCAAGCAGGTAGGACCAGGGGGTAATTTCATTACCGCCAAGCACACCAGGCACTTCATGCGGGGCGAGCACTACCAGCCCTCCCTAAGCGATAGGGATAGCCGGGACGAATGGGAAGCCAAGGGAGGAAAGACCACTTGGGAAAGAGCCGCGGAAAGGGTGAATGAGATTATAGCTAGCCATGACTGGAGCCTACCCGCAGCGATAAGGCAGAGGGTGCTTTCAGAGATAAAAGGTATTGTGGACTGACATATGCTGGTAATTGGAGAAAACATCAACTCATCAAACAAGTCTGTAGCTGATGCTATTGCTAGGAGAGATAAAGAATTCATAGCAAATCTGGCTAGAGCTCAAGCCAACGGCGGAGCCGATTTCATTGACGTGAATGCCGGTATCGGGTATGGTTCGCAGCAGAACGAGGCGGCAACTATGGGGTGGCTGGTGGAGGTAATCCAGCGAGCCACAGACAAGCCGCTGGCTATTGATAGTGACTCGCCAGACGTTATCGAGGCTGCGTTACAAAAATACCGAGGTGAAAGACTGATAATCAACTCTGTCACTGCCGAGCCAGCAAGGCTAGCCTCCATCGGTGCTGTGGCGGCAGGGCGTAATGCGTGGCTAGTGGCGCTGGCTATGGGAGCAGATGGGATACCCAAGGATGTCGAAGGACGCCTGGATGCCTGTGAACTGATAATGGCGCATCTGACCAGATTGGGCATGAAGGCAGAGCAGATATTCTTTGACCCCCTGGTGTTACCTCTTTCTGTAGACCCCAGCCAGGGACTGGTCACTTTACAGACCATAGAGCAGATTAAATCTCGATACCCGGATGCCAGAACGGTGATGGGACTGAGCAACATTTCTTATGGCCTACCCAATAGAAAGCTGGTCAACCGCGCCTTCCTATTGATGGCAGCCTATGCTGGTCTGGATGCAGCAATTACTGACCCCCTTGACACCAAGATAATGAGCTTTATCAAGATAGCCGATATGCTTACGGGAAAGGACTCTTCGTGCAGGGGATATCTCAGGGCCTACCGTAAGGGTGTTATAGTAGACTAGTGCACGTACCCTTATACATAATGCCTGTAGGGAAGAGGTGATTAAAAATGGGTTGGGCCGAAAGAAAGAGTCAAAATAACTCGGTGTGAAGGGAGACAGGAACCGTTATGCGCATAAGACCGCCTAAATTTCATCCCGTCCTAGTAGTCATAGATATGCAAAATGGCTTCTGTGCGTATGGAGGCTCTTACCAAAAGTTTGGAGCCACTATTGGAGCCGATATAGATATATACAGGGATATCATACCTAATGTGAAGAGAATTATAGATATCTGTCATGAACTGCGCATACCTGTCTTTTATACACAACAAGTTAGAGAAGTATCGGGGATAGACCTCCTCACCAGGATGCACCGCATTATACCAGGAAGAAGACTAGAATTCACCAAGATTCCCTCATGTGTGAGAGGAACATGGGACGCAGAGATAATCGATGAGCTGTTACCAACAAAAGATGACCACATAGTGGTAAAAAGGAGGGACTCCGCCTTTCAAGATACCGAGTTCGAGCTGTGGCTGAAGAGTATAGGTGCTGATACAATTATATACACCGGCATAGACACCTGCATCTGCGTAGAAAATTCTATTAGGGAAGGGTTCAACAAGGGTTATGATGTTATATTAGTAGAAGATGCAGTAGCATCTTCCTGGCAGAAGTTGCATAAGGCTACACTAGCGAAGGTGAGGGGTTCCTTCGGCTTGGTTTTGACTACGGGGCAGCTCATAGATATGCTGCGTAATGCTAAGCATGGAGCATCAGCCTTCAGATTTCCTGTGGAGTATGTATCATAGCCATACGTCGGCACTGTTGAGGTCTTCAGTGACCGTGGCACTGAGGTCCTGCATATGGAGCAGGAAAGTGCCGCTTGCTGGATACTTAGGATGTCGATGAAGGTCATTCTGGTGGCATTGCCGATAGCGCCATGGGTGGTGAAGATGGCAGCACGAGACACCCAGCCTATTAACAAGGCTAAGAGATTACTAAAGTGAGAGAATGAGAATGACAGAGGATGTAATAAGCTTAATCAGGGAAAATGTCATTCAGGGGAGAGTAACCCAGGAAGATGAGGGTCTGGAGAAAGGCATGGTCGGCCAGCCTGGAGTGAGCGAGCTTATTTTGAAAGCCCTAGCCCTAGACATAAATGCCCAGGTTATAATCAATAAGGGACTCACCAGGGGCATGGATATCGTGGGACAGAAATTTGATGTCAAGGAGTATTTCATTCCAGATATGCTGGCCTCAGCCGAGGCGGTGGGAGCCGCTATGGAGATACTGGAGCCCCACCTTGCCAGGAGTGGTATCAAGGCTAAGAGCAAGATAGTTGTGGCTACGGTGAAAGGAGACCTTCACGATATCGGTAAGAACATAGTGTCAATATTGCTTCGAGGTGCTGGTTTCACAGTCAAGGATTTAGGAAATGACATCGAGCCTCAAGTCATTGTGGATGCTGTGAGAGATGAGAACCCCCAATTTCTAGGACTATCAGCGTTGCTTACCAGTACCATGATACACATGAGGGACACCATCGAAGCACTCACCGAGAGTGGGCTCAGGGACAAGGTGAAGATTATCATCGGTGGGGCGCCTGTGTCAGAGGAATTTGCTCAAAGCATAGGTGCTGATGGCTACGGCGCAGACGGCTTTGAGGCAGTAAGATTAGTGAAATCTCTAGACTCTAATGTAGACGATTAGGAGGACTCCTGGCTGAAATAGATGCCTACAATGAGGTGGTCAAGAGCGGTCAGTATTAGCAGGTATTCCCCACTTTAATCCTAAGATAGGCTGTTTTTAAGTAGTATATTCCGCCAGGAGCGCCCCATTGATGCTTTTCTGGATAGCATATCCAGGCTTGCATTGCAGATGTTTTGTATGAGTTGATTTGAAACATTTAAAGGCATATAGGAAGACTTTTGGGCAAGTAGGATGTCCTTCTAAACAAACTTGACAATCCACCAAGGAGGTATAAAGTGCCCAGAGAAGGAATTTTAGTTCATGCTCCCTATGAAAGGATATCTAACCAGCAAGTTCTGCAAATTCACCAGACTTCTATGGAGCTTCTGAGTGACCCTGGCTTGATATGTTTTAACAAACAGGCAGCAGAGATATTCCATAACAGTGGTGCGGAGGTAACAGCAGTTTCTTCTGCTGACCATCCATGCTGGCTGATTAAAATCCCAGAGAAGCTTGTTCTGCAGGCTCTCGATAGCGCACCCAAGACAGTCAAACTAGGTGCCAGAAACCCGGATAATACCCTGATAATGAAGGGTGAAGAGCCAAGGGTATACTTTATTTCCGGCTCTGAAACGAATATATGGCTGGATGTTGATTTTCCAAGCTATGTTAAGAAATCTGACCATGGTACTGAGATTCGGGTGGCAGAATTTCACCCACGACGTGGGACCGTTGCCGACCTATGTAAGTCAGCACATGTCTGTGAGCATCTAGAGACTCTGGATGGCTACATTCGTACTGTAAATATACAGGATAAAGACATTACGGAAGATAATAAAGATGTCAACAAGTTTTTTGCCTCCTTGAATAACACCACCAAGCACTTTATGTCGGGGCTAACCAGCCTGAAACAACTGGACAACGTGGTGAGAATGGCAGAGATAATAGTGGGGGGTGAAAAGGAGCTCAAAGAAAATCCCATCATTTCTTTTATCACCTGTTTAGTCAAGAGCCCGCTACAGTTTGTTGAGGACACCACAGATACATTTATCGAGGTTTGTAGAAGAGGATTGCCCATAGTAGTTTCCTCTTCCCCTCAGGCTGGAACCACAGCTCCTATCAAGGAAGCCGGCATTATGGCTCAAATAAATGCCGAAGTTCTAGCGGGCATAACACTAGGGCAGTTGGTAAATAAAGAAACACCGGTAATCTATGGTAGCGTGCCGGTGAGAGCGCGGATGGACACCCTCGGCGATTCCTATGGTTCCGTTGAAACCAGCCAGTACAACATCGACTGCGTTCAAATGGCACGATTCTACAAGATTCCTAACTATTCTACCGCGGGTGTCTGTGATGCTAAGACACCGGGACAACAAGCATCAATAGAAAGGTTGTTCTCGGATATAGTAGTCACTTTGAGCGGGCCCCAGTACTTGCATTGCGCATACGGTCTCCTCGATTGCAATTCCGTTTTCTGTCTACTCCAGGCTGTTTTGGACGATGCCCACTTCCAGATGATCAAGTTTTTCCTAAGGCCGCTGCGGATTAGCGAAAAGGAGATTGCTGAGACCCTGAAACAGATAAGAGAAGTGGTGGCGACACCACAGAAGCTGTACATTCGCTATATTCGCCCCGTGATGCGCAGCGGGGAAATCTCAGCCCCTTATCCCTTTGAAGGGGATGGAGAGAGCGATAATGTGTTCGCTCTAGCCTATGAGAGGATGAATGAGCTTCTTGCGAAACCTGTAGAGCACATAGACCCAGCTACCACTTCTAAGATATTCCAAGAGATTCCTGGCCTATTGTCAAGACTAAACGTATATAAAGAGGGGAGATAGCAATGGGTGAAGACATTATTGTCGCACTTAAGGAAAATGTTATACAGGGAAGAAAGACCCAAGATGATGAAGGAGTAGATGAAACTCTATCAGGAACACCTGGGGTGATAGAGTTGACGCAGTCCGCGCTGGAGAACAATATCCCTCTGGAGGTAATAATCACGCGGGGTCTGACTGCAGGGATGCAGGTTGTAGGAGAGAAATTCTCCACAAGGGAATACTTTATCCCGGACATGTTAGCCTCTGCCGAGGCAGTAGGCGCAGCTATGGATATTCTAAAGCCGCTTCTCGAGGCTTCAAATGTTGAAACGAAAGGGAAATTTGCCATAGCCACGGTAAAGGGCGATATCCATGACATTGGCAAGAATATTGTTGCCATCTTGCTCAAAGGGGCAGGATACGAGGTAAACGACCTGGGCACAGATGTGTCTATAGAAAGAATTATGGAGATTGTCAGGGAAGAAAAACCTGATTACCTGGGGCTTTCTGCTCTGCTAACTACCACGATGGTAGTAATGGGAGATATAATTAAAGCGCTGAAAGATAATGGCCTTAGACATAAGGTCAAGGTCCTGATTGGGGGCGCAGCAGTATCTGATGAGTATGCTAGGGAAATAGGAGCCGATGCCTATTGTGCGGATGGTTTTCATGCCATTAAGGTACTCGATGCTTTCCGAGAAGCGAAGGCGTAGTTCAGATATGGCGGTATTGAAGAAAGGAGACTAATTATGGCGGGAATTGCCGGAATTCAAGGTGCAGACAATGGTGAGTTAGAGCGTATGCTTGAGAGGATCAAGTATCGAGGTCCGCATGAGACCTGGATAAACCATGAGCAAGGGATAAACCTGGGATGCTGCGAGCTCAACCTGGGTGGAGACTCGAAGGCCGGCTCACATCATACATCTGATGGGAAGAGAGCGGTTGTCCTTGATGGGCGTGTATATAATCCAGAAAAATCAAGCATGACTGATGCCGAAGCCGTGCTGCATTTCTATGACAGGTTTGGTGCTCAGTTTGCTAGGAAGATAGATGGGGACTTTGCCTGTGCCGTATCTGACAATGGCAAGTTAATACTGGCTCGTGATGTTGTGGGCATGAAGCCCCTCTATTATGGGCATAGCGATGGGAGACTGTACTTTGCCTCAGAGGCAAAGAGCCTGGTGGATATGGCTGATGATGTTAAGGAGTTCCCTCCAGGCTATGTTTATTCCCAGGAACTGGGATTCCAGAGATATACCTCTCAGGCTGTAGAAACCCCCGATTTTGAAAATTTCGAGCAGGCCAAGAAGGTGCTGGCTCAACTGCTGGAAGAGGCAACAGAGAGACGGATGAAAGACAACGCTGTGGGAGGGATTCTCTTAAGCGGCGGGTTAGACAGCAGCCTCATAACCTACATGGCCCATAAGATAAAGCCAGATATCGAATGCTTTACAGTAAGTATGGAGGAAGGACAGGACCTCCCACTGGCTAAAGATGTAACCAAATACCTGGGCATTAAGCATCACATTTTAATATTCGGTGAAAAGGAGATAAATGACATATTGCCTCAAGCCATTTACCACCAGGAGATGTACGAGGAAAGTTGTGTGCATGGGGCAATTGCCAATTTCCTGGCCGGGCGCTTTGTCAGCCCACACACCAATTGTGTTTTCACTGGTGAGGGAGCAGATGAGTTCCTTGCCGGTTATGATGGTCAGTTCAAGCAGGGAAAAAACCAGGAGGAGGCTGCTAGCATAGTAGATAGGCTTATCAATGTTGCTCATAACACAGCGTTGCAAAGGTTAGACAGATTGGCGGCGGCAAATTCCATAGAAACTCGCACGCCTTTTCTTGACGCCAAGGTGATGGATTTCTCTTTAAAGATTCCGATAGATTGCAAGATTCATGGCCAGGAACAAGTCGGGAAGTGGGTTCTGCGCCAAGCCTTCGATGGTTGCCTACCCGAGCACATCATCTACCAGACAAAGCGGTTCTTTGCCCAGGGTTCAGGTGTAGCTTGGATTATGCACTCGCAGGCTGAGAAACACATTTCCGAAGGCGAACTCGCAGAACACAATAAAATAGAGGGTAACCCATGGTTATCTTCGGTAGAGGAGCTGTATTACTATCGGATGTTCAAGAAGACATTCCCACAGCCTGCATTCGACCGGCTAGTAGGCAGATGGGATCCATTCAGGCCAGATTTCTTTTTGCGCTAGGCAGGACGAGTTCATAACCTGTATCCGTGGGCACGAACTCTCCTCTTTGATTTTGCTGAGACATGAGAGCAGGTCCGGGGCACCGTGGACGGTAACCTGAAGCATAATCGCGAAGAGGAGAAAGAGAGGAAATAGAGCAAGGTCGCATAAGACCGGCTGTCTCGTATGCAATGAAATGGAGCATCTTGGGCTCTGGGGGGTGCATGGTCATCCCCAAACCCCTTTGCCGATGTCGGGTCTGCCGGGAAGCCAGGAAGAAGGGCGTTCCTTATGCCAGAGCCGGACTCTCTGCTTTTCTTCATGATATCAACCTGTTAATCGACACACCGGCGGAGATTGTGAGTCTGTTGAATCGTTCGCCTATCCGCCGTGTCGATTACCTCACCTTCACTCATCTGGACCCTGATCACGTGGAAGGGTTCCGGGTAGTAGAGCAGATTGCTCTGGATTTTCGCACCTGGCGTGCCTATCCAGAAAAACAGATTTGTTTGCTGCTCCCTGAACAGCTAAGCGTACGCCTGAGGGAGATTAGGTCTCAGTATGGTTCCCTGCTTGATTTCTATCAGGAAAGCGGTTTTGTCCGGCTCATGCTTTTTCAGGACAAGGTCCAGATCAAAGACGTTCAGATTACAGCCATCCCGGTGACCCGAGGTTCCCAGTTGGCTTTTGTTTACGTCTTTACAAAGTTAGGGCGCAAGGTGGTATATGCTCCCTGCGATATCAAACCCTTCCCCGAGTATAGCAATGAGGTTCGAAGAGCTGACCTGCTGATAATCCAGCCGGGGATATTTGAAAAGGGGCTGAAACATGGTTTCAGATACCCGGCTGACCATATCTCCAGAACCACCCTCTATACCTTTGAGCAAACCCTGGATCTGGCCGCACGCCTCCAGGCCAAAAGGGTTCTCCTTGTTCATTTGGAGGAATATTGGAATCGGAGCTATGACGATTACCGTGCCCTCGAATCGAAGAACCAAAGGGTCCGCTTTGCTTATGATGGTATGCAGCTAACGGTATGAAACGTGTTCGACATCAGTTAAAATTGGACATATGATTGGGCAAAGAGCCGGGGCCAGGAAAGACTCTGGATATAATCGGCAGACCAAGGCTCACATGGCACTGAAGTCTGAAGCTGAGATATACTACTACCGGATATTCAAAGAGAAGTTCCCAGAAACTTCTTTCGAGAAGCTGGGCACAAGGTGGAGAAAAAACTCTCCCCGGCCAAATCGAATCTCGTCGGCGCTGGCGGAGAGTTCTAGGTTTCGTCCCCTTAAGTGGGCCAAACAAGACTTTTGCAAAACCAATCGAAACTTTCTTTGAACTGTCGATAGCTTCTGCTCCCTCCCCATTTGGGGAGCAGAACTATGAACGTA
>SDBU01004163.1_pt1 | contig 17933 bp, 13 predicted proteins | sample 2277071 | NCBI WGS metagenome assembly SDBU01 (sample SAMN10397929, study PRJNA504765) | marine sediment metagenome | isolation source: marine sediment core GS08_GC12, 126 cmbsf | place: Arctic Ocean: Gakkel Ridge, Loki's castle | collected 2008 | reverse complement strand
TGGTGATGGGGCGCGGACGCTGGAAATCGGGAGTGATGTTGCGCCGCACGCCGATCATATCGAACCCCAGTTTCGCGGCTATGTCCATGATGTCCTGAGCTTCTGCCTGCACGATAGTTTCCCATGAGGCATCTCTGAGCATCTCCATCCTTTCGACGAAGCCACATTTCCTCCCCAGGATCGTCTCACGCGTCGGCGGGTCGATGGCGTACATTTCCCCTATAGGCGTTCGGTCTACTTCCTCGTGCCGGTATGCCTTCAGCACTCTTTCTCTACCTGTCATTGTCTACCTCGTTTTGATGCTACGGCAATGGTTTGGGTCACAAACTGACTAATTATAGCATACCTGAAGAAGTTTTAGAACAAATTTTCGACGTTCGGCTTTTGCCGCCAAAGAAAAGCCGGATTTTGCGGGAATAAACGGGAATAAACATGAGGAATGTCTTGTTCCTATAATTGAAGGAAGAACAAAATAATTGCTTTCGGTTATCAGGGCAAAACTGAGAGCGCCATAGTAGTTTATCCCCTCCTTTTGAACTACGGGCTTTCTGCAGTTGGTGTAGATTCCTTCAATTGCCCTGTCGAAATAGTAGGCGAGCCTTGGCTTCCATCTCCCATAGCCGCACAACTTGTCAAGGTTCGCCTTTTTTATGTTTAAATACACTGATACGTGCGGAACTTTCCTCACAATCTTTTATCGTAACTATTCACGTTGTGCATATTTAGTCCACTGTGGTTTTGTCATTCTGAGCGAAGCGAAGAATCTCGCTATATGATTGCCTTATCCACGAGAGATTCTTCGCTTCGCTCAGAATGACAAAGTGAATAGTTACCCTTTATCAAGCAGACGCTAGAAGAAGATTTCATTTACACGTTCAAGCCAGCGTTCCGCCCGACGTTTGGCCAGTTCGTTGGCAAGACGCTGCTCAGGGAAGAGGTCGGGTTGCGCTGTGAGGGTCTCCCGCAGTGTGTGTTCGAATAGCTTTCTATCCTGAACAGAAACAGCGTAATATTTCGCCAGTAAAAACTTAGCCATCAGATACCTACCATTGCTGATTTCAACAGCCCGTTCCAGATGTTCCTTTGCCTTCATTGGATCGCCACGACCACTATAGTAAGCGCCGTAGAACAGGTGCGCCCCGCCGAAAAAGTAGCTTTCATCCAACTCCAGAACACGCTTCATCATCCGCTCAACCCTGGGCAGTTCGGCGAGCCGCGCAGGTCTATCTTGCTGGAGATTGATGATGCTTCCCCAGGCATAAGCGGTCCAGAAAAGAGCAGGTACGTGCTTTTTCTTCAGGCGATTCAACTCTGCGGAGAACAGGTCCAGGTCTTGCTCAATGACTTCAGGAAACTTCTTCCGGGATTGGGATAGCAATCTCAAGCCGTATGTCCTGCCGCGCTCATAGAAGTCAACAGCGCGTCTTACCTGCCTATCCTTTTCCGCGAGATCGTATTGTTCACTGGCAATCTCTATCCTCTCTTCGATAAAACCAAAGGCGTAGCTGCTGAAACTCCTGGAAGCTAACAGCAGGAGATCAGCATTATCTGGTGTAACTTCCAGAAGCCCCTCAAGCATTTTTAGATTGCCCGGGATCGCCTGTTCCGCAAGTTCCAGATCAGACTCTCTGTCATAGGTATCCGCAGCTTTAACCAGAATGGTCGCCGTTTGATTAGCGGCTATTCTGGACATACTACAACTGGTTGCCATCAAACAGGATATAAATACACTTATTACACAGATTATATTTCTCATAATAGTGGAAGCCAAATTGTGAACGCCGCTCCTTTTCCCACCTCACTTGAGACGTCAATACGCCCTTTGTGCTCATCGACAATGACGCTGTAGCAGATTGAAAGCCCAAGCCCAACGCCAACTCCCATGCTCTTCGTCGTAAAGCCTGGGTCAAATATCCTGTCGAGATGCTCTGGCGCAATCCCTGTTCCAGTATCGCTGATTTCGATCTTGACGTATCCATCCTGGACAGAAGTCCTGACTCTTATCTCCCCACCTTTCTCAACTGCCTCAGAAGCGTTTCTTAACATGCTGTAGAAGACCTGATTTAAGCTGCCCGGGGAGCATTCAATTCTCTGGACGTCGCCATAGTCCTTCGCGACATCAAGTCCCAGCAGAGCAATGGCGTTGTCAAGACCTTCGTGAATATCTGCTCTCTGCCGCTCTGCCTCGTCAAGCCTGACAAAGTTCCGCGGGTTGTTAACTATACCTGCTATTCGATCTGAGGCGGTTCTGCTTGTCTCAATCACATTCTTCAGCACGGTAAGCAGCCGCGTCAACTGGCTGTTTGCCTCAGACTTCTGCGAATTTCCCTGAATCAGCATTGAATTTAGCTTGTCAACCGCGCGGCTAAAAACATCGTTGTTGCTGGAGATCACACCTATTGGGTTGTTCATCTCATGCGTTATACCTGCGACCAACTGCTGGAGCGAACCCATCTTCGCTGTCTGGATCCGTTCAGCCTCTTCCTGCTTGCGTAATCTCTCCCTGAGTTGGGCGGTGGTTCGGCGCTGCCTGCCCATCTGGACGATCAGATATCCCCCGCCGCCCAGGAAGCCCATTCCTCCCAGGACAATGGCGGTGATGAACTGCCACGTCCGATAAAATGGTCGGAATATCTCAATATCAACAGTCGCCGGCGGATCAGATTTGTGCAGATCTACGTCTATTGCCCTTACTCTAAATTGATAATGCCCCGGTTTCAGACTCTCATAATAAGCCCGTGTGTCACTTGTAGCAATGCTCCATTCATCGTCGTGCCCCTCTAAGTGATAGGTGTAGCGTATCCTGCCAGCGCCGCTCCTGAAGCTGATCCCTTTGTACTCAAACATAATGTTCTCTACTGTGCTGGGCGCTTTTATGCTGTCAACGTTAGTATAAGTCTTACCTGCCTGGACCCGAGTAATATGAATACGCGGCTGTATTTTTTTGGCGGGGGGAATGTATCTTAGCACGCCCTCGTGCTCCGTGACAAACCACATAGCGCCGTCATTATCCTCATCCTCAAGAATGATGTGGATGTAGCCGCGGACTAAATCCAGTCGGATGTTCTGGAAATTCTCGCCGTCATATTTGCTGACGCCTTTATTCGTGCCAAACCAGAGATTTCCATCTCCATCCGACAAGATAGATCTAACATTGTTGCTGATCAGCCCATCCTTCGCTGTTATCGGATCGCTAAAGTGCGGCGTTTCCTGACCTGGGTCATCACATTTTACAACCCCTCGGTCAGTTCCGAGCCACAGTCTTCCACTGTTGTCCTCAATGGCGACCTTTACGGAGAGTCCATCATCAACAGTGAAGTTCCTGAAGTTTACGCCATCGTATCTGGCAATTCCGTCATCCAAACCAAACCAGACATCCCCGCCATCAGTCCCCAGAATCCAGTTGATCTGGTCGCTCCCTATCCCATCCTCTGTTGTATATTGCTTCCAGCTTTCCCCATCGTATCTGTAGAGACCATCGAATGAACCGCCTACCCACACATTCCCGCTGTCATCCATGGCAATCTCTGAACCGCGGGCTGAGTCCCACGACTCGAATTTCACACCGTCATATCTGCTCACCCCATCCCCGACAAACCACAGATCTTTTGTCGTTTTATCCTCCAGAATAACGCTAACAAGAGTATTCACAGGGGCTTTTACCCCGGTGACTGGCTCGAAGTTCGCGCCATCGTATTTGCTGACGCCCTTCTTCGTTCCGATCCATATATTCCCCTTACTATCCTGCAACATTGATAGGATTCTGTTGTCTACTAATCCGTCTTGCTGACCAAAGTTCTGAAAGACCTCTCCATCATATTTACTGACGCCTTTCCTCGCTGTCCCAAACCAGAGATTGCCTTCGCTGTCTACCAGAGCGGCTTTAATAGAGTCTTCCGCCAGGCCATCCTTCTCTGTAAACCTCTTCAGATTTTGTATCGCATATTTGCAGACGCCGTTCTGCGTTCCAAACCACAGGTTTTCATCGCTATCCTCCAGAATAGCCCTGACGGAACCCAGAGTTGTATCCTCTACCTTTGGGAAATGCTTAAAGCCCTGTCTGTCATATCTATTAATACCACGATTAGTTCCAAACCACAGAATCCCGTGGCTGTCCTCCAGCATTGACATGATATTGTTGCTGGCCAAACCACTCTTCTTGGCGGTAAACGCCTCGGAATGCTTGCTCTGATAGTCATACCTGATGGCTCCATGACTGCCAGTAGCAAACCAAAGATTACCGCTCTGGTCTTCCAGAATGGAATCGTATTTCAGGACATCAACGTCTAACAACGGCCCTTCTATCTTCGAACTCTTAACGTCTTTTCTGTAGACGCCTCCCTTCGCTCCAAACCACAGATTGCCGGCCCGATCCTCGAAGATTGCCTTTGTTTCCACAGATAGATCGGCAGTGGAGAATTTCATCCCATCATACTTGATGACGCCCTTGTCCGTCCCGAACCAGAGATTGCCGTCTCTGTCCTCCAGAATAGTTCTAACGGCTGATCCGATGGCACTGTCGAACGTCTGAAACCCATTTTCATCATATCTGATGACGCCCTTGTCCGTCCCGAACCAGAGGTTGCCATCTTTGTCCTCGAGGATATGGCTAACACTGTTAAGTTTGTCGTCGTCGAAGTTCTGAAAATCCTTGCCATCGTATCTACTGACGCCCTGGTCGGTGGCAAACCAGACATTGCCCGCTCTATCAGCCAACGCGAAATAGACGTTATTGTTGGGTAGGATCTTCAGGCTCTGGAATTCGCCCCCGTCGTATCTATCCGCCCCGCGAAAACGGGTTATAAACCAAAGGTAGCCTTTCGCATCCTCTCGGATGAACCGTATCGATCCCTGAACCAGCCCGTCCTCAGCAGTGGTATATAGTTCCCACTCCTGGGCGACAGAGATGCTCACCGACACACTGAGCAAGAGAAGGAGTAAGATAAAGGCAACGATGCATTTTTTCACGTTCGTCTCCTGACAGTCGTCTCTTCTCAAGCTACTGTTCATCATCGTTCTGACCAACATTTTACTGATTAGCCTGGAATTGTTGCAGCAAATTATCGACTGCATCTAATAAATCTTGTGGAAAGAGGACATCTGCAAATCCGTTTCGTACGTCCTGCGCCACTTCTTTCCATTGTGCCTGTTCCGCAGATGTGATCTGGATCACTTCGATTCCGTTTTGCGCGAGGGTACCAAGAGATGCCCTGTTTTTTTGGCGGATTGTCTGAATAAGTTCCTCGTGATATTCCCGCGTGATCCGCTCCAGAAGTGTCTTATGGTCCTCAGAAAGCTCATCGTATCGGTCCTTGCTCATGATGGTAGCGCCAATTCCAGCGGCGAGGTGGAAATCAGGAAAAGTAGACATATACCTCACCTCTGTTTGCCACCCAAATGCGAGGCAGCCCAGCGGAGAAGTGTAAACGGTTTCAACGTCACCACTTTTCAGCGACGACAAAACTGTCTGGATCGGTAATAGAACAGGGCTTATTCCGGATGCCGCGATTAACTCCTTTCCGATGGAATCAATATCCCAGGCCCAGACCTTTGTTTGCTGGAGATCGCTCTGAGTTCTGATTGGCTCCGTTGAGAAGAGATGGATGAATCCCAAATCTCCCCATCCCAGAAGGATATAGTCCTTTTCCGCGAATTTCTCCTCAAATCGCGAGGTTAGTCCGTCTCTAACATAGTCCAACTGCTCATATCCTGAAAACAGCATAGGCAATTGGAATATAAAAGCTTCCGGTAGGATATTCCCTGATCCAGTTCCAGTCAGTGATACAGCATCCAACGACCCGCTTTTAACCGATCTAATCAGTCGCTCTTCAGATATACCCCAGTAAAACTGGAATCTGAGTTGTCTCCGGCTTTCCGCCATCAGCCTTGCGTTCATCTCGATGAAAATTCGTCCCCAGTCAGACATCTCGGTAGCCATAGTGCCAAGCGTGATCACCTCCTGACCAGCAGCGTTTCCAGCAACAAGGGAGTATATAATCATCAGGGCGATGAGAGAAAAAACCTGCCTATTCATGCTCCACCCTCCTTGTGAGAATAGTGAGACTTGTTTGCCGCCAAACCACCAATTGGATTAGTGTCGGTTTCCAGGCGGTAGAGCCACTAACGTCCTGTATATTGCTACGGAAATAGTTGTTTTCGTCGTGGGCCGCTCCCTGTAGCTAAACCGATGTCGCCGAACATCAATTGGCTGAACCGAAAGTTTGCTGATTTCACTGAACCAGAATGTAAACTGTCGGCTGGGCAACCCAGATTGAAAGATAACTCAACTACATCGCGCGCACAGTTTATCTTGCTTTTTCTTTAATGTCAACAAAAAACTGGCTGTGTAGCCCAAGATTCTATCTTGGTTCTTAGCCAAATCACCCAAAAGCCAACTTAGAAAGTTGGGCTACAGTCAATTCGCCAACAGTATCAAACTATTTCGATATGCCAGCCCATTTATATTCCTTGATCATCTTCGATTTGGGGGATATAATACTCATCATCACCTTCTTTTGGGCTTTTATCATAGCCAACAGCAAAAAATCGACAGGAGGAAACCAAGATGCCATCAATAGAAGAAATCCTTGAGAGCGCTGATGACCGTATCCAGGGCCATAGGATGGAGGACGTGGTGGTGACCGTGACGGATTCGTCCGGCAGCCCTGTCCCGGATGCCGAGATCACGGTTCAGCAGACAAACCATGCTTTTCTGTTCGGATGCAATATCTTCATGTTGGGCAGGTATGACGACGATGAGAAAAACGATACCTACGAGGAGCTATTCGGCAGCCTGCTGAATTATGCCACGCTCCCGTTCTACTGGGGTGGATTTGAGCGGGAACCGGGCAAGCCTGATTATGAACGGGTTGACTGGATGGCGAAGAGGTGTCAGGAACTTGGCATTTTGACAAAGGGGCATCCGCTCGTCTGGCATTCGGTCGTCCCTGCCTGGATCCCGGCGGACCTGACCGTTCTGGAAGACAGGCTGAGGAACAGGGTTACCGATATTGTTAAGCACTATCGCGGGCTTGTTGACATCTGGGATGTCATCAATGAAGCCACAGTCTCGGAGCGATTCGATAATCCTGTTGGTGAATGGATAAAGAAATATAGAGATGATGTGTGTGTCGGTCTAACGCTGGATTGGGCTTGTGAGGCGAACCCAGATGCAGTGCTCCTGGTGAATGACTTCAACATATCGCCTGCCTATGAAAAGCAGTTGGAGAGCCTACAGAACATGCAGAAGCCCTTTAATACTATTGGGATTCAGAGTCACATGCACTCTAAGCCCTGGGATCTGTCGCGAGCCTGGGAGGTCTGCGAGACGTATAAACGCTTTGGGCTTCCACTTCACTTCACAGAATTGACCGTGCTGAGTGGACATCTCAAAACTGATAGCGACTGGCATAAGCGTCACCTCGACTGGCCCAGCACCGAGGAAGGCGAGAAAGGTCAACTGGAATACGTTGAGAAACTCTACCGCCTGCTGTTCAGCCACCCGGCGATGGAAGCCATAACGTGGTGGGACTTCCCTGACGGATGCTGGCAGGGCGCTCCAGCAGGATTGGTGCGCGCTGATCTGACCCCCAAACCCATATATCACCGCCTCGTGGAGATGGTCAAGGGTGAATGGTGGACGCAGAGCAAAGGGCATACCAACGGCGATGGTGAATATCGCTTCCGTGGGTTCTGTGGGGAATATAGCGCGGAGGTACGCGATTCACAAAGGTCTTTCGCCCTGTCTCGGGGTGAAAACCGTTGGGCGGTTAGGCTGACATAATGACAGATTCTTTGCATCATCTGCCTTGCGCCTTTCTTTTAATAGTAGTCAGCTTTAGAAGGATATCGAGATTCTTGTTTGCAGAAATCATACAAGAGCATTGTTGATAATTCAACCCTCACTCGACGTGTCGAAAAATGCCGTAATATACATCATGCTGTAATGCGCGACAGTTCCACCACGTATCTATGCTGCTATGCTCCTTATCCATATCAACCTCAAATATGTCCTGGATGTTGCCGCAGAACCTATATCCAGGGATTGGATTTCTGCAACTATGGACGAGATGAAGTTGGCATAGTTCCTGCTTGTTTATGAACACAGGAATATGGAAGTTCACGTATTTGTTATGGTAATAACATGTTTCAGATCGAAAAAGTGTTGACATGTATATGGTGTATATGTATAATATAGTGACTATATTGATCCTCGAGGTAGCAATGAGCTATTTTTATTGCACATTATATCATATACTGATCGCCTCCCCTGCATCCAACCAGATGGTCTTACGTCTATGGTCACCTTGTGAAAGAGCAAGATCAGGGCCCAGATCGGACGAAATGTTTCTGTTTTATGGTCAAGGGGAACAAAATGGCTAATGAAGGAAGGAAGAGCGACTGCCGTCGCTACTATCAGATTGCTGGGATCACAATCCAGGTGGATTCTGATCTCCCTATAACGGATACCACCTTTAAGTCCAAATTCAGGAGCTTCAGGGTGGATGGAAAGGGAGAGGACACAGTCATCATCCGACATCACTTCTCTATGCCCGATATTAGCAACTGGGATCTGGGTGAAGAGATCTATCGAGAGACGCCTTGGGCCATCTACAGGAAGGGGGATTCCTGGATATACAAGGGCATTTTGCCCGGTGAAGATGATGAAATCTGGCGGCTTGCTGTCTTCAGCCACGATCACACCAGGGTCGAAATATACAGTGTTAACGCGGGGGCTTTCCATAGGGGTAATTGGTATTCACTTACAGCCTTTCCTACTGACCAGATCCTCCTGGCACGACTTCTGGCCGATAGAGCGGGATGTTACCTGCATTCCGGCGGGGTGATCCTTGACGGCAAGGGTCTGCTCTTCACCGGCCACTCCGACGCTGGTAAAACTACTATGGTAACCATGTTGAAGGATGAGGCTGAGGTTCTATGCGATGACAGGATCATCGTCAGAAAGTCACCAGATGGATTCAGGGTATACGGTACCTGGAGTCATGGGGATCTGGCGCAAGTATCAGCGAATTCCGCTCCGCTGAGAGCCATAACATTCCTGGAGCAGGCTTCGGAGAATCGCCTTATCCCCATCAGTGACAAGAGAGAGATAATAAGAAGATTGCTGTCCTATCTCATAAAGCCTCTTGTGACCGCTGATTGGTGGGAAAAAACATTAACTGTAATAGAGAATCTCATCCGTGAAGTTCCCTTCTACGTTGTTCGCTTTGATAAGAGCGGTGACATAGTAGATGTGCTAAGAGATCTTTAGGAGAAAAGATAATGGAAAGAGAGCTCTACTCTGTGAAGCAGAGGATAAATCAGTTATCTTATTGGAAGAACGAATCCATTCTTCTGCGTAGGTTTACTATGGAGCTTATGGAACGCTGCAATAGTAACTGCATTCACTGTTACATTAACAGACCAGCCGATGATCTCGAAGCTATGGAGAGAGAGCTTTCTACAAAAGAGATAAAGCATATACTTAAAGAAGCCGCCTCTCTGGGCTGCTTAAGTGTTAGATTTACCGGCGGCGAGCCGCTTTTACGGGAGGACTTTGAGGAGCTTTATATCTTTACCAGAAAGCTTGGTATGGCAGTGCTTATGTTCACTAACGCAACCCTTATTACTCCTCATTTGGCGGAACTATTTACACGCATTCCCCCGTTGTTGAGAATAGAGATCACGGTCTATGGAATGAAAAAGAAGTCCTACGAAGCTGTAACCAGGACTCCTGGTTCCTTTGAAGCCGCCTGGCGCGGTATAAATCTACTGCTGGAAAAGAAAGTGCCGTTTATAGTTAAAGGTACTGTTCTTCCACCTACGAAAAGGGAAATGCGGGAATTTGAGGCCTGGGCTGCCACTATTCCCTGGATGAATAAGCCACCTCGTTACTCTGCGTTTCTCAATCTTCGCGGTCGTCGGGATTCAACGGACAAGGACCGCCTTATTAGAGGACTCAGACTTTCGTCTGAAGAGGGGCTGGAGGTCCTAACCAAAGATCAGAAGAAATACCTGGATGAGATGAGGAGATTCTGTTCTGGCTTCATCAGGCCCATGGGTGACAATCTTTTCTCATGTGGGGCAGGGAATAGGGGAGGCTGCGTGGATGCTTATGGCCATTTTCAGGTCTGCGAACTGCTCAGGCACCCCAATACAGGATACGATCTCAAGAACGGCTCCCTCAGGGACGCCCTGACGAATTTTTTCCCGAAAGTGAGACAGATAAAGGCTGAGAATCCTGACTATCTTGACCGTTGCGCCCGTTGCTTTCTGACCGGTCTCTGTGAACAGTGTCCGGCAAAGTCCTGGTCGGAGCATGGGACATTGGATACTCCGGTGGAATACCTTTGTGAGATCGCCCATGCACAGGCCAGATACCTCGGCCTACTTGAAGACGGTGAGGTGGCCTGGGAGATAAAAGACTGGAAAGAAAGGATACGGATCTTCTCCGGAAAAGAGGCAACGTCCGAAAAAATCAAAGTATAAGGTAGACTGAAACGCTTAAGCTTGGTGTCGAGAACTAAGAGTTTGGCGCCAGGAGTCAAGGATCTAGTGTCCAGAATGTGATCGCTTCAGGTTTCTTGGCATCTGTTCACAAGAGAAATAAAGCAAAGGTCACTGTTATGTTATGGAGGAGAACTGATGGAGGTAAAAGCTAGTCTTGAAAAGGTTTACGCGTCATCTGAGGATATAGTGTCCAGGGAAATTGAGGGGGAACTCCTCATCGTGCCTCTAGTTTCTGGTATAGGGGATATGGAAGACGAACTATTCTCTCTGAATGAGACTGGAAAAGTTATCTGGGAACGGCTGGATGGTCGGAAGAGCTTGAGCGAAGTGGCGACGGAGTTGAGTGCAGAATTTGAGGCGCCCGTTGGGGAAATTGAGGAAGACGTGGTTGGATTTGTGGAAGAACTTCTCAAGAGAAGGATAATTGTCGAAACTTCAAATGTCTAAGCCCTCTATCTTCAGCATAAAGGGAAGTGAATTATCCCTTTCCGGGGACGCTCTTATTGGGCTGCTTCAGGCAGTGCTTGATAAAGGCGTTCCGTTCAGGTTCCAAGCTAAGGGTTATAGCATGCTACCTTTCATAGGGGATGGCGACGTAATTACGGTATCGCCCTTGTCCGACGCCTCGCTTCATCTTGGTAATGTAGTTGCTTTTGTTTACCCGGAAACAGGTAAGTTAGCTGTCCATAGGATTGTTGGAAGAGTAAGAGGCGCTCTCCTCATAAAAGGAGATAACATGTTTGACGCTGACGGTTTCATCCCAAGATCAAGAATCCTGGGATGTGTGACCAGGGTGGAGCGGAATGGGAAGAAGGCGCCTCTTGGGCTTGGGGTGGAGCGAAATGGGAAGAAGGTACCTCTTGGGCTTGGACTGGAGCGGATTTTGATAGCCTTTCTGATCCGAAGGCGGCCCTTTTTTCCTTCGCTGCTTCCAATATGGAGAATCATTCGGCCCATTGTAAGGAGACGCATATCATGAGCGAATCGGTTGTTGAGTCTATTCCTTTGCCTGAATTCCCTTTATGGGATAAGATGAGGAAAAGGAGAAGTCTCTCCGCTTTTACGCTAGAACTTACCGCCCGCTGTAACAACGACTGCAAGCACTGCTACATCAATCTTCCAGCCGGAGACAAAATGGCAAAAGAAGAAGAACTTTCTTTTGAGGAGATAAAAGGGATAGCCGATGAAGCTGCTTCGCTGGGGACGGTCTGGTGCCTGCTCACCGGTGGTGAGCCTTTGCTCAGGCAGGATTTTTCTGATATCTATCTTTACCTCAAGAGAAAGGGGTTCTTAGTGTCGCTCTTCACTAACGCCAACCTGATCAATGAAAAGCACGTTGAGCTCTTCAAGAAATATCCGCCCAGGGATGTTGAGGTGTCCGTCTATGGAGTAACTGAAGAGACCTACGAACGGGTGACCCGAAAGCCCGGCTCCTTTGCTTCCTTTATGCGCGGCGTGGATCTTCTTCGTGAAAACGGAATCAGGACTCGCTTCAAGGCCATGGCTCTGCGCTCCAACGTTCATGAAATGCCGGAGATCGCCCGTTTGTGTCGCGAGAGAACAAAAGATTACTTCCGATTTGATTTCAACTTACATCTGAGGTTTGACGGCGATCCGATTAGAAACGAGGAGATAAAGTCCGAGAGAATCTCTCCAGCGGAGGCAGTAGCCCTGGAGCGGGAGTACCCGGAGCGGCTTAAAGCCCTGGAGGAAAAGTGTCAGAAATTCACCGCGCCGGAAAACGATAAAGCCACACATGTTTACCTCTTTCGATGTGGCGCTGGAAGTGTTAGTAGCGATATAAGTTACAATGGTTTTCTTCGTCCCTGTTCGTCCCTCTGGCATCCAGATTACATCTATGATTTGAGGAAAGTGAGCTTCACCGACGCCTGGAACAATCTCATCCCACGAATACGGAATATTCAATCGGACAGGAGAGAATACCTGGAGAAATGTCGTAGTTGTCAGTTGATTAACGTTTGCCTGTGGTGTCCGGCTCATGCCTATCTCGAGACAGGAGAGATGGACGTTTCAGTGGACTGCTTCTGCAAAATGGCGCACGCCAGGGCGGCATTTGTAGATAGAATTGAGCAATAATGGGCTGTCAGGCGCATTTGCCCAAAAAAAGACTTGACTTTTTTCATGCCTTTGTGGTATAATCTTGCTAAATAAGGGCGGTGGCGTGTGTTATACTTAGCGTTGAGGGCGAACACGCATAGGGTTATTACTATCCAGTAGATGTGTTGGTTCTCGGAAATGTTTGTTTAGCTGCCCATAATTGAGCAGACTAGGGTTGGTACGTAACCCTAACTTCCCTGGAATGGATGTAGCTTTTCAGGGAATCCTTGGGTTTTCACCTGAGAGAATACGTGTGAGTTTTTAAGAGCTCTTAAAAACCTTTGGTAAGGAGGTGGAATAATGAGGAAAGAGTGGACTAAACCCAAACTTATCAGTTTATACAGAGGTAGACCGGAAGAGGCAGTGCTCCTAGGCTGCAAGCTTGATGGTGCTGCTTCCGGCCCAAGAGATATTGACGGCGAGTTGGGTGGAGGCGTAGACTGTGATGTAGGCCCTATAAATGACTGCCAACTAATTGGTCAGAGCTAGGAATGTGGATTTGCATACATCTTAGCGAGCCATGATAAGGTTGTTTTTTGGTTCTTGGTGTGGCGGAGAATTTTATTTTGCCGTTACTCCATTTTTGGACCAATTTGCAATCGTTTGTCCTGGTAAGTTTGGAACGAGATGAAGTATTAAGATGGCCAGGGGAATATCTCGAATAGTAGGAGATACGCACCCTGGTCATTTCTATGTATCCTACTTCCGCTATTGCTCACCTGTTTCCCCATTCAATCACAACTTCGGCAATCCTAGATTATTTTTTGTGTCTGAATACTTACTATAATTCTGAACTCTGAAGAGTTTAGCGTGGATTAACAGATACAACACGAGCCACTATCCATCAGACTATAGCAGACCATTGGGATCCAAAATGATCAAGAGAATTGCCTCTGCGCTTTTCAGGCGTCTGCAGAGACTCAAGCGCTACCGTGTTCTGGCGAGAAGGCTGATTGGCAGGCGAGTTAGCTACCGGGTTGCTACTATCGAAGACGCTCATGCCCTCTCAAAGTTCTACGGCTATGATAGGTTTTCTGAATCGGGAGATCCTGTAGAGAGATTCGCCAGACTATTCGAATATTCAGAGGGGCGGGGAGACATTCTGGTTGCCAGCGTATGGAGAGAGATCGTTGGCGCGACAAGTATCAGTTGGTTCCCTGAAAATGGGTCCCTTTATCAGGGTTGGTGGATTTTCGGCCTGTTGGTGCGTGGGCTATATCGAAGACTGGGTATTGGCGAGAAATTGACGCGAATGGCGCTGGAAAAGGTGATACAGGAAGGCGGAACCAGAGTTACTCTTTCTGTCTTTGAGCATAACAACGCGGCTATCAACCTCTATCACAAGATGGGTTTCCAGAAAACCGTTATCCCTGGACTGGAGGAGCAACTGGAAGAAGAGGTCCAGAAGGGAGCACGTCGGCGCATTACCATGTCTCTATTTTTTTCTGAGAGTAAGGAACTAGATCAGCCATAGACCGTTCTTCCATCTAAAAAGCAGATTGCAGATAAAGCTCCTGCTATATCCTTCGTTTATATCCTCCCTCCTACACGCTCCGCCATTGGAATTCAGCGTTCAACGCCTGCAAAGAAATAACTCCCCGATCTTGAAAAATATCACTATCTATTTGAAGTAAGAAATGATATAATGTCACAGACTTTAGGTTCTCTGACTTGGGATTCTTTATCCATTGTTCACCCATTTTAGACCCAGATGTGAATATCATCAGCCGTCAGGGACACCCCAAAGCCTGGATATTTATTGAGAGCTAATATCAAGAGAGGCACAGTGAGATGAAGAAGTTTCTCGGTTTTTGCGGAAATGAGCCGGGCAGCCGCCCACTTCCCTGGGAGCCAACTTCCACTACTGATGAAGACGGTTCATTTGTCAACTGTTCCAACCATATTTTCAGGGAGACAGACCAGAAAGGAGTAAGGTTGTGCGGTGACATTAGAGTATATGGCGACACAGGTAGCCATTTTCTGCTCCATGCGGCTTCAGCGCATAGAGAGGGACGGATCGAATCTGTCTTTCTGCACGCTCATGGGGAATGGGCGTTTGCCGCTGTTGACTGTCCCCAAAGAACAGTGGTCTTGGGGCGCGATCGAACAGACAGTAAGCAGATCTACTTTGCGCAGATTAAGGATGGTTTTGTGTTTGGAACACGCCTATTGGAGGTGGCGAAGGCGGCAGGCGCATGGGAGTATGACTGGTTTGCTCTGGCTGGCTATCAGAAGCGCCATAACAACGTTGAGCGTGATGAGAGAACTCCCTTTAAAGGAGTATTCAGACTTCCTCCAGGACATTACTTGGTCTGGGAAAAGGGCTCATATAAGTTGATCCGCTGGTGGGATCCTTTCCAACACCTGCCAGTTGTACCGAAGAGGATTAAGGCGCAGAGTGATGAACTGCTGAATCTGTTGTCAGATTCCCTGAAGCAACGTGTAGTCGCTATTGATGGCCCCATCGGAGTCACAGTAAGTGGCGGGATGGATTCATCCAGTGTTTTCGCATTGCTGATGCAGGATAAGTCTTTACGGGAACGAGTCCGGCCTTTCTCAGTCACCAATCCGGGACTTCCGATTGATGAAGCTCCGCGTGTCGCTGATCTCATGAAAATGTATGGTCATTCTGTGGAGTGGCTCAGGCCAACAATGCCGTGGGGCGACTTGTATTCCGCTATCAGGGCGCTTTTGGCTATCATCGAAACACCAAGCTCTGCGTTATTCCATGTATATTACGAACTCTATAACGCGATCAAGGAGGCGGGAATTGATAACATCATCGAAGGCTATGGTGGAGATGGTTTCTTCGGAGGTTATAGCTACCACCGCAGGGCTGCATTTATTGAGTTATTGAAGCAAAGGCGGTACATAGCTGCGTTTCATGCTCACGAATCGCTCAGTACAGCTATAAGCCGTGGTCTGAAAGGGCGTTTTAGATTTTTGGAGGATTTCCTGAAACAACCAGAGACTGCTGGGATTAAGATTCTCAAACCTGTTACCTGGGGGGTCGAATCTCTCAGAGCATGTAAGCAGCTACTCGGTTCTACTCCAGGCAGAATGCACACACCAGAGATCAAAGTAACGAGTCCCTCTGACTTCGTGAGTGTAGAAAGAACTAGATCGAATATTGAATTCTTCGGTTCTGCCCGTTTTTTGGTCGCAGATTTAGCACCCATTACAGACCCCTATCCGACCGTTTTTCGAGATTCTCTGCTGTTCTCAGGTCAGGGAGAGGGGCATCGCGTACATGAAAAGATCCTTCTTGCTTTGGGGATTGAGGACCATCAGCCTATTGACGATTGGAGAATACAAGTTTTTTGCCTAGCGTTGCCGATCCCTAGCCTTGTTCACCGGAGAAGCAAGTATATCCTACGTTACGCTATGCGGGATAAGCTTCCGCTATCAATTCTGGAAAGCAAGATAAAGACAGGAATTCTTGGTCCAATGGCGGAGTGGCTCAATGATCCGAAGGTGAGAAGCCAGATCACGGATATAGTTAATGACAGGAGCTTTACCGAATGCCCCCTTATTAAAGGAAAGGAATTCCAGATTGCCTGGATGATGTTTTCAGGAAGGCGGCTACCGAACGCATGGCGTGGTGGTTCCACTATCTTGAAAATCCTCCATCTGTTTATCTGGGATAGAATGGTCCAGGAATCTCGTAGTAATGGAACAGTTTCCTAGTCCGACACCATAGCAATGCACACCAGGGAGAAGCGCATTCAAAGAAAGATAATCAGAGGGGAAACGATATTTTTAATTGACCAGAGGAAGAAAAGCTGATAGCATCCGGGTCGATGGATTTGAAATAAGGACAAGTTCTGAACTCAAGGAATGGGAATAGGCGGAGGCAGAGAAAAATGGTAATGGATTGGAATTCAGAAGTACTACCAAAAGTCGATCTTATAAATGTGGGTTCCAAAGATCTGGTATTGATTGCCAATGGTGATAGACGTAGGTTCGCAAATCTGATGTGTCAGGACGCGCAGATGGAATGCGAGCGGCAACTCAGGGCAGCCCTTGCTGATCTCGGATATAACCTGGTCAGAGCACATCCGGAAGTCGATCCTGAAATGGGACATGGATTTATCGAAACTCAGGCGCAGGGAGCTGCAATTCTTTCCAGAATACCAAAAGACACCCCTATAGTGATCGCTGAAGCTGTCTGGCAGTACAGCAATCACATCGCTTACCCGCTGTGCATGGGAATGCTCAACGCAGCCTTTGATGAGCGTGACATGATAGGCACAGGTATCCAGATAAGAAGACTAAACCAGTCTGAGCTATACGCAAGAATGCAGGAAATACCCAGAAGCGAGGCGGAAGGATATATAAAATATCTCGTTGACAGGGGATTCGGTCTCGAAATTGGCGCTAATAACCTGACGGACATCACCGCTGACGCTGTGATACAATCCGGCCAGATGTACGGCGCGATGGTCAAGCATATTGCTGATGAAGGCCTTGCCGGCGTTGGCATCGCGTATCAACTGGGCCTTGCGAAGCTCTGTGCCGCATCAGATCTTGTTGAGGCAATGCTAAATAGTACAGATAGGCCCCCGGTGGAGTACCGCGGCAGAATAGTAATGCCCAATGAACCCATAATGTGCGCCAATGAAGCCGATATGGGATGCGCCGTCGATCAGACGATGAGCAAGGAGATATACAGAGGAACTAGACTTGACCCGGTATGGTGGGAGACAACACAACACGATCTGAGATGGGGTCACAGCTACAAAAACAAAGGAAAGTATAAAGGCAAAGAGATAGGCATTGACTCCTTTATCTGGGCGCTTGAGCTTTCAGGCAATACCCCCGCTGGTCACATGGAAAACGGATGGGCGGACATGCACGCTGAAAGACAGCCGTATGACTACTTCCCGGGAAACGGTATCTGCACAAAGGGAACTGCAAAAGCAGGAGAGATCATCTGGAGTAGAGTGTATATTGACCAGGGGGAATTGTGCCTGGATATTGGAAGAGGGGCCGCTGTTGAGCTTCCGCCGGAGGAAAGTGATAGGGTATGGGAGGCGACAACCAAAGAATGGCCGCTCATGCACGCAATCACATACGGCGCAACACGCGATCAGATGATGGCAAAGCACAAGTCCAACCACATAACGGTGAGCTACGCGCCTGATGCGGCAAAGGCAAATGAGATAATGTTTGCGAAAGCTGCAATGGCACATGAGCTTGGCTTCAAGGTCAACCTGTGTGGCAGCTATGGACTGGCGGACAGCCTGGAACACAAGGTCGAACAGTCAGCAAGCTATGAAGGACCAGGGATAGTCTAGTAGGCAAAG
>SDBU01004162.1_pt1 | contig 17935 bp, 31 predicted proteins | sample 2277071 | NCBI WGS metagenome assembly SDBU01 (sample SAMN10397929, study PRJNA504765) | marine sediment metagenome | isolation source: marine sediment core GS08_GC12, 126 cmbsf | place: Arctic Ocean: Gakkel Ridge, Loki's castle | collected 2008 | reverse complement strand
CATTCACATCCTTGAGTTCACTGCGGACGTTTGAACCTTTTGCAGCGCGCGTCCCTGCGGCGATGCTGCCGACTTCCCGCACGGCATCCCCGTCCGCGTAGTAAGTCCTGCTCTTCGTCAGCATGAACAGCATCTCATAGGCGCTCGTCGGCCGCCAGGAACCCTTGCGCAGCACAAGGCCGTCATTGTCCCGGCACTTCGCGCAGCCTGAGCAGGCCTCGTATCCCGCTATCTCTCGCGTTGCCGGATGTGTCTCAGACGTCCAGCCTTTACCCATGTGCTCACCGCGCACGCCCCCGCTATTCGGCGCGCTGCACGGAGTTACCTTCACCCGGCACCGCTCCCAGCGCCACCCCTGCAACGATTCCGGCATCACGCTCCCGCTATACGACTCGCAGAAGCTCAGGCCCTTCGCCCATGTGATCGCACTGCGCAGATACCAGCCGTCGTCTCGAAGCGCGAACGCCACGCGCCAGGGCATCCCCATCAGGTCTTTCGCTTTGCAACCTGGTGGGGCCTTGCGACTCTGCTCATTTGAGCGGTTCATAGGTGGGTTGTCCGTATTGCCTACCTTCCCCGACGCCATCGAATCCCCCAGATTCAGCCACAGCACCCCATCGCCCCGCAGTGGCCGGCGCACCGCACGGAACACATCCACCATCTTCTGAATGTATTCGCCCGGTGTACTTTCAAGCCCGAGCTGCCCCTCAACCTTGTAATCCCGGAGCGCCCAGTAAGGCGGCGAGGTGACAACGCAGTGGACGGACTCCGGCTCCATGCCGTTGAGAGTCGTCACCGCGTCACCCTGGATTATCTCGATCATCCCTTTCCTCCCGTCCGCCGCGGCGGACAGCGGGCTCAATTAAACTTTCCCCCGGCCTGCTTTAATACGGAGAATCGTGTTAAAGTGGGCTTTCATGCGCTTCAGACTCAGGGGCTATTGCAAGGGTTAGTCAGGGACTTTCCGCAGCGCCAGACAGTGCCCGCAGTCTACGGGATCGTCCGTTTCCTCGACACCATGGCTTGAGTGGGTGCCGCAGAGAATGCGGTATGCGATTGGCAGGCCCCATGGGTTAAAACGCACCTTCCCGACTGAATGGGCTTTGCCCTTAGCATCACCGTCCTCATTACAAAACCGCGCGTTTATGCACTTCTCAGGTGGCACCCAAGAGTCTTCAGTCGCCATCGCCATCCTCTTCCCCTTCCCGCCGCTTCTTCCACTCGGCAAGGAGCGCGTCGGCTGTGTGCCCAGCGTGTTCAACAAGTTTCTTCAGCCGCTCATTCTCACCCCGCAGCGCTGTGTTATCTTTTCGCAAGCACTCCACGCTGTGCTCATCAAAGCAGCTTGCACAGAAAGGACCACCATCACAGACTTCGCAGAAGAGCGAATCGTCGGCTCTGCCTGCCCTTTCTGTCGGTTCGGCGCAGACGACACATATCTCCAAGCCTCTGTTCTGACTCATGATCCCTCCCCTTTCAAAGCAGCCTCAGCCGACAGTATCGACATCACACGCCTCCTCTAACCCCTCAAACGCCCCGTAGTCAACGAAATCACCCAGATGCACCCCAAGCCCACTACGCTCCGCTAAAAGCCCGTACGTGCGCTCTGGGATGCTGTGCTGACCTTTTGAACGTGCGGAGGCTGCCGGACCTTTATGTGTGGCGCATGGCCCCGTGGTTGCTTGGCCGTTAGCCCCCGCATCGCACGCTCGAAATAGGTTGCAAGGCCGTCGCTCACCGTCCGGCCGGCTGAACAGAGCCCACACATCGGCTCGAAATGCTCGCTGAGATAGCCCACTCCATGACAAGCCGGGCACTTGCGTTCGGAGGTTGGCGGTGGCCCGGTGCAATTTCGGCGCTCTGTATCGGAGAGTTTCCAGTAGTCCAGGCCGCGGGCAGCGAAGCCGCGCCGGTAGATGACAGGGTAGTCAAGCATCAGCAGGGCGTTGATCCGCTTCGTGTATGCTGGCGCCCTCGCTGCAATCTCCTGAGTCGTCGCTATCTCTTGCGGTATCATGGGCCTGCTCCTCTTTCACAGGTATGAGCGCTGCCACACGTTTAATCCGATTGGCGAGGCGGCGCAACTCTTCCCATAACCGCTCGTTCTCGCCCTCAAGCCGTTTGATTGTTGCCCGCGCAACCAAAGCCAAGGCATCGTGCTTGCCCTGAAGCGCCCGAACCTCAGCCCTCGCATCCTGATAGTCTTGCCACGCACCATCGAAACTGCTTATCGCTGCCTTAACCTCAGCCTCCAGCACATCCACGGTCGCCGCCCAGCGGGGGACGCTAGCGCCACCTTCGGCCCCGTACGGATCACAGTCCAAACTCTCCGCTCGCTCATCCTTCGTCAAAGGTTTCGGTTCATCAGTCATTTCTTGCCTCTCCCCCGGATCTCTATCCCTGCCTTCGCTATCATGTCGCGCACTTCTTCGCCGGACTCCTTTACCTCTGGCCCTCCTGAAGAACCGTTAGAATGCTCGTCTCGTATTCGCAGCCAACTCCCGCCGTCACCCGTCGGGGATACGGAGATGACCGCGTAAGGGTCCACGAGCACCACCGCACCATCCTGTCTGCTGGTAAGTTCAATCAGCATCGGCATTCTCCTTCTCAGCGAAAGTAACCGCCACCCCGAGCGCTGCCCACAGGTGGCTCTTGATGCCGTAGAGCGGACCAGGTTGCCGCTTAACGCCGATCTGAGGCACCTTGCCACCCCCAGTAGCCGGGAAACGGTCAATGAGCGCCTGTCGAATGTTCGTATCCTTCGCTCGGGTGTCATGGCACAGGCACATCTTGACGTCGAGACGGTAGACCAAAGTAAAAGCCTCGCCACCCCACGCCTCGACGAATCGTCCCGTCCAGAATACTGTCTCGAAGATGCTCTGTCCTACTACCATCCCGTAGCAAGCGGCCATTTCAATAGCGAGGCGGGCGTCCCACTCATTAGAACATCCCCAGCAAGAGATGAGAAAAAGAACCCTTCTGTTATCGTCGATGCCAAACTCAACAGGCAGTTTGGACTCGCAATCGAACCACAACCACGCACTCTGCTCCGGCCCAGGGTCGATGGCAAGCACTCTCATACCGTCGCCCTCCTGACAGCAGCGCGGATACGCCGGCGGAAGTTGCGTAGCGTGTTGATTCCGCTTTCGTGGTCTTCGGTAGCCCAACTGCACGCAATGTCCGCGCGGGCTTGAATAGCCTCGTGGAGCCCGGCGAAATGAACACAACTATTCGGGGCGACTTGTTTCTGTATGCGGCACTTAGCGCATTCGGTGAATGTTCTGACCCGTTTAACTTCGTCGCAGAATACGCAATGGGTCCCGTCTATTACTCCCCTGAAACTAAATCGTTCCAAGAAATTCTCAACGTCACTCTTGCGCACCCGCAACGTCACCCAGGAACCGTCAGTGAGCTTCCATCGGACTCTCATGTCGTTTCCTCCAGCGCTTTCTGGCCCTGGCGCACCAGCATCGCGAGGTGCCGGCCGCAGAGAATAGATATACCAAGCCCTGAACTCAGATAGGATCTTGCAGGCGCGCCGCAGATAGTCCTCATGTAAGTTCCTCGCTTGCCCATCCGCATTCCACAGCGGTGTGGGCACGCTCCTTTTGGCACCACCTTCTTCACAAACCCCAGCGCCTTCCGCTTCATCGCCGCCTCCTTTAAGTATGCCCGCTGGCCGGTTAGCCGCACCCGGCGCCTGTTTATCCACTCGCGGTTCGTAACCTTAGTGGGACCGATAGACACACGCCACTGAGGCAGTTAGGCGCTCGGCCGTAACACCCGGCGCTGCCACGCCGCAGCGGGCCTCAGTTCACCTTTCCCTCAGCTTCTTGCTCAGCACCCACAGCCGGTCGATATTGCCGACCAACGCGCCTAAAATCAGACAGATCCCGTAAAGCATCTCACCCTCCCTCTTCTGTAGTAGGTGCCCACTTCCACTCTGAAAGATCACGTACATTGAAACACTGACCATCCCCGCTTTCGATGTACACTTCCGCGTGGTCGCCTAAGTCTTCTACGCGGAACGTCAAGCCGCCAACCTTCACAGCGCGAACCTTTGCCACGCCCTCATCGAAATGGTCAATTGGGCGAAAGAACTCAACTGCTCTCCCATCACTTTTCTGCAACAAGTCCCTCACTATCTCACCCTCCGTTCATCCTCAAGACAATGCTTACAGAAGTATCCACAGTGCCGCAGGCCCACCTATCAGCGTGGCGAGCCCGACGACAACACCCCAACGAGGTATACCCGATCCGCTCGGCGGTTTGCTGAAATAGGCCAGCACGAACGCGCCGATGCCTATAAGGATGATCGAGCCCATCACTTTGCTGAACAGTAGAACGCCCGACATGAACGCCTCACTCACCAACTCGGGCAACTTCATCAGCAGTTCCTTCGTGGCGTCGTCCAGCCCGTATCTGACAGTGCTCACGTCGCCAGTCGAACCTGCCACGTCTACCGAGCTCTCTTCCTCGTCCATGCTGGCTTCGACGTCGCCGCCAGCCTCGATTGCCCGGGCAGACGTGGGCAAGGCCCGGCAGCTACACATGCTGGTCGCCAAGATCACCATGACTATCACCCCCGCGGTGAACTTCATCAGGTCGGCCATGTCCCAGCCGTTGTGGTTGACTTCACTTACTTTCATTCAGGGTAGCCTCCAGCCATTGTTCGGCCTCACCACAGGCAGATCGGGCTTGCGCGAGAGGGTGTTCTTGCTGCGTTCCGATGTCGCCCAAGTCACATTTAATCCAGGTCTGGATACATAGCTCCCGTGCGTGCTGTACTCGTTCCAAGGCACGCTTTATTGCCAACCGTTCGAGTTTAATCACCGCCAGTTCCCTCCCCGTTCCGAGTTCCGCCTTCCACTTCGCCAGCGCCTTGTCATTCACGGGTTTCATTCGCGGCCTCCTTCCTGCGCGCGCCTGCCCAGCGGAGGACATCTGCCACGTCCTTCAGGCACCCCGCAGACCAGACGGTGTTTGGATGCGGAAAGAAACAGAACTGTCGCCAGCTTCCGTACCATTTCACTACACCAATCGACAGCCCAGACGAGCGATTAACAAGCCCGTAGGTCGCTGTCTTTCGGCCCGCCTCTGGCAGCGACTCCAGCGCGAAGAAATGCTTGAAGTCCTTCGTTTGCTTACTGGCCATCGGCGGCCTCCTTCGCAATATCTTCTTGCAAAAGCATCCCCGCAGACAGCGGCTGCAACGATGTCTTGCCAATATCGGCAACAGCTTTCGCCGTTTCCTTGCTCGCTGTCACCATTCGTTCAAAAGGGCGCGCCGTCGCCATCAGGAATCTCCTCATCTCTTGGCTCTGAGTAGTCTGCTGTGTCCTCGTCAGCCGGTCCTGCCGGAGGTGCGGCCGGGGGTGCGGCCGGCTTTCCTGCCGGCGGCTTCGTCGTGCTGGCATCCATGTTCCACCGAGCGCTCAGCTTGCGTAGTTCTTCCACAGGTGCTTTGCCACGCTCGCGATTCCAACATGCAAGAACCCACTTCTCTTGCAGGCGGCCTTTGTACTCTTCGTGGCTACAAATGAGCTGCGTGCCCTTGCTACTCATCAGCGGATCGAACTTCGGTTCTTGGAAGTTGCCGTTGAACTGCATCGCAGCCAAACGCTTTTGCGAGAACTCCCACGCCTTATCCGACAGCCACAGTAGGACCTCTCGCATAAAGGGATCAATCTCCGCCCAATCCTCTTTATCTGCCTGATGCGTAATCTCAAACGTCATGCTCAGTGCAGGGGTATTCTTATCCCCTATGGTGACGCTGCTTGCTTCTACCAGGTTACCGAAGTACGTTCCTTCTTCACTCAACATTGTTCGTTCTCCTTGAAATGATGGCTGCACGAATCGTAGACCAGATTTCTGATGGTTCGGCAGGTATTTCCACTTCAACTGGCATCCCGTACCTGTTCTTTGCATCGAACGCATCCCGGCGCTCACAGTAAAGCACCCGGTCAGTCCCGCCTATTCCACGCTTGCGCCCATCCTTGCTATCAATGACAGTAATGAAGGTGCCGAACAGCACAGCATCGGCCCAGCGGTGCGTTACATTCCAGGTCTTGTGGTGCACCGCTGCAACGTATCGGTCGTAGTCCTCCCCAAGCGGGTTCTTGAACGGCCGTATCTGGCAATGAGACAGCAGCAGGATCGTCATGCCCTGATTGTGCAGAACGTCCAGCTTCTGCAAAAGCTGAAGCCAATCGTTGATCGCAACGTCGAAGCCCTTCTGGTAACTGGAGAAACCCTTCTCTCCCCAATCACCCTTGAAATCACGGGTGCATACATGCTCATGGCACAACCGCTCGATACCGCCCATCGCATCAACCACGAGCGTCTTGACGGCGCTTTCTTTAGCGAACTCATCCAGAAGCGCCAACAGCCCCAGCCAGCTATCAATGGACGCGGCACCTACCTCCGGCACCAGACCGGCCCCCAGGAGCGTCAGGTAGCCCGTCTCGCCACGCGCCATGAGGATACCGGGTTCAGGGGCGTATGCTCCGCAACTCGTCTTGCCCCACCCTTCAACGGCGTTGAGAACGATACGCGGCGGCTGGAGCTTTGCTTTCGCTTTGCCGAACGTCGGCACGGTGACATTAGCTGCGGCTTGACTTGTTCGTGGTGGAGCTACAGGTGGCGCTGGTGGTGCTGATGTCTCCTTTGTCATTCCTTCTCCTGTCAGTTAGACAATTCCGGGTGAACGTCATCAACAAGAATAAACCCTTCAGGCAAGGCATCGAAACTCGAATGTGGTCCGAATCCGTTGGTGCAGAGTTCCCAGTACCGGCATCGGCCAAAACTGATACAGTGCTTTGAGTTACGCGGCCAGTGTCCATTCTGCTGGCAGTTGCGCAGAATCTTCGTCCACTGCCACAGTTCGTATCGAGCTTCTTCCAGGTCAGCTTCGAGACGCGGAATCTCCTTTCGTGCAAAGTAATAGTCAGGACGTTCGCCCATGTCAATGGTAAGACGTTCGCCGTATTCGGAGGGTGTTTCTTGACGGGTTTGAAGCGTGTAACCCATTTTCTTGTCTGCACTCTGGCGGGGCTTGGTATTTGTTAGCAATGCACGAACGCCATTCGGGCATAGAACAATTTTAAGCCCCTGTTCATCCAGCAAAGGAACCTGCCGCGGCTTGATCCCAGGCTTGCGAGTTACATCATACAGCACCGTTTTGATCCGGAATCCATACTGCTCTGCCGCATGCCAGTACGTTGAAATCTGCGCGTCAATCCGGAGCCGCTTCCAGTAATCACTATCCGGCGCAATATCCTCACTGGCGGTCTTGTTTTCTTTGAGAACGATGTCGCCATTCGTTGGGGAGAGGATCTGATCGAGCACGCCAGCCAGCTTGAACGTCCGGCTTGCACGCCCGGTCTGCGGATTGATAATCGGTACTTCGATACTCAGCTCGCTGCTGAGAACTTTCAGATCAGCGTCCATCTCTTCCCAGCGCCAGAAATAGCCCGCAAGCAAGCGAGCAACCATCTCGCGTTCAACGAACCATTTGTATTCTTGTTCGTCGCTCATTCCAGGACTCCAGCCATCCTGATAGGGGACAAGAGCATCAAGAATAGCATCATCTACGCTTTTCCCTGTTGCTCGCAGGTGCAAACCCTTATGAAACACCGTGCCGATCCGCAAGGGTGCAGCGTCAACCTCGCGCCGCACACCTGCAATGTAGGCCCAATAGTGCTTCCTGAGACAGTCCCGAGCAGCCTGCATAGAACTATGGGTTAGGATGTTCATTCTTTATCCTTTCAAGTTCAGTGCGTAGTTGCTTTACATCTTCTACGAGTTCTTTATTGCGTTGAATCAGCAAACGCAACTTCCGGTTCTTGTCTTGGATAACCTTTAATTTGCTTTCAGCCACGGCTATCCTCCATGTCGTAGACGAAGACGTAGGGATTGTCTTCGAAGCGGAAGGGGGGCTTCGTGTAGATGGAGTTCCACAGTTCCGCAAAGTAGGCAATCTGCGGAGCGTCTGGCAAGTCATCACGGACAACGCACACAAGACGACACATCAGCCCTGAAACACCACCAGCCCCCGCTGGTTGCGGTGGAACACCCTCAGCGATTGCCTCCTCAATAGTGATGTCCTGCACCGGCTCGCACCGCACCCGCGTAACCGTCCGCCAGATCCGCGCGGCAGCTTTGGGCATGAAGATGCCAGGGAGCTTGTCGCGTTGCCAGCGCCATTGCGGCACCCGATCCCCAACTTGCACAGGCATTTGATCGGCCTGATACCACATAACTGGCCGAACCCCGGGTATTGGCTTCGCGCCGACCAGCGCCTCCCGCACCCAGAGCTCGTCGCCGAGCTCATACTTCGGCGTGGCTATGATGCGAAGGCCGCAAACCTCGTCGTAAACGAACAGCCCGCTCCCCTCGTCAGAGTAGTCAATTACTTCAACACCTTCAGGCGGCTGAGGTTTCACCGGCCTGCGCGTTTGAACCTTGCGCTTATCCAGCAACGCCAGCACGCTCCAGGCGCTCATCAGGATCGGCTTCTCAGCCATCGCCCCCTCCAACCGCAGCGTCCAGGATGTCGTCAAGGCAGATCCCGATTGCAGCAGTGCACTGCACTGAAGGACAAGGGAAGAACCGCCAGCATGTTGTTGCACCGTTCCGTCTGCCCAAGGAATCCCGCCACACCTGATAGCCAACACGGGTCCAAGGATATTTACACCTGCCTGCTGCTACTTCTTGCAGAGCCCGGCAATTCTTCGCATGCTTCCCAACCACCCGAGTTCTCATCGCATCCCCTTTCAGCAATTAACCTTCATGTTTGCGAGGCTCGATGGATCCAGCATTGCAAAGTAAGCAATCATCAGGACTGACAGCAGCCCACTATGGCTCGGGTGTGGATCGTGAATAATCTTGCCATCCTTCCATACCACAGTATGCAGCATGGTCCCCGCCAGTGTAATCTTCGTTCTGGGGCTTGGCCCGGAGGCGAGGCACCATGCGCCCGGGGGGAGATAGGGCAGAACCCAATCGACGTAATTGAGTTCGAGAAAACACAGACCTCGATCCCGCAACCAGCCATAGAAGTTCTCTGGCCACTCGTCCAGCTTCGCACAGAAATTCGGCACCTTCTCAAGCGGGAGTTCAAAGATAGATGCAAGGCACGCCGCGAAACAATTACCTTCTGTGAAGCCAAAAAGAGTCTGATCGACTGGTTTCATCTCACCCTCCCACAGGCCCCGTCGCCAACCAGAACGCCCCGCAGCACGCCGCCACGGCTACCAGGATCAGCCCCAGCAGTGCCAAGCCACCCATCAGGCCAGAGTCCTCAACATCCTCAGCCGAGCGCCCCTGGCCGCCTTTGAATCCCGCCGGTGTGAGTTCGTCGTCTGACATGTCAGGTCTCATCGCCTGATTCCTTTGGAGTGGTAGGCGTGCCTTGTTCGAGCATCGTCCAGATCATGCTTGCGTAATACGCTATCTTCAGCATGTCGGCCTTCTGTTCTTTGAGACCTCTCATACTGCTACCATGACGCCATGTGTATTTCTCGATTTGGTTCATCAGCGTGTGAGCGTCCCATCCTTCGATCAATCCATTCTCGGTGTCCAGGTACTGACCGACTGCATACTCCTCGATATGTGCTTGCACAGCATCCGCAAACTCTTTCCATCGCTTCGCTTTGTTACTCCGTGGTTCTGGCATCATCCCTCCTACTCGAAAAGTGGCTGCGTCATGCGTCCGCCCAGTCGTCCAGAGCCTCGTTGATACGCTTCGCCAGCAGACGGGCCGTCTTACGATCCAGCCGAAAGCTATAAGCATTTATGTCGCTTTCCATGCTCATCACCTTCAATAGGCCACTCCGCGTAAAGGCGACCTCCACATTCGGATACTCGCCAGGCTTGTGCGCCATCCAGCAACGCCCACCGAGTGCCTTCATCTTCCTGTCTTCGTGTTCAGTTGTCATGCTCGCCTCAAAGCTAAAGTAGTCCGCCGGCTGACTTCCCCAAGGCCAGCGTGGGGCTTGCCGCGAAGGTCATCCGCGGTTTGGGACCACTCCCTTCCGGGATGGCGGGCTTCTGCCGCACTATGTCGCGCTTCAGAGTTTCATAGCACACCTCCTTCCGCATGACTGTTATCTCCAAACGTCACTTAAGAATGGGCTGCGCTGTTCAGAGTTCAGGAGCGCCTGCACTGAGATTGTCCTGATCCCTTTGTGGGGGCTGGGGCGATGGCTCATCTGCGTTCCCACATATCGGAACTCTTGCATCGCTTGACTCCACGTTAAGGCGCTTGCTCATGTGCTTGCGCAACACGATACCAGCGCAGCCCAAGAACTGGAGCGGGGGCCGGGAATCGAACCCGATTGGAGCTCCGTCCGCAATACCTTTTGCGCACCCCGCGATGAAAGAACTGAAGCCTGCTGGCCGCTCCCCTGCGCGCAAGTTCGCGGCCCGGCATCACCCGAACCCTTTTATGCTCGCCCCTCAACACCAGCCCTTTCACGGGCCGGACGCGAGCGCCTCGGCCAGTACTCTGGCAGTAGCAGACTCCAGAACATCACAGCTCCAGGATCGTCGGTAGCGGGGCAAGCCATTCTGACAAGCCCTCTCCGAACGTGATGCTCCCTACCAAGAACCCGGAAAACGTAGCCACGCCCCAAACGAAAGCTGCAAAGACAGTCGCATCTTCGCTGTCTTTGCAGGCTTTTATGCCTGCTTTTTCAAAACGGAATGCAGCAATTACGCCGAAGCAGAGAACAAGAGCGCCAACAAGAGTGAAGACGAATCCCCTGAAAGCCACCTGCCGCACAGCTTCCTGGCCAACCGGCGTCAGCAACTCAATCAACCGCTCCATCCATTCCATCGCATTCGCCTCCACAAGTTATAGCCGCTCCATTTCGCAACGGACACCTGCAATCAATACCCGCGTCCTGTTCAGAGACTCGGAGATGCGGCCCACAGCATTGTCCGAGTCCACACATGCTTCGTTCTTATCGCTCCCGGCCTCTGGCACTGCGCCCAACAGAGTCCGAATCTTGTTGTGGGCCACTGAGACCAACTCACCTGCGTTCTCCTCAACTTCCCTCGCTAGTATCTCAACCTTGCTGAACGAATGCTCTCCTGATCCCTCTGGTCCTTCCATCGCGCTACCCTCCAGAAAAGAATTGCCCCTACTCGGAGCCGAAATGCGCTTCAAGATGCTCGTTCTGTATCTCTTCGAGAACGGTGATCTGGTCGCGGAGAATGCCGATGCAAAGGTAGTTTGTTACGGCAGTTATCCATACGACAATCGTCGCAATCGTGAACAAGAGACGCGCAGTGCGCTCATTCACTTCAATCTCCCTTCCTTGTCGCGGGGTCTTTGGCTGTGAACAATTCGTTCAACGCTTTCAAAATCATGTCCGCAGCGTACGGGTGATAGTAGTGATAAACCATGCAGATCGGTTCACTGTTGACCATGTCCAAAATAGCTGTGTGATGCGGGTCTCTTACGGAAGCCCCGAAGCGCGTGACAAACTTGCAGGCTTCCTCGTGGCCGTCTTTACTCATGCAGATGCCCGCCAAGCCCTCTGGCGTATCGCCGTACTTGTAGCAGATCATTTAGCCCTCCCTTCACGCCAGCGATAACTCTTGCACCGCGGGCAGACCTTCGGGCCTTGCTCAGTCAGCGCCCACTGAACCACAGTAGGTTTCGACAATCTCGGCCCACTTCCGCGACACGCGCCGAAGTTGCTTGCGGTGCGCCTTTTCCTTTGCCACTGCTGCACACCACGGTTCCTTGTCACGGAAACTCAGCACAGTGCCCTCTATCAGATCGCTCAGCACTTGAGGTTCCAGGGCGTCGAGTTCCCAGGAGTCGTCGCCGTGTTCGGCAATGTAACCCTCTGCTCGGCTATCTGAGAGCTTGGTGGGGTTCGGCGGGGGCGAATACTGCTCAACCTGATCCCAGTTGAGGGCGATCCGCCTGACCTGCGTATCGCACCCGAACATCCTGAGTCGGTCCTGGATGTCGCGGCTCATGTCCACCCCGCTGGGATCGTGGTCGCCCAAGTGGATGACGACAGTATCTTGCTCATTCTCCTCGTAGGCCAGAAGTCTCTGCGATGCCCCCCACATCTCGCTCTGGGAGACGTAGCCTCGGCAAGAGAAGTAGGGAACGTCCAGGCGCGCGCAGATCCCCTCGATTACCCCGATCAAGGCATCTTTCTCGATCCAGATCTCAACCCGATACGACTGGTCCTCCCACTTGTCGATCCGGTATTGGCCTGCGGCTCCGGCAATAATGTCTCTCGGGCTTGCCCAGTGTGACAGGCTGCGCAAGTTGCGTGTCCGGTCTTCGATAGCATCCCAGTCGATCAGACCGCAGAGGCGCCCATCGTTGATGATGCTACCCAGGCGCTTGTAGCTGCGCTGGGTGTTCGGCAACAGCGCACGCGCCACGAACTGGTAGTAGAGCTGCCTGAGCGTTAAATCAAAGCCCTGAGCCCGGTAGTCGTCAATGATCTCGTTAGCCTGGTCGATGATCTGCAGGCTACTAACACGCAGGTTCTTGATCATGTACGCGATTTTAGGCATCTTGCGTCTCCACCTTGTCTAAATAGCGCTTGCATTTCGGACAACAACGCGGATTAGGTACGCGAGGCACCCATTCGTGCGCACAGTCCTCGTAACTGCATTTCTCGACTGGTATAGTCTTTTTGCTGCTCACTGTTCCACCTCCGATAATGATAATAACCGAACGCTGAGGCAATGTCAAGCTCTTTCCGAAGTTTTTCTTTTTTTCCTACAGGACTGCTTTTTCAACCTCCAGGCACAACGGTTCCCTAACTGCGCCTGCTCTCCCTCCTGCCTCCCGGACTCTCTTTAACTGCAACGCCTTGTCTTCTTAGCTGTCTATGCGTACCTGTACAGTACTAGTAGTACAGAGAAAGAAATAGCTTCGAGACTTTCAGAGAGTTGAGTCCGGTATGGCCGTCGGTCGATGACAGTTCCAAGGACAGTGTAACCGTAAAGGCGACCCTTGGATAAGCGCCCTGATGTGATCCCCTTACGAGGCAGGGCCAATGAAACAGAGCCCGCCGGGCCGAAGCGCTGCGGGCTCTTTGTAGACAGGAGCGGCGTACAAAGCCTGGGGGACCGAGAACGCCGCGCCGTTGCATCCTATTTGTAAACATTTTCGGTCCCCCATAAGTTGATTCTGCTTCTACTATACCGCCCTTCTCAGACAAAGTCAAGTTAAATCAAAAAGCCCCTGAGTTGTCACGCTCAAGGGCCTCTTGAATCTGTGAGCATATCTGCTCGTGCCAGTTCGAACCCCAGTGGCCGCCCTTACCAAGCTGGCCGCGCCGGGTTCGATCTGTTACCTCGTTTCACTGGGGCATAAGCTAATGGAAAGGTACGTTCAGTATAGCACGTTCCCGAGCAAAGTCAAGGATGTTAACGAAATCTGTTTCGTCAACATGCGTCAGCGGAGCGCGCGCATCACATGGGCGCACATACCTAAGCGTGCATCTGATAGGGGGTTAGGGGCAAATGCTTAAAACGAGACGTCTGCGAGTCACATATCAGCGGGTGGCCCGGCGTCTTGCCTGGAATCGTTCCCAGAACCGTTCTGTGCCCAGACTCTTGAGTTGCCGAGCAGTGCGAATCATATCCTTGCGACGTTCTGTGTCTGCATCCCTCCACAGATGCAAGAAAGCATCTGCACGGGCTTCTGGTGAAGGAATGTCAGCTAAGTCCAGGTAGATGCGTTCGACGCCTGCCTTACCCCTCAGTGTCCTCCAGCGGCGAATCACACGCTCTCGTTCATACCGTGGCTGCGTATTGGCAAAGGCGCGGACCTGCGTGTAGGATGCATCATCCCGGAACAGTTCATTGATGCGGACGTTGTTCTTGTGCTGTCTGGTGGCGTATTCACGACTATGGCGTTCGATGTCGCGGCGCTCAGACTCCTTGCGAACAGGCGTGATACGAATTACGCGCCGGAGCCCTGTCACTTCTCGGATCATTTTGTCGTAGACGAGCTTTTTCTTGTCAGGCGGCAGTTTGCTGAGGATGTCATTCGAGGCCCAGGACACCATCGCCACGAAAGGATTATACTCGGAGATCATGGACGTAGCCACGTATTTCGCCCGTTCAGGAGAAACGTTTGCTATCTCACCAAGCTTGCGCCAGAGAGGATGAGTCCGCGCCGTGAACTCTGCTCCAGGTTCGATTTCGGAGCGTCCACGCCAGACGCGTTCTGCTTGCCAGAAGTTCGTATTCGTCGTGTACGCCAGGAAGGCTTCTAAAGTAGGAGGAAGCCCGCCAGCGCCGGGAAGAACATCGTAGATACTTTGCAGAGACGTCACCATATCGCCTACGGACGGCCCTTCACCACCCATCATAAACTCAGCAATAGCCTCGAATGGCCGCAGCAAGGGACGAATAATCTCGGGTTTCGGTATGGTGAGGTACTTCCATCGCTTCTGCTCGTTCTCGTCCTTGAACTCAGAGTCCGGCAGCATGAACCAGAAGTAAGTGTTCTTGATGTAATTCGAGACGTGTTCCGATCCTTCCGGGGCGATTAGATAGTTGACGATGGTAAGTCCTATCGCAGCGGCAGCAGCCTGAGCCACCTTCCACCCGAACAGTGCTGGCTTTTGCGCCGCAGCGCGTAGGCCTGAACGCAGGCCCTGCACGCGGGCGTTCAGATAGGGCCAGCCAGCATCAACAGCTTTGGTCGCTAAGCCTCCTTGAGAAAAGTCGAGGTAGTCTCTGGCGATGTGTGTTGCTTCTTCTGGGGAATATCCTGCCTTCAGGGCGCGTTCTCTCAGTGCAATGCGACTCAGAAGTTCACTTGTCGTTCCAATGTATCCAGCCGCCTCTTCGGCCAAACGGATAGCGCGCTGCGTGCGACCTTTGACAGTGAACCTGCTCTTCGTGCTCGGCATGGCCCGCCTTACCTGGCCCTGATCTGTAAGGAACTCCATCATGCCACCTTCAAGCGCGTAATCCCGCACACGTCCTTTGCGAGCAAGCACGTCAGGCAGAACAGTTACCATGTCCTTTGCCATCTGTAGGCCCGCCAGCGGCAGGAAAGAGGAAAACGGGGAGTTCGCTTGCATCCAGATAAGCCCAAGGTCGCGGGGGAGATTCGTAATGGCAAATGCCGGATTGTAGCCGGTTGCCACTGCCTTGCGTACGGGGGCCAACATGCTCCAGCGGTAGATTGCCAAGGCTGTCTGATTCAGTACAGGGCGCAGGTTATTCCATTCACCAGCCATCTCGGCGGGCATTATAAGGGTTTTGCGCTGTCCTTCTTCAAAGAAGTGGACGACATCTTCGCCGCGTTTTGGCTGCTCATACTTCGGCCCGCCAGTCTTGGCCTGACCAACAACTCTCGCTTCTCGCACAAGGGGATTGTCAGGGACTTCCCGTGCGAATCCAGCCAAGGACTGATTCGCCTTGTTTCGTGCTATTCGGCTCTCAACGCGACTGGTTGTCTCGCCAAGGAAGAAACGCGGGTTGTTGAGCAGCAGCCCTTCGCTACCCTCTTCGAGCGCCCTGATGCCACTGTCGCCCACACTCATAGCCTTCCCGCCGCGAGTCTGCGTACTGGTCGGATCGAGATACTGAACGAATGTGCGAGGAAAGTAGAAGCGGTGATTCTGCTCAAGGAACTGCAATCCCTGGTCGCTGAGGAGCCCGGCTTCATGCAACCTGGAGATATTCTCGCCCATCACCTGCCAGAATGCGGTAGCAGCAGCTTCGATTCGCGCCCATTTGTCTGCTGGCATATCCGTACGCATTCGGGCCAACCATGTCTGGTAGTCCTCTGCTTGGGTGCCTTTAGGATGTGCAATCTCCTTTCCCCGTGCTGCCTGGACGCGGTCAACCTCAACCGTGCGAACAGCCTGGAGATATTCTGCTAAGAGGGCTTCTTCATCCGCGGACTGGAGATGCTGATAGACTGCCTTTTCACCTTCAACGTATCGGACGTTACCCGCCCCAGTCGCCCCCAGTGCAAGGTCATGGCGATCTGCCGCCTGGATGGCAGACTTGTTCTTGCTGGCTTTAAGCTGCGCCTTGACGTTGCCTGACACATCCCACAGTTGATGCCGGAGCAGTTGCAGGGCACTCTGTGACGTCTTCGGAGCTTTGAACTTCGCCTGTTCATCGAACACGTCCTGCACACGGCGAGCGCCGCCACTGAGGTTGCTCTTTGCACGGGCAATGTCGGGATCTTCGCCTGTGCCGAAGCGGACGAAACCGGCGCGGGGGTCAGTAGGACGTGTTGTCGCGAAACGATCGCCTGTGTATTTTCTGTATATTTCGTCCGGGGTTGCCCGTACTCCAGTGCCTTCTTTTACTGTTTTGCGCACTTCGGCTTTTGACAGGTCGCGGGCATCACGCGCAGCAGCAGTTTCTATGCGAGATTGGGCTGGAATCGGCTGGTCCCGGAACCACGCCAAGAACTGCTCTTGGCTTAATTCATGTGGCAACTGAAGCACAGAACGATAGTCCAGGCCTTCCGGAGGAACTGCTGCAGGCGCTTCGGCCCCAGCGGACGGGGGTTCCGCTTCTGTCACAGCAGTGCTTATATCCTTAACAACAATAGCAGGAAACTTTTCTATTCCCAACCTGAAGAGAGCATCTACCCGTGTCGCGCCCTCTAAGATATACGGACCATCCTTATCTATAGCTACGATAAGCGGCGTGATTGTTTTAGATTCTGCGATCTCATCAGCAAGTGCCTGGATAGCTTTGTTGCCTTGAACAGAATAATGCTGCCCTGTAACTCCTGGGAAAGCAGACATTGGGACTTCTCGTACCCCGGGCAGTATTTCATGTTCCGGCAGCGTTGCCTCTATCGAGTCCATATTCGGGACTGGCCGGTCAGTATCAACCGTCAAAGTCCCTACAGACTCTCCTTTGACAACAGGGAAAGCCACTCCAGCTTCCTCATGTAGCCTCCGCCCCTCAGTCTCAGCAACGCGCCTGCCGCCGCGCTCTGGCATTGCGCCGGGGATGCGCGGTGATGGTGCTTCTGCTTCCGGCCTAAGTGCAAGTGGCCTGCCACGGCCTGCTGGGGGGGCTGGCTTGGGCGTCACTGGTCTCGCCGGCGCTGGCTTAGTCGGCGCTCCTTCGGCACGAGGAACGCCCGTCACCTTCTCGGCGTACCCAGGAGGATACCGGCCAGTCTCTCGCTTCATCTTGCGTGCGGCTTTCGCGTCTGCTTTAACCTTGGCTTGTCTGGCTGCCGTCTCACGAGACAATTTCTGTGCATGGCGTTTCATTTTCGCCTGCACATCTGGCGGCAACCGCCCGTTCTTCTTGTAGAAGTCACGGATTCGCTGGCTTTCGCTCGGCGTGAAAGTGTCTCTCCTACCCGCCCCGGATGGGGGCGCTTTCGGTGCTCCAGGTTCTCTCGGTCCTTCTGCGCGTGGTGCTACGCCGCGTGTTCGTGCAGTTTCGTAAGCAGCGATAATCCAGGGCAATAACGCCGCAAACGCCTGATCTCGAGTGTCAGCGCCAGCTGCTTTCGCCTTTGTCCAAAAGACGCCGGATTGAAGCGCGGTCAAGCCGATGCGCACAGCGGCTGGTGTTCCTGGGGCTGCTGTCGTCGCAGACAGAAATGCGCCCATTGCAGCACTTTCGCCAGACGGCCCTCGCCCCACATCAGCCAGTTCCCAGGTCAAAGCAGCCCGTATCGTCGGTCCGAGACTCTTCGGCACAATCTTCTTGGCAACCCAGAGTTCTGCAATAAATGTCGCCAGGCGCGCGCCAACGTCAACTCCCCACTCGCCCCATGTCGCTGGTGCATCAAGCTCAATCTCGGGGAGGATGCGCCCACGTTCGGCAGCAAGTTCATCACGATGCTTTCGCCCTTCAGGCTCCGGTGCGTAATAGCTTTTGAGTCCCACCCACCACATTTCAAATGGATGATCGAAATGGTAGCCTAATTCCTCAGACGCAGTCG
>SDBU01004161.1_pt1 | contig 17936 bp, 15 predicted proteins | sample 2277071 | NCBI WGS metagenome assembly SDBU01 (sample SAMN10397929, study PRJNA504765) | marine sediment metagenome | isolation source: marine sediment core GS08_GC12, 126 cmbsf | place: Arctic Ocean: Gakkel Ridge, Loki's castle | collected 2008 | reverse complement strand
GAAGCCGGTGTAAAGGAAGATGCAGGGACTGACGAAGAAAGCGACAGCATTGTCGAGCCCGCCGAGGACAAAGCGGATCAAGACCCACCTTTGAGTGACAAGGATGATGAGATTTCCGAGGAGCCGATCGAGCCAAGGCCGGCTGCCGAGGAAGAAACGGGTGGAGAAGCGAGTCAGGCGGCGCTGGACAAGGTTGAGGACCTACCCAAAAAGGACCGGTTTGACACGGCTGAAGAGCTGCTGGAGGAGACCCCGGAGTTCTTGGAAGACACGCCGGAAAGTGAGCGGCTGTGGTTTGAGCAGAGGCCACCAAAGGATTTTGACTTCAACGACTAGTAAATTCCGTTGAATTCCGCTTAAACAAGCCAAATTTACACCTAGACACTTATTCGGTTGATATATGGGGTCAGTTAAAGCAAAATAGGTATGCTGCCGATACAAGCAGTGGACGGAACGGATTCCGTTGAAGTGGCATGGAAGCTGCTGCGGAGCGATGCAGAAGGCCCAAGGAAGGGCGAATTTGCGAAGAGGGCGCCTTAGGGCGCCCTCTTTCGCTTTAGAATCTATATCGGCGGTTTACATTTTTGCCGGTTGTATAAGGGGCATTAGCTCAGATGGGAGAGCGCCTGCCTTGCACGCAGGAGGTCGCCGGTTCGATCCCGGCATGCTCCATGGGAAAAGGCCACCCGGGAATGGGTGGTCTTTTTTCATGTATGGACGAGGGCTCGAACCGGCGAAGCCGGTGATCAGGATTTGCTACTTCAAGCAGATCCGTTCTGAGACTGTCAGGTGAGCGGAGTGAACTTGAACAGTCAGGACATTCACGACTTCCCCCCCTTGTGCTTGGCCAGACGAAAACCTTTGTCCAGAAGCTTCGTCGCCTGGCTGTAGGGATTGTGGGAGCGGAGTAGAACTACGCCGAGTTCGGTATTGCCGCGCTTGGCCGTGGCCACAAGGCAGCGGCCGGACTTGTCCGTGTAACCTGTTTTGAGACCGTTTGCGCCCGGATACTTGAGCCTGATCATGGGGTTGTTGTTTGCAAGGTGCAGCTTGCCTCCCTTGATCGGGAACTTAACGGCTATGTATCTTCGGCGCACAATACGGCGAACGCGGTCCAGTGAGAAGTTGGCTCTGGTAAGGGCTGCCAAATCCCTCGCGCATGACCAGTTGCCCTTGTCCTTCAATCCGTAGGGCGAGGTGAAGTGGGTGCAGCCCAGGCCGAGGCTGTCCGCACGCTTGTTCATAAGCGCAACGAACTCCTTGACGGATCCGGAGATGTGTTGTGCAAGTGCGATAGCCGCATCGTTGCCGGAGACGAGCATCAGGCCGTTCATCAGGGCCTCAAGCTGAACCTTCTTCCCACGAGGCAGTACGCCCACGCCTGAGCCTGAGTAGCCTTTGGCCTCCTTTGTAATCATCACGCGTTCGTGCGGCGAGGTGCGTTCAATGATGACAAACGAGGTCATGATCTTTGTCAGGCTCGCGATAGCCAACTTGCGCTCAGACCGGCGCTTCCACAGGACCTCACCAGTCTTGATATTGAAAAGAATTCCTGCACGTGGAGGCTTGCCGAAGCGGATCTTCACATGACGATTCGCAAGTTTCGAATCTACTTCAAATGGAGATTCTGGTTTGGCCACCTTTTTGGGTACGTCGATCTGCCTTGCCGGCTCGCCATCTTTCGACGATGCGCCGGAAAAGAACAGAACCAGCATGGCTGCAGTCACCGTGATAACAGTGGCGAGCAGGAGAAGCCAGGGAAGAGCCCGCCGGCGTTTCCTGCCGCTTCCTTGAAGTACGGGTGGTATCTCACTCATCCCTGGTACCGGTCCTTACTTTTTTGGCTTGTCGAGTAGTGCACCGATGATGCCAAACATGAGAAGTGCCAATATGGCGAAGGCTGTCAGAACAATCGGACTGAAGCTTCCCTGCACGGCGACAAAAATGGTCATGAACGCAAGGAACCCGATGAAGATGAGTGCTGTGCTGAAAACGAAGATTCGCATATTAAAGAAACTGCCTATCAAGCCCGTATTCTGGGATCGGGCTTTCGTCTGAGTGCAAAAAGTTTAATGGCGAGCAGGCCGAACAGGAATCCACCCACGTGCGCAAAGTATGCCACGCCGCCGCCTTCTCCACCGGCCTCGGGAAGGGCGAGTTGCCCGAACGCCGGCAGGAACTGCATGAAGAACCAGATACCGAGCATGATGAGGGCCGGTATCTCGATGATCGTGAAGAAGAAGACGATGAATACGACAGTCAGCACTCTCGCATACGGGTACAGCAATGCGTAGCCACCAAGGACGGCAGCAATCGCGCCGCTGGCACCGACCGTCGGCACCGTTGCATTGGTGTCGATTAAAACCTGTGCAAAAAGTGCAACTACTCCACCCAGCAGGTAGAAGGCGGCAAAGCGGGCACGGCCCATCGAGTCCTCGATGTTGTTGCCGAAAATCCACAGGAAGAGCATGTTGCCTATCAGGTGCAACCAGCCGCCGTGCATGAACATCGACGTGAAGATCGTTAAAAGTGCGGGCGTCTGATCGATACCGCTTTGAAGTTCGATCTCCGCCTTGGGCCCGCATGCAACATGAACACTGTCCACCGGTGCGCAAAACTGGCCCAGGTGAGTGAGTTCGTAGGGGATAGCACCGAACCTGAGAATGGGCTCAGGATTCACGCCGTCCAACCCCAAGGGTCCCTGCAGAAATATGAAGACGAACACGTTTATCGCTATAAATGCAACGGTTATTACCGGGAAGTTGTCCGTGAGGATGTTGTCTTTTATCGGAAACAAGGTCCGCGAAGGATAGCCGCAGCAATATTATCCTTAAAACCGATCAAGATTGGTATATTTAGTGTATGGAAATCCGCACTGCAGACCCATTTAATGACCTGGACGTGATCGACGCACGAGCACCACGGTTCAATCAAGCTGTGATCGGATCGCTGTCTCTGGTTGCCGTGATTACCGGACAGGCATGGCTGCTTGGCCTGCTTGCTCTGCAACTGCTCGTCGGGCTGACACTTGGGCGTCGCTGGTGCCTTCCATGCCTCTTCTACTTTGTGGCCGTACAACCGCGATGGGGTGAGGGCCCGCTTGAGGACTCTCGGCCCCCTAGGTTTGCAAACCTCATAGGGGTGATTTTTCTCGGCTCGGCAACCGTGTCGTTGTATATCGGAGCTTCAACAGTGGGTTGGGTGCTGGGCGGCATTGTCGCTGCACTTGCACTTCTTGCGGCGACGACCGGGCTGTGCGCAGGCTGCGAGTTCTACAAGATTGTCGCGCATCTGCGCGGGGTTCATAAAAAGGGCTCTTCGGGCCAGGTTGATCTTGACGATTTTGACGGGTCGATCAACGGTGGCGCCGTGATCCAATTCTCGCACCCGTATTGCTCTGATTGCAGAGAGTGGGAGGAGCGTCTCAGGGGTGAAAGCACGCCACTAATAGTGGTTGACGTCAAGAATAAACCGGACCTGGCCAAGAAGTACGGAGTCGCGGTAGTTCCGACTGTGGTTGCAGTTAACGCACAGGGCCAAGTAACGGAGCAAATGACACCGTGATCGCCTAGGGACCTGGGCGCTGATTTTCTGAGTGAACACGATCGCTGCGTTGGCCGTGGCTACCATCCGCCACCCGTGGCAAAAGGGAGGTGCAACGTGCAGCGGACGATCGTCGACATTACCGAGTCGCTGACGGATGAGCTTCTGAGCCGAGCCGAGCGGGCCGGCCGGCGCGCACGCGATCACCAGCGACCGGTTATCGCCAGCCTTACGTTTCCGATTCCACCCGACGTCGACGTTGCTGCCTGCGTCTTCGCATCGCACGGAGCCGAAGAGCGTTACTTCCTCTGGGAACAGTGCAATCGAAACGGGTTTGCGCTTGGTGCGATCGGTTCCGCTCTCACAGTCGACCGAGGCCCCGGTCCTGACCGCTTCAGGTGGGCGACAGAGCAGTTGAGCGAGGCGATGCAGGGTGCGATTTTCGATGAAGCGGGCATGGATGACGATGCCCCGCCGGCGACCGGGCCGGTCTGGGTCGGGGGGTTTTCGTTTGCTCCCGATGGTTGCAACTCGTACCAATGGCGCTCGCTGTGGCCCACGCTGCTGACTCTTCCGGTTATTTCGATTGCTCGGCAGACTGACTCCGCGCGAGTTACCGTGAACGTCGTGGTGCAGCCCGATGACGATCCCGGCGAGCTTGCTCGATGGGCAGGCACCAGGGTGGCGGCGCTTCGCTCGGAGCCGATGCCCCCAAGGGATCCAAACCCTGTACGTAGCTACAAGATTAAGAGCGATATCCCCCCGGGCGAGTACGAGCAGAGCATCGCCAATTCGGTTGAGCTGGTAGCTGCAGGCGATCTTGAGAAGGTGGTTGTGGCACGAGAGGTACAGGTGGAGGGTCCCGATCCGTTTCATCCTGGGACCGTCTTTGAGGGTCTGCGGTCAAACTATCCAAGCTGCTACTGCTTTTGCGTGGGCACACCGGAGGCGGTATTTCTCGGAGCCAGCCCAGAGCTGTTGGTGCGCCGCGAGGGTGCTCGGTTGAGCTCGGTGGCGATGGCGGGGTCAGCGCGAAGAAGTGCCGACCCGCGAGTTGATGATCACCTTGGGGAACGCCTACGCCACAGCGTCAAGGATCGAGTTGAGCATGACATCGTCATTCGGGGGATCGAGCGCTCACTCCAGCCTCTGTCGGTGTGGGTATCGGTTGCCGAGGAGCCGGTGCTGATCAAGGTCGAGAACATCCAGCACCTGGCCACCCCGATCCGCGCCCAACTCACAGAGCCGATCAGCGTATTGGATCTGATTGGAGCGCTGCACCCTACCTCGGCGGTTGGTGGTGAGCCCTGGCCTCGGGCAAAGGATGTGATCAAGGAACTGGAGCCGTTCGATCGTGGATGGTACGCGGGCCCGGTTGGATGGGTTGATGCGATCGAGGATGGAGAGTTCTGCGTTGCTCTGCGCTGCGCGCTGCTGCAGAGCAGAAATGCGCACTGCTTCGCCGGTGTTGGAGTGGTTGGAGACTCCGATCCAGAGGCGGAGCTGGCGGAAACCGAGATCAAGCTCCAGGCGCTCTTTTCGGTGCTCAAGGGTTCCTAGCCGCCCAGCCGGCGGGTACCTAAGCAGATAAGGCTTCGGCAACCGCCTTGGAGGCTGTGGCAAACGCCTGTCGATGGAGTTCCACGTTACGCTCCCGTTCGAGCGGCACCTCTACCAAGCCCGGCCTCTCAATGGCCTGCTCCAAGTCGCTGTAACCGGTCACGCGGGAGAAGCTCAGGTTATACAGATCGGCGACCTTGGCAAGGTCCAGCCCTGTGGGCGTACCGAAGAGCTCCTCCCAACCGTCGCGATAGTCGGCGATAGGTAGGAAGGAGAAGATACCGCCGCCGCCGTTGTTGAAAACGATGATGGTGGCATTCAGATCGTGACGCTGCACCGCCAGCAGGCCGTTCATGTCGTGGTACAGGCTCAGGTCGCCGCTGAGTATGAACGTCCGGCCCTTTGTCGCAGCTGCTGCGCCGAGGCCGGAGGAGATCAATCCATCGATGCCATTGGCCCCGCGATTGCCAAGGAAAAAGAGATCGCGACCCAACGAGGGGAAAAATGTTTCTAGATCGCGTACCGGCATGCTGGAGGCGACGTAAACGGTTGAACCGGCCGGTATCCGTCCTGCAAGGGTCGAGTGGATCTTTGGCTCAAACAGTTCGTCGCCGAGTTCCTTGAAAAACCCATCGATGGCGTTCCCCGCGGCGCCCTCCGCTGCAATCCAACGGTCAAGCCAGCCGTTGTTACCTTTGGACACAGTGGCGGCAAGGGCCTCGCAAGTGGCCGCCGGGTCAACCTTGAGAATCCGGTCCGCCACTCTCGTGGGTTCCTGCCAGCAGAGGTCTGGGTCCAGCACTATCTGGGTGGGCGGATCCCTCCTGAGCCACTCGCGAAGTACCTTGGAAGTGGGCATGTCGCCAACTCTCAGAATGAGATCGGGACGAAGGTCCTTGGGTGGGTCGCGCAGGATGAGGTCGTAGTGGGCGATCACTCCCTGAAGGTCATGGGTGCCGCAGCGTAGCTGGGAAGTGGGCTCCGCCAGAATCGGGTACCCGGTGGCGGCGGAGAGGGCAGACGCCGAATCGCGCAGGGCGGGATCGCGCTGCCGGCCGGAGACGATCAGGCCTCTGGGGTGGCCTGATATCGCAGATGCCAACTCAGCGACGAGCTCGTCGCCGGGTTTCGCTGCATCGGCGGTGACGGACGTAAGCGGGCGAGATTCACGGCCCTTCAGAGCCAGTGACTCGGATGCCGAAATGTCGCCGGCGACCGGTTTTGGGGTCAGGGGATCCCGTAGGGGAATGTTCAGGTGTACAGGACCGGCCGCAGGGCCGATAGCGGTTGCATAGGCACGGTCGGCAATGGAGCGAAAGTGGGTCAACCCGGTGTTGTCGGCAGGTTGAACACCGAGCTCGAAGAACCAGCGCACGAAGCCACCGTAGAGCTTGAGTTGATCGATTGTCTGACCGGCACCGGTGTCGCGCAGCTCGGGCGGACGGTCGGCGGTAATAACGATCAGAGGCACACGGGCCTCACTGGCCTCGACGACGGCTGGATAGAGATTGGCGGCCGCAGTGCCAGAGGTAGTGAGAACTGCCACCGGGCACCCGCTCTGCTGTGCCAGCCCGATTGCGAAGAAACCCGCTGATCGCTCGTCTATGTGGCTGAAGACACGCACCCCCGAGTCGTTCCAGAATGCTAGGGCCAGTGGTGCCGAGCGTGACCCCGGGGCGATACATACATGTTGCAGACCGCTCCTGCGAAGCTCCTCGACCAGGGCAGAGCAAAGAGCCGTGTTGCGGTTGGCCATATCCATGTCAGTGAAAGCTACCGGCACCGCGCGTCGAAAGCGGCACCAGGATCACTAAATGCGGCAGTCGTCCAGAGCTGCCTGGTCGATTTCGATACCCAGGCCGGGTTCGGTCGGTGCCTTCATCTCGGCTCCCTGCAGGGGCTGAGGGTCTGCGGCAATCGTCTCGGCCAGCAAGTGCTCCGTTGCCAGGCCCTGAGCCAGCCCGGCAGCGAATCCCTTCTGAGGTAGAAGTGCCGCCAAGTGGGCCGCTGCGGCGATCCCCAGGGGACCGTCGATGGCGCTCGATAGATAGGCCGGCGCCGATTCCATGACCATGCGCGTGGCCTCTATTCCGCCGGCCTTCGCGACCTTGACGGTCACTGCGTCACATCCGCCGCTGGTGACGGCTCGACGCGCATCTTCGGACGATACGACGCTCTCGTCTGCCGCGAGCGGGATTTCCGTGGCTTCATCTACCTCGGCCATCCCGGCCATGGTGGCGACCGGCTGCTCGCAAAGTTCGATGTCGTACTGCTCCAGGTCACTGAGTATGGTGATGGCCTCCTCGGGTTCCCAGATGCCGTTGGCGTCTATGCGAATCTGTGCTTGGGGACCCACCGTCCTCCGGACAGCCGCCACGAGTTTGCGGTCGTTGGCCATGCCCACCTTAAGCTTGAAGGTTTGAAATCCTAGGCTTGCCCATCTCTGCGCCTGCTCGGCAACATCGACTGGCTCGCCAATGGTAAGAGTGGCGTTGCAGGTAATACAGGGAGGCTCCTTGGCTCCAAGAAGTTGCCAGAGTGGTTTTCCAGCCCTCTTGCCCACGAGGTCCCACAGGGCCAGGTCTACTCCGGCGATGGCCTGGGGGAAGCGGCTGGTCTGCCAGAGGCGCTCGATCAGCTCCGATATGTTGGAGGCGTCGGGGTGGCTACCGTGCAATACGGGTGCGTAGCGTTCGTGGATACAGGTGACAATCTCAGAGAGGCCTGGACCGCCTCGAAGTGCCAACGGCCCCGTCTCACCCAGGCCTATCAGGCCATCGTCGGTGTGCAAGCGCACCAGCAGCAGTTCTCGGCGGTCGAGTTTTCCCCGTGCAGTTACGTAGGGCTCTCGAAAGCGGAGTGCGAAGGCGACCAGTTCGACTCTTTCGATCATCGTAAGAGCCTATCTCAGCCTACGAAAGCAGAAGGCCTGCGGCCACCAGTAACGAGAACAGCGCGGAGAGGCCGGCGGTGCCTGCCAGGGCCGAGTTCAGTGACGAGCCGTCGGAGTGTCTCAGCACCGTGCGTACGAGGCGCGGCGCCAGAGGAAGTGCCGCCAGGCCCAGAAGGAGCCAGGGCTTTGCTGACGCAATGGCCACAAAGACAATGCAGAAAAATGCCCCATAGACGGTTGCGGCATAGAGACGGTGTGCCGCATTTCGACCGATCTTGACTGCCAAGGTGTCCTTGCCCGCACGTCGATCCGTGTCGATGTCACGGATATTGTTCACCATGAGCACGGCCGCTCCCAGCATGCCTACCGGCACGGCAAGTGCGAACGCCTCACCACTCAGCGTCAGGGTTTGGATGTAGTACGAGCCCGACACGGCAACGATGCCAAAGAAGAGAAAAACGAAAACCTCTCCCAGTCCCTCGTAGCCGTACGGTCTCGGCCCACCCGTGTAGAGGACGCCCGCCAGAATCGAGACGACGCCCACTGCAAGGATCACCCAGCCGGCTACCACGATCAGGTAGATGCCGGCGGCGAAAGCCACCGCGAACGCGAGCCACGTGGCAACCAGAACCTGGCGCGGTGCGACCAGGCCACCGGCGGTTACCCGTACAGGGCCAAGACGGTCCTCGGTATCCGCGCCCCGGCGTGAATCCGAGTAGTCGTTCGAGAGATTGGTGCCGATCTGGATGAAGGTGGCACCGAAGAGAGCAGCGGCAAATACAAGTGGGTGGAACACTCCCTCGGATGCTGCGAGTGCCGTACCAACCAGGACGGGAGCGATCGCGGCGGGCAGTGTGCGGGGCCGGGATGCCATGATCCACACGCCCAGGGGAACTCTACTGAGGCTGGAGGTACGTGCATGAACCACTCCCTCCCCTTTGCTCGCGTCGCCTTCCATTACGGTCGCCGTGGGAACCTGCCGAAGTCCGGTTTTCGTTTATCTACATATGCGTTGCGGCCCTCTTGGCCTTCCTCGGTCATGTAGTAGAGCATGGTTGCATCGCCGGCGAACTGCTGCAACCCGGCCAGTCCGTCTGAATCCGCGTTGAAGGCTCCCTTCAACATACGGAGCGCAAGCGGTGACAGCTCGAGCATCTCCCTGCACCATTTGATCGTCTCCTCCTCCAGCCGGTCCAGCTCCACAATGGTGTTCACCAGACCCATCTCCTTTGCCTCCTGGGCGTTGTATTGCCGGCAGAGGAACCAGATCTCTCGGGCCTTCTTATGCCCGACGATGCGGGCAAGGTAACCGGCTCCGTAGCCCCCGTCGAAGCTGCCCACCTTGGGACCCGTCTGGCCGAATATGGCGTTGTCCGCAGCGATCGTCAGGTCGCAGACGATGTGAAGAATGTGACCGCCGCCAATTGCATATCCGGCCACCATTGCGACTACCGGCTTGGGTGTACGACGGATCTGAACCTGCAGGTCGAGCACGTTCAGCCGGCCGATGCCCCGCTGGGCCACTTCATCGTCGCCGATGTAACCGTCGTCACCACGGATTCGCTGATCCCCACCGGAGCAGAAGGCCTCCTCGCCCTCTCCGGTCAGGATGATAACCCCAATGTCCGGGTCGTCGCGTGCCCTGTCGAAGCCGTCTTGGAGTTCGAACAGTGTCTGCGGCCGAAAGGCATTTCTAACATCGGGCCGATTGATGGTCAGCTTGGCGATGCCATCGGTGGTTTCGTATCTGATGTCGGTGTATTCCCCGGATGGTGTCCAACTGATTGCCAATTTGTCCCCCATTCCATGGTCTGGCGACGATCGTCCGCGTTACGATAGCTTGCCCGAGACGCCGGTGTGGCTCTGCATCCGGTGTCCCTGGCCAGTACGATCGCTCCATGGAGCTAAATAGCTGGCTTTCAAGGAATGCCGCATCGCTGCCCGAGCGCCCTGCACTGATCGAGGGAGAAAAGACGGTGAGCTATGCCGATCTTGAGCGTCGATCGGCGGTGCTGGCTCACCGGCTATCGGATCTCGGGGTCGAGGAAGGTGATCGGGTGGTCGTTGTTGCAGAGCCCAGCAGCGATTACATCTATCTGATACATGCACTGATGGGCCTGGGCGCCCAGCTCGTGCCCCTCGATCCACGCCTGAAAGAGACCGAGATCAAGACACGCCTGGACGCCATCCAGCCGCAGTTAACGGTTCGTGATCCGAAGGAGCTTCAGGGCTCGGTGAAGCCGGGTGAGACGCAGACTATGTTCTCACTCAGGCAAACCATCGAGCTCGATTCGGTTCACTGCCTGATCCACACATCGGGCACTGCGGGAGTGCCAAAGCCGGTCGAGCTGACCTACGGCAATCACCTGTTCAGTGCGCTTGGCGCCGCGAGCCGCCTGGGGGTTGGTCGGGACGACCGCTGGCTGCTATGCCTACCGCTCTTTCACATAAGCGGCCTGGCGATTGTCATGCGCAGCCTTATCTATGGCACCACCACTGTTGTAAGCCCGCGTTTTGAAGCCGGGGAAATAGAGAGGGCCATCGAGGAGCGCGGGGTTACCCATATATCGCTGGTGCCGACAATGCTCGGGCGCATGATGGCCCTTCCGGGAGCGGCAGGGCTGGACCGCCTCAGTGTGGTGCTCCTTGGAGGTGGGCCCATGCCACCAAGGCTGCTTGCGGACGCGGTAGGGAGGGGAATACCTGTGGCGCCGACCTACGGGCTCACCGAGAGCGCGTCCCAGGTGGCGACACTGGCTCCTAAGCAGGCGGCCAAGGACCCATGCTCCGTTGGACCGCCGCTCATGCATACGCAGGTGAGGATTGACGAAGCGGGAACGATTCTCGTCCGCGGGCCGACCGTGGCCCCCTCAGGGGTGGGGGTGGATGGATGGCTCCGTACCGGCGACCTTGGTCGAATTGACGATGCTGGTCATCTGCACGTTCTCGGGCGCGCGGACAGCGTGATCGTGACCGGCGGTGAGAACGTGGCGCCGGAGGAGGTAGAGGGAGTGATGATTTCGCATCCGGACGTAGACGACGTGGCGATTGTCGGTCGCGAGGACCCGGAGTGGCAGCAGGCGGTCACAGCAAAGGTGGTGTTGCGGGATGGCGCTTGTGTCGGAGACGAGACGGCTCGGGCCCTGAGGGACTTCTGCAAGGAGCAGATGCCGGGGTTCAAGGTGCCGCGCGAAATAGAGTTCGTCGACGCGTTGCCCCGCAACGTTCAGGGCAAACTCAAACGGCAGGAGTTGGAGGATGCGGAGGCGCGCATCAAGTGACTGTTTACTGCGTCACAGTTCCACTGTGGATTGCCACTATCCCTCCGGCGCGCAGCTCGTATCGAACCTCGTCCAGGCCTGCGGATCTCATCCGCTCGGCAAGTGACTCGGGTGCAGGAAACTGTCGCACCGAACGTGGAAGGTAGTCGTAGGCATCGGAGTCGCCGGCCAGTTTCCCGATGCGGGGCACTACTCGATCAAACCACAGCAAGTAAAACCACTTTAGTGGCGGCTTTGGCGGTACGGTTATCTCCAGGCAGACCACTCGGCCGCCCGGCTTCACAACACGAACCATCTCCGCCAGACCTCGATCGAGGTCGGCCAGGTTACGCAGACCGAAACCAACAGAGATGGCATCAAAGTGGTCAGATTCGAAGGGCAGGTCCAGGGTGTTCGCCTGCTCAAACTCGATATCAAGCCCGGCTGAACTTGCCTTCTGCTCAGCGATCTCCAGCATCGGCAACGAGAAGTCGGTGGCAGCCACCTTCCCTCGCGGGCCGACCCTCCTTTTAAGCGATAAAGCAAAATCGCCGGTGCCGCAGCATACATCCAGCGCCAGCATTCCATCGTCCAGAAGCGCGAGATCGGCGGTCCGCTCCCGCCAGCGCCTGTGAAGGCCTGCGGACATGATTGTGTTCATCCTGTCATAGCGACCGGCAATCCGGTCGAACATCGTATGTACGCGGCCCTCATCGGGACCTTGGCCCGGGGTAGTCAACTTTTTCGATGTTTCATTTTGAGCAATCGCAAAACGCCTTGTATTGCTGGATTAGGTGAAGGCGACGGTACCAGAGCAGCGTGCAGTGTCAGGTAGTGGAGTGTCTGACGCCTGGATTGCCTGGCCACTCACGGTTTTAGCGCACGTCCAGGTACTCGAGCTTGTTGGAGTAATTGAAGCCCGGCTCGGGGCCGCCCTCGAGTGAGTAAATCCTACGTCCACGTGTTACACCGCCGAGCCCGTGACGCGGTGTACGCATATCGGGGAGCCGCTTCCACCTGCGTTTAACTATGTTGTAGGACTCGACCTCCTTGATAGTTCCAGCGGGCTCCTCTCCTCCGAAGATGACAATCTCACTCCCAACGGATACGGCGGCAAACCCACTGCGCTCAACCTTCATCGGTGCGACTCTCAACCATTTTCTTTTGGCTACTACGTATCGCTCGGCTGTGCTCAAGTTCTGTGCCGTCGCTGAACGCCCACCGAAGACGTAGATAGACCCTTGAGCAGTTGCGGCCGCAATATGGTTGCGCGCGACTCTCATTGAACGACCCCTGCTCCAGCTTTTCTTGCGAAAGCTGTAGACCGCAGTTGTTTTTAGATCTTGCCCTGATCGGATACCTCCCACTACGAACAGCCTGTTCCCAACTACGGTTGCCGCAGCCGCACTCCTTGCCGCCGGCATCGGTTTAAGCCGCACCCAACGGTTGGTCTTCGGGTTGTACCGGAGTAACGCCTTGCTGTCATTGCCGGGGGATTTATTCCCACCGACAACGTAGAACATGCCCCTGTATGAAACAGCGGCAGCATGATTTAGGGCCAGAGGCATGCTTCTTACCCTCCTCCATCGATCTTTTCGGATGTCATACCGCTCAACTGCAGCCGTTGACTCTGCCGATTCGCTGTTGAACCCACCGGCGACGTAGATATATCTTCCGATACGGGCGGCGGTAACCTCGGTGCGCTTGAGTTGCGCCGAGTGAAGCGGCTTCCATTTGCCTTCGGCTGCCTGTGCAGAGACCGGCTGCCCTTGGTGACTCGGCATATACAAGATCGCAAGCGCCATAAGAATGATGACTGCCAATGGAATGTTGAAAAGATGAGAAAGTCTGCTGTTATGGATTCGGATCACGTTACTGACGTAAGCATGTCACAACATACAAAGTTGCGCCGAGTTTGGTTGCATCTCAGAATTGAGCCTTGAGGCAGGAGGGCCCACCTGTTAGAATTGGTCCGACCATCAGACGGTAGGACTTAGATGCTTAAAGAAGTGGAGCGAATAAAACTCTCGGATCAGGTGTTCAGCCAGCTCCGTGACAACATCTTGAGCGAGCGGTATCAGAGCGGTGAGCGGCTCCCGCCCGAGCGCGAGCTGTGCAACCTTCTCAAGGTCAACCGCAGTTCCGTTAGAGAGGCTTTGAAGCGCCTCGAGCAGGCGCGGCTGATCGAGACACGCCAGGGCGAGGGCAGCATCGTCCTGGACTTTCGCTTGACCGCGGGGTTTGACTTGTTGCGCGACATGATCGAGCCGGCCGGTGAGATAAACGAGGTCTCGCTACGCAGCATCTTCGAGTTTCGCTCCCTGATCGGGCCTGAGATCGCCAGGCTTGCGGCGTTACGAATAGAGGCTCCGGAGTTGGAGGCACTCGAGCAGATCGTCGAGCAGATCGAGGAGTGCGCAGACGAGGATGTGCACCGGTTCCTGAGGCTCGACTTCGAGTTTCATCACACGATGGCCCAGGCGAGTGAAAACCTTGCTCTGCTGCTCATTCAGAACTCGGTGAAAGATGTCTACTTTGCATACAAGGACTTTTTCGTCGCAATTTTCGAGGAGGCTATGGAGGGTCGGGCGATCTATCGGCAGATCTACGAGTCCCTTCGGGACCAAGACGAGAAACGCAGTGAATCACTTTGCCGTGGTCTGATCGAGGAGGGCAACAAGCTGTTCTGGCAGCACTACGCGCAGATGAAAGAAGCTGGTTCGACCTAGAGGAGGCGTCATGACGCAGCTGGTTACTTCCAAGTCGATCAATGGACATGGTTCCCGTGAAGCACCGCCGGTGGTAGAAATGAGCTCGCTTGGGTTGGGCGACTACCCTCGCCTCGCCCGCCTGCGAAAGGAATTGCTGAATGCCCCTCCGGCAATTTGTGTAGAGCGTGCTCGTCTGGTCACCGAGTTCTTTAAGCGTGAGGGTTTCGACGGGCCACGGCCGGTCCTGCGCCAAGCCCGGGCGCTCTCGTACCTTCTCGAAAACCTTCCGATAACGATCTTCGACGATGAGTTGGTAGTAGGCTCTACCACCCGTCACCGCCTGGGAACGGTTCTGTTCCCCGAGTTCATGGCGCAGACAATCTGGCCAGAGTTGCCGACGATCGCCACCCGCGACCACGACCCGGTGACGATCGCCGAAGAGGAAGCCGATCTTCTGGCCGATGAGGTTTTCCCCTTCTGGCGTGATCACACGGTGCATGAGCATGTTCGCCGTGAGGGCGATAATCCCCGGTGCCTTCGTATCGCAGAGCACCTCGTTTTCTACGTTCTTGCCAAGTCGAACGGGATAACGCATGTGATTCCCGACTATGCATCGCTGGTCTCGCGAGGCATGGATGAGCTGATAGATGAAGCAGCGGATGCAGAACGGAAGGCCAGGGATGAAGAAGCTGCCGAGCTTCACGCCGCCGTTCAGGTGGCTCTGGGAGCCGTGGTTGGGTTCGCGGGGCGATACGCGAATGCCTGTGAGGAAAGGGCGCAAGATGCCGACCCTTCAAGGTCGGAGGAGCTGCACGAGGTTGCCTCCATCTTGCGCTGTGTTCCGGCAGGACCGGCGCGCACGCTGCACGAGGCTCTGCAGGCCATCTGGATAACCGAGGTCGCTCTTCATCAGGAAAACAACGATCTCGCACTCAGCTTCGGCAGGCTCGATCAGTTCCTGTATTCATACTACAGAGACGACTTGGCTAACGGTCGTGTGGATGAGAAAAGAGCAGGGGAGCTGATCGGCTCGTTCTTCATCAAGATGGGAGATCACACTCCTCTTGTTCCCCAAGCGGGCCAGGAGATGTTCGGTGGGGTTTCCACGAATCAGGCTGTGACAGTTGGCGGCATGAAGCCCGATGGAACCGATGGCGTAAACGACCTGACCTTCTTGATGGTGAAGGTCTCGGAGATACTTGCTCTCCGAGAGCCGAATATGTGCGCCAGGTTGCATGAAGAGTCGTCACCAGAGTATCGGCGGGTGCTGGTCGAATCTATTTATCGCACCGGTGCGGCACCTGCGTTGTACGGCGACGAGGCCGTGATAGATGCTCTGATCGAGCACGGTGTGAGCCTGGAGGACGCAAGGGATTACGGCGTGATTGGCTGCGTTGAGACGACCAGTGCGGGGCGAACGATGGGAATGACGGGAGCCATTCTCATAAACGTAGCCTCAGTCCTTGAGCTGGCGCTCAATGACGGGGTGCACCCACTCTCGGGATCGCAGATCGGCCCGAAGACCGACCGGTTGAGTAACTTTTCCAGCTTCGATGATGTCTACGAAGCGTTGGAGGGCCAGCTCGAGTCAATAGTTGCTCTGGCCACCGACGGTAACGCCCGATTTGCCGACGCGCACGCGACCCTCCACCCGACTCCGTTGCTTTCAGCACTGATCGAGGGCACAAAAAACAGCGGTCGTGATGTAACCCGCGGAGGCGCGAAGTACAACTCCTCCGGCGTAGCCATCATCGGCCTCGCGGATCTGGCTGACTCACTCACAGCGATGAAAAAAGTCGTGTTTGAGGATGTCAAAGTATCCGCGGCACAGCTTTCCAATGCAATGGATGCGAACTTCGACGGCCATGAAAAAACTCGCGCGCTTCTGAAAGACAAATCTCCAAACTACGGGACAGATGAAAGCTCCGCCGACGAAATGGTGGCCGATGTAATAAGGCTCATAAGCAAAATATTTGAAAAGCATGAAAACCCGCGCGGTGGCCGCTACAACATCGGCTACTGGAGCATTACGATGCACGCGGGCTTTGGCGCTCTTACCGGTTGCCTTCCAAACGGCAGGTTAAAGGGTGAGCCGCTTGCCTCCGGTGCAACACCGTCAAACGGCGTTGCCGTGAAGGGCCCGACGGCGGCGATGGCCTCAACCGCGAAACTACCCGCACCACTGATGGCCAACTGCATCGCCAACAATCACAAGCTCTCCCGCAATCTCTTTGACGAGCCGGGCAAGCTGGATCTGTTCGAAAAGCTGGTGGAGGTCTACTTCAAAAGAGGCGGCATGCAGGTGCAGTTCACCGTACAGGATCGGCAGACCCTGATCGACGCTAGGGACAATCCTGATGAGTACCGCGATCTACTCGTTCGTGTATCCGGATACACGGCATACTTCTGCGATCTCAACCGGCGCATGCAGGACGAGATAATTGCCCGTACTGAGGACCAGATCTAGATGCGTGGTGCTTAATGAGACGATCTGTAAAACAGCTTGGGACGTCGCTTCTGCTGCATGCCTTTGTGCTTGGTATCTGGACGGCCTTCGTATTTGCGCGACTGTTGCTACCGAGATTCCGCAAGGCGGTCGAGGAATTTGAAGCCACTTATCAATTTCGAACGTCATCGGCGTCAAGGCTACTGATATTTTCCAGCGGTCGAATAAGAACTCGTGCTGGTGCGAGCGTGTCGCCCGACTACGAGATCGAGTTCATCGATCTGCCCGGGACGGTGCGTCACATGGTCAACGACTCCAACGACGTTTTGGGTCTGCTGATCGAAAACAAAATCGATCAGACCGGCAACACCTACTACCTCTTCAAGTTCGGGTATCTGTTCGGGCTCATCGAGCGCTCGGCTCGAAACTTGACCTCGAAAATACATATTGGGAGGGCGGCCAGCGATGCCGGGCGAACGTGAAGCCCTGGCGTGCGACGTTCAGCGCTTTTCGGTCCACGATGGCCCGGGAATCCGTACGACCGTCTTTTTCAAAGGATGCCCGCTCGCATGCCAGTGGTGCCACAATCCGGAGACCGTCTCGTACGGCAACGAGCTTGTCTACTCGCAGACGAAGTGCATCCGCTGCGGCGACTGCGTGCCTGCCTGTCCCGAGTCAGCCATCGAGCTTGTCCGAAACGGAGTCGATGTAGACCACCGTCGTTGCACGGATTGCCTGCGGTGCGTGGATGCATGCCCGAGCAGCGCGCTGTCTCCGGCGGCCAAGTCGTACACCAGCGAAAGCCTGCTTGCCGAGGTACTTCGCGATAGTGACTACTACGGCAGAGATGGAGGAATCACGCTTTCCGGCGGTGAGCCGCTGATACATGTGGCGTTTTTGAAGGACTTTCTGCCCGAGGCAAAGGCAGCGGGCCTGCACATCGTCGCCGAGACCGCCGGCTACTGGCCGTACGAGAAGCTTGAACCCATATTGAAGCTGATCGATCTCTTTCTCTTCGATGTAAAAGTCGTGGATGAGAATCGTCACAGGGAGCTAACGGGCCGATCGAACAAGTTGATACTTGAAAACTTGAGGCGATTAGTTACGGACGGCTACAACGTCAGAGTTCGTACACCGTTCGTCCCCGGGCGAAACAGCGATGACGGGAATCTTTCGAAGACAGCAGATCTTCTTGCTGGCCTCGGTCAGTCGATGATTGTGTTGCTTCCGTATCACGCACTTGGAAAAGAGAAGCTTGTGAAAATTGGCGCGCCGGCAAGGCCGAAGGATCTGCGCGAGCCAAGCAAAGAAGAGATAACCGCAGCATCAACCTCTTTTGAGTCGCGCGGAATTCAGGTCTGCCGAGCGTGAGCCTAGGACTTTATCTCGACGCCGTTCCAGAATGCGACGTGATTCTTGATCTTGCGAATCCACGGGTACGGATGCCGGTAAGTCCACGCTGAGTTCTTGTTCTCTTCACCGTCGACATCGACGTTGTAGTAGCCGGCCAGCCCCTTCCACAT
>SDBU01004160.1_pt1 | contig 17936 bp, 13 predicted proteins | sample 2277071 | NCBI WGS metagenome assembly SDBU01 (sample SAMN10397929, study PRJNA504765) | marine sediment metagenome | isolation source: marine sediment core GS08_GC12, 126 cmbsf | place: Arctic Ocean: Gakkel Ridge, Loki's castle | collected 2008 | reverse complement strand
AGGCCCCGGCGCGACCAAATGCGCAAGTTTCCATACATCCGTTATCCGTTTTCGGGTCACAAGTCACGAACGACGAGCGACGAATTTGCCGCGCGATCATTTGCGCAAGCGCCCGCAAAAAATTCGAATATTTTCAAATATTTTCAAACGTTTCGCATCATTTTTCGAATATTTTCGAATATTTTCAAACGTTTTCAATCGTTTTCGAATATTTTCGAACGCGACTTGCGCATTTGATTGAAACAGTCGTCTTGTTCCCGATGTCGTCTCGGACACCTGTCCGCCGCGGCGGATTTCCGCACGTCTGGAGCCCGATGTCATCTCGGAAAATCCTTTCCCCAATAACAAATAGTAAACCATAAATAATAAATTGCTTTACCCCCCTACTCAACTGAACCCACCATACCATCTGCGTTGCTTTCAGCCAGCCGCACTTTCACTAAGTCGTTTCTGTGAAAGGCCTTGTGCGTGTTATTTATGTGAACTTTGAAGTACCGTTCAGCCCTGCCCCAGGCCTGGAAATCGTCTTTTTCTATCAAGATACCGGCAGTTTCGCCGACAAACTGTTGACGGAATTTGTACTGCAATTCGGCATCCAAATCGCGCAATATCTGCGCCCGCTCTTTCACAACCCTTTTATCTACAGTATCTTTCATACATACTGCTGGCGTACCCTTTCGCGGCGAAAATCTAAATATATGCATCTTCGCAAAGCCGCTTTCTTTCGCCAACGCAACGGTAGCCTCAAAATCAGCATCTGTTTCACCGGGAAACCCGACTATAAAATCAGCGGTCATAGCGGGCCTATCCAGTCGCGATGTGATTAGCCGAATTGTCTCGGCGAAATCGTCTGCGCGGTATTGTCTACACATCCTTTTAAGAACGGCGTCTGAGCCGGACTGCAGTGATAAGTGCAGGTGCGGCATAATGTTATCGTATTTGCAGAAAGTATCGAGCAGTCGCGGTGTTACGTCAGCCGGCTCAAGCGAGCTCAACCTGATGCGGGCCAGTTTAGGTGTCTGCGCCAACTCTTCGAGCAGCTCAGCCAGTTTATCGTTTCGCTGATTGGGCCAGCGACTGCGTCTGACGGTCGGCTGACCGAAAGCACCAAGAAACACACCGGTTACGACAATTTCCTTATGGCCGGCTTCTACAAGGGTCCGGGCCTCCCGGAGCACTTGTGCGGGCTGTTTACTGTGAACAATGGGGCGGGTTTTGGGTATGATACAATAGCTGCAGCGCCCGTCACAGCCGTCCTGGACCTTAAGAAACGCCCTTGTATGGCCCTTAAATGCAGTTATTGGTGGAAGCAGTGGCTGATGAGCTAAGTCGGCTTTGTGGTGGATTTTAGAGCGGTTATCGGCTTTAATAGCGGTACCGGCGGCGGTTTTACTATTGACGATTCGGGTCAAGTCAGCTGCGAGGTCACGGCGGGCCGCAATGACGCGGATGTTTTCGTCAAAGACGCTGAACTCGCCGATTTGTACCATCGGCAGGCAGCCACAGGCAATTATAACCGCACCGGGAGAGAGTTTCTGTGCCTTTCGAATGTATTTTCGGCTTTTGGCTGAGGCAGTATGAGTTACGCAGCAGGTATTGATAACAACCAAATCGGGCTTTTCTTTAGACGTTTCGACCTGGTCGAGTCCGAGCCGTTCGAGCAGCTCCCGAATCTGCTGGCTTTCATATTGATTGACTTTGCAGCCAAGGGTATTTATGGCAAAAGTTTTCATAATTGTGGCAAAAGTTCTCATAATATGGTATAATTTATAATTGTTGAGGCGAACTTACAAGATTATTCAAATCAGGTTTGGACCATAATCGAGAGGGTTTATTATGGCATTAGAAACCGGTTCGGTTTGGGCGATAGATATAGGTAATAACTCCCTGAAAGCATTGCACCTAAGCAATGTGGGTGGTGCTGTTGAAGTAATCGGCTTCGACAATATCCAGCACGGCAAAATCCTCACAGGGGACGTAAAGCCAGCCGAACGCGATGAGCTGATTGCTCTAAGCCTGCGGCAGTTTGTCAAGCAGAATGACCTTGGCAAAGATGCTGTGGTGGTATCTGTGCCGAGCCAGAACAGTTTCGCGCGTTTTGTTAATCTACCACCTGTTGCGCCGAAGCGTATTCCGGAGATTGTCAGGTTTGAGGCGGCTCAGCAGATTCCTTTCGACATCAATGATGTTCAATGGGACTGGCAGATGTTTGAGCAAGGCGAGAACGCTGAGAGCAAAGTTGGTATCTTCGCGATAAAAAATGAGGTTGTCAGTTCGGTGTTAGAGCATTTCAGCAGAGAGGACATAACTGTCAGCTATGTTCAAATGGCCTCGATGGCGCTGTTCAATTACGCGCTGTATGACCGCAGTGATTTGCTCAATTCGGACAGCCAAGGGGTAGTTATCCTTGACATCGGCGCGGAAAATAGTGATCTGGTTGTCTGCACGAAGTCGACGGTCTGGCAGCGAAGCATCCCGATAGGCGGCAACGCTTTTACAAAGGCGGTAGCAGAGGCATTCAAGCTGAATTTTGAAAAAGCTGAGAAGCTCAAGCGTACTGCAGCGATGAGCAAGTACGCTCGTCAGATATTCCAAGCGATGCGGCCGGTCTTTACGGAATTAGTCTCCGAGGTTCAGCGGTCACTGGGTTTTTACAACAGTTCCAATCCCAATACTAAATTGTCGAAGATTATCGCGGTCGGCGGCGGGACGAAGATGCGCGGCCTGCTTAAGTATCTACAGCAGACACTGCAGATACCTATTGAAAGACCGGATTCGTTCAAGAAGCTTGCGATAAGTTCAAGCGTTTCGGCGGCGAAATTTCACGAGAATGTCTGCGATTTTGGTATTGTTTACGGTCTTGCTTTACAGGGTTTAGGCCTGGCCAGGATAGAGAGTAACCTGCTACCCCGCAGTATTGCCCGGTCAATGGCCTGGGCGGGTAAAGTCAAGTACTTTACTGCTGCAGCGTGTGTGGTGCTTCTGGTTTCACTTATGTGTTTCGCAAGAACCAGTCTGGATAGAATCAGTTATGCAAATAGCAGTCAAGTTCGACAAAAGGTCAACGGTATTATTAACACTGCCAGACAGGCCAGCAGCAAGCTCAAATCCCAGGAAAGCAAGGCCTCCGGTTCTGAAGCGATAATACAAAAGGCATTTGAACCACTGAAGTATCGTGATGTGGTTCCACTATTGCATCAAACCATCATCTCGGTTTTGCCGAACGAGAAAAACAATCCCGAACAGAAGGAGCTTTATAAGGCTTTTGGCGATGGTGATGTAAAAAAGGTTTTGGAAATTCCCCGCAAGGAACGGAAGCAGATATTTGTAACAAATATGTCAGTTTACTTTGCGGATGATATTGCTACTGCGGAGTTTGGTGGCAAAGGTTTCCTGAAGGAGGGTAAAAGGAAGAAAACAACTACATCCATGCCTGGTATGATGATGCCTGGTATGGGTATGCCTGGTAGGCCTGGTTGGATGATGCCTGGTGGTATGGGTATGCCTAAGACGCCTCCTAAGGTTGCTCTAAAGAGGTATGCTAAAAAAGGCGAAAAAGGTGAAGAGGTAGGTGGGGCTGGGTTTGTAGTAACTATAGCCGGCTACAGTCCCTATAAGAACATAGGTGGACTGATGGACCCTGCCGGAGTGGAAAACGACCCGAATAAATGGGGAGTTGTTACTCGGCTGTTGCGTCTTGATGATATTGTTGACGGGAATAGCCCGTTTAAGCTGTATAGGAAAGCTGAGATTGAGCATTTCAAGCTGGAAACAGGTGAAGTGGCTTGGGATGCTAAAATGCCTGTAGGGGTAGGTATTGAGGATACCAAATCTAAAAAATCAAGGAGAGATGAGATTGATGAGCAGATTTTGATTGACCCTATGACAAAGGAGATTATCAGCAGGGTTGCTGAGTTGGACAAATACGGAGGAGAGGAGATCGACAGGTCGGGCAACGTTGTTTATAAAGTCAATGACCATTGGTTCAGGTTAGATGTTAAATTCGCTTGGAGAGATGCGCCGGAGTCGAATTATTAAGGCTGCAATCCCGGCGTGCTGTGACAGAAGAGCCAAAGAGCAAAATAGGCTGGTGAACTAAAATGAATGTCTCTCAAGTTAAAGACCTTGTACAAAAACTAAGTGTTCTGAAGAATTATTCATCGTTGTTAGTGCCGGTTATTATAGGGCTGGTTGGTGTGTTTCTTCTTATACCTACCCAACTAATGAGCGGTAAGCTCAAGAAGCAGATAGCAGCTGAAAGTATTTCGATAGGCAAAAGGGTTCAGTCCCTGAGTAAGAATGCCGTTGCCCGCAACCAATGGGAAGTTGAGCAAGAGTATCAGCAGGCTTATGAAAGTGATGCCAATCAAACAGCGCTTTTAGCCAAGCAAAGCACTCAAAGACAGCTTTTAAGCTATAAAATATTTCCTGAGCCGAAAGATACCTCTACATTGATTTTTAAGGAATTCGGTCGGAAGTTTCGCGATGGAGTAGAGAGGTTAATTACCCGTGTAAATGCCCGTGATTGTCCCACAGATGCCGAGCTGGCCAGGTCTTTGCAGAGCTCTACTTTATCACGTTCTCGTCGGGGTATGGAAAGGCGGAGTTCCTATCGAGGCTCGGGGGAGGTTGAAGCTACGATAACGGATGTTCTTTGCCGAGAGAAAGCAGAATCTGCTTCTGTTTATGCTAATCCAGCTGATTTGAGCGGATACGAATTCTGGAAAGAGTATGAGTATATCGGGATGGACGAGGCAGTTAAGGATTGCTGGTATTGGCAGTTAGCTTACTGGGTCGTCGAGGATGTTGTTGATACGATAGACGCTATGAATTCGGGGTCGAATAGCGTTTTCACATCGCCGGTCAAACGGCTCCTGGCCGTGAGTCTCATCGTGAGTGACAGGAGGCTCAGAGGAAGAGGGGTAGATGATAGGAGGCCCAGTTATGTTCTTTCGAGTATGGATGGGCTTACAGAACCCTGCACAGGAAGGTTTTCCGATATTGATATTGATGTTGTGCATTTTGATGTTGTTGTTGTGATTAGTACGAAGGCGATTTTGTCGTTTATGCAGCAACTTTGCAGCGCCAAGCAGCATGAGTTCAGAGGTTTTTCGGGCGAGGAGCAAGAGCAAATTTTCAGGCATAATCAGATAACGATTTTGCAAAGTAATATTAGGTCGATTGACCGGGAAGATAGAACTCACAACCTCTATCGTTATGGTGAGGATGCTGTGGTAGAATTGGATTTGATTTGTGAATATATCTTCAATAGGAACGGCTACGATGAGATTAAGCCGGAATCAGTTAAGATAGAATCAGTGAGTGAGGAAGAGGAAGAAACGAAGAAGAAACGAAAGAATAAGAAAGTAGAACGGCAGCAGTTGAGGGCGGGGTGATTGTTTCTGGGGTTCCTTTTGCAACAAGTCGCAAAGTGGGGACCCAATAGTTTGGTTTATTTATTTGAAGCGGGAAAGTTTAAATGAGTAAAAAAGGCGGCTACTTTTTCGAAGAACATATTGAAAAGATAGTTTTGGCCATTATTGGGCTTGTGTGCCTTTGGCTTTTGATTACCCGTGTTCTTATCAGTCCCAATTATATCGAATACGATAATAAGAAGTTTAGCCCTGGTGATATTGATGATTATGTGTACGAACAGGCTGAGCTTTTGAGGCAGAGGCTGGACTACCCGCCCGAGCCACTGGAGCCTTATGAGCCGAGGTTGGCCGAATTTCTTGCTCTGGTTGATTCGGCTATAAGTGATATTGACATTAGTCTCAGTCTGCCGCAGCCTAATCGTAGTTTAACAGATGTGGGTGATGATAGGGTATATTCTATTCCGCTGATTGGCAAAGTCAGCGACGTGGCAGTCGAGCACATCAGGGCAGTGGCTTATGTACCTATCGGAGAGATTGGCGAGGAAAGTATTTATGGCCAGGCTGAGCATGAGCCGAATGATATTGATTTTGTAACTGTGGAAGCGAAGTTTGATGTTGCGGGATTGTATGAGAGGTGTCATGAATGTTTTGCTGGTGAGAAAGTTCAGGATGAGTGGCGTGACCCGTGCCTTGCGGCTCCGATTTTTGCGGCTGTGCAGTTACAAAGGCAGGAATTGCTTTCCGACAGCGGTTGGAGTGATTGGCAAATCATTCCTCGAACCAAGATTGACCATCGCAAAAAGATGTTTAAGGTTATAGAAAAGCTTGAAGAGCTGCCGCCGGGCGGGATAAAGGTACGTCTGCTTCAATTTAATGACCCTATAGTGACAAAGGATTTGCTGCAGCCGGATGCTTATATGATTGCATCTGCAAGAGAAGAGTGGTTTCCTCCTTCGTTGCACAAGGAATATGTGGAGCAGCAAAGAGAAATAGATGCGCAAGAGAAGCGTATAGCCAAAGCTGCGGAAAGAGAGAAGCGAGAGCGAGAGCGTGAAGGAGAACGTTCAGACCGGCGCAGCAGAACACCAAAGACGAGAGGAACGACTGGTGCTACGCTGCCTGGTATGAGTGGCGGCCCGTTTGGTGGTGGTTCGTCTGGCGGCGGTCCTTTTGGTGGTGGTCCGTCTGGTGGTATGCCTGTGAGGAAAACGCAGCCGAGAAGAAGCCGTAGTGAACGCAAGATTGAGAAAGAACGTCCGGAAAGGAGTAAAGAAATTTCAAAGACAACAAAGGATATTTATGGAGAATTTGATAAGATTTTACTTACCGAAAAAACAGATATTACCAAGATGGAAGAGCCATTAGTGTTCTGGGCGCACGATGATACGGTTGAACCAAGGAAGAGCTACCGATACAGAATGCGGTTAGGTGTTTTTAATCCGATAGCTGGAACGGATCAGTTCATCGAGCAAGACAAATCGCTTAAGAACAAAGTTATTTTATGGAGTGAGTTTTCTGATGTGACGGGGACTGTAGATATTCCGGGAACATTGTACTTTTTCCCGCGTGAGATACAAGAAGCTGCCAAGACTGTGACGGTGACAGCCTGCAGGTATGTGTTGGGTTATTGGTACTGTAAGGACTTCATGGTCAAGGCCGGGGAGACTATAGGCAATGTCGTGGGGCTTGAACCTTTGGAGTCTCAAGAGCAACTTACAGTCCCGGAACAAATTGATTACACCACGGGGGCGGTGCTGATAGATGTTGCACAGGTGGACGACTGGTCGGGCGGAACGAATCCGTACAAAAGGCAATATTACAATATGCTTTACAGTTTTGACGGAAAGGATATAGAGCGTTTGCCTATTAAAACGAGGTATTGGGCCGAAGCGTTGCAGAGTAAGTTTAATGAAATCAAAAGATCCGAAAAAGAACCGAAAGAACCTTTGCGAAGTTGGGAAGGCAGAGTGGGTGAACGCAGGCGTGTTCCACTACCACGTGTTCCACTACCAGGAGCTGAGGGTGGACCCCTTGATTATATGCCTTACGGTCACTAAGGGCATGTTTTAATTAGTTTGAAATACCGATTTAAGTGAGCGTAGCTGCAGTACCGATTCAATTGAAGAAAGGTGCTGCTCACAGTCGATTGTTATCTCGAACTCATCTGGTGGTATCAAGTCTATAAAATTATCACTGAATTGTGCTGCCACAGAGGTGCTGATTTGCACATCTTTTGCGATTGCGTTTGATTTTAGTTTGAGCTTCCATTGCTTGTCGGTTATTTGAGAAAAGTGCTTGCTAATTTCTACCTTGGGCCAATCGATATATTTATCGGGCAAGTAGAAGAACAGATTTTCTACGATTTTTTTGCCGTCTTTATCTATCACAAGATGCAGGCAGGATTTGTCCGGATGGGTGGGGGAGATAATCGTTTTCGGGAGTTTCGGTGGGGTCGATGTACTGAACGGCGCAATCGCAATGGGAAGTGTGACCTGGTCAAGCAGGTGTCCGAATAAATCGACCAGTCGGCAATTTAGCGCAGCAGTTATTGGTTGATTACTGTCGTTTATTACAATAACTTTGAGCGATTGCAATACCGACGGCAAGTCGACACGTGCTTTTTCCGATTCGGATACAACTGCAATCAGCAGCTTTGAGAAAAATCGCTTTGTGTAATAATAAAGCGCTTTTGGTTCTTTGGTATAGTCCATTGCCGACCAGCTTATTGCGGGACAGCAATCGTTGAACTGCCAGAATAATACACCATTGTTTCTAAAGTTGTGGGCCCTTAGATGTTCGACGTATGCCTTAACCCCGCGAGCCTGTGTGACTTGTGAGAAATAGACAAACTGCTCAAGGTTTTCAGCGGTGCCGAATAAATCACCTATATAGCGGTATAGACGGCTGTTGCCGTCTAATTGATAGTTGTGTTTTTCGATTAAATAGTTGCCAATGCGCAACTGTTCAGGGGGACAAAAAATTTTGATAGTTTTAATATGGGGCAGTGATTGTAAGCCGAATTCAGTGACAAATCGGGGGATATCTTGAGGCGGACAGAGGTATTGGCGAACCGGCTGATGGCCCGACCAGACGCTCCATTGATGTGTTGTTAGTGGTTGGCCGGTCTTGAATTTGTCTTTTTCACCCAACGGCGTTGTCGGTATGTAATCGGTGTCGGGGTCCAGTTCGGCAACGAGTTGCGGCAAAAGCCGATGATAAATTGCTTTGCCGTAGAATTTTTTACCCTTGCCAAGTCGGCCACGAGTGTGGTGCCAGTCGATTTCGTTATTCCCACACCATAGAACCAAACAGGGGTGATTGCGCAGCTGCCTTATAATTGCGGCTGCTTCTTTTTTTACTTCTTCGGTGAACCATTGTCGGTCGGGATAATAGGCGCAGGCGAACATAAAATCCTGCCAAATCATTATGCCGAGCTGGTTGCAGAGTTCGTAAAATTTGTCTGCTTCATAGTACCCACCGCCCCATACACGAAGCATATTTATATTGGATTTGGCTGCTGCGGATAGAAGTTTTTCATAATCGTTACTGTTGACCGAGCCTGCGAATATGGATGCCGGCACCCAATTTGCGCCTTTGGCAAATACAGGTTGGCCGTTTATTTCAAATTGGAATTTTTCGCCGTATTCGTCCGGCGTGCGGTTAAGTTTAGCGGTTCTTATCCCGATCTTTTTTTGTGTTTGGTCTATAATTTCATCGCCGTTTAGCAGTTGAAGCACAAGATGGTAGAGATGCTGCTGGCCATAGCCGGCCGGCCACCAAAGCAGTGGGCTTTCAATGCGAATCACCGTTGATTGAGAATCTTCGCCGGGGCTGAAAGTCAAGTTGTGCTCAATTATTTGTTCCCTGCAGGACAAAGTTAGCTTGCAAAGAAATTCTTCTGCTGTCACTGTATCCAGTTTTACCGCGATTTTGATATCGGCGTAGCGATGATTGCAATCCACTGTTCGGATGTGCAAGTCAGCGAGTCGGGCTTTTTTAGTGCCTTCAAGGCGGACGGGTCGCCAAATTCCGCAGCCCGGCAGAGCAGGACACCAGTCCCAGCCGAATTGGTACTGGGCTTTTCTTATGTAGACACGATATGGATTGCGAAAGTCCGATTCGCTAAACAAAGTATATCGGTTCATTAACCTTTTGGCGTATTGGGTTGCGGGCTCGAATTTGACCAGTAATGAATTATTTCGCGGCTTCAGAAGTGGTGTTACATCAAAGCGAAATGGAATGAACATATTGTTTGTTTTGCCGATGAGTTTGTCGTTGAGCCAAATGCTGGCTATTGTATCCAGGCCGTCGAAGACCAGTTCAACCCGGCCGCAGCCAAGCAGTTCATCCGGTGAGTCAAAAATCTTTCTGTATATCCAGGGTTTTTCGCTGACCCAGGAGAAATCTTCGGGGCGGGTGTTAATATCCCTTTGTTTTATTTTATCAGATGCAATTAGGCTGTTAAAAATCGAGCAGGGGACATTTGTTTCCAGCCAGTCGGCGGAGTCCAGGTCGCGCATTCGCCGGGCCGAGGCCGGGTATTCCTTAAACTCCCATTTCCCTGTCAAATCCAGAGATGCTTTAGGCATTGAAAGTTACTCCGTTTTAGTCGAATAAGTGGCGCTCATTATATTCCCATTAGACTACCTTACAACAAAAATTGCTTTTAACTCTCGATAACTGCTTCGGCAAACACCCACCGTAACAACTCACGAAATAAAAGGTTGCAAAGTTCGTTTTCCGGCTTTACACTTGTTGTTCCTATCTATTCTTGACTGTCGTCAGACAAGTTTTGAAAGGGTCAATAAATGAATTACGATATAGCTGATTTATCGTTGGCGGGGGAGGGCAAGAAGCGCATTCTCTGGGCTGATAACGATATGCCGGTCCTTGCACAGATACGGGAGTGGTTTGCAAAGAGTAAGCCATTAAAAGGCAAAAACGTTTCGGCCTGTCTGCACGTAACGGCTGAGACAGCTAATCTGATGAGGACTTTGAAAGTGGGCGGCGCAAACGCTGTTCTGTGCGCCTCGAACCCGCTCAGCACACAGGACGATGCGGCTGCTTCGCTGGTAAAGGATTTTAAGATACCGGTTTTTGCCATTTGTGGGGAAGACCGCAAAACCTATTACAAGCACATCAACGCGGCGATTGACCATAAGCCGGTGATTACGCTCGATGATGGCGCGGATTTGGTGAACGAGCTGCACACACGCAGAAAGAAGGAAGCGCATCGAATTATCGCGAGTATGGAAGAGACCACTACGGGTGTTACTCGTCTGCGGGCGATGGCAAACGAAGGTAAATTGAAGTTTCCGGTTATTGCGATAAACGACGCCGCGAGCAAGCGCCTTTTCGACAACCGCTACGGCACAGGCCAATCAACCGTCGACGGTATTATACGAGCGACGGATTTTCTGATGGCTGGCAAAAAGGTCGTGGTGGCCGGCTACGGCTGGTGCGGTCGTGGCTTTGCTATGCGGGCCAGAGGTATGGGGGCCATCGTCATTATTACGGAAGTTGACCCGATTAAGGCGCTCGAGGCGGCGATGGACGGCTTCGAGGTGATGCCGATGGCGCAGGCAGCAAGAGTGGGAGAGCTTTTCGTAACACTTACCGGCAATAAAAACGTTATACGGACAGAGCACTTCCGCGCTATGAAAAATAGGGCAGTCGTCGCTAACAGCGGGCACTTCAATGTGGAGATAGATATACCGGCCATGAAGAAGATGAGCAAGAAGGTAAACCGCAATGTGCGCAACCACGTTGATGAATATGTGCTCAGTAATAATAAGCGGATTTACCTTCTGGCCCAAGGCCGATTAATCAACCTCGCCGCAGCTGAGGGGCATCCTGCGAGCGTGATGGATATGAGCTTTTCGACGCAGGCCCTGCAGGCTGAGTATGTGGTAAAAAGAAAGAGCAAACTTGCCGTCGCGGTTCACAACGTTCCGGTGGAGATTGAGAATCGTGTTTGCCGGTTGAAGATGGAGGCAATGTCAATTGAAATAGATAAACTTACCACGGAGCAGATTGAGTATCTTACCACGAGCGGTGAAGGAACGTGATTAAACTGACTATTGATTGTTAATTTCGGTCCTGCTAATCGTTTCTTCCGTAGAGCCAGACAGCATCGGCAAATTCGTAGTCGGTGATTTCCTCCGGAGTGAAAAAAAGTTTGATTTCCTTTTCGGCTGATTGAAGAGAGTCCGAGCCGTGAATGAGGTTGTATCCTTTTGAGCAGCTAAAGTCGCCGCGAATAGTGCCGGGCTGGGCATCGTATCCGAAGGTTGCGCCCATCATTTTGCGTGTCATATCAATAACACCATCAGCCTGCCAAACCATAACCAGCGACGGCGCCGAAGACAGGTACTTTACTACGCCTTCGAAAAAGGGCTTGTCCTTATGGACGGCGTAAAGCCGTCGTGCGAGGGCCTCGGAGATTTTCATAAATTCTGCTGCAACGAGCTTAAACCCTTTCTTTTCGAATCGCGTGATTATTTCACCAGCCAGGTGCCGCTGTATACCATCGGGCTTGATGATGATTAGGGTGCGTTCGGGCATCTTACTATCGGGCTGCTCAGTTTGTCTGTTTTCGTATTACCAATCAGCAAATCAGCTACAGTCCTTTGGGGACGACGTAAATCTCGACGCGTCTATTTTGTGGATTGCCCTTCTTGCCGGGCTTGTTCGGCACGACCGGCCGATACTCACCGAAGCCACGGACGCTCATTCGCTCGGGAACAATTTTGTTCTTCGCCATAAGGTCCAGCACTGAGATTGCCCTGTGTGCGGCCAGATGCCAGTTCGTTGGGTGCATACGGCGTGTCTCGGCTTTGCCGATTGGTATATCGTCAGTGTGGCCGGCGATAATGACATCGAATTTTTTGCCCTGTTCGGAATTCAGTATTTCGCAAAGCGCCTTAACCGCCTGGCTGGCTGCCGGAGCCACACTATCGCTTCCGCGTTCGAAAAGTAAATCGCTTTTGAACTTGACTATGCCCCGACTGGTATCGTACGTGACCATTTCGCGGCCCTTGGCGAAGTCCTCGAGCATAGTGCTGAGCTCGGCTGGTAACTGGGTCCCGCCGAAAAGCAACTGCTGCTGCATTGAAGCAATCAAAGCCTTCTTCTTCGTGAGGTCCTCTTCTAGCGCAGTAACTTGCTGCCTGAGGGCATCCTGCTCAACACTGCCGGTTTCCCTGATAGTATCAAGCTGTCTTTCCAATTTGCCGAGATTCAGCTTTGTGGTCTGCAGGTCGCTTCTAAGCTCATTTACGAGCTTGTTCTGAGTCGCGTTTCGAATTTTAAGGTCCTTGCACTGGTCCGCACAGCCGGTGAGCAATACAACAACAGTAGCGCATGTGAGAAAAAGTGCCGAGAATTTGACGCTTCGCATGGTTCCGTCCTTTCCAAGAAAACCGAAACAGACAAAATTTTGATTGTCCTATAAACTGCGTAACCTTTTTATTAACAATTAATTGCAGAAAGGTCACTCTTCCGCTCTTTGAGCGTGTGTACAAATAAAACCAATTTTGATTTCCCCGTCAAGAATAAAGTTGGAAAATATGAGGTTAATCCCCCTACGCCAAACGTGGGGTAAATATCAAGTGATGAGAGGCTTTTTTAGGCTTTTGGCTCTTTCTCTTTCTTTGGCTTTTTCTCTTTCTTGACTTTCGACCCCTTTTGCTTTTTCGCCTTGGGCTTTGCAGTGGCTTTGCCAACACCGGCGGTGAGCATAAAAGCGGTACCGACTACCAAGCCAGCCGCTACCGCAAAACCAATCAGCACATACCAGATTATGCTCTGAACCTTTTCCAAAATCGCCGGGGTCATGTCGCTAAAACCCGCAACCGCTACCACTGCGGTGTAAAAAACGAGCAACAGAGGCAAAAACAGCATAAGACCAAAGGCGTCACTGAGGGCATCGGACCGCGGTTCGAGATAAGCGGCGGCCTCCGGTGTCTGAACAACGGAGGGCTGCGAGGTGTCAAAGGTCTGGTCGGAGAGCATTTGTTCGGTCTCAGCAGTCAGGTCCATTGCCGAGGCGGCTTCGGCGGGCTGGGCCTGCTCTTCACCTTCGGGCGCATAAATTTCATCAAGAATCCCGCCCAGAGAAGTGTCATCAGCCTGCAGCGAAAGGTCTAACAGTCCGGAGCCGCTGCCGAAACTATCGAGGCTCACATCTTCCTCAATCTGCTCAAGGGATTCCTTAGCAGAGGAGCCCGCCGATGTCTCGTCCGACGAAACGAGGAACGTTTCGTCGGGTCCGGCTTCGGCCTTGCTGACGGTATCTTCTGCACCTTCCGCAGTCTTGCCGGCGGCGCCTGTTTCTCCAAGAACATCAGTCCCTCCGGAAACTACGGTGGTATCAGCATCAGTAAGCCCGCCTTTATCTTCGGGAGCGACTTCAGAGAATTCCGGCGCCAATAATATCTCGTCGACATCGACCTGCTGCTCCTCAGGAGCAGCAGAGGGCTCCTGAAGGCCCATAATGTCAGCATCAGACATCAATGCCTCAACTTCATCGACCTTGAAAAGCAGATTGGGCCCATCACGAAACTCGCGGAGTCTACCCCGTTTGACTATCTCTTGTACCTCTTCTTCTGTCTTATTGAGTTTCTCGGCAGCCTCTTTTAATGAATAGAACATACCAGCCATGATTTGTATCCTCCTGTAAGCCGATTTTCGGCGTTATTACTATTTTTTTGCGACCTTCCAGGGAACATTAAAAATCTCTATCTTTCTGGTTGTTGGCGGGGCTCCTGCTGTTTAACTGATAGGCCCACAGGTTTTGGCCAACATTGCATTTTTATTCTGCCCTTCATAATTTAAGATACCGCCCTTTTTCGCCTGAAAGACAACCCCGGCACAATAGCAATTATACCTCAGGTGACGCAAATATGCAAGATATTTTCCCGGAGGAAAAGAGCATTAAGCTGACGGGCGAAAAGCAACGCTATCGGTAGTGTGGGCGGGTACGATTTTGTTGCAACGCTGAGTCTTGTCGTGTAGAATATGGCGGCAGAAAAGTGTGATTTTCTTTTGCGGGGTGTAGCTCAGCTTGGCGAGAGCGCCTGCTTTGGGAGCAGGAAGTCGTAGGTTCGAATCCTATCACCCCGATTCGCCTCCGGCGAATAGAGCAGTAGAAAGGGGAAAGGTGAAAGTAGAGCAAAGCACCGACCAATCTCAGATACGGATAATCGGGTAAATCTATGAAAATTTTTCCCTTTACTGTACTACGCTGACCTGCCTGCCGTTATCTGTGCCGGTAAACCTCCCAGCCCATGTAAGCATCCAGGGCCTCAGCTATCGCATCAGCTTTTTGCGATAAGTTCACGGCGACGTGATGCTCGAAGCCGGCTCTGCAAATATACTGTAAAAGCAACTGCAGATTCGGTATCTTCATTACGCCATATCCGCCGAAGGTCTCAAGCTTATCATTCGTAAATTCACCTTCACCCACATAAAGACTTATTAGGCCGTTGGCATCATCGGTTGTGGTTCTACAGAAGGTGGCCTTGCCGGGAGCGATTCTGCCAACGGTTGTGCCATAAGTATTTTCTTTGCCTACAGCCCCAGCGATAATTCCCTGGTAATCCATCTTCGCGCTTTTGAAGAATGACCTGGGCAAATTGCTGCAATGGAACAGCACGCACTTATCGGGGTCTGTGCCGTAGTTATTGTTCCAATCCAAAATGGCGCTTGGCTTACCCGAAGCCAGTTGGAGAATGTACATCCCCAACAGGCCTGTAATATCAACCTCACAGGCGCTCGGCACCAGAGCTTCGCTCATCATACTCATAAGAGTACAGGGAACCATTCCGAAGAATTCCTGAAGACTCGTCCAGCACTGAATGGCGGTGCCGTCAAGTTCCGTATCCTTTATCCACTGGTCCACTACGTAACCGAACTTAGCCATCTTCAAAAGTTTATCGTTGGGAACCGACTTGGTCGGAATATATCTTTTGATAGCATTTAATTTGTTCCTTACGGCTTTGTCATTATCAGCGAGCAGTGCGACCTTTCCAAGTATCTCAGACAAATCTATCGTTTCGACCGCAATACCTGAAAGTTCGAGCAGTTTCTCGCTGTAGCGAACGGTGTTAAACGCTCCGGTCCGGGCACCGATAGCACCGAATCTGGCGTTTTTGAGACCTTTGATAACACCGCAGACCGAAGCAAAATCATCCAGCTCTTTTTTGAATTCGGCCGAGCTAACTTTACAGGTATGTGATTTTGGCAGTGTGTAAGGGATACCCGCCTGTCTTAGGTTGTTGCATACACTGATTTTGCCGCAGAAGGAGTCGCGTCTGTTGGCAATGCCCATTTTACCGGGTGCATCAGGTTCAGCATGAATCAAAACCGGCACATCAAGGCCGCAGCGCTTAATTGTCTCAGCAACACCCTTTTCATCGCCGAAATTAGGCAGCGTTACAATAACACCATCGATAACGTCAGCATTTTTGGCAAAAAGAGCCGCACATTTCTTGGCGTCCTCGAAGGTTTCAACGGCACCGTACTTTGTATCGTTCATCGAAAGTGCCACGTAGTTTACGCCGTTTTTCTTAAGAACACCAAGTATATCTTTGCGTCCTGTTTTTGCCAAATGGTCGGGGAAAAAACCCCTGTTTCCAACAACTACACCAAATGTGGTTTTAGCCATTTTTCACATCTCCTTATCAAGAGCCCTCGCAAGTGTCTTAGTGTCGTCGGTCTTTCTCAATATAGCCGGTTTCTATCCTTGCAGCAACGTTATTTCGCGTCAGAATTTTGGTTGAGTGTGCGATACATTACCGTGCACAAGTTTTATACTCGCTGATAATGTAACACCGCCAACCACCCCCACCGCACTTAAGGTTATTTTTATTGCGTCGTTTTCCGCCTCGTTTAGCCCCCAGCTCCGCTGGGGGGCCTACTAAATAATAAATAGTCAATCATAAATAATAAATCGAAATGCCTGCCCCCCTGATCTCCTAATCCTCTGGCCCCCCTGACTTCTTCCCGACACAACGAAGACCTTCTCACCGGACTATCTTGTTTAGCCTTTTTAAGAGTACCCCCTGTAGCTTATGCAGTTCGAGAAGGTAGCCTACATACTTACCCGGTGTTTTCTCTCCCTTGGCCGGCAGGCGTGGAGTTTTGCCACGGCCTGAGACTCGACCTTTATGTTTTTTCCCCATGGATTTCGCCATTTTTTTGCAATCTCCCTATTGACAAAACTAACGTTTATCCATAACATTCGCGTCCAAAAGTTCAGTCTGCCGTAAACATTAACGCAAATGCGAATAATTGCAAGTATAAAATTCGCAAATACGTAAAAAAATGGAAAAAATTGACCTCCGCGGTATAATTCAGCGTATCAGGGAGCTTCGCGAGCAGTTTTCAGGGCCGAGAGGCAGAAGTGAGTTTGCCCGGGCTTTGGCTATAAGTCCTTCTACTTACAACTATTACGAACGCGACAGGGTTCCGCCAATCGAGGTTTTGCTGAGGATTTGCGAGGTTACAGGTGCGGACATAGAATGGCTGCTGACCGGTCGTGAGAGCTCAAAAAAATTCGCATTCGCGAAAAAAACGACCAGGACAGAGGCAGGCGAAGCCATTGCTTCCGGGACAAATTTTGTACTCTTGCGAAAGCTGGACGCCTTGCTGAATGAAAACCCAGATTTGGGCGCAGCTGTTTCGGCCTTTGTCGATTTATTAGCTGAGAAAAAGGCTCTGGAGAGCAAACCAAGGCCCAGCCTTGCACCATCAGGTCAACAGCATCCGGGATGGATACCGGTACTGGGACGTACCGCAGCGGGGCTGGTGCATTTCTGGGACCAGATGGTTCTGCCGGAACCGGAGCAGGCTGTTACCGAACTGGATGAGATTGTGAGAAAACATACAGGTAAAGCGATTACAAGCTCTGCGGACGGGACAGTTACGATTGACTTGCGGGCACAAGTATTGGTGGATGGTCTTAAGAGTCAAAGGGCTAATCTGATTCAGGTCGGCGGGCAGGAGACAGATGCAATGGATTCGACTGGCTCACCACAAGTAGTTGAGTTCGTGGAGTGTGAGGCGATTTACAAGCTGTTCCCGGATAGTTTCGCCCTTCAGATAGACGGCGACAGTATGTCGCCGCGGATTAACGATGGTGATATTGTGATATTAAGCCCATCGGTACCGGCGGCGCAGGGTCAAGCGGCGGTTGCGCGTGTTGCAAATCAAATTGGGGTTACCTGTAAGCTCATCCGAACCACACAACAGGGGATACACCTTATACCCATAAATGAGAGGTACGAAACAAAGGTGGTCACTAAAAATGAACTGCTGTGGGCGCTGGCAGTTCTATGCCATGTCAGAGTATCTGCTGGAAACTGAAATCCCGACAAGCTGGGGCAGAGGACAGAAGACAGAGGACAGAAGACAGAGGACGGAGAGCAGAAGACAGAGGGCAGAAGACAGAGGACAGAAGACAGAGGACAGAGGACAGAGGACAGAGGACAGAGGACAGAAAACAGAGGACAGAAGACAGAGGACAGAAGACAGAGGACAGAAGACAGAGGACAGAAGACA
>SDBU01004159.1_pt1 | contig 17941 bp, 16 predicted proteins | sample 2277071 | NCBI WGS metagenome assembly SDBU01 (sample SAMN10397929, study PRJNA504765) | marine sediment metagenome | isolation source: marine sediment core GS08_GC12, 126 cmbsf | place: Arctic Ocean: Gakkel Ridge, Loki's castle | collected 2008 | reverse complement strand
CGCGAAAGCGTGGTAAGCGCGGTGAAAGTTCATGTCGGGCTTGAAGAAGTGATAGGTGTCGGCGGCGAGGAATGTCAGGTAGCCTTCCTTTCGCAGTATCTGGGCCAGAGTAACGTCGCTTGCCGTCAGCGGCTGCCAGGGCCTGTGTATCAGCGAGTGATGTCCGGTGTAGAGTTCGGTGCGCACGGGAATGGTCGGCAGACCTTCGGGGTAGCAGTTGTCGAAGACCACGCCTTCCGCCGCCAGTGCATCCAGGTTCGGGGTTTCGACCGGGCACCCCTGCCACCCATAAGAGGACACGTGATCCTGCCGCAGCGAGTCCAGCATGATGACCAACAGATTCACCCTCTCACCTCCCTTCCCAGCAGTCTGAAATGGGTAGTCTATGCGCGGGGGCCCGACCCGTCAAATGCGCGTCCGCACGGGCCGCTGAGGCCATGCCGGCAGCGCCAGCGCCCGGCTCGCGTTGGCCCCGCATCGCAGATGGCGACTCCCAGGCGCCGAGCCGCGCGCCCCGCGCCGCTCCCGGCGGGTGCTCGGAGACGGAATTTGGCGCCCGGAGAAGCTTGACTTTGAAGCCACAGGGCCTATAATCTACGGGCTAATGAGATGGGTAACCAGTATTGGCGAACACGAGAACTGGCCAAGGAGGGTCTAGATGAACGCAGTGACTAAGGTATTGGTGGTTCTGGTTCTGCTGTTAAGCGCGGGCTTTGCGGCTTCTCAGATCGTCCTTTACGGCAAGAGGGAGGATTTCGGCAAGAAGTATCTGGACACTGCCACACTGCTCAAGGCCACTGCCGCGGAGCTGGAGGAAACAAAGGGGAACCTGGCGGATGTGAGCCGCGAGTATGACATGTCCACGGCGAAATGGCAGACCGACAAGCAAGCCCTGGACAGCAGCCTGGCCAACGAGCGGACGCGGGTCGGGGACCTGACCTCCGATCTGGAGAGAGCCAACAGTACCAGTGAGCAGCTCTCGGTCGCAGTCCAGGACCAGGAAAAGCGCCTGGCCACCCGTGAGACGACGGTCGAGGAGTTGCGGATCACCGTCGGCGAGCGCGACAGTACTATCAAGGGCAACCTGGACAAGATAGACAGCCTTGAGACGACCGTCGCCGAGAAGGACGCCACCGTCGGAGAGCTGAACCACCACCTCGCCCAGACCAAGAAGGCCAACGTGGTGCTCGCCAAGAGCGAGAAAGACCTCGAGGACAAGATCGCCGACCTGATCAGGAGAGGCATCGAGGTGACGCCCACTCTGGCACCCCCGATCAACGGAAGGGTGGTCAAAGTGCGCGGCGACGTCGCCGTCATAGACAGAGGCGCCCTGGCACTCGTTAAGCCCAATATGCAGTTTACTGTCTACAGGAAAGAGGACTACGTGGCAAGTCTGGTCATCCACGAGGTGCAGGATGAGTTGGCCTTGGGCCGCGTGATCCTGTCAGTCGAGGGCAGGGAAGTGCGCCAGGGCGACACGGTAACCACAGAAGTGCAGGCCCGTTGAGCGGACGCCCGCTTCCCCGCTCTACGGCCAGGCAGAGAGGACACAGCCGATCATGGATAGCAAGTTAGTCCAGGGCATGCTGCTCGGAACGTGTCTGTGTCTGCTCCTTGCGACAGCCATCAGCGTGGCGCACTACGGGGTGTACCGCGAGTACGTAGATCAGGAATCCGGCACTCGCATCGCTCGAGGGGTGACGGAGGGCCGGACGGTCGCAGGGGACGTTGGCCTGCTGAAGTTCGCACCCCCCGGGACCGTGGGCTACCTGGCGCTAGACGTCCAGGCGGTGCTCGCATCCCCGGTCGGGCAGAAACTCCTTGAAGATGCCGAAGCCGAAAACCCAGAGGGGGCGGAAGACTTGCGGGAGTTGGGCCAGGTGGTGCTCTTCCTTGGGGCGCCAACGCCTGACCAACCAGTTGCCGTCTATGGGCTTCTGAAGATGGCGGCGGGCAAGACGACGGCCGGAATCGCCGAGGAACTGGCCCAGGCGGGAACGAAGACGACGGTCGAGGGCTTGGACGCCTACATAATGGAGCAGCCTGCAGCGGTGCTCGCGGTCGTGGACGACTCGACGGTGCTGGGGGGCTCCACCGAAAGCGAACTCACAAAGATGATCCAGGTGTACCAGGGCGGCGCTTCGGCGAGCAACGTGTCCGAGATCCAGCAAATGGGAGCGGCCTTTGCCGGCGACATGCTGAACGGGTGCCTGCTGATCACCGATGAAATGAAGGCTTTGCCCCCCGGGGAGGAGATGCCGGCCTGGTCGCTGGGCGCCAAGGGGGCCGGCCTCGGGCTGAGCCTGGGTGCCGGGTTAGAGCTGAAGGGCATGCTGCGTCTGGGCAGCGGCGACGACGCAAGCCAGGCAGCAAGTGACGCCCAGACGGGGATCGCCGAGTTCAAGACGGGGATGCAGCAGATGGTTCAAGGCGCGGCTGAGATGGGCGTGGACGTGCAGGCGTTCTCGCTCATTGACAAGGTGAAGGTCTCAGCAGACGGCGCAGACGTGAACCTCACCATAGAGCTGACCGAGGACGACATGCGGAAGTTGCCGGACCTTGCGATGTCAATGTTTGGGATGCTGATGATGGGCGACATGATGGAAGCGCCGGGGATGGAAGCGCCCCCAGGCTTCGGCACGCCGTGACCGATCTCAACGGGACGGAATAGAAAACCACAGTCCTGCGCATACCTCGAAGCGGAGCAGGCGACAAAGTGACGGACAGCAAACTAGTTACGGGCGTCCTCATCGCAGCCTGCGTCTGCCTGTTGGTTGCCAACGCAATGACGTGGGCCGGGATATCCGGGTACAGCACAAGTGAGAAGGCGGCAGCGAACCTGGGCCTTCCCGCTCCGATCCGTACGGCGCCGGCCGTCGAGGCAGCGCCGGCCCAGTTGGGCACTGCTCCTGAAGAGGGTGCCGTACCAGAGTAATCCGGATCAGCTTGGGGCGTCCCGGGCAGGCGGTTGGCGCACGACGGGAAGAGCTGAATACGTGCGAGTACAACGGCCAGATGGCTCCCAGTCTCCGTGGGGCTAGTCTGGTCTTTTTGTTTGGTATGCGAACGGTTGGATTTTCGGTCGGCGCATCATTATAATGGCAGCGGCACCGGGGGTCGTCAGCCACCCTCCACACGGAGGTCGCACAGAAGAATGGCCGCCAGAGCAGGAGTGTCACTCAGAAAAGCCGTCAACTTCGTCATGAACCTCGGGGGACTGGACCTGGGGATAGACCTGGGCACGGCCAACACTCTCGTCTGCGTTCCCGGCCGGGGCATCGTCCTGATGGAACCGTCGGTGGTGGCCATCAAGACGGGCACCAACCCGCCCGTCGTGCCGCTGAACGGCCGCGCGGTGGGCTACGAAGCCAAACGCATGATCGAGCGCACCCCGGAGAGCATCAAGGCCATCCGTCCCCTCAAAGACGGCGTGATAGCCGACTTCGAGATCACCGGCATCATGCTGCGCCACTTCATCAAGAAGGTGCAGCGGCGTTCGTGGGGGGTCAGACCGCGCATCGTAGTCAGCGTCCCCAGCGGCGTCACGGCGGTGGAGAAGGAAGCCGTCAAGGACAGTGCGATCCGCGCCGGCGCTCGCAAGGTCTACACCGTGGCCGAGCCCAAGGCGGGGGCCATTGGCGCCGGCGTGAAGATCAGCGAACCCGTGGGCACCATGGTCGTTGACATCGGCGGCGGCACCACCGAGGTGGCCGTGCTCAGTCTCGGAGAAGTCGTGACCCTGGAGAGCCTCGGCATCGCCGGGGACGAAATGGACGACGCCGTCATCACCTACGTCCGCGACATGTACGGCCTGGCGATCGGCCACCGCACGGCCGAAGAAGTCAAGATAGCCATCGGGTCGGCCTACCCGCTCGAGGAGGAGGTCACTTACGAGATACGCGGGAAGGACATCGCCGCAGGTCTGCCCCGAAAGCTCGAGATATCAAGCGCCGAAATAAGGGAAGCCATCAGCGGTCCCATACAACAGATCATTGACGCAGCAAAATCCTGCCTGGACAAAACCCCCCCGGAACTTGCCAGCGACCTGATGAACACGGGCATCACGCTTCTGGGCGGAGGCGCCATGACTCCGGGCCTGGCCGAACTCGTGGCGGAGGAGACCGGGCTGGAAGTGAGGGTCGCCGAAGACCCCATCACCGCAGTGGCACGCGGGACCGCCATTCTGCTGGAAAGCCTGGACGAGTACGAGGAAGTCCTCAGCGACTAGGGGACCTTCGATAGTGCTTTAGGCGTGTCGGGTGGCGATGCAACAACAGACCTGCCTCGTGGGTCCGAGCGTTTCTCGTAGGGGCACGGCGCGCCGTGCCCTACCTCGCAAGGCAGGAGCGGTCCTTCCCGCGCGGAATCAGAGGCACACCTCAAGCCCCTTCTCCTTCAGGTAGGCCTTCAACTCGGGGATCTTGATCTCCCCGAAATGGAAGACGCTGGCCGCCAGCAGGACGGACGCCCTCCCCTCGGTGGCCACCTCGTAGAAGTGCTCCATCTTGCCTGCGCCGCCGCTGGCGATGACGGGCACGCTCACCCTCTCGGCGATGCCTCTCGTGAGGGGGATATCGTAGCCTTCCTTCGTGCCGTCCGCAGCCTTGCTGGTGGGCAGGATCGCGCCGGCCCCCCGGTCCTCCGCCGCACGGGCGAAGTCGAACGCGTCAACCCGCGTCGCCGTCCGGCCGCCATCTATGTAGACCTCATAGCCGCCCGGCACCTCATCGGAAACGTCGGCGTCTATCGCCACGATGATCCTGTCGGAGCCGAACTCCGCGGCGGCCTCTTCGATCAGCTCCGGCGTGCGCACCGCAGCGCTGCTCATGCTCACCTTGTCGGCGCCCGCGTCCAGAGCCGCCTCGATGTCCGATAGGGACTTGATCCCGCCTCCCAGGCTCAGGGGGATGTCCACCGCGTCGGCCACCGTGGAGAAAACGTCCAGCATGGTCTTGCGCTTGTCCACCGTCGCCGTGATGTCCAGGAACGCAAGCTCATCAGCGCCGTCCTCCTGGTAGGCGCGCGCGCATTCGACCGGATCGCCTGCGTCGCGCAGGTCCACGAAGTGCACGCCCTTGACAACACGCCCGTCTTTCATGTCCAGACACGGCATTATCTTGACCAAGCCAGCCACTCACCGATCTCCTGTTCTGTGGGCAACGACGGAGCGAAGCGACCGCACGGATGATTGCGCCAGCTTACCAGATTGGCGCTGAAGTGCAAGCGAGACCGTGCTTGCGCTTGCACGGGCCGGGCTTTCTGCTATCTTTGCAGCGGTTGTTCATGGCAGATCAAGACCCCGTGGGAGGACCTTGCACAATGGAATACGCGAAGCTGGGAAGCAGCGACGTGGAGATATCGCGCGTGATGTTCGGCGCGTGGGCCGTCGGCGGATGGCTGTGGGGCGGGCCCGACGATGAAGGCTCCGTCGCCGCCATCCGCAAGGGGATTGACCTGGGCATCACCACCATAGACACGGCCCCCGTCTACGGCTTCGGCCACAGCGAACGGATCGTCGGCCAGGCCATCGCGGGGCGGCGGGACGAGGTCATCATCGCCACCAAGTGCGGCCTGCGGTGGGACCGGGAGGAAGGGGCCCACTTCTTCGATTCCACCGACCTGGAGGGCCGGCCCGTCAGCACTTACAGGAACCTGCGGGCGGACGCCATACTGGAAGAGATAGACCACAGCCTCGAGCGACTCGGCGTGGACTACGTGGACCTTTACCAGTGCCACTGGCCGGACCCCACCACGCCGCTGTCCGAGACCATGGAAGCCCTGAACAAGGTGCTGGAACAAGGCAAGGCGCGGGCCGTCGGCGTGAGCAATTTCACAGGGGAGATGATCGAAGAAGCCGGCCGGTACGGGCCCGTCGCCAGCGATCAGCCGCTCTACAACATGCTGGACCGCGACGCCGAACGGGACATCCTGCCCTTCTGCGCCGAACGCGACATGGCCGTCATTGTCTACAGCCCGCTGCACCAGGGCCTGCTGACCGGGAAGGTCACGATGGAACGGACCTTCCCCGAGAGCGACCAGAGGAGCGACAAGCCCTGGTTCCATCCGCAGAATCGCAAGCGCGTTCTCGATTTCCTCGAAAAGGTCACACCCATCGCGCGGGAGCACGGCAAGACGCTGGCGCAGGTGGCCATCAACTGGTGTCTGTGCCAGCACGGCCTGACGGCCGCCATCGTGGGCGCCAGGCGCCCCGAGCAGGTCGAAGAGAACGCGGGCGGCGCAGGATGGCGACTCAGCGAACAGGAGTTGACCCAGATCCGCGGCTGGCTCGATGACCTCGCCGGCCCAACCAAGTAGCACGCGCCGGGTGGGCTGCCGAAGGAGGCCCGCCTGCGAGCCCGTTGTAGCTCAGGCGCCCTCGCCTGAGGAAACCGACGCGGAAATCGCCGCAGCCGGGCCTCCGTCGCTCCTTTCGGAGCGTTGGAGGCTGCAGGCGGCTGCGCTACATTTGCATCTTGTAGCTCAGGCGCCCTCGCCTGAGGCTGTGGCAAGCCCCGCAGGGGCGGCACAGAGATAGCCACGGGCGTGAGCCCGTGGACTCCAGTCTCCCATTGAGGTGAGCCCCCGCAGGGGGCGGCAGACCGGCTCGCCCGGTGCCACACTCCTGTCGCCCCCTGCGGGGGCTCAGATTGTTGCTGCTTCCTTGCACCACGGGCTGGCGCCCGTGGCTATATCCTGTCGCCCTTTTAGGGCTTCCTGCTAACGTTCAACACTACATCAATTACCAGTATCAACACTGCCTGCGACCTTCCTTGGCTATTCGAGCAGATATCCGAACTCGTCGCCGGCGCGGAACTCGCCGACTGTGCGGCGGCCCGACTCCTCTATGAAGCGTCGCAGCACGGCCCGCTCCCGCGCTTCGATGTCCTTCCGGCGCGTCATTGACCCGGCGTTGCCCGTCAGCAGGATTCGCCGGGCCGGAACGCCGTAGAGCCGCTGGACGGCGGACCGGTCCAGCCGGTTCACCACGGGAACCACCTTCAGCATGACGGCCAGATCGAAAGGGTCGGTCGAAGGCACTTCATCCAGCCAACCCGGCTCCTCCAGACGGGCCCGCACAACGACAAGTCGATCCGGCCCGACCAGCCGGGCGTAGGCAGAGAGCGCACGGATAGCGCGCGGGTCCTTGTCCAGAGCGACGTAGAGCCGCGTGGCCGACCCGGCCCCCTCAAAGGGATAGGAGAGCGGGTGCATGCCGCACCCGACGTCCAGCAGCGTAGCCGGCGACCCCGCCAGCTCGAAGAAACGCTCGGTGAACTCGGCGTACTGCGCCGACCTTTCGCGCGTCGAAGTGTGCAAGCCGAGCAAGGCCAGGCGCAGCTCCTCGACGCGCGCCGCACGGGCCGGACCGGCCACTTCCCGCTCGAACTCGTCCACGAGGCGGTCCGCAGAATCGGCGTCGGGGTAGTAGCGGCGCAGATCGTAGTAGACTTGCTTGCGGCATTCCTTGACGGCCTCCCGGTAGTCGCGCCATCGGGTGACGTCCTCGTGGCCGTGCCGTCGGCGGATGCGGTCCGCCAGCTTCGGATTCCGGGCGAATACCTCCGCAAGCGCCGCCACAGCATCCTCCGCACTAACGCGGTAACGGGCCGAGATCCTGCCGGCCTCCTTCCGCAGCAGTTCCTCCGGGATGGGCCAGTCTTCAGGCATGGCTACTCCTGCCGCTCGTCCGCGCGCCACGACGTGCCCAGCCGACTGCCCGGAAACCACTCCTGGTGCACGCGGACCACCTCGTCCAGGTGCTCCAGCAAGGTTCCCTCTGCGAGCAGGGCCTGGACCCGCTCCACGGTCGCCATCACCGTCCACAGGTTGTGACGACAGAGCAGGCCCGTATCACGCAGGACGCCTTCGCCGTGCTCCCGGCAGTAAGGACACGGGCACGCGTAAGAGGCGACCACATCGCGGGAGTCCGCCGCAGGGAGCGCGCCATAGGACGTCATGTAAAAGCCCCCCTCGGCGTAATGCAGGAAAGACGAAGAATCGAAGACATCGCAGCCCCGCGCAACGTAGAAAGGCAGTTCGAGGGGATCGCCCGCACCGTAAAGGTGAATGGGGACCTGCGGGGACAGGATTCGGCGCGCCTGGCTCGCCGCCTGCACCACGAAACTCAGATGGTGGTTGCGCGTGAAGAAAGGAACCAGGCTGCCCAGCGCCACGTACGAGGCGCCGAGTTCCGCCAGCCTTTCCAGGGCGCGCTTGCGCAGCTCCAGGAAGCGTCCCCCCTGCTGCACTCCGATCAGGATGGACCGCTCGACCAGTGCGAGGCCCTCCTCAATCCTCTTCAACGTAACGCGCAGCTTCCCCTCGGCCGTGGCGAAACCGTCCCCCGGCGGCGTCACAACGTCCAGGGGTGAGATGACGTCCGCACCGATGTCCTCCTGGAACCGGATAATGCGGTTGTTTCTCAGGTAGAGGCGCCGCCGAAAGGCCTGGAAAGCCGCGCTGTCGGTCACCACCAGCCCGTCGAAGCCGAGGTGATCCTTGATCCCCTTCTCGGGAAGAAGGCGCCGAAGCCTCCGCTGCCGGTACAGGAAGTAGGCATTCACCATGACGCCGCGAACGCCGAAGTCCTCCTGCATCTCATCAAGGCGAAGATAGGGGTTGCCCGGTTCGAAGACGGGGAGGAACAGCGGGATGGGAAACGAGAGCCCACCGAGCGACATCGAGAGGCTGCGGACTTCATCAGCCAAGGTACGCTTCTCCGAGGTGAGTCGCAGGGCACCGGCGGAGCACAAGAAGGCGGGCCATCATCCCTTCCCATTCCGGCGCCGCCAGGCGGAGAGGACCCGGCCGAACGCCTCCATCCGCGATCTGGGGCCCGGCCCGCGAGCCTCAAGCTCGAAATGCCGTTCCGTCGCGCCGGCGACGACGATGCTCAGCAGGAAGTGCTCGGGCGGCAGGCATTCCGCCACATGGTCGGCCCATTCTATCACGCTCACTCCGCCGCTTTCGAACACCTCCCCACAGCCGATCCGCTCCATCTCTTCGGCGCAGCGAAGCCTGTAGGCGTCGAAATGATAAAGAACCAACCGGCCGGCATACCGATGGAGAAGCACAAACGTGGGGCTGGTGACCTCCCTCTGGTCCGTCACGCCCAGGCCGACCGCCAGGCCCTTGACGAAACAGGTCTTGCCGGACCCGAGCATGCCTTCCAGAGCCACCACGTCGTCGGGCCGGCAGAGCCCGGCGAACGCGGCCGCCATGGCCTGGGTCTCGTCCGGCCCGCCCGTGGCCAGTTCCACCGCCATCTCGCTCATCAAGTCAGGTGCTCCCATCCTTCCGCAGCCAGCGGCCCGCGCCGGCCGTCCGACGCAAGCAGGTACGATTCCCGCTCGGACGTTACGTCGCCGACGATTGATACAACGGTGCCCTTCAGTCCGGTCCGCACAACCTCTTGGGCCTGCGCTTCGGGCAGGCAGAACAGCAGTTCATAGTCTTCCCCATCGTTCAACGCGTGCCAGATGGGCGGCCGGCCGGTCTCTTTCGCCAAGTCAACCGCATCCGGGGAGATCGGTATCTCGCTTGCCCGGAGCACCATCCCGACGGCACTGGCTTCGGCGACGTGCAACGCGTCAGTGCTCAGCCCGTCGCTGATGTCAATCAGCGCGTGCACGCCGAAGCGCTCGGCCAGCGCAAGGGCTTCTTCGATACGAGGCCGGAAGTCCAGATGGCGGCTGCGAATGGAGCCCCCCAGTTGTCCGGTCACGCAGACGGCGTCCCCGGGCTGCGCGCCGGCCCGGGTGATAATGCCATGCGGTCCGGGGATCCCCAGCACCGTGACGGTGACGCTCATCGGGCCAGCGCCGGAAGCCACATCTCCGCCGATCAGCGGAGCTGAGAACTCGCGGGCGGCGTCGCACAGTGCCCGGCTCAGCTCGTGCCACGTGGTCTCGTCTTGACACGCCCCGAAGTTCACCGCCGCCAGAGTGCAGAGCGGCCGCGCGGCCACGGCGGCTATGTCGCTCAACGCGCGGGCTACCGCCTTTCGACCCACCAGGCGGGCCGCCGTCCCGGACTGGAAGTGGACCCCCTCTATGACCATGTCCGTCGTGACAACGAGTTGTCCGCCGCCGGGCACTTGAAGGGCTGCGGCATCGTCTCCGATGCCTACTGTAGCCCACGGCGGTTTGTCCCCGGCGGCCAGCTTTCGGATGTACTCGATGAGTTCGCGCTCAGCCACGGAGCCTTCCTCCCGCCGCAAGCCAGAGCCGCATCACCGATTCCGCAGCTTTCTCCAGAAGCACATCCGCCCGCTTCAGTGCGTCTTGCAGCGTCATCGGCCCGTCCACGATCGGAAAGACGCCCGCCACGCCGGCGGCGTAGATGCGCTCGTGGCCCGGGCCGAGCGAACCGGCCAGCACCACGGTAGGGATTCCCTGCTCACGAGCGGCGGAAGCGACTCCGAGGACCGTCTTGCCAAAGGCGCTCTGCCAGTCTATGCGTCCTTCGGCAGTCACGACCAGTTCGCTCCCGGCCATCTTCTCGCGCAGTTGCACGGCCTCCATAACCGTCTGGACCCCGCTGCGCAACCGGGCGCCGAGGAACGCGACAAGCCCCGCGCCGAGCCCGCCGGCTGCGCCTGCACCCGGCAGGTCCGCGATCTCAACGCCCAGCTTCGTGCGGATGGCCTCAGCCAGCGCGCACAGGCCTCGCTCCAACTCCTCGGTCTGCTCCCCGGTGGCGCCTTTCTGCGGCGCGTAGGTTCTCGCAGCGCCGTCCGGACCGGTGAGCGGATTGGTGACGTCGGAGGCGACCACGATTTCGACATCCTTCACCCTCGGGTCCAGACCCTCGGCATCAATGTCGCATATCCGGCCGAGGTGCCCCCCGCAGCAATTGGCAACCGGACGTCCCCGGGCATCGAAGAACCGAACCCCGAGCGCCTCGGCCATCCCCGTTCCGCCGTCCACCGTTGCGCTGCCCCCGATGCCGACGATGATCCGCTCCGCCCCGAAGTCCAGAGCGGCACGTATGAGTTCGCCGGTGCCGCGGGTGGACGTCAACATGGGGTTTCGCTCGTTTGGCTGAAGCAGTTCGAGTCCGCTGGCCTGAGCCATCTCAACGATAGTCGTCTTGCCGTCTCCGCAGACGCCCCAGGTGGCAGTGATCGGACGACCCAGCGGATCGGATACACTGGCCTTGTGGTAGCTGCCTCCCGTCGCCTCCACCATCGCTTCAGTCGTGCCCTCTCCGCCGTCGCCCATCGGCACAAGCACCGGTTCGACCTGCGACGATGCCTTGCACAGGCCACGGGCGATGGCACGAGCCGCCTCGGATGCCGTGAGCGATTCCTTCAACGAGTCCGGTGCTACAGTCACTTTCATAAGCGCCAACCCAAGCGAGAAACTGACCCATTCTACAGAAAAGCGCCCCGTTTTTCAGTGCGTTTTGTGCGCTGTCGGACGACCCGGAAGCCCACCACCCAGGCCCCAACGCGTGCGTTAAACCCATGTTACGACACATAGACGGCCCCACAAACGCACGCTGCACCATTTTATCCTTTTTTCTTGACTTTGCCAGGCCATCGCCTGTAAACAGTACACGAGCATCGAGGAATGTCGTCCCGTGTAGGGGGTGCAAGCGTCCTTGCCTGCTTACCGGTCGCGGTAACAGACTTTTCGGCAAGGGCGGACCTTACGTACCGCCAGTGTGAGAGGAGGTCGCACGATGCCAGTAATGGCAGCCTGGGGCACAACGACGACCGTCCTGGTCATCATCGCGGTGATCATTGTGATTGTGCTCATCGTGAGGATGGCCACGAAGAAGCCGGCGTCGGAATCGGCGGGCGGGTTTGGCTCCGAGGGAGAACAAGGCACGGAGGAACAAGAGCCCGAAGAAAAGGTACCGGAAGCGGAACAATAGCTTTCCCTCCGGACCTCGTACCTCCCACTATACTCCAGAGAGGTCGTGTTGTCGGGTATCTGGCAACACGGCCTCATTTTACGCCCGGTCGCAACTGCGGAAGGCGCCCGCCGCGAGCCCTCCTGCCCGGCCGAACGCACGTTGACTGCCTTGCGAGGGCTGCGGTATAATGGACGTAGAGGCCGGAAAGGCTTCGAAGGCTTCCCATCCGTTGTGATGTGCTGCACTCTATGCGCCCGCGTTGGCGGCGGTTGTGGCGTTGGAGGTCTCTTGCATGCAGGACAACGTCCCCCCAGATCTGCCCGAGTCGGTCGGCCAGTACCGCATCGAGAGAAAGATCGGCGAAGGCGGGATGGGAAGTGTTTACCAGGGCAGACACAAGACCCTGGACACCCCCGTCGCTGTCAAAGTACTGCCGAAACACATAGACCTCAAAGACCCCGAATACAGCCAGCGTTTCTCTCGCGAAGCGAAGATCGCCGCCCGCCTCAGGCATCCCAATATGGTCCAGGTGCATGACTACGGCGTGGAGGGCGGCTACTACTACCTGGTAATGGACTATGTGGAAGGCCCCACCTGCAGCGAGGAAGTCAGCCAAAAGGGGAACATAGAGTGGCACAGGGCGGTGGAGATCGCTCAGCAAGTGGCGCTAGGGCTCGAGTATGCGGCCGGGAAAGGCATAATCCACCGCGACGTGACGCCCGGCAATATCATCCTGCCCACCAACGGTGTTGCCCGCATCACAGACCTGGGGCTGGCCAAGGAGACCGCTGCCGACGCCACGGGTCTGACGCGGAGCGGGGCCAGCCTTGGCACTCCGTATTACATGAGCCCCGAGCAGATCAACAGCGCGCGGGACGTTGACTTCCGCACGGACATCTATTCCCTCGGTGCCACGCTCTACCACATGGTCTGCGGTACGGTGCCTTACACGGGCACTACTTTCGAGGTCATGACCAAGCAGGTCCGGGAGCCCCTCCCCTCGCCCAAGATCCACGTGGCGGACCTGCCCGACGACCTGTGCGACATCATCCGCAAGATGATGGCCAAAGACCCCGCGAACCGATACGACAGCTATGAAGCGTTGCGCGACGACCTGACCAACCTGGTGGAAGGCACACCGGTGGCCGCCAGGGGGTTCAGGGATCAGAGCATGGTAACTGCCGACCTCGGTGTGGGTGCAAATGCCGCCCAACAGGCGATGAACCTGGCGCAGGATAAGACGCAGTTGGCCAATCCGCCCGGCCGCCGCAGCAACACGCCGATCCTTATCGCCATCATCATCGTCGCCGCCGCCTTCGTCGTCGCCTTAACAGCGATGATGCTCACGCGATAAGGCGAAGGCTCTTGCGACCGCAACAAGGCCCCGAACGGCGCTCAGCCACCCCAGAAGGCTCACTTGAAGACCATGCCGGCGTACCCCACCACGTAGCTGCCGGAGCCCAGGGGCGAGTCCGCGCTCGTTGCCCGGCCCACAAGGACGCCCTCCTTGGCACCACGCGCGATAATGGCCGCCATCATGGCGACAGCCGGCAGCACGCCGCACATGGTTATCCCCTCCTGCCGGCACGTCCGAAACAGGCCGTCCGGGCTGAGCTGCTCCATCTGGGCGATGGCCAACAGGTCGTTGCGGTTGACGATCTCCAGAGCGTTACCTCCGCTCTCGTGGGACATGTCACTGCTTGCCACGAGGAGGACGTCCTGCTCGCCGGAGCTTTCCAGCACACGCGCCAAACCAGCGCCGAACTCCTGGAGCTCGCCCATTTCTGCCGACGCGGTCACGCACACGAAGGCCATCCGGACCCCGGGGTTGTGATACTGGATGAAGGGCAGCACCACCTCGCCCGAGTGCTCGGGCAGGTGCGGTCTGTCATCGGCGGCCGTCATGGGCAACTCGGCCAGCCCGGCTGTCAGCCCCTCGTGGAGCGCCACCTCACCCAACGGAGTCTCCCACGACCCCCCCGTCCAGAGCGCGAAGGCGGGGCGGTCGTAAGCATGGCTCGGATTGAGCAGAACAACACTGTCCGGCACCTCCACGCCGGCGAACGTCTTGCCCGCCACCGACCCACTGAATGCGTAACCGGCGTGAGGACAGAGCAGACCCAGCACGCGCTCCTTCTCCTCCACCTGCGGCGTGAAGGACTCGATGGTCTTTCGCAGTTGCCGGGCATCGCTCGGGTAGAACTGGCCCTGCACGATCGGCTTTCTGGACATCTCTCCACCTCCCCCGCCACGTTCGCGCCGAACTCAAAGACCGAAAGCAGACGCCCCTCATCTTACCGACCCGAACCGCCACAGGGCAAACGCGGCCGCCGCGCCGCCCCGGAAGGCTCACTCATGCCCTGAAGCACGGCGCTCTGAGCAGAACCGCCGAAGCGTCTCGAAGTACGGCTCTCCGCCCACAATATAGGTGTCATTGTGGTCGGCGCCTTCGATGACGTAGAGCTGCTTCGGCTCGGGTGCGGCGTCGTAGACCTTCCGGGCGTGCTCAATCGGCACAGTCTTATCCTGACGGCCGTGAATCATCAGCAGGGGCACCTCCAGGCGCCCGACCTTCGCCAGGTTGTCGAACTGGGTGCGCAGGAAATACCCCACCGGCAGCATGGGCATCATCCGCAGGGCCATAGCCGGCACGCTGTCAAAGGCGCCCTCCATGACCAGACCGGCCGTCTTCCTGCGCAGCGCGACGTGCAGCGCCACGGCGGCACCCAGCGACCGGCCAAAGCAGACAATGCGATGCGGCTCGACCCCGCGCTCCTGAGTCAGGTAGTCGTAGGCGGCCTCCCCGTCGAGATACAGGCCGTACTCCGAAGGCGTCCCCTCGCTCTTTCCGTAGCCCCGATAGTCGAACAGGAAGAACGCCAGCCCCCTGTCGGCAAGCATCTGCGCATTGTCGGCGCGGTGCGTGATGTTGCCGGCGTTCCCGTGGCACCAGAGCAGCACCGGGCCCGCCACGGCCCCATCTGTTGCAGCGCCGGAATGCCACCAACCGTGCAGCCTGACGCCATCGCGTGTCGAGAAGGTGCATTCTTCAACATCCAGTCCTGGCGGCTGCCAACTGACCAGCGGCTTGCGCGTCGGGTAGAAAATGAAGCGGTGCTCGAAAAGCAGCAAGAGCGCACAAACCAGCAAGACCGTCACCAACGCGGTGACCAGCACGCGCACGGCCCGCGTCAGCCACACAGACAGGACGCCCGGAGGCGGGGACGATTCTGAGTGCGCCGTCGGCACGCCCTTCTCGCCGACCCCGCCCCGCTCACCTCCGGGGCGCGCGGCGAACACGACGCCCGCTGAAGCCAACGTCAAGGTCAAAGCCAATACCAGAAGCGACACTCTCATCCCAGACCGTCACAGGAGAGCATTGTGCAAGGCATCCCCAGAGGGACACGAGGTCCATGTCGGGCGCTTACGTTTTTCCGCCGGGGGAACGACGGCGCATGCGCCGCAGGCTAACGGGACGGCCCAGAATCTCAGACCACACCACGGCCTGTTTCAGCCCGAGGCCGTGCAGTGCCAGCGGAGTCACCGCCGCCGCCTTGCGGGCCTCATGGGGGGGCTTCACCGGCTCGGCTTCGGCGACCCTGATTCTCCTCGAAGCCTCTGTGGGTTCCCGGCGGGGCGGGCGGGGAACTGCCGGCTTCTCGCGCGGCCGAGGAGCGGCAGCGATCGTCTCGGCGCCACCCCAGAAGGGACTGACCGTCGTCCTCTGTGGGGGGACGGTCGGCCGGACCCGCGTGCCCAGCACCTCGGCGAGTCCCGTCTCCGTAGGCTTCTCCAGGGACCACAGGAGATCGCGTCCGGCCGGCTCCCTCTCAGGCCGTGCGGCGGCCGCCTGCACGTCCGCCCGCACTTGGGGCTGCCCGCCGGTCTCCAGACTGCCCAGGAACTCCTTGACCTGCTCCGGGCTGGCTTCGTAGTCGGGCGAGGAGGCCCGATCTTCTTCCATCTGCTGCGTAACACGCTGGAGCACCCTCTTGAGGGCCCCGCCGAACAGCAAGAACAACACCACAATGATGACGATGATCCCGTCCATGCCCGGCGCCTCCCAAGCTCGCACACAAGGTCGCCCGGCCGCTCAACTCAGACAAAGCGACCCAGGTTCACGTCTTTGCATTCTAACATCGTGGGTATCGTATCCTCAACGGCGCGACTCAGGTGAGTGTGAATGCGGGCCTTGACACCGCCCTCAGCCGATCTGAAGATCACCCTGAACCAGCCCGCACCGCCCGGATGGCCCTGACGTATCAGCGACGCTGCGCAGAGTCCCCGGAGCATGTACGGCGCATCCCGATCGCGCACGCTCGAGAACACCAGCACCGCCGAGCGAACCCGTGCCAGGATCAGGTAGTAAGCGCTGTAATACCGGTCCGTGGCGTCGCCCTCACGCAGCATCTTCTCCAGCGCTTGCGCGGCGTCGGTGTCATTGTCCATGGCACGCAGGGCAAGACGGGCGTAGGGAAACTCTCGGTGCATACCTTCACCGGCACCCGTCCCCATCTTCAGCCCCTCCAGGGCGTTGCCCGCACCCCGCAGAGCAATCGCCAGACAGAGCGTCGGCAGATCGTCCACGGCTCTGTCGGCCAGGTAAGCCCGCAGCATATCGGCCCCGTCCCCCTCCTGCGCTGCGAACAAGAGCTGCTGGATCAGTTCCACCCTTGACTCGATGCCCGGTCCCGCCAGGGCTGCTTCCGCCAGCCGGACGGGATCGCCAACACCGGCCTTGAGCAGCGCGACAGCGGCGCGCCCTATCGGCTCGCAGTAGTCCTGTTCCCCGACGTGCTCCCCGCACAGGGCCTCCACTTGCGCCAGCGCAGCGGCACGGTCGCCGTCCAGCTCGGCCAGTGCGGCCAGCGCCGTCAGCTTCACCCAGTCGTCCTCATCCCCAGCCGCCTCCGCCAGGGCGCCAGAGGACGACCCCGGCGCGAAGCACTCCTGGGCTAGGTGCACCTCGACGGCCGCCCGCTTGCGGAGTCGGAGCAGGAGCCGCCGCCACCCGACCGCGTCGCCCCCCGGCCCCCAGGCAAATTCCGGCCCCGTCTGCACCGCCGCCGCCCACTGCTGAAGGGCTGCATCGTGACCTTCTTCCCCGATGAGCCTGACGGCCCGCGCTGCGTGGGCCACACAGTCGAGGGCCGCTGAGATGTCGCGGACCAGGCCACGGAGTATGCGGCGCGCCGTTTCCTGCTCCAGCGGCCCCGCATCGGAGACCGCCCTCCCCGCAGCTTCCCGTTGCTGGTCTGAGAGCTTGTATGCGGCCGCCCACCTTCCCGCCGCGTCCCCACCAGCCGCGCCGTCCACCGTGTAGCCGTTGGCGGCGTCGTCCCAACCGATCGCATGTGCTTCGCGGGCAAGCTGTCCCCGCCAGGCCAGAACGTCGTCCACCTCGCCGGCGATCAGCGCCGCAATGGTGCCCTCCCTCACGGCCTCAAGAGCATACTCGGCCTCCTCCTGCATCGCCAGGCTGGCATCCTCGTCGCTCGCCAGACGTTCCAACTGACGCACAGCTTGACGAACCGGCAACAGGCGCGCCCCTTGCGCGCAGTCTCGAATGGCGGCGCAGGCGTACTGCCGCACCTCTGGATCCGAGTCATCGAGGGCCGCAAGGAAGTAGCTGAACAGTTCCATCCCTACGGTCCGGGTGGAAGTGAACGCGACCTCCCGGCCCATCGCCCCTCGCCACCCGGGACCACCCGGGTTGCTGGTCATCACCTCGATGGCGCGACGCCGGGTCATGGCATCCGGATGTGTCTGGAGCACCCTGGCCAGCAGGCCCGCATCGCGCGTGTAGGACAGGGCGTCGGCAGCGCGGCTTCGCACTGACGGATCTTTATCTTCCAAAGCATCCCGCATCGGGTCCGAGTCCGCGACGTCCACCAGGCCGGCAAGCTCGTTGAACGCATGGATCTTGTCGGAGGACGAGCCATCGCGCAGGGATGTCTCAAGCGCCGCCACGACTTCGTCGAGCTCCGTCGGGCCGGCCCCCGCAGCGCCGGCGCGGCCGCTGACCTGCAGGCCAATGTTGCCCGCCTCCCAGAGCGAGAGCGCCTTATCGCCCGCAGTC
>SDBU01004158.1_pt1 | contig 17945 bp, 19 predicted proteins | sample 2277071 | NCBI WGS metagenome assembly SDBU01 (sample SAMN10397929, study PRJNA504765) | marine sediment metagenome | isolation source: marine sediment core GS08_GC12, 126 cmbsf | place: Arctic Ocean: Gakkel Ridge, Loki's castle | collected 2008 | reverse complement strand
AGCTATCGCCCGAACGTTAGCTGTTGATCCGGATATTCTTCTTATGGATGAACCTTTTGGAGCGCTTGACTCTCAAACTCGATCAGTTATGCAAGAACTCATTCTTGACATTTGGGAAAGAGATCACAAAACAGTATTGTTTGTTACTCACGATATTGAAGAAGCGATTTTCCTTTCGGATCGTGTCTTGATTGCATCAAGCCGGCCCATGAAAATCAAGAAAGAGATAACGATACCCTTTGACCGACCGCGACATTTTGAATTGAAAACAAGTTTAGAATTTAACAAGCTGAAAAATAAGATAGTATCTGAGACCCGCGAAGATGCGTTATCAGTAGCTCACTTAGATTTAGGCTAGAGATCCGTCTGCTCTAGAAAAGGGGGAATAGCATGTGCCTTATTGGTGTTCTTGACCGAGGAGAGGGTCGTTATATTCTCTTTAAGAATCGTGATTTGGAGGCTCAGCCAGATTTACCCGAACCCCTTGTTATCGGAGGTAGCAGCGCGACCGGGTATAGGCGAGTCGTATTCCCGACGACTAAAGATCCAACCAATACTGCGATTTGGGGTGGTGTAAATAAGTTCGGCCTCAGTATGCAGTTTGCGGATATCTATTTTGGCGAAAGTCACAGGTCTAGCAATAACAAATTGGAAGAGCAACGCAACATCGTCAGGCACCTTCATACAGAAATATTAGCTGACAGTAAGTCTGCATTGGAGGCCGTTAATAAAATGGTTGAGACGTGTGTAGACCCACACGGGGGAGGATTCGATCAGATGGTATTGATAGTAGATCCGGATACAGCGGTAATACTAGAATCCAGCACCTTTGGAGTCGCTATAGAATGGTTAAACGAAGCGAAGTTTTTGCTTCGTACGCATATGCCTCGGCTGCTTGGCGCATTCGCCCCTTCTTCTACCGACTCACCGCTTTGCCTCAGTGCACTTACACGATACCAACGGGCTATGGATCTGATTGGAAGTAATAGTGCTCATTGGGACGTAGATTTTGTTAAATTGTTATTGTCAGACAACTATTACAATGACACAGACTTTTCCATAAGTCGCTCTGGAAGAATGGGGATATACAAGACATCATCTTCTCTGATTGTTGAGTCAAGTAGTTATGGCTACCATTTACATTACGTATTAAACGATCGTCCAACACCAGAAATATTTGTTCAACTCGAGTTTAAATAGGTATATATGTCTGTATCTGTACTAGCCAATCCACTACAATATCTTCCTGCTACTAATGGCGCGGTTCTGTCTAATGGTATCCTAGAGCCGACGGTGAAAGATTATTTCGCGAATCCTTTTTCCCATGATAGACTTATTAGTGATCGCTACAGAGTCGAAATTTTTCATGAAGCGATTTTCCAAACAGTAAAACCAGGTGATGTGGTATTAGATATTGGAGCGGGTACAGGGATACTGAGTCTCATGGCTGCCTCCGCTGGTGCATCGAGAGTATTTGCCTTTGAAGAAAACATGAATATTCTTGAAATTGCATTATTCAATGCTAAAAAAAAGGGATTATTGAATAAGATTGAGTTTATACCTGGCAATTCTAAGGCAATACATAGTGATCTTTTGTTAGAAAGGCCAGATGTAATTCTCTCAGAAACAATCGGTAGTTTCGCCTTTAATGAAGGAATATTGTCAAATTTATCGAGTGGTAAAAAAATACTTGGTTACGATGGTGTATTAATACCGCGTTCAATTACTTTAATTATCTCCGTGGTTCAAATTGGAAATGTATTGCTAAAAGCAGTAAAAAATACTCATTGTTCTGTTGTCAACTTGAAAAGCCGTCTTTTCTCTGCTGAAGATCTTATATATCTCTCCAAACCTAAGTCAATATTAAGCGTTGATTTACAGAATAACAACCTCACCACCATGTCAGAAGAGGTATCAATGCTGGTAGAACGGAAAGGGCATATCAACGGAATACTATTCTGGTTTGATGCTTCTCTTTCAAGTAACTGTACTATAACCAATCATCCCTTATCACATGAGGAATGTTGGCAACAATCGTTAATGATCTTACCCAATCATTTTGAAGTTGATAAAGATGATGATGTATTTATTAAGTTAGAAGTACATGATGATTCACTGAGTGTTAATCATCGCATTAATATTGGATGTAAAGATCATATTTGTACTATTGAAAACACTCAAATACTGTAGGTATTTAGATATGACAAGGAATATTCAGATCGCAACAACATTTTTTCTAAATATACTAATTGGTCTAGTTATAGCTAACGCATTTCTCCTCATTGGGCGATTGATACATTCAGAGAACCTATTCTCTTATCCCGAAGAAATCTTAGTGTTTTTATTTCTATTGGCGGTATCTCTAAGCATGATTAGAATAGCTCATAGCTATCTTATTCTAAATGAAATTCCAAGTTACATACAGTTTATAAACAAGGTAGATGAGGAGGGAGGTGCTACGAAATACAATTTATTAGGATTCGTCTCGCATTTAGTTGTTCCGATTATTGGATTCATGCTAGTATCCACAATACTTGTTGATATAAATATATCAGAAAATGGGAAAATCATCAATGTTATATCCAATGTCGACGATAAGATTATTACACTCGGAATATCGCTACTCGCTTCACCAATAATAGTGGATTTACCGATCTTTCATAGACTGAGACAATATACAGGTTTCGATGATATAAAAAGTCTATTTCGCAATTGGTTATTATTTGACGCAGCTGGGCTGCTATTTTTCGCTGGATTTTTTATAAATCGTTATGATAAAGAAAAATTTATGCTGTATTTCTCGCTAATATTGGTGCTCATCATATTAATTGATTATGGTCTTAATCGAAAATTTTACTTTTCAAGGTAAAGATGCGATCATCAACGGGGACAAAATTTTCATTTAGATAAGGCTGTAGAATGAAAAATAGCAGATTTGTTTGGTTCGATGATCGTAATGTAAATGCTTTTAAGGGAAATAAGTTACTGCCTAGTATCTCAATAGCATGTGCTGCAAGTTGCGACTTTCGCTGCCCACATTGTATTTACAATGCTCCTTTTCATAAAGAAACAAAGGGTATGAGCGCTGATTATAAAAAAGCTCTTCTACGGGAAGCGGTGGAAATGGGGTGTCGTTTCCTCCAGGTATGCCATGAAGGAGAACCAACATTTGATCCAACTATATTGCCCCTACTTCGGGAAGCACACCGCTTGGGGATGAGAACATTCATGTTTACCCATGGTGCGCTGATTTCTCCTGAGGTTGCTTCGGAGCTCCATGCTATGGAGATCTGTTTAGGTGTCAAATGCGATAGCCTGGATGACCGGACCTTCAATCGAATGATTGGAGTGCCGCGTGCCAAGGGAATCTATCAGGGGATTCAAAACCTCTTAGAAGCCGGGTACAAGGTTCCTTTTGAACGCGACGGCAAGTTATTCACTCGTCTCTCACTGGTATGCACGGTAAGTGAAATAAATGTCGATTCTGTTAAGGGTGTCGCGCAATTCTGTTGGGATAACAATATATTCTTCAATGTCGCGCGATTGGAGAAAGGTGGACGCGCGAATCGTGTCTGGGAAAGAATTCGGGTCAAAGACCCCGAGAAACTCCGAGATATCATTCAGTGGTGTTCTGAGCAAACGGGGATCGATTATCGGTATGCACAGCCGGATTGTTATTGCATAGGGGCTTGCGGTGTTCAGATTAACCATAACGGAGATTCATGGATAACCCGCGAAGGATGCGGCTGTGACCTTACGGAGCCAGATGGTATCACATACCCAGAAACTATCGTGATCGGTAATGTCCAAGGTGTCGGATTGCAGGAGATTGTCCGAAGAGTTTGGGAGTACCGGAGATCAGTAGTGGGCAAACTTGATGCTCGGTTGAGGGAATATATCGATAATCTGGACAGCGACTCCAACATTCTTTCAGCTTGTGGTGGCTCAAGAACACATATGCTTTTCCAGGCATACAAAGATTATATTACTCAGGTGCTTTCCAATTCTAACGATCATGCTGAACACAACAGCAGGCAAGGAGATAATCCGAGTAAGGGTCAGCATGCAGTAAATGAACTCGAATGCGAATAGGGCATGATGAATATTCAAGTAACATATGGTGTAGGAGAAGGGTTGACACCCTTAGCAGCGTTTGATGCAGCCCTTCACAATGCTGGTATAGCGAATTACAATATTATCCGCCTTTCGTCGATAATACCTCCCAGGTGTACGGTATCGATTGATGTGGCTGATAGAAATAACATTGAAATTGGCTACAAGTTGTTTGTAATAATGGCCTCTGCGACGGTAACGAAACGGGGGGAAAGCGCATTTGCTGGTCTAGGGTGGATGCACTCGGAAGAATACGGTGGTGTATTTGTACAACATTCGGGTAGAAACGAAGATGACGTGATCCAACAGATTAGGGATACTTTCGAGAGTATGCGTGAATACCGAAATGTTGAAGGCAATATTCAACACAAGGTTGTTGGAATTGAATGCCGTGGCAAGCCGGTCTGTGCTCTCGCTGCAGCAATTTATGAAAGTGAACCATGGTCAGCGAATATAGTTTGCTGATCTTTAGGGATACTCTTTCCATCTGTCTCCTTCAAGATGGGATTATACTTTGATCTACCATAATCCGTTGGTTTCCTTTGGTTCAAAGAAGGGTCTTTCGAAATCAGTGTGGGTACCCCCAGTAAATCCAGAAGCGGCTCAAAGAATAACGCTACCTTCTCGAAGCCTACCCAGAACCGACCGAGCACCGGCTTCGGCGCAAGAGTGTTCCTCGGTCTCGATCACGGGCCCGCGCATGCCGCGGTACGGGAAAAGGGTGGCCTGGTGGTAGGCCAGGAAGTCTTCAGGCAGGGCTCTGGCGTCGTTTTCCACCAGACGGTCGATGATCCACTTGGCTTCCTCACGGGCCTCGGGGTTCCCGGGCAGGAACTCGATCATATAGCGCAGCTTCATTCCCATTCCTCCGCGATCTGCACGTGCTCGGCCAGGAGATCCGTGTCGATCCGTTCGAACCGGTCCCGGTTCTCCGCCTTGTAGCGCCGCCAGCGTTTCCAGTCGGCGGCCAGGTCCGGCTCCTGGTCGGGGAATACGAGCTCCACGTGGAAGCGCCGGCCGCGGTCGTCCGTGAGGTCGATGATATAGGTTTCATCCTGGGACCGGCGGATCACCAGTATCCAGCATCCAGAGGCAGTGGCAGTTGGCGATGGTGCAGCCAATATCAGCATCAGGCCCATTCCGACGCAATATGCCCTGCATCAGAGTTATCCAAACCCGTTTAACCCAACCACGACCATCCGCTTGATCTGCCCAAGGCCACGAATGTCTACCTGGTGATCTATGATATACTGGGTCGAGAAGTAGTAAGGCTAGTTGATGGTCACATGGAGGCAGGCTACCGCCTGGTTATCTGGAACGGTAAGGACAGATACGGGCGCAATCTTTCGTCAGGCATATATATCGTCCGATTGCTAACGCCGGAGTATACCCGCAGCATCAAGACCGTGCTACTGAAGTAGGGAAAAACCAGTATTCACCACAAAACGTATGAAATCTCCTGAATAACGGCCTCTTTTAGTCGGTATTCTCCTGGATAGCGAGAGTAATCTAGTGGATTTTCAGGTAGTTATCCCAGCACTTCAGAGCAGGTAATTAGACCTTTGTTGCAGTTAGGCCAAAGAATGGGGGCTGGTCATCAGCCCGGTCTATGAATGCTTTCACATTTGGGGCAAAGTTTGCTCAATCCACTTATTGGAGTTAGCCATTTCATTTTCGGAATCCGTAGAATAAAATCAGTTCCAGCGATCGTATCTTCGACACGTTATAACGAAGTTTGCTGCATATAGATTTATGGGCGGGATCATATTCTGGAAATGCTACCAATTTCGTCATCCATTCATAGTATGTGATGTAATTGGCTGGTTTCTTGATGGTAGATTGCTTTGAATTTCTAAAAACCACCTTACATATTTTACTATCCCACATCGGGTATACCTCATCGTTTGCGAAATGTAGTAGTTTAGATGCCCCTACCACAGAATTGTTCACGGCCTTAGCGATATCATCAATGTCACGTTCATCAAGGGATTTTCCATGTTTCATAATATTCAGAACCTTTATGGCTTGGGGGACATGCTTTTCATACAGATGTAGGACGGTGGGCATCCAACCGTATACGGCATGAGCACAAATGTACAAACTTGTTTCATTAAATGCGGATTGATTAGAAATGAATGTCAGCAGATAAGGGTATGACTGGAGATATGAGTCTTTGATATCGATATCGATTTCGAGCTGCTTCTCTTTTTCGATAAGACTGCCAAGGTCTTTACTAAGATCACTGTCCATAACGAATCCTCCTAGATATGGTTTCTATGCAAATTTATAAGAGCTCTCAAATTCCAGTGTCACCTGAAGTAAATCATCATCAACTATCCTGACAAGTTTGAGGATCGGTAGCGCTCGGCGCTAAGTCCCACCCGGCCAGATGTACTGCCCATCCGAAGTGACTACCCAGAATCCAAGTTCATTCGGTAACCTTTGCTGGAAATGTACGCCAATGATATTGGGTATCTTTAGCCGCTCTTCAATTAAACCCAAGAATTGCGATGAGAGACGGGTGGTAGAAACACGATAGGAAATGTGCCCGAATAACACTATATAGATCTCAGTAAGCCCACGATCTGTGAGTAACTCGATCACATGTACAGGACTAAACTCATCAGCTGGTGGATCGATTCTCATTGTACCTACAGGAATGTCAGTATCTGTACCCTGAATCGCCTTGAATAAAGGTTCGGATACTTGTGGATTCAGCAGGAATTCTCTTCCCCCAAGGAAAAAGAGAAATTCATAGGCGACCTTTGCGAGAAACCGCGTGATCTGAGGTCTACCCCTGCTACTAATTTGAATGGTAGGCTTCTCTTGTCGTCTTACTAGCTTATAGCCCAACGCAGGCCAATCAACTGTTTCTCCAGGCTTGCACTTCTGGTAGGCTGCTAAGAGAGCAGCTAGCTGTTCTTCAATCTCTTCAGTGGTTAATCCAGCGTTTTTTAGCCTTTCATCCCTCCGGACCCGCTTGCTTAGGTCTTCGATCACTCTATGGTCTGGGGTTAGAATGCTTCCATCTGGCAATTGTTGTGGCAGGGGCTCAAACCCATGCTCAGTTGCTCTGACTTTCCGTATGCCATCATCGGTTTCGGCCTTCACGTCATAGTACGAACGCAGTATACCCTGACGATTATGCGGTATCGAGAGTGTCTCAAGAGCCTGTAGGATTTCGGGCAGTTTGAGTACCTCAGTATCGACTTCATGCCCGAGATCACCGTTGCACTTTGCGCAAACTTGGTCTAACACCAACCTGCCGCCGATGCTTTGGGGGATGATGTGTTCTTCAGAGAAGACAGTCTCCAAATCAGTACGAAAGCAGAAAATGCATGCCTTTGTGTGCTCTGTGGGCGTCGCTTCCTCAGTTACCATGGGCGAATCTCCCTACCTACTTGCATACCAGTTCAACTTCTCCCGCCGCTGCTGCCAGTTGGGCATGACGCTCTCCAGCATCCGGTAGAAGGCCGGGCTGTGGTTGTGCTCTTTCAGGTGGCAGAGTTCGTGCGTGACCACGTAGTCGATGCATTGTTTAGGGACGTGAATCAGTTCGGTGTTCAACGTAACCCTGCCTGCGGTGGAACAACTCCCCCAGCGGGTCTTCATACGCCGGTTCGCTATGACCGGTTGGCTGATCTCATATTTGTGAAGGCTTTGCAGGCAAGTGTCCACTCGTTCGGCAAGTACTTCCTTCGCCCGATCCCGAAACCAGCCCTCCAGCTGCTTCTTGACCGTATCGTTTCCAGTATTGCCATTGGTGGATACCTGGATCTGCCCCTGCAGCAGTTTGACGGACCTGGGACCGTCCTCCAGTACCTTGAGCCTGTATTGCCGACCCAGATAGCGGTGTGTCTCACCGGAAACGTATTGTCGCGGTGGTACCGGTGGCAGGAACGTCTCGAAGTGCTGCCGCTTCTTCAGGATCCACGGTGCACGCTTGCGTACGGTTTTCAGGATCCATTTCAGCGGCGCACCCTTGGGCGCCACTACACTGATGCTTAAATCGGGATGGACATGAATCCCCAGCGTCCTGCGCCTGGTGCGCGTGAGGGTGAAGGGAATGGTGAGACTCCCGTACTCAATGATGTGCGTCTCATCCACCATATCTACTTATCCCAACGCCGGGCGATCTCGATGACGCTCTCCAGTACCTGGTCCATCTCTTCGGTGGTCAAATCAAAGCCCCGTTCATTCTTCAGCGTGTACAGGAAGTCGTCGATCTCGTTCAGCATCGCGTTCTGGATGTCGGCATTGTTCACCCAGTCAACCACCTTGTGGCGGCGGATGATCTTCTCGATCTCGATGCCTACTTCCGCGGAGATATCTTCCACATCGCCATCTCCACCGTATCGGGCCAGCGGTTCCCGCACCACGTGGTAATAGGCCTTGGCCGATTCGTACCCCTTCAACCTGTCCGGCATGCCCTCTTCGGTGTAGGAACCGACTTGCTCGTCCAGGTGCCGTAGCCGTAGGTAATACTCCCGCTCCGTGATGCGCTGATCCCGCCACTCGTCGATGGCCTTTTGCACCAGCCTGGAGAACCGTTGGTAGTACGTCGGGTCGTCCTCCATCTTCTCCGCAATGGTGGCTTTAAGCCGGTGGGCGATACGGTCGGCGCGGGCCGCCTCACCCAAGGTCTTCACCAGTTCTTCCTCGCGCTTCTCCTTGTCGTGGATGTCCAACTGCTCGGTGATCAGCTCCACCTCCGAACTGGTTACGTGGGTATCGATGAGCTTCTTGATCTGGTCATCGTACTCTCGGAAATCCACTGCCTCGTTGTAGCGGTACTTCACCGAGCGGCGCATATCGTTGTAGAAACGGAAATCATCCAGGTATTTCTTGACAGTCCGCTCCGGAGTGCGCTCGATGAAATCCACGCTGGACAGGGCCATCTTTAGGGTCCGGGCAAACCGCGAAAGGCTTTCGTAGAACTTGTCCCTGATGGACTCATCACCCAGGTAGCGTTCGCAAGCCTCCTTGTCCCTGGGATCCGGCAGTGTCTTGAAGATATCCAGCAGGTCCGTGTGGTGCTGTGGCAGCTTGGCGATCTCCTTGGCGATATCCTTAATGGTGGCCTTCACATCCTCGGGGTCGAAGGCGGAAAGGGCCGAGTACATTTCCAGCGCCGTGTCCAGTTCTCCCAGGATTCCCCGGTAGTCGATGACGTACCCGTGCTCCTTGCCTTCGTGGAGGCGGTTCACCCGGGAAATGGCCTGGATCAGGTTGTGCTCTTTCAGGCTTTTGTCCACGTACAGCACGGTGTTGCGCGGGGCATCGAAACCGGTGAGCAGCTTGTCCACCACGATCAGGATGTCGATCTCATCACCGTACCTGAAGGCAGCTGTCAGCTCCTCAACGTAAGCTTTTTCGCTGCCGAAACGTTTCATCATCCGCTTCCAGAACTGCTGGACCTTGTCCTTGCTCTCCCGATCCACCTCCTCGTGGCCTTCACGGGTATCCGGACCCGAGATCACCACCTCGCTGTTAACCAGACCAAACTCGTCGAAACACTCCTTATAGCGCAGCGCCACCGCCTTGCCGGACGTGGCCATCTGGGCCTTGAAGGGGGTGTTGTCCCAGGTATTGGCATAGTGCTCCGAAATATCGTAGGCGATGACCTGCAGACGCTGATCCGCCTCGCTCAGCTTCTCCGATTGGGCGAACTTCTTCTTTAGGTCGGCCTTCTGCTCCCGGGTCAGGCTGCGGGTAACCCGCTCGAACCACCGGTCCAGCGCTTCCCGGTTGACCTCCTGCACCGCCATGCGTCCCTCGTAGAGCAGGGGCACCACCATGCCGTCCTTCTGGGCCTGGTCGATGGTGTAGGCGTGGATGATGCCGCCGAACTTGTCGGCCGTGTTCTTATCGGCTTTCATTAGCGGCGTCCCGGTATAGCCGATATAGCAGGCCTTGGGGAACACCCGCCGCATGGCCGTGGCCGTAATCCCGTACTGCCCCCGGTGGCTCTCATCCACCAGCACGAAGATGTTCTCCGAGGGACTGCGCAGCTGCTTCCGCAGTTTCATCACCCGGTCAAACTTGTCGATGACCGTGGTGACGATGCTGACCTTGGTGTCCTCCAGCAGCTGGATCAGGTGCCGGCCGGTGCGGGCCCGCCGGGCATCCTTGCCGCAGGCCCGGAAGGTCTTGTGGATCTGGTCGTCCAGGTCGATGCGGTCGGTGACCAGCACCACCCTGGGATCGGTGTCGGGCAGCTCCAGCGCCAGCGCTTTGGAAAGCATTACCATGGTGATGGACTTGCCCGTGCCCGTTGTGTGCCAGATGACACCCCCTTTCCGCCGACCCTCCTCGTCAAGCTGCCGCACCCGCTTCAGGGTCTCCTGGATGGCGAAGTACTGGGGATAACGGGCGATCTTGCGTTCTCCCTTGTCGTACACCACGTAGCGATAGACCAGCTCCAGCAGGCGCTCGGGCCGGCAGAGGGCGTACAGCATCCGGTCCTGCTCGGTCACCTCCCGGGGACCCTGGGGTGTGAACTGGGCTTTGAGCCAAGGCGGTCGCTTGGGGTGGAACAGCCGGTCGAACTGCTCCTGGGGCAGGGGCAGGTCCACCCGGGCTTTCACGTCGGCTTCCACGTCCTCCCGCTCGTGCCAGAGGGTCCAGAACTTGACCCCGGAGCCCACGGTGGCATAGCGGGCGTCATTCATGGCCAGTCCCAGCACCACCTGGGCGTAGACGAACAGCCTGGGGATATACTCGTCCTTCTGGTTGCGGATCATCTGGCTGACGGCCTGGTCCACCGGCTTGCCTCCTCCAGGAACCACCAGGTCGGGACGCTTGCACTCGATCACGATGAAGGGGATGCCGTTGACGAACAGCACAATGTCCGGCCGCGCCGTCTCGTGGCTGCCCGTACGCTCCACCTCGAACTCGTCGGTGACGTGGTAGACGTTGTTTTCCGGGTGCTCCCAGTCGATGTAGCGCAGGTTGTAGCTGCGCCGGTCGCCGCGGATCACCTGGGTGAGGCTCTTGCCCAGGGTCAGTAGGTTGTACACCTCCTCGTTGGTAGCTACCAGACCCTGGTCCAGGGGGATGTCCGTCAAAGCCTGGACAGCTGCATGCAAGTTATCCGTGCTGAAGTCGTACGCCTCGCCCTTGTAAATGATCCGGTTGATCTTCGGTAGCTGCTCCAGCAGGATCTCCTCCAGGATCACGTTCCCCCGGCGGCCGCCCCGCTCGGCCAGGGCTTCTTCCGGTGTGAGGTAGGTGTAGCTGGTCTGCTGCGCGGGACCCAGTTTCTGGAGCAGCAGCAGCGCCGGGATCTGGCTGCTGGCGTCTTCGTGGTAGGTGGGGTGGTGGGGCATATTATGTTTTTTACCCTATTCTTGATCACGTTTTTCTTGCAGTGCTTTGCCACAGTCAACACAGCCATAAGTCCCCGTTTCTGGGTGTTTGCCTGCAAGATTTTCACCACAGCGTTGACATTGGTCCATTTCCTCATATATCTCGTAACAACTAAGACAGACGTATTTTGGAATTTCGCCGTGGTCGCGTTCAACGACTGTGTGACCAGAATATGCATGGTGGCACTCGTAACAGAAGCCATTCGTACTGGCGTCGCCGGGGATTTCATTGCCGTATAGGTCAACCAGATACTCCATGCTAAAAGTGTTTTCACAGCCTGAGCATCTTCTCTCATCGTCATTCCGGTCAAAGTAGTTTGTCGAATCGCAATCTTCGCACTTCACCTCTAAGAAAACCATCCATCCGATACAAATCTGACAGAAACCGTTGTAAATGGGGTACTCATCCTCCTCCAACCTGCTGGCCATATTGCCACAGGGAGAACAATCCATATATGGAATTCCATCAGCTATCTCTTTATCAATTTGGGGCTTCAGTCCTTCATATTTCCCTTTTAGGAAATCCTTGTGTTTCATCATCGCTATGTCAATTGCTTCAAACCGATCTAGAAAGGTATAGAATTCCTCTTTCCACCCCCGTGCGACAAGGACATAAAGATGACCCCAGCCATTCAGTTCCAGTCCCGCAATATCTTCCTTGATTTTAGAATTCTCGCCAGAAGTGTACTCTGGATGATAAAAGTGGGTCATTTTATTCCGGTGATCCCGAATACCCTCAAAAGCTTTCTCTGCGGTGTCTGGTATAGACAAACCGACAATTCGTCGTAGTCGCTTGATTGCTTCACCTGAGCCAACTGAATGGAACTTGCCATGCACGAATTCTCCAGGATCTGCAGATCTGGGATCGCTTAAAATGAGTGTCCAGTGCTCTAGGAGGAGCCTTGCCTTCAGTACCAGCTCTACACCAGTGACAAAATTGATAAGTGACTGCTGTAGGTCATCATTTTCAAAATCTTTAATCCCCTCATCTAGGAAGTGGAGGGCATTCTCGGTTAGTCCATCAAATATCTCCTGAGTGTTGAGTTGGGGAGCCATTATTCCTCCTCCTCCTTCACCCGCACCTTGCCTGTTAGCGACTCCATGATGAGTTTCTGGCTGCTGGCGTCTTCGTTATAGGTGGGGTGTTCGGCCACTATTGTTTGCCTGTTGCTAATAATAACACTGCCACGCCAGCCAGCAGTAGATCCCTTGTAGCCTTGCGGTCCTCTGCTTCTTTCGCATCTATGGCGTCAAGAACCTTCTCAATCGATCGTTCTATACTATGACCATCCAACTTGATGGCGGTTTTCCCAATGAGACAACCGATCGATTCAGGCGATATTCCTTTAGCCAGAATAGGAACTATCCGTTTTACTTTGGCACGGGCATAGCCAATCTCGTTTCCTACTGCCATGGCTCTTGCAATCGTTTTATCCGTAATAACAGCAAGGACAATGTTTGCCCGCCTGATCCACTCAAATATGGTCCTCCAGGCATCTTTACCGGGCTCCTGACTCTCGCTCCACCAATACACCGTATGATTCTTTTTCTCGATTGCATTAACAAATTGGCGGACAGTTTCGGTGTCGCCAGTACTGTAACTGATAAAGACCTTCATCCTTCCTCCTCCCCCTTCACCCTCGCCTTGTCCCTGCAAATGGCCCTCAGCTCTATCAGTTCTCGGTTCTTGTTGGGGTTGTGAGTATAGTTAAGGATCGGCGCACGATCTCTAATTAATCGTTTTTCAATGCAGGCGATGTTATCCGTCGGACCGTCATACTCCCAGAATGCCAAGGATAAATTCTGCTTCATCCAATCTGTGACAATTTGCTCGCCATCACCCTGAAACTCGTAACAGTTTATGGCTTGAGAAGATTTGCCGTTGTTTCTTGGAACAACTATTAACCCAAATTCTTCCTTCAGAATCGCCCCAATACTCCTGCGGAGGGTTGATGAGCCTGATTTTCCCGAGGTGAAATGGGTGTTCGCATCTCGGGATTTTTGACTGTCCTCGGTTTTACCAATATAGATAACACTATCTTTACCGGTTGATCCCAGAGGAAAATCAGCTCCGATAAATCCGATGGCATAAATCCCAGGCTTGCTTGAGAAAGCCTTGATTTCATTGTAGGGCTTCAATCGCGAACTCAAGTGTTGAAGTATTTTATTGAGATCGATATCCATTCTTACTCCTCCTCCACCTTCACCCTCACTTTCCCCGTCAGCAACTGCTGCATGAGACCTTTTCTGTGTAGGGGGTATGGGTCATGTAGTGTACCTTGTCTTGAAGGCATTATCTAGCTTTCGGTGGGCAAATGAAATGGTCCCTAATATTTCCAAAGCATCCTGTTCATTGATTGGCCAGTAAATCTTCGGTTCATGAGCTGTCGGATTCCGAAACATCTTAAATACCCCAATGATTATATTCATTAAGCCGTAATGCTCACTCGTGTCGGTGTCTGATTCAAATTTGTTGATGGCTAGTACAGGATATGAACGTCCTTTGCTGGTATTGAACGCTTCTTCAATTAGGCGAACACCGTCGCCTTTTAGACCTGATTTATCTCGAATAACTTGGCCAAGGCTCTTCGCGGCCTCCAGCACTGCGTGGAAGTAGTTATCTTCAAGTAGTTCGGCTTGACAAAACTTTAGGACTGCCGGGTGTGTATTTCGTTCGATCAAGATACTTTTTAGAGAGAGTGCTCTTTTAGTGGCTTCGGCAGGAGTACTCGCGGTTTTTATCTGTCGATATTGTGCATCTTCGCCAATCTTGAGCCCAACTAGAGAAAGGATTTCGTTTAATGCGCCCATAAAATACTGATGGCGGCCTGCTTTATTCAGGTGGCGAGCGGGTTGCATTGCCTCTTTGATGAACTTATAGACTATATTTGGTTTTTGGGATTTATTTACTCCGTCAACGAATGCATTGTATATCCGGTCTCGTTTGTTCATGCCTCGATAGATGTATTCATTGGATTTCAATTCGGCCACTGGATCATGCATGCGACAAGTAGCTAGCAATTCCTCAATTTCTCGATTGCTGAATCCAAGTCCTGTTTCCCCAAGGACATCAGCAATTGCTCGGATATGAGATTGATCTAAGTCTGGTGCTTTGGTCTTCAATGAGCTGTTTCCTCCTCCACCTTCACCCTCACTTTCCCCGTCAGCAACTGCTGCATGAGGCCTTTCTTCTGCTCCTGCTGCTGGGTCTTCAACGCGAGCAGTGCCTTGATCTCCCGATCAGCCGCCTCAATAATGGCGGCGATACGTTTTTGTTCTCCATAGGACGGCACCTTAATTGTAGCATGCTTCACTGCATATTGAGGTAACCCGAACCGCGTAACACCATTGGCGAGCGTAGAAAAGTAGTGTTGGATATTGTGAGTCTTAAGGAGTGCCGATAAGAAAAACCCATTGAGAGCCTGAGGATCTGGTCGAATTATTGCTAGATGATAGCCACATACAACATTTCTGAGCCTCTTGCTAACCACCGCTGAAACAGCAATGTCGTCACGGACTTCAGAGTCTTTTGTGATTATCACATCGTTGGGCAATAGCGTAAATCGTTCGATCTCACCTTCTGAGGCTGTTGCCTGCATGAGTTCAAGGTCATCTGTGATGTAATCGTTATAATAAACGTCCATGTAGTTGCATAACCGAACTTCAGTCTCATTTTCATGAACCAACTTATCAACGTTACTGAACATCACTTCAGATACTGAATCCAACCGCACCTCTCTCCAAGGCTCGGTGAATCCCGGAAACCGCACCTTGCCCGTTAGCAGCCGCTGCATGAGGGCCTTCTTGCGGCGCTGCTTGGCGGCGATGAGCTTTTCGGTGAGCTCGATGGTCCGGTCCCAGGTGGAGAGGATCTCGGCGATCTTGCGCTGCTCGGGGAGGGGAGGGAGGGGGACTTGAGCATGGCTAACAGAAGTAGTGGTAAGGCCGAACCTGGTTACACCGTTTGCCAGGGTAGAGAAGTAGTGTCTATAATGATGTAAATGAAATAGCGCTGCCAGGAATGCACCGTGGACTTTGGAAGGATTGGGCCTGAGAATTGCCAAGTGATACCCGCATACGAGATTGTCAATCATTTCAGCAACTAGGGCTGGGACTGCAATATCGTGCCTATCTTCGGAATCTTTAGTGATAATTACATCTCCAGGTGTCAATCTAAACTGCTTGATTTCTCTATCCGTTGCAGTAGCAGGCATGAACTGCAGATCGCGAATAATATAGTCATTGTAGTACACGTCTGTGTAGTTGCATAGCCGTACAGGTCTTTCTCCATCGGCACTTTTTTTATCAACGTTGCTGATAATCACCCGTGCAATGGAGTCTAGGCGAGCTGCAGCCCAGTCGTTAGGCAAGCCCCAGAGCGGGCCGTTTGATTGTGTCATAGCCCCAATTCCTTCATATATCCGTCCATCTCCTGGCGGTGTTGGATGGCAGTTGTTGCATAATTTGTAACAACTGAATGCCGGGCAAGATCGACCATTTTGCCAACGCCGGGAAAATGGTAGCCCATATTGCGCACATCCACAAAATGGTTCATCGTAGTTTTAAATCTTTCTTGGATTGTGCGATCATCTTCTTTATTACTTTAGAAAGCACACAGGCCTCATTATCAGCAATCTTAAACCAGTTACCTGGATCAATCCCTCGAGTCGCTTCTGCGAACAGTGGATCAATATCAAGTAATGCTAAGGCCTTGGCTGATAGCAGTAGTGCTCCGATCTGTCGCGTTTTCCTGATTTCTTCTTTTCCTTCTCTCCATTTCTTCCGAAAATGGTCTCGCTCTTCATCACTCATTTGTCTCGCTTCATACACCTCTCTCAAGTCTGCATCGAGCGCCGAGTACATCTTCTCAAGTGCAGTAATTGAGTCAGTGTATGCCTTTAACCGTAGCTCCCAATATTTCTGAGTCCGAAACCTACGCAGGGCAGTTAGTGTCGCTACTATAGCGGCGACTGCGCCAATGGTTACCGGGATGATGGTCTTTACAATGATGAGTTCAAACCAGTTAATCGAACTTCCACCACTGGCATTATTCACTACTGACTTAATAGTATCGACTGCCATGAGCGTGTCCAGTGTAGCGTCTATCACAGCCCCAACTCCTTCAGATACCCGTCCATCTCCGCCCGCACCTGGGTCAGCTGCCCCTCCAGGTCCTCGATCTCCCGCTGCACCGCCTGGATGTCGATTTCTTTCTCCTCCTCGAAGGTGTCCACGTAGCGGGGGATGTTCAGGTTGTAGTCGTTTTCCCGGATCTCCTCCAGCGTCGCCCGGTAGCTGTATTTGTCCTCCACAGCCCGCTGGCGGTAGGTGTTCACAATATGGTCCAGGTCCATATCACGCAGCTTGTTCTGGCGCTTGCCGGGCTCGAACTCCCCGCTGGCGTCGATGAACAGCACGTCCCGTTCCGTCCGGCCTTTGCGGAAGACCAGGATGCTCACCGGGATGCCGGTGCCGTAGAACAGGGCCGGTGGCAGGCCGATGACGGCGTCCAGCAGGTTCTCCTCGATGAATGCCCGCCGGATCTTTCCTTCTGCTCCGCCCCGGAACAGTACGCCGTGGGGCGCGATCACCACCACCCGGCCGTCCGTTGCCGTGGCCACCTCCACCATGTGACTGATGAAGGCGTAGTCTCCCTTGCTTTTGGGCGGAATGCCCCGGTGGAAGCGCCGGTAGGGGTCCTCGCTGGCGTCTTCCGCGCCCCACTTGTCCAGGCTGAAGGGTGGATTGCCCACCACCACATTGAACTTCATGAGGCGGTCGCCTTCCAGCAGCTTGGGGTTGGAAAAGGTGTTGCACCGCTCGATTCGGGCGCTGTCCAGGCCATGGAGGAACATGTTCATCTTCGCCAGCGCCCAGGTGTCGCCGTTGCTCTCGTGGCCGTACAGGGCGAAGTCGGGCGAGCCCACCTCGATCCCCGCCTTGATGAGCAGTGATCCGGAACCGCAGGCCGGGTCGCCGATGCGATCGCCAGGCTGGGGCCGGGCCAGCTTCGCCAGTAGCCAGCCAACCTGGGGTGGTGTATAGAATTCGCCCCCCTTCTTGCCCGCACCCGCAGCGAACTTCTCGATGAGGTATTCGTAAGTGTTGCCGATGACGTCCATATCGCCCACCCGCGAGGGGCGCAGGTCCATGCGCTCATCGGCAAAGTCTTCCAGCAGATGCTTCAGCCGGGCGTTACGCTCTTTGGTCTCGCCCAGCTTGTCCTCGCTGTTGTAGTCGATGTTCCGGAACACCCCTTCCAGCTTGGCCTTGTTCTTCTCCTCGATGGCGTCCAGGGCCTGGTTGATCAGCTCACCGATGTTATCGGCGTTGCGGTTGCGGTAGAGGGTGTAGAAGTCGGCCCCTTCCGGCAGCACGAACTTCTCCCGTTCCATCCGCCGCCGGGTGCGCTCCTCATCGCCGCCGTACTGTTGCTTGAACTGCTCATAGTGGTCCCGCCGCACA
>SDBU01004157.1_pt1 | contig 17946 bp, 23 predicted proteins | sample 2277071 | NCBI WGS metagenome assembly SDBU01 (sample SAMN10397929, study PRJNA504765) | marine sediment metagenome | isolation source: marine sediment core GS08_GC12, 126 cmbsf | place: Arctic Ocean: Gakkel Ridge, Loki's castle | collected 2008 | reverse complement strand
CCTGGAAAACATAAGTCTATCAAAGGCCTACATGAGATAGACAAGGTTGTGGTGATAGATCAATCCCCGATAGGTCGGACACCAAGGAGCAACCCAGCAACATATACCAAGCTCTTTACTCCGATAAGAGAGCTATTCAGTCAGCTCACAGAGTCAAAGGCAAGGGGATATACAAAGGGGCATTTTAGCTTTAATGTAGTTGGTGGACGATGTGAGACATGCCAGGGAGATGGGATACTCAAGATCGAGATGAACTTTTTGCCTGATATCTACATACCCTGCAATGAGTGCAGTGGAAAAAGATATCAACCCCAGGTACTTGAGATAAAATTCAAGGGAAGGAGCATCGCAGACATACTTGAGATGACCGTGTCTGAAGCCCAGACCTTCTTTGACAAGATCCCCATCCTAAAACGCAGGCTCACACTCCTAGACGATGTCGGCCTGGGGTATATCAAGCTAGGACAACCGGCAACTACCCTTTCAGGGGGTGAAGCACAAAGGATCAAGCTTACACTTGAGCTTTCCAAGATCGGGACAGGATCTACTATGTATCTTCTTGACGAACCGACTACAGGCCTGCATGCCCATGATGTGAAAAAGCTTCTGGGGGTCCTCAATAGGCTAGCAGACAAGGGAAATACAATTGTCGTGATCGAGCACAATCTTGACGTGATAAAGACTGCAGATCACATCATAGACCTTGGGCCAGAAGGCGGCGATGCAGGTGGCAAGCTGATAGCTTGGGGAACGCCTGAACAGGTCAGTAAGGTCAAGTCAAGTCCAACAGGCCAATATCTAAAAAAACCCCTTAAAGAACATGGATGAACGGATCGTCAAGATCATTGGTAGGGCAAGCAAAAAGCCGGGAGTTTACATCTGGAAAAAGGATTCTGGAAAAATATTATATGTGGGTAAGGCTGACAATCTGAGGAACCGATTGAGGAATTACCTCAATCCCAGGGATATAAAGACCAAAAAGCTCGTGGAGGAGGCCGATATCATCGAGACCATAGTGACATCCACGGGTGTTGAGGCACTAATTCTGGAGGACGCACTAGTAAAACAGAATCAACCAAGGTATAATGTCAGATTGCGAGACGACAAAAGATACCCCTATATCAGAGTTACTGTAGAAGACGAATTTCCGCGGATACTTATTGTTAGGCGCGTTGAGGCACAAAGATCCAGGTATTTTGGCCCCTATGTCGATGCAAGGGACATTAGGAAGGTGATAAGCCTCGTTGGCGAGTTCTTTGGCATTTGCAAGTGCAAAAGGGATCACAATCAAATGAAAAGACCGTGTCTCAACCACAGTCTCGGGATTTGTGTCGGGCCAAAAACTGTAGTTGATAAAAAACACTATAGACGTCTGGTCGAACAAGCATGTTCTTTCCTAAGCGGTGATCATTCAAGAGTGATACGGAGCCTCACCTTACGGATGAAAGATGCAAGTGCAAGCAAGAATTACGAAAAAGCACTTATGTTGAGGGACAATATACAGGCGATAAAAAATCTGGCCATAAGACAAGACATCTCAGGCTCCAGACTGCCTGACATGGACATCCTGGGGTATGCATCATCTGGGAAAAGATCCAATATCTGCCAGTTACAGGTCCGTTCAAAAAAGGTCATCGCTGTCCTTCATCACAGCCTCAAAGGAGAGTATAGCCTGGACCCCAAACGTTCCATGAAAGCATTCATCAAGCAGCATTATTTTTCCGCCGACATGATACCACAGCTCATTGTCACCTCAGACCAGGCTTCTGACAGGGAGCTTCTGGAACATTCTTTAGCCACTGCTTTTGGGAAAAAAATAGAGATCAATACGGCAATGAGGGGGCAAAAGCGGAAACTCACAGATCTTGCAGTGAAAAACAGCATCCATCAACTTGAACAAGAAAGGTTGGAGAAGATGGCAAAGGATCCGCTGAATGGTCTTCAGGAAATATTCAGGCTATCAAGGCCTCCAAGGAGGATAGAAGGATATGATATATCGAATCTTGGGGATAGAGACACTGTTGGATCGATGGTCGTATTCGCAAATGGTAAGCCAGACAAGGGAGAGTATCGGATGTTTTCAGTCAAGGGCAAAGGAGCGAACGACCCCAGGAATATGAGCGAGGTCATCGGCAGGAGATTCAAGCATGATGAATGGCAGACCCCGGATATAGTTCTATTAGATGGGGGTAAGGCACAGCTTTCAGCATGTAAAAGTAAGGTCCCAAAGGGTGTCTTATTGATATCCTTAGCCAAAAGGGATGAGGAGATATTCGTCGTAGACCGGAAAAGGCCGATCATTCTCCAAAAAAATGACACTGTACTACATCTTCTTCAGGCAGTGAGGGATGAAGCCCATAGGTTCGGAAAGAGATACCACACAATAAAAATGGGAAAACGATTTCTTAATAATAGCATTCATTAATGACAAAACAAATAATTTTATATGCATTCAAAAAAAGGACAATCAGCCATGGAGTATGTCCTGTCCTATGGATGGATGTTCATCGTTGTCTTGATCTTGACATCATTTCTCATTCGAACAGAGGTATTCCAGATCAGAGTATCTATACCCCCGACATCTGAGGGATTTCAGGCATTGAAGCCCATTTTGGCGAGATGTGAAATGGGCAATGGGATATGGTACAGTAATCTTCCAACAGTAGATTACAATGGATTAAAATGCAATTTCATCAACAATGGGGGAACAAAGATAAGAATAATCGATATTGACATCGACCTGGATGGAAAATATTGTAGATTTCCCTTGGTTGAAAGACTGGATAAATATACCTCTGGCGAATCCCATTGGATAACCAGGGCATGTGTGGATGAGGATGACTGCAATGTGATCCCAGTATGTTATAATGAACAAATACCGGGTTTCTGCGTCATCCCAACTGGATCACCTGTCATACACCATGATGAGCAGTTCTTTGTATTTGCATTGAGTCATTATAACCCCACAAACAGTGATGCAATAGGTCCATGTGTGAACATTGAGCCAGGACATGCCTATACAGTCCACGTGGACATAGTCTATGAAGTCTGGATAAATGAATTATGGGCCACAAAGCACTCTGGAGGAACATTATACGTCCATGCATGAGAGGCTTTTAAGTCCCTTTATCTGATCTTTCATCACATCAAATCCTTGCGCCCAAAAATCCTTTGAGCATATGTCAAGTCCAATTGCTGAGAGGATATTGGCTGGAGATTCAGATCCTCCCCTTGAAAGGACATCCTTGTAAGAATTAACAAAAGCACTACCTTCCTTTTCATATTTTGAATATAAACTAAGGACAACCAAACTCCCCATGCAATAGCTATAGCAATAAAATGGACTCCCAAAGAAGTGTGAGATATACAACCATTCATTCTCAAACAGTTCTGGGATATCCATCGGCCCAAGATGCTGCCTCAATCCACGGAGATATTCCTCATCCATATCGTCCAGATTTGCACCTTCAGGCACAGCTTTATGGGCATATCTTTCGAACATGGTGAAATGAGCTTGTCTTCCGATGGATGCATATTGACTGTCCAGTATCCTTACAAGAACAAACTTGGCTAGATCTCCCCCTTGAGCCACAAGGGATTTTGCCAAAAGCAACTCGCCAAAAAGGGAAGCAGTTTCAGCAAGGACCAAGGAAGAATGGAATGTAAAATATGTATTGTCTTTGGCTAGCATTGAATGGATGCCATGACCGATCTCATGCATCATGGTGAAAAGGTCCTCAGTATCGTCTTGATGGTTAAGGAGGATATAGGGTGTCTTTCCTGGCGCATATGACATACAGAATGCCCCTGGTTGCTTGTCGGATATTGTGTCAGAGTGCACATGCCCTTCTGTGAATATCCTTTCAGCAAGGCTGCCCATCTCTGGGTCAAATCGGCGATAATGCTTCAGAACCTCCTCTTTTGACCTTTCATAACTGTATGGACCTCCTTTGACCCCATAGGGGGCATAGAGGTCATATCTGTCAAAATTATCCATCCCAAGAAGGTCTGCTTTAGCCTTGAAAAAGTCCCTGAAGACCCCTCCTTTCTCATCTATGGTCGAAAGCATGGCCTCAACAGCACCGGAGGGTATATCATTTGACATGTTCCTCACATCCATGGGATCATCATATCGCCTGAGCGACTTTGTCTCGGTGACCCAATCATTAACAAGGTTCCGGTATATCTCACCCAGGACTTCCCTTTCTTCATGGTATCTTGTAAGGAGCAGGTCATGGCCAGCCATTCTATCAGCCCTGTTACCGCTCATCTTCAGCCTATTGACCTGTGCGATATTCAACATATTATCATTGTATTTGAACCGGAATCTGCTTGTTATCGTCTCATAGATCTTTACCAAGGCATCAGATCCTGTCAGATCCTTGAGGTTGATTATCTTTTCCTCTGATTCATCTAGCATGTGGTCTTTGAATGCCCTCACCCTTTTGAGGTGGTATGTGTATGGACCGCTTTTGGATAGGAGCTTGTTGAATACCTCATCATCAAGGCTCTTGAGCCAGAGGCTTATGAAGATCGTCTCATTTGAGCACATTGTGCATTCCTTCATTATCCTGTCATTCACAGAATTGGCTTCTGGATCAGTCATGCGCTCAGTGAGCTTTAGCATAGCTCTTGAGCCAAGACGTGAGGAGATTATGCCTAAATTCTCAAGATTATTAAGGATCTTAACAAGATCAGATGGATCTACCGAGGCTTTGAGTATGTCCCTTGATGTTTGTATGTCTTTTGTTCCCCTTTTGAGCTCATCAAGCAGGGGATTTAGTTCCTCGATCTTGTGGATGTCATCAAGGTTCCAAGTGGCCATCTACGGGATCTCCTGTGGGTCCCATGTCAACCTGAGTCCCTCATCTAATGAATCAAGGAGATCCATGTCATCGTGTGATAACTTGAATTCGAATATATTGAAATTCTCCTCTATTCGAGTCTGATTTGTTGATTTGGGTATCGACACCATCCCGTGTTGAAGCCCCCATCGTATCAGGATCTGCGCAGGTGTTTTATCGAACCTTGATGCTATAGCTGCAATATTCGGGTCATCCATCCTCTTGGCCCTCACAAGAGGGCAATATGCAACGATCATGATTCCTTTTGAATTGCAGTAAGAAAGGAGATCCTTTTGATAGAGGAATGGATTGAATTCGACCTGGTTCACAGAAGGCACTATGTCACAAACGTCCAAGAGCTCTTTGAGGTGACGTATGGTGTAATTGGAAACGCCTATAGTTTTTGCCAAACCCTCTTTGTATATGTCCTCAAGTGCCCTCCAGGCATTTTGCCTTTTTTGAGACACAGGCCAGTGAATAAGATACTGATCGATATAGTCAGTTCCAAGTTCATCCAGGCTCTTATCAAATGCTTTCCTGACCTGCTCATGGTCAGAGTTCCAAAGCTTGGTCGTGATAAAGATTTCCTCTCGTGGAACGCAAGAATCCCTAATAGCCTTGCCAATGCCTCGTTCATTCGCATAGTAAGTCGCTGTATCGACATGTCTGTATCCTGCATATAAGGCCCATTTAACAGAATCTTGCACAACAGACCCCTCGGGAGTAAGATAAGTCCCAAGCCCAATGTCTGGCATGTTCACACTATTGTTAAGTTCGACCATTTTAAACTATCTGGATGTTAAATTCACCAGTATCAGCTCAATCCAGTTTCCTTTCCTCGATAGATGTCCTTGCCTTATGCTCGATGAGCCAAAGATCCCGTATCTCATCTGGGTTGATGATGCTTATGGATATGCCAGTTTTTCCAGCTCGTCCGGTCCTGCCGATGCGATGGACATAGGTTAAGGGCTCCTGTGGCAGGTCATAGTTGAAAACATGGGAAATATCATCAATGTCTATTCCCCTTGCGACAACATCAGTACAGACCAGTATCTCGACCTGGTCTTTTTTCAGCTTTTCTATTGCTTTTTCCCTGGCTGACTGTGTCATGTCTCCATGGATCCTATCGACCTTAAAACCCTTCTTCTTTACTATCCCATATAGTTTTTCCACCCAGCTTTTGGTCCTGCAAAAGACAAGTGATTTTTTCGGAGCCTCTTCTTTCAATATCCTTATAAAAGAATCAAGTTTTTTCCTTTGATTGACCTGATAATAGAATTGATCGATATTTCCAACAGTCATCTCGTCTTCATCCTTATTGGCGCTTATGAAGACCGGATCTTTTAGGTACTTTTCAGCAAGATTCCTTATTTCCTCCGGCATGGTGGCTGAAAAGAGCATGGTCTGCCTCTCGACAGGAGTCTGCTCGATTATCCATTCAACATCGCCTATAAATCCCATATCTAGCATCCTGTCTGCCTCGTCAAGGACAAATGTCTCAACCTTTCCCAGTTTGAGATTGCCCCTGCGGATATGGTCCATTATCCTTCCGGGTGTACCTACAACAGCCTGAGCCCCTCTTTTAAGCTGGTTTATCTGCACATTCATCGAAGCTCCGCCATATGCTAGAGCTACCTCCATTGAGGAACCTGTCAGCTTCTCCATCTCGAGAGCCACTTGAACAGCAAGCTCTCTGGTAGGTGTTAGTATCAGTGCTTGAACATGTTTTTTGTCCAGGTCTATCTTGTTCAATAAAGGTATCGTGAAGGCAAATGTCTTGCCTGTACCTGTCTTGGCCTGTCCTATTATGTCCTTGTTTTCAAGGGCCTTTGGTATTGTCATACGTTGTATCGTTGTCATCTCGTCAAAACCCAGAAACAGAATGTTTTGTATTATCCCAGGTTTGACGTCAAGTGATTCAAATTCGCTCATTATAGATCAGATCTCAAACAATAGCTAAAATGCATATTGTCTTTTACCATAAGGATTCGGAACTATATTAACTTAAGGACTTCTAAAAAGGCATTTTTAAGCCCTTAAATACCATAATTTACTATAGGTGGTTGTCTGCAGGATGGATTGTGGACAATAAGAAAAAGACCATTGCGGTCGTAGCTATCATTTTTCTTTTATGCTCTAGCGTTGCGGCATTTAATCCTTTTGGAATGATATTAAATGGTATAAGATCCCTCCTTAGAAGTTTCTCCCAGGCTCCTATTGATGAACCGATCCCTAATCCATTTATTGAGGATGAAATTGTCCCCATCACTACAGTCACATTTGCAGTAACTACAACAATAATGTCTGAAGGTTGGGAATGCATGAATTACTTGGATTGCGGCAATGACTATGAAGAGCTTTCTTGCAAAGATGACACTGTATACAGAAAGGGTGTCAAGATGCTCTGTTTTAACCATAAATGTGCCACAAGGGAGAATTTCATTCTTGTGAAAAGCTGTGATCAAGGCCAATATTGTGACAATGGAGGGTGCACACAGATCCCAGATACAACGTCCACTACCACATCTACGACATATACTACAACAACCTCAACGACATCATCGACAACCTCAACGACATCATCGACAACAACCACGACTTCCTCGACCACAAGTACATCTTCAACCACAACAACATCTCCAACCACAACAACATTGCCAATATCAACAACAACTTCCACCACAACATCCTCCACTATCCCCCAAACGACAACGACCCTATCTCTGGCAGAGTATCAGGTAGCGGTCTGCATGTCCGGCAGGGTGGAAAAGATCTACTTTGGTCCGACATTGCCATCTGAAAGCCTGCGCATGCATCTAGGCCCCTATTTGTCTCTTTTCAGGACAGAAGATTGTGGGGATTGCTATGATGATATCCATCGGATGATGACAGAAGGAAGGTTGATCTTCAAAGGCAGGCCCTATCAGACGGTGGCATATCCGGTGGTAGTCACTGGCGGCAAGGGCCATCTCATCGCTAATCCTTCAGATTTCGAAGAACTTGTTGGTTGTGGAAGCCTATAATTTTATTACAGCTTTCCTTATCCTTACCAATGGAGGCTGATGAATTCAGGGAAGTTCTTATTGAAAAAGAGATAGTCAAGGGCTCATTTATTGCAACAAGGACATCAAACAGCGTTTGCATAGGTTATTTTCTTGAAGCATGTCTTAGGACCAGCCAGGGAGGGTTCATCAACCTCAGCGGGACGAGGAAGATAGGCCAGGGACGACAAGAAAAGGATTGGTTCGATCACACATATTCCATCCCGATATCCAGGATACTTGATTTGAGGTTGATAGATCCTCCATTTGAGGAATATAGAGTCGATGAAAAGGCTCAGAGGAAGCTTGATGATTGATGCCACAGACAGGATCGCAGTTATCGGCGCCACAAAGGACCGGCAAAAATATGGTTCAGTGATACTTGAGTTCCTATTAGAAAGAGGTTATGACGCTATCCCTGTCAATCCCAAAGAGGAGAATATCCAGGGAATAAGATGCTATGGGGCCATCTCAGACATACCGGGAACTATTGACATTGTGAATATTATCATACCTCCTGAGCGTGCGCTGTCCATCCTTGACGATTGCTCTAAAAAACAGATCAAGACCGTATGGTTGCAGCCAGGGTCTGAATCTGATGAGGCCAGAGTAAAATGTAAGAAACTCGAACTTAACTGCATAATGGGAAAATGTATCATGGAAGAGATAAATAGGCTTAACGATGGAAACTAAGGAAGAGGACAACGTGGTGTTGATAAGGCTGTTCAAAGACGATGATATCATGGAATGCTTGAAAATGGCATGTGAGAAACATGATATAGAGACTGCGATAATAATCATGGGCATAGGCCAGGTAAAGGATATACAACTCGGCTACTTTAGATCCAAGGGCGATTATGTCAAACAGAACTTTCCCCAACCATATGAGATCATTAGTCTTTCAGGGAATGTTTCATTACAAAAGGATGGATACAACTTCCATATCCACGCATGCCTTGGAGATATTGTGAAAAAGACAATAGGAGGCCATCTGATAGATGCTAAAGTGACTGCTATGGCAGAGATTGGATTGATGAAGACAAAAATAAAGATCATTAGAAGACAAGATCCAGAGACCGGGTTGATGGCAATGCATTTTGATTGAAATAATCGGTGATGCAGGTCTCAGAAATAATCTCCAAGAGTCTTTTGATCATCCACTGGGGGTTCATAGGGATTTATGCAGGAAGGCCCCTCAAAAGATGTTGAGTTCATATTTGGAGAAACCAGATGTGAGGTCATTTCTCCATTAAAGGGCTTTAGGAGTAACTGCAATGTATCTCGGTCATGGAGGAGCGGGTCGAGCCAAAGGTCGAATGAGTCCCTTCGAAGCATTACGGGCATCCTGTCATGAACGGATCTTACGATATTATTTGGTTCACATGTGATTATAGCACAACTCTTTACATTATCCATTCCCTTATTTCCTAGGTCATATATTCCTGCAAATCCAAAGACCGAGGGCGGATCGACCCTGAAGAAGATGGGCTGTCTGACATTCCATTCAAAGAAACCATCAGCAGGTATGATGCATCGACGTCCATAGAAGCTCTCCCTAAAGCTGGGTTTTGATGCCACAGACTCTGCTCGAGCATTTATCATGGAACGTTCGGGTCCGCCTTTAGACCAATGGGGAACGAGTCCCCATTTCAACTTTTGCGCTACTCTCTGACCATTTTCAGATATGACAGCCAGGACCTCCTGGCCAGGCGAAACATTATACCTTGGCTCCCAGAAAGAACTCCACGTATCTATCGCGAAATAATCCCCCATCTCATGGACATCTGTGAAAAGACTGAACCTACCACACATCAGTTTTCAATAAGATGGAGATATTAAAACATGATAAATATCACATCAACCAGTTTCGTTTAGATAGGATGGGAGAAGGGCAGTAAATGATTTCCGCAGAAGTTCATGAGTCGTAAAGGGTTTAGTGACATAGTCTTTGGCTATCATCTTCCCCGCTCTTTCTGTTTCCTTATCGTTTATTGCTGTCAGAAAGATTATTGGAACAGATTTGAGATGCTCATCTTTTCTCATTTCAGTGGTTATCTGCCATCCACTCATACCGGGTATCATCAGATCCAACAAAACCAGATCGGGAGGATCCGCCAACATCGACTGCATTGCATTTGCGGGGGAGGTGTATCCTAGAACCTCGATGTCTCCCTCGAACCTCTCGAAAACACAATGGATGCTCTCGATGATATCAGGATTGTCATTGATCACGCATATCCTCGCTTTTATTTTCATTAAATTTCCACTTGATTCCTGGGATCCGAGTTGACCTTGATCTCCCAGATCTTTACAAGATCTCTCAAAGAGACTATCCCCATGACCTTGTTCTCATCATTGACCACGGGCATATGCCTGAAATCGTGATTGAGCATCAGGTTCCTCGCATTCGTAAGAGATTCAGTGACTTTTATCGTTATTGGATCAGGGGTCATCACCTGTGAAACAGATACAGCATCAAAGTCACTGGCGGTCGCTACAGCTTTGGTTATATCCCGTTCAGTGATGATGCCCTTAGCATGACCATCATCGAGTATCAAAAGAGCGCTGATATTGTTATTATGGATCAGCTTTGCGGCTTCTCTAACAGTCTCTTGCTCTCCTATGGCTAAAACTTCCTTTATCCAATGATTGATTCCCTTCATTTTCATCAGGATTATCTATGTCAGTCCGGTTTAAAAAAATGTTCCAAATACCTGTTGGAATAAAGATCAGGGGATTTGTTTGGAAATAGTATTATTTTAGAGGCTATACCAATAGATTGTCATGGCAGATTCCATCGAATCATTCACTCCATGGCTCATTAGGAGATCTGAGAGGGAGTTCATAAGCCATATCGTGGGCTATGCGCAAGATATGATGGATGAGATAAACCTACTGGAAAAAGAGGTAGACTGCCTAATAGGAAATGACTACAATGCATGTCTTCTTTCCATGAAGAATATCTTAGATAAGAGCAATGATGCTGTAAAGCTGAGAAAAACGCTGGTTAGAAAGCTAGAACAATCCACGATCACCCCGGACCATAGGGGATACTTAGCCAATCTGATATATTCTTTAAGCGATATCGGAGGATACGTGGATTCTGCTTCAGCAAGATTGTCTCTTAAAGAAGTCGAGATAAATCAAGTTTTAAGAAAGGGCATGCTTGAGATGATAACCAAGACATCAAAGATGATGATGCTTCTTAAGGTATCCATAGAGCTTCTGAACTTGAATCTTGAAAAATGTCTCGAGCATATAGAGAACATAAACAACCTTGAAGAAGAGATAGATCTTGTAAGACGGGACCTTCTGAGAAGGATCGTTAATGATGATTCAATAAAGAGCCCACAAGACATGCATGTCCTCATAGAGATCATATCATCGATCGAGAACCTTTCGGATAAGATCGACCAGGCAGCAAATCGTGTCGAAGTGATCGCCATGACCCATTTACCATAAAATGAAGCTCAGATCCATAGACTTGATCCTAGTAGGAGTCCTCGTAGCGCTTTTGGCGCTTGAGTTCTTTATAAAGTCCGCAGAGCTTTTTCATACACAGGTCATCATCGGGATAATCATCGGATTTTCAATAGGATTCAAACTCTCAGCAGTACACGGCAGCACAGTCTCAAGGCAAGCCATAGAGATGGCGAAAAAGAAGGACGATGAGCTTTCCGAGGTCTCAGAAGACATAAAGATGACAAAGGATTCACTGAGGGTAGAACTTCGAAGAAAGGAAAGGCTGATAGCCGCACTTCATCAGAATCTTTTGGATAGGGATGATGACATCACCAATTTGGTCAGAAAGCTTGAATCTCAATAGTCGCCATAGAGGCAGTGTACTATCGGCCAATTCTTCAGTTCATCCTGGGATAGTTTCATACATCTGGTCTTTTTAGATTTGTCCACGATATTTTCGCAAAGATCTGGACGGTCCTTATTTCCTGCGGTATCGAAATAGCAATCATCAATAAGGGCCTGACTCTCATTATGGCCCTTGTTTATGAGTTCGCAGTCCTTTGTGTCCCCCCTGAATTTTGATCTTTGACTATAGCAGTAGTTACGATTATCCCAATCCTTCTCCCAAACTCCGTCCAACTGGATCTTGCCGGATTCTATGGGAGCATCAGGAAGAGACTCGCACTGATCGAGATGATAGAACGGGCCAATCACTGAATATTGCAATTTTATGATCTTAACGATATGTCCAGAGGATAATGTGAAATCCATAAAACAGCTCATATCAGAAACTCCATTAGCATAATTTGGTGCAACATTCTCAGGTTTAGGCTCCCTTTTTGTTGAGCAACCCGCCATCGTCAATGTGAGGCAGATCACAAAGACGACATACCATCGTGACATATCATTGATTGAGATTTTGAGATATAAAACGGTCAAAAACGCTATTAAAAATGTTAAACCAATAATAAAAGGTGGAAATGGTAGGAATAGTTAAGGTGAGACGATGGAACAACATTCATTCATAATACTTCTGATCCTTTTAGCCACCATGGACATCGTCTACACATTCTGGAATGTTAAGATATTAAGAGCTCATAAGAAAAATTGGCATCAGACAGAGTACAACCCAATAGTTAGATCATCTTGGAAAAATCTTGGATTATATAGAGGAACGCTCATTGCAGGAATCTTTACATTGACATCACTTGTCATATTAGGCTTGATGATCGGAAATAATGAATTCTTCCAAGGGATGATGGTTGGTTTTTACATAATGATACATCATGTCCATTATGTCAATTATGCCCACATAAGCAAAAAGTACCTAAAGAAAGAGATGTCTCTGATAGGAAGGATCTTGACTGAATGGTGAAAAATAAAAGATGATGGAGGTCTTTGACCTCCAAAGTTCAGATAGTACCGGGCCAGCCTGGCCAGTCTTCAACGCAACCTGCGCTGTCTGGAAGGACCATAGCTACAAGCACCAGTGCCAATGAGATTATTACTAGTCCGATGAGAACATGGATTATCGCGGTTTTTGCGGTCTTCCTTGTTGCCGGATCATCAGCTGATGCAATCCATGTAAGACCTTGCATAGTTATTACCAAAGCCCCTACTCCACCAGCTATGTATATAAGAAGCTCATAAATGGTTTGGAGTACACTGCATATCTTGTCCTGCGCCTGCACCAAATACGGAGAGGCCGATGTGCCCATTACGTTCATAGACAGTAGGAAAAGGAGTCCCAAAGCCATGATTGCCTTTTTTTTCAATTTATTTTACCTCATAAAACCAAATTTTAAAAATATATGATATTATACAATGTACAAACTCCTATATAAACAATGTACATCTTTTTCCATAATCTTATGTTTTATCTTGGTATTTCCAGTATTTTAAGAGATGAAAGGAAAAGGAGATATTGAGCTATTAGAAGGGGAGAAACTCCTTGTTAGCCTACATCCTCATTATCTCTCATTTTATGACATGTATTTGATCTGGGCATGGGTCATTCTTCTATCCTGCGTATTCTTCATTTTTGGAGATCAGCTTGTAGAGATAATGGGCAATCCCATGGGTTTTATCGTGGGTTTCGCATATGAAGCAACATCTGGGTCTGAAAATATCCTTATTCAGAAGTTAGGACTACTCCATGAGGGTATGGGAGCCATCAACACACTCATATCACCTGTGAATACGTTTATGGTGAAATACTCTCCAACTGGCCTTTGGCTCTCTATCATCCTCATCAGTTCGATGGCAATATCTGTATTTAAGATAGAATTCAAGTGGATTGCAGCTCTCACAGGCATTTGTATAGTCAGTATCCTCGTGGGGGTCGCATTTGACCTAAGCCCGCAGAGCATTTATGCGATCGGGATAATGCTTTCCATAATCGGTGCAGGCTTTGTGGAGATCTACAGACTGGCACATACATTCTACTTGACAGATAGAAGGATAATCACACAAGTCAAGCTCATCGGCCAAAGACAGAACGAGCTGAGCTATGCCAAGATTAATAATCTCGTCCTTGAACAGGGAATGATCGGAAGACTGTTTGATTTTGGGACAGTCATACCAATAACAGCATCAGGGCTCGGTATGGGCTCTGACTTTGCAGCTATGACAATAGGTGCGGGCTCAAGCTCAGAAGATGGATCTACAGTAGCAGCAGCCATAACAGGAGGAAGATCTGTTCAGACACCGAGAGTCAGGAGCATGTTCGCGATATTCGGCGTAAAAGATCCCAAAAAGATCCAAAAGATCGTCTCAAAGAACCTACATGAATTCGTTGAGGCCCCATATCTTAGGAGCATTGATAATAAGCTCTCAAGACTTGGCCCTGCTGTAAAGGACACAGAGGACAAAACCGATTGATGCAAGAAAGATATCTAGCCACCCAAGCCTTTCAGTCTCATTGATATCTATTGGTCCCTTAGAGCAGCCTTGCCCGAGGTCATAGCGGTTCATCTTCATCACAGAGGAGACGACTTCACCCGCCCTTGGACTCATCTCACATATCTTGGGCATTATCTTTTGATAATGGACTGCCATCACCTTTGCAGCGATCGGGCAATTGGACTTATCAGAGTATATTATGGTTGCGAATTCTCTGCCCCAACCCCTATGAGTATAATCAGGGACCAAGACGATGCAAAGCCCTTTTTTGGTCTCATTTGAGACCTGGATCATAACCTGGCCTATTGTTTTCCAAGAAGCAGCAGTGGATATAATGACGTCATACATTCCATTATCGATCTCGTCAATGAGTTCTTTCTGTTCATCTGAAAGCCCATCCTCATCAGTGATAGTCTGCACATCCACCGTTAGTTTGACTATCTTTTTCAAGCGTGGATACCAATAACCATCAGGTATGGGATACTTGGATCTTTTCGGTGAGATATACCTATTGTCTTGAGTCGAAACAGTCCAACCATAATCCTCGAAGAATCTTTCTGCCCCTGTATCTCTCAGCCTATTGATCTCAGCCTCACCAGACTCAAATAGAAGGGCCTTTTTCGGGGGTGGGATCTTTCCAATGCCGCTCATCACAGTCAGCTGTATCGCATCCCTTTGTCCGGCATCGAATTTGCCTTTGACGTGCACAAGTAGATTGGATCCATCCACCCCAGGATAAATCAAAACAAAGGCCACAAGGAGCGCAGTCATCCAACTTCTCTTTCTAAAGATTATGAGAGCCCCGACTATCAAAAGGGGATAGAGCTGCAGGCCATAATGCCGTGGTGTGTGGTAAAGCGCATAGGTCTTTGTGAGGCTCAGTGTGATAGCTGGAAGGGATATTAGCGGATATAATAGTATTTCCCTTTGACCCCGATCAAGGCCTCCAAACATAAAAAAATATCCAAAACATGTGATCAATGCCAGCATAGCCACTGCGTGGATGGAACCGGATGTTAGGATTATCCATAATGCATTTGCATATCCAGTTTGTGGTTCGATAACTTGTGCAAATACAGTATATTCCAGGAAATTTTCATGGATCAAGAAGAAGAATGTCGAAAAGACCAGAGAGGGCATGCCGAGAAGGCCTGCATTTTTCAGAGATCGCATCCACCCACTGCGATATCCTCTCGAGAATAATATTAAAATTGCCAATGCGATCGGAAATAAGGCAGTATACTTGAACATCAAAGAGATGGAAAATGCCATCCCCGCCAACAGGAACTTCTTAGAAAACATCATCGACTCAATGCCCCAAAGGAGAAATGCCGCCGAAAATAATGCGCTCGGCTTATTGGATGATACAGGCAGAAATATGATCAGAAAGAGAGCAAATGCGAAAAAATCATCAGAATGACCAAGCCTTTTTGAAAGCGTCATGATGGCCCTTAGCACATAACCAAGAGCAGCGATCTTCAGGACAAGAAATCCTATCCACATATCATCATTGCCCAGCATCGTCCTAAGTGGCAAGCCAAAATAGTAGATAAGAGGAGCCTGGTTGCAAAATGGCTGGCCACCATATAAGGATCCTTCAGAAAGATAATCTAGGCATATATTCCATCCACCAAGGACGTCATTTTCTCCCAATGCCGAAAAATTCAAGGAGATTATAGCGATAACAAAAAGAAGGATGTATTTTAAGAGACCCTTAGAGGATATATGCATGATAAGGGTCTTCCAAAACATAGTTATTTCACGGACATGCAGCTAGCCCATATGCCCAGCCTATCTTCATACCAACAAGGACAGAAAAGCCCATGATAGTCGAAACTACAATTCCGATAATCGTATATTGCATCTGCATCCATCCTTCATCCGTCTTTGGAAGAAGACTAAAACCTGGCTTTTTTCCTGAATTTGTCATTGGATCACCTATTTATGACTTATGGAATTTTATTTTTAATAAACCTACTTATTACTAATCATGAGATTTTTCATACTTATCCTTCTTTTCACCACGGGATGTCTTGGTGATGTCCCTGATCCCCAGACCAGATCAGGATCCATTTCAGCACCTTTAGATATCCATCTACCTCCAAAAGATTATATAGCACTAGTCCAAGTCAGACAGGATAAAAAATCATCTAACACCATATTTGAGGTGAAGGATGGCAACCTAATTTGGATGAACTCATCGGTAGAGGAATTCAATTCTCAAGGATACAAACAGGAATATCATTGGATCATCAAACCCGATGGTTCTGGCTGCAAATGCAAAGAGACTTCTGGAAAAGTCATTACAGAAGGGTGTACGAGCTGTAAGGATGAAAAAAAATTATCAGGATCGCTTTATCCATTAAGATCCCAGATAGAGTCAGCATTAGAGCGCACAGGATCGGATATGACTGATGGATGCAGATCATTTGATGATTTGCGGATATGTGTCTGGAAAGGAGAACTTATCACTCTTGTTATGGATGACATGAACTGGATGAGGATGGACCTTGACAAGGAATTCTGTGAACATCCCATGTCTAATGAGACAGGTATGTTAACATGTGTGAATATGGTCGCAAATGTAGGAGAAATCCAGGGTTGTGACAGGTTTGAAGGTCCCAGAAAAGAATTATGCATTCGCCTGATAGCTGTTGATACCAGAAACTCAGACATCTGTGAATCATTGGAAATACGGGAAAATATTGAAACATGCAAGGTCAATGTCGCAATAAGGACCGGGGATGAGAGCATATGCAAGGATATTGTCTACTACAGCGAGACGGCATGCATTAGAAATGTCAACCAGGAGAAAAAGTATCCTGAATGGACGATAGGCCATCCATACACACGGACTCGTTGATAGCTACAATCTATCTTTTCAGGAACATGAGCCTTGCAGGCCTACCTTGTCCTGCAACAGGGAAAACACCTACCTCCTCGACCTGTAATCCCGATTCTTTTGCTACCTTCTCAAATACCTTGGCAAAGTCTGTTTCATTTCTGGCAGGGTTACGGAGCCCGATAAGGACATTCGCCCCTTTGGGATGCTGGGTCCCATCGACATTCAGCTTTTCCAACATCGTCTTGGCAAGCGATTCCATCCTTATCTGCGACATGCCCATTTCAGGCACCCTCATCGTTATCTCGTCAAGTGATGAATCTTTGAATTCAGCGAGCGCCTCCTCAAGTGTGGACCTGAACTTGAAGCTGATAGCGCCAGGAAGGTTGAATTGTTCTAATAATTTTGACCTGGGATGCATTGCTTTCTGCACTGCCAAAGCCTCCCTGCCGTGAACAGTGATTTCTGCTCCAGACCCCTGTGCCCTCACTATCGGAACAAGGCTCAAAGGACCGACTTGCTGCGAATCCCCTCCTTCCTCATACCGGTACACAGCCATGGAATGAGCTCAAGTGCCTTGTAGGGGATATCTCCAAGTCCCTGTTCAGTATATCTCGCCTTGGCATAGCTGCCATATTCGACCTGTTGTTTAGGGGTTGGGATGACCCCAGAGATGACAGAGTACATAAGGGGAATTGTTCGTCTTGTTGAATATCCTCCTCAGGACCTGGAATACCACCTTTTGGTATCTCCCTCTTAACCCAAATTTGACAGTTTGTTCTCTGTTTTTGTCTGAAATTGGAGTTTGACAGTTTGGTTTTTCGGGTGATTTCCACCCGAAATCATCAGGTGATGG
>SDBU01004156.1_pt1 | contig 17947 bp, 32 predicted proteins | sample 2277071 | NCBI WGS metagenome assembly SDBU01 (sample SAMN10397929, study PRJNA504765) | marine sediment metagenome | isolation source: marine sediment core GS08_GC12, 126 cmbsf | place: Arctic Ocean: Gakkel Ridge, Loki's castle | collected 2008 | reverse complement strand
ATTGTTTTATCTTTTTCCTAACCGCGAATAAAAGCTCCTGGATCGAGCAATCATCTACTTTCTTATTCCGGATTAGTCTTTTGGGCAGTTCGCCTATAGTTACTTCGCCGGTTGATTTTAGCCTTAAATTTAGTTCGCACCATTGCATTCCTTGGACAAGGGCACTTCCCACCTGCCGAGAATCAGTAATATTTATTACGTCTGAATGAATATCCATATTATAGTCTGTTACCATGAACTCGCCCGATATCGTTTGGTTGCCGGCTGATAGCGCGAGGGGCATTATATCCCCGCCGTTGCAGATAAATTTAGTATTCATAGCCGTCAAGTTCTAATTCGTTAGTGTCAGCATTCAATAGTTTTTCATGCGCCGTCTGTAGGTCTCTCAAGGTCTTTTTGCAAGACTCTATATCCCTTATGTTGTCTTTGATGAGAGCTACAACCTGCTTTTTCACGTCTTTGTCGATACTTTTAAATGCCTTTTCTTCTAATTCTCTTACTTTCATTTCAACTCCTTTTTGTCGGTTGTTGATTAAGTGTTTTGGTAAATCTTTAATCTATTGACGTATATAGATAGTGCACTTTCCATATTCTTATCTTTGCCTTTAATCTTTGTATGAATCCCCAGTCATTGTTATTGGCAATAACACTGCTATATAGATCCGGGATAAATGCACCGTGCCTTCTCCACTTGTATATAAGAACTTTTAATTTATAAATCATTTCAACTCCGTTTTATTGGTTGGTTTTGAATATACAAACATATCAATGAAATTACAAGTCATTCTATATTGTCCAAATTAACTTCGGGCAATTCTTCTTTTAATGCTGTTGCCTCTTCTTTCGCGTCTACCACAAACGATGCCTGAGCTAATCTAGTTTCATCTGTCACTGACCCTCTTAATTCTCGTTGGATCTTTGCCTCATTAAGTAAATCAGCCGGCAAAGTACGGGTATACGTGAGTTCTAATTCCATCCAATCAAACGCGATGCCCTTTTTCTTCCAAGCTGTTTGTAATATTTTATACGTCTGTTTAATTGCGTTGGTCGTTTTGCGCTCTTTTAAGTTGGCTTTATTTTCAAGGTCTACTAACTTCCATTTGCGGCTTTCTCCGGACTGTGCACCGCCTGAAAACTCTTTGTCCGCCATGTCAACAGCACGTCCAAACCTGTAAATGTTCTTTTCGTGGGTGTCTTTTGTGTGTTCGACAAAGTCATCGTTTACTTCTTTGGTAAGGAAAGATATGGTTTCGTCAACATTTACACCAAATCCACCTACTTTCCGAGCTTGTTTCATTGTTTCTTCGTCCGGCTCAGTGCCTGTAAAAACCATGTAAGCCAATCTAAATTCCTCTATTTCGTTCTGAGTATCACTTACGACCCGGTCATAGGCATCTATATTGCTTTTCACCTTATGGAATTCACTTTGCTCTAATTCGTTAGCCTTGAACTTGATTATTGGAGTTAAATCAAATAAATGCGGTTTGGGGTTGACTGGTTGTTCTGGATCCCTTACAAACTCTTCGATTGTAACTGGTACTATCCCATTAGGGTTATTTGCCGGGATGGGATTGTTATTAACTGAAACAAAATAATTTACCTCTTTGTCATCATACCATTCGACCTTTTTCTTGATAATCACATTATCATCTTCATGTATTTCAATTTTAAATACACGCATAACCGTGCCATCATCCAAGAATATGAACTCCCAAGGGTTGGCATTCATTACATTTTCTACACCTTCGTCAATAAACAGCATCCTCACGCCATAACCACAAGCACCTGAGTATATTCCCGTTATTGAGTCTAAGTCGTCAATGTTGTTCCGGGTGTTGAACTCTGTGATGGTTTCTTGTTCCTTGTCTGATTCCATTTTGTATTTTATGGGGGTGCCGAAAAGGTAACCGTTCAATTGATCTACGATTAGCCCTCTGAAATCATTCGCAATCTTATTGTTTAGCTTAAGTTCATTGCCGATTTCGAGTTCGCGTGTCTTAATCGGCACTTCCCCCTTATATTCATCCCAGTCTGTTCTTATTCCGTTTAACGCAACTTGGTTATCCTTCACCATTTCCCTTACTAACTCAAGCTCGTTTGTCGCTTTGGATTCTTTTAATAACTCGTCAATATGCATGTTTTACCTATACCCAAGCCCTTTAATTGCTTTGATTGTACTCCGTTTCATATCTCTTTCGAATGCGTATCTGGTAGCGTCAATCGAATGATTGTTCTTGTCCTCTAATTTAGCTTTAAGCTCGCCATCTCGGTCTACTTCATAATCTATGTTTTCAAACTCCATTGCTGTCTTTGGTGTCCGCTTGGGGTCAATTACTATTTCATCTAAGTCATCCAACCACTTTTCACCATATTCCACTGATCCTTGACCTTTTATTGCCGCAATTGCCTTAATGCCTAACTCTCTCATTTCGGCGATGCTCTTTGGTTCGGCACTATCACAAACAACCCTACTTCCGTATTCACGTCTGAGTAATTTATCCGCCGCCTCACGATTAGACATCTTCACGCCGTATATCTCATCCATTGCGTATATTTTGCGCCTGGTTTTATCGTAGTGCCATCTGACGTATGAAAACGGGTCTACTGCATAACCCCAATCTATACCTTCCCGGATATTGTCGAACGTCTTAAACTCATCTTCTGGAATGGTCCTAAATACTAAGTTCTGAAACGGCACGATCCCGCCACCTATGGCCTTGCCTAAGTAATTCCAGTCGTATTTAGCCTTGTTGTGGGTCTTTGTCCACTCAATGTCCTCTAAGGCCTGTTCTGATAAGTGAAAGTTGTCCAGGTATGTAGAATGGTGAATGAATGTGTTTGTGGGTATTATGTGGGATTCGTATTTCTTGTTTACCCAATGTTGTTTCCTTTTGGGTGGATTGTATGAATAGAAGAACTTGTATTTAATATCACCAGGGAGTTTAGCTCTTAATATGGAATCTATAATAGTTTGCAACTCTTCTTTCGTCTTAAACTCAGTCAACTCCTCAACCCAAATTATAGCTATTGGATACTTTGATGTTTTAATTGACTTGATTCTTTCCGGTTTGTCTGCACCTCTGAATATAATGTAATTGCCACGGCCAAGGTATGTTATCTTTAATGGTGATTTGTTGAATAAGAACTCTGATTCGATGTCTAGTAGTATAATAGCTTCCTTTAATTGCTCGTATACAGACTCTTCCAAGGTGTTTGCCACCTTCCGGATAGCCAAGCCGTTAATAGGGAACGCAATCAGCAATAATATCATTACAATTGATATAGTGGTTGACTTGCTGGAATTCCTGCCGCCCTTGGCAACAAAGAACGTAAAGCTTAACTTAGTCGCTTTCCAGAAGTCGTGAAATGAGGGTATTATTGTTTTACTTAATTCAATCATAATTTAACATGACAGCGCGCAGCTAGATGCCTTATCATTAACCCTAGAAACCCAAAGGACTTCCACTAGCCCGCCTACTGCCTCATATATCATCCTTGATTATTTTTACGCCGCCTGAGTGTTCGATCTTAATTGTGAACATTCCTAGGTGTTTCGCTAATGAATCCAAAGCACCCTTCTTATCAATCATTTTAATTTTCTTAATGTAGTCTACTATTTTCTTTTCTTCGCCCGACTTCTCAATCACTACCTCAATCCCCGCAATGGCTCTTGCTGTGTCCTCATCTAGGCCGGTTATCGCCTTTAAGTTGCCAGACTCATCATATAGACTTCTTATATCAACGAATGCTATTCGTGCATATTCTTTTAAAACTCTTTCCTGGGTGATGTTTGTAGACTTCTGTAGTGCTTGCTGTTTGCCTTGGATGAAGTCCTTAATTTCAAGTTTTCTCAAGTTCTGTTCGGCGATTTGTCCAGCAGTCTTTTCGCTATATCCAGCCCGAATAGCCGCCTGGGTTGCGTTTAAGTCAATTAAGTATTCTTCACAGAATTTTATTTGTTTGGGTGTGAGTTTCTTGTCAGACATGGGGTTTCTCTTTTGTATGTTCAGCCATTAACACCCACCTACCGGAATTTGACTAAACTGTTTTAATAGTGAATTTGCTAATGCTTTGACAGTATAATCAAGTGGCGCATTCTTAAACGTTACCAAGTCTCTATCCGTCTTGAGACACTGCCAGCATAATGATCTTGATTTGTTTTTGCTGATACCTAAGCTTTGGAAATGTTTGTGCCGACTGAACCAAATTTCATTTCTCATTATGTACCATGGTTTTTATTTTTCTGCGTTAACACTGTTCTAATTTATCTGCTAATTCTCTGAGATTAGATGCAAACTTAGTTTTGGTAAAACAATCTTTAATATCCCTGCCGGGTGGGGTTAAATCCGGGACGGTTAGATTAAAATAAGTGCCATCATCAAATAGACCTTTGAAAACTTTGTTTGTTTTCCCCATGGGTGTTATTAAGTCCACATTTATTAACTTAGCTGATTTCTCAGCATTTAAATAATCTCTTTTTTGAGCTTGCGATTTTAAAAACATATGGTTTGCAAATTGCTTGGAATCCCTCACTGATTGTTTTTGTTCTGGTGATAAACTCTCAAACATATCAATCATTTCCCGGTATTGTTCTGAGAAAGTCATTTGTTGCTCCCGTTATTATTAAAAATGAATTCATAGCCTGTCTATCTTCCCTTTGAATTCAGCTTTCTTTCTTTCTGGTGCGAGTGTTAATCCATGCATGTCGATATTAGGTGCTCCGATTGTGTTCTTTGTTTCGACACCGTTACACGAAGGACAATGAGATTCATGTTGACTCATGTTTCTTATAGGGGTTGTGGAAAATTCATCGTAAACCTTTCCGCATCTGCATTTAAAGTCGTATGTCGGCATGATACCTTGGATTATTATTAGTAATATAATAGAAAATCAGTTAAATGCAAGACTTATTTTCACACTCCGGGCAAACCTCTTTGTCTGAGAACTTCCCTTTGAAATGTGGAAGATAAGCTAAATTGCCTTTGTGTGTGCTGTTTTCCTTGAATAGCTGCCAAGCTCTATCGCATTCCAGACAGAACTTAACTGCAAACTTCCCGGGTGGCCGTGGTGCTTCTCCGTACCTGTTGGCTATTACTTCTGAGTATTGTTTCATAATATCTCGTCTACTTTTATCCGAGTGATGATTTTCAATCTCAAATCTTTGTCTTTCTTGCGATTAAATCTCGGGTTGATGAATTCATGCACCCCTATATCCCTGAACCAGTACCATAAGCCGATACCTTTCTGTATGATTTCGGCTATATATTTTGTTGGGATATACTTTCCGTCGGGTGGCATACAAATAATTGAATAATCACACCAAAGCAAATGATCTTCCGCCTGCTGTATAACTTTTTCCACATCGTCTAATTTGCATTCAATATTAACCGCCCTCTTCCCGTCGATTAACAATACATGGTCTGAAATTCTCCCAACTTCCGGCACTCGAAATTCTCTTATGGTGATTTTCGGCACTTCAAAAAATCTACCTGTTATTTGATCCATCTTCTTAAACGATTGTTCACGTAAAAATGTATCTATTTGTTCTTGCATTTCACATTCCGAAGCTATGTCGGAAATCTTGTGCCAGTTGTTTAGTATTTGCAATCCCTCACTCCTTATTTTCGCTCTAAATGTTCTATGTAACTTATTAGATTTTCAATTATTTGCAATACTGCCCCTTCTTCGTCTTCAATGCCCCGGACGTGGATGTCTTCATGCTGTTCGTGGATCACCGAATAAGCAAGATAATCATTATGCTTCTTGCCCTTAAATCCTTTAGTAAAATGATGAACTATTTTGCCCGGCACTCTCAGAAACTCTAAATATTTCTTGTTCTTTTTTGACTGCAACCGATATTTGAGCATCTTTCTTAACATCCCGGCAGCAGGATTATATTATTGATTATTGTCTTGCAATTATTTTCAGTAACTACCCAATAAAAAACCTTGCTGTTCTTTCTTTCAGCCAATTTTAACTTTTCTGCAAACTTTTTTTGCCCCTCATAAAACCTGTCTTTTGTCGAAATGATCTTAATTTCCGCAAAGTGGACACAGCCATGACCGACTATAAGTAAATCCGTCATGTCCTTTGATGCGATTCTGGTTCGCCGGTTATCACCGAAATTTAACACCTTGTAACCTAGCTTTTCAAGCTCTTTAAATTTGGTTGCTATATCTGCTTTGTTCATTATTTATTCCTCCAAATCCTTAATGATTTCTTCGGTTGTTGGTATCCCCTCTAAATCCGTGTTTGGGAAAATACCCATATAATATTCAATGAAGCAGGTTAAATTTTGGGCAACAGCGAGCGGGTCAACTTTTGACAAGTCAACCTTGTAAACGTCTTGGGTTCGCCAGGTCCCTTTTGCGGCGTATTCAGTCCCCTTTCCCATGTCGGGATCATTAGATCTTTCGAATACCTTCTTGGATAGCTCACGTTGCTCTGGATCGTGAATGTCTGCGCAGATAAGAATCGCCTGTACGAAACAATCTTTAATATCCCTCATTGTGAGCCCCTTCACCCCCTGCCGCCCACGAATGCCGCAATCAGTCCAAGGTTGACCGTTGTATGGTCGCTCTCTATCATTTCTATAATCAGATGAGCTACCATCCGTGTTCAACATGAAATTAAACTTTTCAGCAAAATCTTTGTCGGCTAAGTCTATTTTTTCTATTATTCCCATTGTTTATTCCTCTATATCTTTGTTCGTTGTGTCAAAAGTTATTTTGTTCCTCCTTTGCTTAGTTCTCAAATAATACTTTTCGCAAAACATTGTTTTTTAATATATCCTCGACTAACCACCCAGAATGTTCGGAATCGTTGACCTCTTTCTCTGGGATAAAAATAACTTTACCCCTTATAAATTTATCTTCATTTTTTTTCATTTGCAAATCTATTGGCATGGGTATAAGCCCAACGAATAATATAAGCTCGTCGCCATCCACATCAACCACCTCCCGCAACATTACAACACTCTTAATCGGCAGGCTGATATCCTTTACAGTTTCCCACTTCAATTTTGTCATCTTCTACTCCCGCCCGTAGGCTTATTTTTGTTATTCATATCTTTTTTCTTCGCAGTCTGGTTTATAGTTTCTATGGGTGTAACACCAGCCTTGGTCTTGTTTACCTCTATAATGCCAACTTAAAAAACATTCATGACATTGATTATGCGCTATCTCAAGTTGTTCGGTGTTGTGAATCGCATCGGCTTTTGCTTCCTTGGGTTCGCTCAATCCCGCATCAACTACGATCTGTAAGCATTTTTGGTGATATCCGTGCGTCTGGATACTATTGTCGCTTGCATCACCGCCATGCATATATTGTTTCAGGTTTACACAAGAATAATTATCTGAATCAATACCCCATTCTTTAATTACGCTTCTTGCTTCTTCAAGTGTTATTTCTTTTGCCATCACTCCTCCAATTTAAGTTAATTGTTTTGGTTTGTTCATTCCATCTCCATAATTTCGGTTTTGATAACCTCGAAAGTTATTTTTATTTTATAGTGCTCCTTCGATCTCATTGTTGGGGGTTAACATCGAGAACCTATCACCAAGAGGCTCCCTGCTTATATTTTCCCAGTCTTCTTTTTCTATCCAACCTGTGTAAGTTTTCTTCATTTCGACCTCGATTTTTCTAAACGTGCCAGCGCAAGAACACCCATTTTTATTGTTTTTTCGAATAATTTTGGTGCGAAAGCCATATAGCGTTCATCACCATTTTCCAGGGTTTCGTGAATAACAAACTGCCGTTTCGCTTTGTTATACCCGACAACTATTTTGTCACCTTTTTTAGTCTTAAAATGTTTCCCATGTATAAACATTATTTATCCTCCACTTGTTTTACTCATCGAACAATTGTTTGTAATTATTATAATCCGACTTGCTGATATAAAAAGGTTCTCCATTTAACTTGACCCGTGGGTGGTCTTCCTGCCACATTAACCGCATTTGTGAGGACATCTTAGCCGTTTCGTCAAGGAACTGAGCATAAGTGAATAGTTTCATCCTTTGGTCGTAACTGGTTATGTTCGCAATCGCTGGTTCTGGATACGGGCATGTTAAGATAAGGTTCTTAATTGATTTGGCGAACCTATCATCAGTAAACGCAACCTCATTAAGGCATTCTTCCAGAGTATCATACCAGCCGGATCCTAATTTCGGGAATGCTTTCTTAATCGCAATTACTCCCATTGCTAAGACTTCCGGTGTTACTTCGCCTTTACCATAGATTGAAATGCTATTGTCTTTGACGCTCAAATCTTCGTGCGACAACTTCTGCAAGGTCTTGGTCGCTTGCACCAGTGCTGACTTTATGTGTCCCATTCTTCACCTCAAATAAACCAGCCCATCCGTTTTGAATGCTTTGGTCCATCATTTTAATTGGTTCCTTGTTGCTTAATAAAAATTCAATTTGTTTCGTAGCTGTTGACTTAATCAGTTTCTTTTTTGACTCTCTGCGATAATCCACCCACTCTGCCCATGCTAATATAAGCTGAGGGTCTGAGTCTTCGGGGAATAAATTAAGAAAGTAGTCTTTAACTATTTGGCTTATTTCTTTATTTATTTTATTGTTAGACTTTATTGATTGAGCCCATTCTTTAAATATACTATCAATTTCATCTTTATCTTCATCTTCAGGTAGCTTATCCGTAGGTTTACCTATAGGTTTCTTCTTTTTGGGTCTACCGCCCTTAGAACCGTTGATTCTACGTGAATTTACAAAGTTTGCCCGTTTATCAACCTCTACCTCTAATCTTTCGTTATACCACATATCGTTTTCATCAATACCGAACTTCAACCTAAGGTTATCCGAAAGAGAACCTACCAATAACCTAATGGTTTTTTCTGTCATCCGACCTTTTTGATGCATATAAGCTAATATCCTTATATATTGTCCCACCTCTTCATTAGATAGTTCGGCAGTCCCTACAATAAAGTCTTGAGCGTAGAATAAAAAAGCCGGATCTTTACCCATAATTAATGTGCGTCCTCAATGTAGAAGCTATAACCGATTTCAGCCCCAGTGGTTAAACACACCAGGAGTGTTGTGTCAAATCCATAAGCGGCTAATGAACCACCGACACGCAAGCTCCATCCTCGGTCTTCTTTAACAACCATCCCCCTTACCCCGCCATCCCTTTTAGCAAATATAGCGACATTTGCATCCAGATCACTAAAATTGATGTTGTGGATGTTTTCTTTTTCAAGTATTATCTTAATCATTTCTTTACCTCTTAATTATAGTTGTTTATTTGGCATCTTCTAATTCATCAAAGTTCTGATTTTCATAGGCTAATTTCTTTGATGCTTCTTTCAGTTCTTCTTCGGTAAACCGGTATTTCAGATATTCTTTAGTCTTAATCGTTCTATAACTTCTTGGTTTTGGTTTATAAATAGAAAGCCCCTACACTGTTCGCGAAAACAAATAAGGACACAAAGGTGTGACTTTACTGGCGTGTAGGGGCTAATTATGTTTGATTTCATTTTGAGATCCTTAATTGTATTCGCACTACAAAAATACATGCTTATTTTGTTAATTGCAAGTCACACCACTCCGGTTTTAGCAGATCTCTGTCAAAGTCTTTAACTACAACATTATAATCGAAGATGCTGGCAAAATGATCTTCCGGGTCGTGCAACATCCTTCTGGCGTCAACATAGGAGTCATAACCTTCGCCATTGAAACCATCCTCTCCCTTTTTGAGGTTGGGATTTTTGAGTATTTCTATCCCGGTAAGAGCTTTTACTTTCCCAATGTATTCTGCAGTAACTATTCTTTCGGTCATTCGAATAAGGGCTATTTGGAGATCTGTTATTTTCTCACGGAGCCTTACAGTGTGGTCATAATTTTGTGCGGCTATTAATCTGATGTTCTCAACATCATCCTTTGCGGCCGCAAGTATAATGTGTTTAACCGTTTTGACTTTTTTGTTATCGTACTCCCCACTCTCAAGTAATGCTGTTGATTTTGGTATTGTTTTTAACTTCATTATTTTATTCCCCTTTAATTATTTTTTAATATACACTGACGATATTTCAAAAGTCGCGCTCGGGTCTTCATCCTCTTGGCGGAGCTTGACAACCACTCCTCTTATCCAGACTTCGGCACCAAATTTACCCTTCAACGCTACAGAGTTGTCGGTAAAAATTACGTTCTTTGTAATGCCGGATTTATAATCAAACCAGTGTTCACCGTAAGTGTTGATTTTTAATTCTTCGTTTTTCTCTTGCTCGCTCGCCCACCTTTCGCGTACATATTTTATCTCATGTTTGGAATAAAGCAACCGACTTTTTAACTGACTTATATACTTGTCGGGATCTTCGTATTCTGACTCTACTTTGTTCATAATTTTTTCCCTTTGTTTTATTTAATCAATATCAAAATTTCTATCGCCACATCCCGGACAAACAGCCTTATCTTTTGCTTTCTTCCAACTATCCCACGTCCACCATTCCGTGTGTATAAAACTTCTTATGTCTCTCTCTAATTCAATCAACATCCAATTCCAAGAGAATACTTTCGCCAAACCTCTCCGCGCCTTGAAAATCTTAATAGGTATTAAATTGTGAGTTTTGGCCTCAAGAACTATCCAATCATCGAATTCTATTATGCTCGGCTTACATGTCCACTTAATATCATTCCAAATTTTAGTTAATGGATTGTAACCCCTTGTATAAAAATCATCCTGCGACCAGTCACAACTATGACAATGTAGATAAGCCATTTGTCCATTCCCTTTTTATTTTAACCTCAATTTTCTTGAAAAATCCGACTTCTGACCCTTATAACTTGGATAGCCCATGTCTCCCATTAGTATTTCGTAGATGCCATCGACGTAACTCAGCTGCTTGGGAGAAAACAGCCCCAATTGACTATCCATACTCACCGCAGCACGAAGATGCTTTTCGTCTCCGGGCTTAAAGTGTTTTTTGTTCGTAAGAATAAATTTCAATACTTCCTTGGCCGCTCTCTGCGCTTGGCCTTTATCCGAATGGCTTTTGCCGGTGTTTAATTTGTTTAGTCCGTTATTCATTTTCTATCGCCTTAATTGCTTCAAAAATTACTTGCGCTACTTGAGGCACTATTGCGTTCCCGAGTCCTTTGAGTCTGTTAGTTCTGTCCAGTTTTGGGGATACCCCATCATCCACTCGACAAAGTTCGGTTGCAACTTCATACCAGTCTTTTTCCCAATCGTTGCCGCTATTCCATCCCCGCTCGTCTTGCTTGCTCCCTTTCTGTTGTAATTGCCATTGGCTGTCGGGGTTGGGAGTAATTTTATCACTTCCGCCAGAATCTTCCCGCCCTTCTTGTTCGGTCTGCTTCCGGGGTTGCCTGCTCTTGGAGTCGGAAGTAGCTGTATCGTTCTTGTGGTTGGCAACAATCCAGACCCTATCCCTTCTATGCGGGGCACCGACGGCGCAAGCTGGAATAATAAATGATTCAACTTCGTAGCCTTCATTTTCCAGGTCAAGTAACACGTTTTCGATTCCCATATTCCAGAGGTTAGCAACATTTTCGCCAACAACCCACTTCGCTTTAGACTCGATGATAACTCTAAGCATTTCTTCCCAGAGATAACGGTCATCATCTTTGCCTTTTCGCTTCCCGGCAATGCTGAACGGCTGACATGGGAATCCTCCGGTAAGAAGGTCAATTGTCCCTCTGTTTCTTGCTGAATACTCTTCAATGTTGCTTTCAATCTTTACTCCTGGAAAATTCTTTGTTAATACTTTTTGACAGAACGGGTCTTTCTCGACAAAGTTTACAATTTCTAAATCAGGCCAAACTCTTGAAGCCCCCAAAGAGAAACTGCCAATACCGGAAAACAGGTCAATCAGCCTCATTCTCAACCGACTCGTTCTCTTCCAGCCCAGCCTTTTCAGACTCGGTGAAGGTGTGCTTTAGTTCGAGTGTCTGTTTAATAGGTTCCCTTTTGTTAGTTGTTAATTAATTTTGAGAATTTTTGCAACTATTTTAACTTGCTCAATGTGGTATTTCACATCGTCAAACACATAGCCCGTGCTTTCACAATCAACGCACCCATCTTCGTTGTTGCATGCTGGGCAAATCTTTTCTACATTTATTTCGTTAATGTCTATATCTTCCAAACCCTTTACGATTTCTTCGGCAACCAAATCGGCATTGCTTTCTGCCTCCAACAATTTAATCGCTTTTTCTAATGCCTTTTTAGTGCCATTGTTGGTCACGTATTTATCATTTAGTAATTCTTGTAAATATTCTATTTCTGTAAACATTGCTTTTGTCTCCTTTGCCGATGGTTTGTCGATGCGCTCAATGGCCTCAAGCCTACTTTGCCGGTATAAGCTTATGATATGAGTTTTGCTTAGTTTCGTCATTTCGTTTTTCCACTCTTCGCCGAATGGTGTGTAAATTGCCATTTATTCCTCCTATTGGGTTAATCTTTAATGAATTTATCGGTTCCGTGTGCCATAATCCCCTCGACTAATTCTACTGAACTCCTATTAATAATTATTTTTGTGCGTGGATTGTGGTTATTGTTCAACCATTCCATAACCGGTTCTACGATTTTAGCAAAATCATTTAACTTCTCTTTTGCATCGTGTGGGTTTAGTCCTGTGAATAATTCTTTTAATTGATCTGACATTTATTTCCCCTTATAAAGATTCTAATAACTCGTTTTCAACATTTAATATCACCCCGCCCCATTTTCACAAGGCGAGGCAACGGAGGTGCTATGAATCCGGTAATTAGCCGGAAGTTTTCTTCTCAAACTCTAAAATTATTTCTTCTTGTTCAATACAGGCATTTGATATTTCTTTTTGATCTTCTTCGGAAAGAGTTTTAATCAAACCTTCAAACTCTTTTTTGAATCCGGAAATGTTTTTCACATCGGTAATTGTGTTGATCCGCGCGAGTAGGTCTTCTTTCGTGGCTCCGTTTTTAACCTCTTCAACTTCTTCGGTTTCGGGATTGTCAACATAATCGTATTTAATCTGCCCTTCTTCATCTTCGGTAATTGCTGCTTGATCCGATTCCATTGCTCTTTGCATGTCAACCGAAAGTATCCCATATTTACTTAATAGTAATTTCAGCAAAGTTTTCAGCATCATTTTGTGGGGGTCTTTTTTCCATAATCCGTTAGACTTGTCGTAAGATTTGCTATATTTTTTGCCATGAGCTTCAAGCTCTTCGACTGTCATATAAAGGTGTTTTTCAAATCCGTTAATCAATTTGAAATAAGAGGAGTAGCCAACAATCTTCTCGGATGATTTCTCTTCGGGGTCAATTACTATTTCGCCGGTAATTCTATTGTTTGTAATTAATTCACCTTCGTAAATTTCAGTCGCATTGATAGTTTTGTACTGCCCAGTTCTCAATGCAAGCTGGATAAATCCTTTGTATCCCATTTGGAATTGCGCTGTATTGCCGTAAGGAATTATATAGGCGAACCCAAGATTTTGATTCACCGGAAGATTCATGTTCGCCGCCTGAAATGCAGCTTGCATAATTGTGTTTGGGTCAACATTGTTAAACTTGTCGGAGGAAGATACAAGGCTGACTATTGAGGACATGAACGATGCCGCGTTGTCGCCCAGCATGTTTTTGAAGCGCTCGATTATATCCAGATTTCTTAATGCGCCCTTAACCGTTCCGAGCGTACCTCTGTTTGCTACTTGGTTGTCTGCGCTATCCTTTGCTGCTTTTTTAATTTCTGTTGTTGTCATAACTCTCCTTTTTTATTTTTTTACACTTAACATTCTGTACTTGTTTGCCTTTACTGTGTATTCTTTTTTGCTTATTTCCTTAAACGTTGCAAGCACATCGCCGGCAGAGGTCAGCAATTCATTATCTCCCAAGAATTCCTTTATCTCATTTTTTATGCCCTTGAGTTCTTTTTCTAATGATTTGTATTGCTGGTTTTTTTCTGTATGTGTTCGGCATAATTCTGATGTGTGCGGGTCAGACTCAATGAACGATCCCGCCATGGGTGTGATATGAGATAATTCATCCGCATCCATCGGAGGAGCTGCCATTGGGACTACATAATAATTGTACCACGCGGTTAAAGCCTCGTCCTGCTTCTCTATGTAATCCCAATCCGGCGTAATTCTCTTAACCTTAACTTCTCTTTGATCGAGGACCAAACAAGCGTGGTCAATGTACTGCAGGTCCAATTCACGAGCACAAGAAAATTGCCCCTGGATTTGTATATACTGATACATCGGAATCCCTTGCGGGTTTTCGTCCGGGTTGTCCTGCCATGATTTATATACACTGTTCACGGTTGATTTTGCTTCAACCCCTCCAACAATATTGCCATCGACATATACCAATCCGTCAAGGTTTGCGAATAGATAGTCGTGAGTGGGGTGGATTCGCATGTATTGATCCTTTTTCACATCGAGACTGACCTGATTTGAATAATCTTCCAGTATTGGCGGTTCCAGCAGATTACCCCAATTGGTAAATTTATTGCTAAATATTTCCACTTCCCCGGATACTTTATCTTGCCATAATTGGAAAGGGGTTTTGTATTTGTTGATTCCCAAGGCGGACGCAAAGTCGCTTGCGCCCAATCCCAGCATGTGCCGGATGGACAACCAATCTTTTTGAGGAAGTTCGTCAACCTTTATTACCCTGCCATTATTTAAGGCTTCGTCGATTATTGGTTGAAGTCTTGGTTTGTCTATAGCTATTGTTTCGTTTAAGAACATGATTTATTTCTCCGTTTTATTCTTCTGTTGATTTACAATCTGCAACTGTTACCCGGCCTTCTTCTATATAAAAAACACCATCTTCGAGTTGTTCGGGTATTGAATCAACGATTGTGATAAAAGCCTGGATGTCGTTGGCTTTCGCCCACTCACCCCAAGCTTTTAAGGTGTCTTCATCCAGAGACTCACCCCGATCCATAAATATCGCTCTCAGTTTCGGCATTTGAGCAAGGCATAATTTGCTTGCCAATACAAGACCGTCCGAATCGCTCCAATTTTCAGATGAAACACCGTTGTAATAAATTCCTTCAATCTTTATTTCAAATCCATCAACTCCGGTTTTTACTTTACGCAGGATTTCGAGTTTTTCTTCCCGGAGCTCGTCAATCTGTTCTTGGTATTCCATATATTCTTTCTCGCACAATTCTTTGGTGAGCCTGTCTTCCAGGGCTTTTTCGTATGCAGCTGCTTTTACGTTAGTCGCTCCGGTTTTGGATATTTTCAAGTCCACTGTATCGGTAGACTCTAATTCCGGCTTTTCGATTATTGAAGTTAATGGTACTTCGGGTTCTGGCTGATCCATTCCGGCTAATTTTATTGTTTGTGCGTTGAGGATATTGTTCTCACTATTTGCTTTTGTTTTCGCGTTTTCCAATTCGATTGCTGCATTTACAAAATCTTCTTCCGCCCTCTTAGCATTTGCTTCTGCCAAGTCCACGGAGGCTTGAAAGGATTTTATTAGTTGTGCTTTATCCCTCTGCTCTTTGTTGAACACCTCAAGCATTGCAAGCTCGTTAGTTACTGCTCGTTGATGCTCCGCTGTTTCGGTGTTATTCCGGTTGTTGATTTCCTTTCGTTCTTTGATTAAGTCATCGATATCAACCGTCTCGGCTTTCTCCGGAAATATAATTGCACCAAATCTTTTAATTTCGCGGCCTTTTAATAGGCGGTCATTCTCAAGAGTTTCCATTTGCTTGTCGATCTCTGAAAAGTCAATTCCGAATAATTCCATGCAGAATTTTAATTGCTGATAAGGGGTTTGATCTAAAAACGGACGAGGATTGAAAGTTAATTCGTTGATAAAAGTATCGAGGAAGTTTTGAACCTCTCCGCGCTCAATTGTGTTTGTTTCGGTGTTTCTAACTTCTAATTTTGCACCCTTCCCGGCGACTCTTTTAATTTGATATTTACCGACTCTCAACCCAGCTTCGGCGTGTTCTTTGTTGTGGTTAATAATTTCTTTATTAAGGACTTTGTTGCCCTCAATAAGCCACTCTATTGTGTTAATTAAGCTGGTTTTGCCCTGATCGTTTTTCCCCTTTATTTGGATTAAGCCGGAGTCTTCAAACTCCATTTCCACGGCGTTAAGTTTTCTAATACCATCGACTCTCAGCCCGATTATTTTTAATGCTCCGTTAGTTTCCACAACACTCCCTGATTTGTTTATAAAAAATATTTGTTAAAAATTCCGTATATGAATGCACCTAATAGAATTGCAAGTAGCACGATTATCCCAACAAGAGTAGTTGATGATCGGTCTTCTCTTGGAATACAATCATCATAGTGGCTGCATACGGCGCAGATTTTTCGCTTTGGTAATTTTTCGTAGTATGGGCATTTGATTATCATTTCCGCCTCGATAATTTATCTGCGAATTTCCAGTTTGATTTAACTATCCCCCACAAACCCCAGCCAATTAAGAAAGCGAACATGACGGTTAAAAACGCATACAGAAACAAGAAGAGTCCACCAAGCCAAAAATGCAGATAGCCATCGGGGAGCAAAAATTCAGCTAGTAAACACAATAAATAATATGCTACGCCCGTTGCGCCTATTTCTAATATTTTAAGACCGATGAAATACAGTATCTTTTTCATTTCAACACCTTCACGTATTTTCTTAATATACTATCAAAGCTGTCTACTGCCCTCTGAAACTCTGATATTATTTCAGGGGTTATTTTGGATGTCGCTTTCTGGATCTCTTCTGCCGTGGCGTGGCGTTTGATGTGACTTATGCCGAAATTATGATCGTCAACACTTGGCTCAAAATAACAACACTCATTCTTAATTCTAGTTATTTTCAAAACTTCGCCATCATAGTTTTCACTATACCCCTCGGTAATTACTGAGTCACCAACCGCATAGACGGTTTCGGACAGCCTTGTAAGGGCTTCGTCGATTGTGAGTGGCTTATATTGGCTGAAATAGCTTTTTCTAAGAACGAACTCTTTTATTGGAGCATAAAAAACTAAATATTGGCATCCGGGTTTATCGCGAACACCACATACTCCAGCCCACCCGTTTTTTGATGCTCTGTTTTCCAAGAGGCTAATTAATTCTTGGTCTTCCGGTAATATTACATAGAAATCTTTCATTTAACTATCCTCCAATTTAGTTTTCTTCCTTACCCGGTCAACCTTCTCTTCTATAGTTTGCCGAATAAAGTTACTGACCGGACGTCCTTCTTCTGCGGCTCTTTTCACGACATTCTTATAAGTCGAAAGCTTTACTCGAACCGTGGTTATTTTTTCTTTCTTTGACATTTTATTTCCCGATTTTTCTGAATAATTTTATGTATTCATAGTATTCTTTTATTTCTACTTCTGAATAGTTTTCTCTTTCGCCAATTGATTTATAGTTTTTATGCCACCAATCAATAGTTTTACAATGGCAGCCAATTTGTATGTAACCCTTTTTACAGTTTGATAATGAATGCATAGAGCCAACTATAAACAATGGAGATGAAACCCATGCATCGCCGCAAACCTGTGCATCGCCGTAAACCCGTGCATCGCCGTAAACCCATGCATTACCGCAAACCCGTGCATTGCCGTAAACCTGTGCATTGCCGTAAACCTGTGCATCGCCGCAAACCCGTGCATCGCCGTAAACCCGTGCATCGCCGTAAACCCGTGCATCGCCGCAAACCCGTGCATTGCCGTAAACCTGTGCATCGCCGTAAACCCGTGCATCGCCGCAAACCCGTGCATTGCCGCAAACCTGTGCATCGCCGTAAACCCGTGCATCGCCGTAAACCCGTGCATTGCCGTAAACCCGTGCATCGCCGTAAACCCGTACATCGCCGTAAACCTTGCACAAAATATAATTGCATTTTCCCCAACCAAAACAGACTCGGCTACCTTAGCTTTGTTGTTAACCCACCCGCCGCCATTTTTATGTTTGCGGCAATGCGATTTAGTTTGGTTGCCAATCTTTTCTTGCGGTTCTTCGGATGTCATC